>Ga0307437_1000820_pt1 | contig 22489 bp, 12 predicted proteins | sample SalMarWE160390MG_FD_202146 | JGI IMG/M metagenome (GOLD analysis project Ga0307437, IMG submission 202146) | Salt marsh sediment microbial communities from the Plum Island Ecosystem LTER, Massachusetts, United States - WE1603-90 | ecosystem: Environmental > Aquatic > Marine > Intertidal zone >...
GCGAGGCAACGCCAAAGGAGGGGGGGGTAATAGCCATTGGCTATATCGGGACTCCTTTGGATATAACGGTATGGCAGCAAGCTCAACTTTTTTCTATCAGACAGTTATTAAGCCCTGGCGGATTGCGTACTTAGTCAAATCTGCAAGGTTGTCAACGTCTGTCTTTTCCATAATCTGCCTGCGGTTTGCTTCAATGGTCTTGACACTCAAGCCAAGTTGGGCAGCAACCTGTTTTGCCGGATGACCCTCGGTCAAAAGTTGAAGGATCTGTTTCTCCTTTGAAGTCAGGGTTTCCCTGAACCTATTCGCTGAGTCGAAAATGCTATCTTTTGTGATGCCCTCCAGAACAATATTTGCGATCTGGGGACTGAGGTACGACTGATTGTCCATAACTATCTTAATGGCCCGGACTAAATCATCAAGGACACACTCCTTAACCATATAACCTGAGACGCCCGCCCTTACCATGTCCAGTACAAATTCCCTTTTGGCATGTACCGACAAAGCCAGAACCTTGGTCTCCGGCAGTTCTTCTTTAATTTGACGTGTGGCTTCAATACCGTTTAATACGGGCATGCTTACATCCATAAGTACCACATCAGGTCGAAGCTCACGGGCCATTTCTACTGCGGTTAACCCATTATCAGCCTCACCAATTACTTCCATATCACTTTGTTTTTCAATCAAGGCGGTAATACCCTGTCGCAAAATTCCATGATTATCCGCTACTAAAATCCTTATGCGCATAATAACCCCCTATCGAATAGGTTTTTCCACAATTTTTCCACGTTTTATTGGTGCTGTAAGCCTAACAAGCGTACCCTGGCCTGGTTTAGACTCTATATCAATACTGCCGCCAAGATAGCTCAGCCTCTCACGAATACTGAAAAGCCCGAAACCTCCTGTTTTGTTCAGCTGCGGCGATGGTATGAAACCAACTCCATCATCTGCAACCACAATTCTTACCTTATCGTTGTCCCTGCTAATAGAAACCTTAACATTTTTGGCTTGTGCGTGCTTGACTATGTTGACCAGCAGTTCCCTCACCGCTCTGTATAACAGGGCACGAACATCATCATCCAAAGGTTTTGATTGCTCGTCATCCTCAAATTCAGTGTGGATTTTGTGTTTTTCCTGAACCTCCTCGTAAAGCCACTCTCTTATTGCAGCTTCAAGCCCTAATTCATATAAAGTGGGCGAGCTCAAATCAAATGTCAATGTGCGGGTATCGCCAATTATCCGGTCAAGATTCTGGTAAATTTCATCTAAGGATTTGGTAAGCTCTGACGGTAATTGTTCCTTTGGCAATGAACCTAAATTGATCTTGAAAAGAATTAACTGCTGGGTAATCTGATCATGTAGCTCGGTAGCTATACGCCTGCGTTCACGTTCTTCCGTTAATGACATCTCCGATGTGAGGTCCCGAAGCCGTTTTTGATAGTCTAACAGCCTTTTCTGAGCTTGTCTCTCTGTTGTAATATCCCGGAAAATGCCTAATATTCCGATGGCATTACCTGCTCCATCTCTCACTGGTGTTTTGACGGTATGGACGAATACCTCTTTTCCTCGCTGCACATATTTTTCATTGATATCCTCGGCCTTGCCGGATTTCATGATCCTTTTGTCATCAGCTCTGTACTCTTCAGCCAATTCTTCAGGGAAAAAATCATAATCTGTTTTGCCTGCGATCTCTGCGGTCTTGATTTTCAAATCTGCAGCATAATTCTCATTGCAGGATATATAAACAGAGTTTTTGTCCTTGAGAAATATCTTTTGTGGCAGGTTCTCAAGAAGCACTCTATATTTGTTTTTGCTAACTTGTAACGCATCCATCGTCTTTTTACGTTCGGCACTTTCGATAACCTCCCAATTACCCTCCCGCCTGATAATGGCAGATTGGTGACAGCTAACCATATCCACGATTTCAGTTGCTCCGCACTCATCAATACAATAGCTGCAAATGGCGATCATTCGGTACTTGTCAATCGCCTTATTTACCTCTTTTTCATAGTCAGCAAACTCTTTCCAAACCCCTTTTTCAAACCCGCCTCCACTACCTGTTACCCTTACGCCATCAAAACCATTGTCAAGGGCTTGATTAACTTTATCAATCCAGTTATTAAGGACTCTTTGCAGATTAAAAACACCATTCTTGAGATACCATTGATTATGTGGGATGATTTCTATCTGATTTGCTTCAACGTATCGACCAAAATCAGGTATAGCGGTACTTAAAGCATCCTTGGCCTTTTTTTCGTTAAGAAGTTCTGAAGTTACCCACATGCAGAATTCATTGCTTTCCAGGCCGGCTTTAAAGTAGGGAACTAAAATATCAATCAAATCTTTCTCGGTTTCGTAAAACAGACAAAGATGCGTACCCCAGGTAACATCGCCTAAGATGCTGATTCCAGTCCTTCGCTCCGTCGCCATAGCTTTGGAGCGTCGGCGACTGCCAGATTGTTGCCTTCTGCTCAGCATCCTTGCCTTCGCATAAACCCTTGATAATAAAAATAGGATACCACGAGGGGTATCCCACTGTGGTTGGCCGGGTTATTTTCTGAAAGGAAGAGCTTTGCACATATATAACAGCTTAGGTAGAATGTTTGAGGAGAACTGCGAAAAAACTGCCGCAGGATAGCCCTTTCTTCTATGTGCTCCCAAACGCTGACCAAATACCGCCCCATTTTTAACATATTAGATAACTGCTAAGCCAGCAATATACCTATTCCCCGCCATATTTATTCCCAGTTACGTAATATATCGGATTATATGGCCGGAAAAGAACAGGTCAAACAAAAATCTTCATTAATTTGGGCTAGCCAAGGAACCCGCCACAGGCGGGTAAACATCTTATCCCCCTGGCGAGGATAAGATGTGTGACCTGGGACCAGAATCAGAATGTAAGGAATATCTGGAAGAGCAGGGGCTTACCTGTATCGTTAAGGTCCTATAAGAAAAGAAACTTGAAAAAATATGACCCTCAAAAGACTATACGGTTTTTTCGAGGGCCAACGAATGAAACCTTTGAATTATTGCGAGCAGATTATCTGGCTACGGCTTGGCGCCTACGCCAAGACGAGTAAAGATGCCCAATAAGGATGACAAGGCTTGCCCTGATAGAAGTCGAAGGGTTTGATTTAAGACTGCGAATGGTAAAACATGCCGTTGTCTATGGGGACTGCAATAAAGGCGGATCTCCACCTCAAATAACGCAAACGTTCAAATTCCGTAAGAAGTACGAACTTTCCAAAAGGGCGCGGAATAACCACCTTTTTCTCTGATGTCCCACCAAAAATTTCACTCGAATAATATCTGCACTGTTCGATTAAAAGCTGCAGGGGTTCGGACGAGCGACGCCACTTAAGATTTTATGTAACAAAAACTTACGGCTTTACGAAGGGTCTGCCGACCGACAAATCCGCCACTCATTTAGCCGTTTTTAATGCTGAATTCTGCCCTATGTTGTATCTATAGGTCCCCATATTATGCCCCCGCTATTAAGACTAGGAGAAAATCCAGGTCTTTTTTCTGCGCCAGCAAGAGATAAAATTATCTGCTAATTTTATCCTGCAAGCTTCTTGAAATTGCCGGAAAGCAGTGCAATTTCTTCCTCTTATATATGCGGATGTGTCTTTTGGTAGGCACAAACTTCCTTTAAACCCCCTTCAGCCAGTTGTCGCAAAACTCCTGCAAATCTTCCCAGTTCACGTTACCATCACCGGTAAGGTCAGCACGGCCGCAAGTGCCGCATTCGGTCTCCAGCCACCGCAAGACAAAATATGCAAAGTCCACAAAGTCCACATCCGCGTCCGGCTCGAAGTCACCAGGCCAGGGTGCAATTATACTTGACAACTCCGGGTTAAAAATGAAGTCGGAGCTGGACGGTGATTGGTTATGTACCTGAACTGCCAGCACGTTGTACCCGGCAACAAGATTGCCTATATAGTCGCTCAAATCAACCTGTTCCGGAGGACAGGGACCCGACGGTGTACTGGTTCCGCAGCACGCCTCATGGTTACTCGTGCTGGCTGGTTGATCATATGCAACGGGACTTGGTGGATATTGGCTATCAACAGGAACTCCGTTGAGGTAGGCAATATAGCCGTCGTCGAAGTCTATACTAAACGTCAAGCTGGTCAAACGCAATGGGTCCTCGATAAAGAATTCCCGACTTGCATAGACACTGATGTAGTTGTTCTGCATATCACTTAAATTAGTGGCGATGCATCCTTCGTAGCCTGAACTGGTCTCATACCCGATAGGCGTTGGTCCCTCAAACCAGTTGGTATCGGGAATGAATCCCGGCAGGTTCCAGCCTGCCGGCGGTTCTTCCATGGCTTTGAAGTAGTGCCATAAATATCCCTCCTGGATTAACTGCTCGATAATTTCGTATGGTATCATATAGATTATTTGCTGATGTCTGGTTAACTCGGCATTAACCGGATTGCTCAGGGTTATACGAAACTCTTTGAGGCCTTCGATAGGCGGTGGAACGAATTGAATCTGCTTGACTGTTTCGCCGGGAATAAAGTGCAAAGAGCCACTGTCATAAAGTTCATCCTCAGCATAAATAGTATAATCAACCGATACAGAATTTGTAGTGAAGGTGCTTAAACGCACCGGAACTCTGTCAGAAAGCTCAGAAAGAGCATAGGTATCCTCGAGCTTGGCAATTCCGATTCCTACCGTGTCAGCCGGTGATGGAAGAAACGGCTCGAGATGCTCGAGTTGATTCGGGTCACTCTGCGGATCCCAAAGCATATTATTGGGATGGTTATCGTTTGCTACGCTAAGATAATTATTCTGAATATCCATCTGAGAAAGATGCAGCGTCCAGTCGTCCCAGGCCTGCCCCCAGACGTCTTTTACGTTAAAAAGCAGCAAAGAATCTGTCACTGTCAAAAAGCCGTCATAGACCCTGTCTTCGTAGTTGTCACCAAAACGCGCCCCAATCACATTAGATGTACACAGGCAGTTAATCACATCTATGAAAGGGTCATCATAGCCAGCTTCGATCGCCTGCCCGCAATTAAGAACGACGGTATTGTTGACATCGCCGTATCTTGGCCCCGAAGACCAGGCCATTGCTTCGTGATAGCACGACTCGAACCAGCAACCATCGACGATTACAGAACCTTCGGCGCCCTGGCCGGCATCGATTCCGTCGTCAAGAGTCCAGCCGATGAGACAATCGGTTAAAGAATGTGCTCCCCCAGACAGGTATAAAGCGTCGTTGTCACCATCGACGAAGGGAGCAGTTGCGGAAGGGAACTCGATGAAGGCGCTGTCTTCGGCGATTATAGCTCCTCCATTATACTGGCCACAGGTAATGAATTTTTGCGCCAGACAGCCCGTCATAGTTAAGTACCCATTCTCGCCGTGTCCCACTTGGCCGTGGTTTTCCACCATATAACAATTCGTCAAGATCACATTCGCCCCGTTAGAAAGATAAAACAGACACTCCTCCGAGTGGTGGGCGCTGCCGTGGCCGGGATTGTTATCGAACCAGTCGGGATCGGCGCCGCTGGCAGTGAAAATGACGCCGGTAAACTCTCCCTGAGATGAAGCTGTTTCAAAAAGAAAACCACCCCAGGGCTCATCCCTGTCAGGGGCAGTAAAGACAACCGGCTCTTCCAAAGTACCATTGACGACGATTTGACCCAACACTTCAATCTCGATGTCAGGGTCAATTCTGATAACACTTCCTGCCCCTATAGTCAGCGTGGCGCCGGATGAAATAGTCAGTAAATCGTCAGCAACACCGCTGATGTGAATTCGTGCATCTTCCGGCCAGTCAACAGAAGAGGTAATATCCACGGAGACTGTCTGCCAGGTTGTGGATGCTTCAATATTAATTTGCCTGGGAGTCTGAAGTGATTGAATTTGAGCTGCATAGGAAATAATGCCCGACTCCGTAGCGGCCGGCAGAAAAACAGAGCCGACGCCGCGCAGCAATTGCAATGGATAATCTTCAAATCCGACCGCGGTAACAGCACCGTTGACACCAAGACGATTACCTGTTCCATCCTCGACCCGGGCAATGACGGGTATCTCAAGTCCAAGGGGATATTCCGCGGGAGTAATAATCTGAAGCTGGGCGCCGATAAACTCAGCCGCAGCCGAGTCAACCGTCGGATAAGGTGTCCATACCGGCAGCCCCACCTCCGTTTCAGCCCGCTCCGTTGCCCGGACTATAAAACGAACCAGTTCGGTCTCTTCAGTTCCAGATGACTGCTCGCGTCGATACACATATAATTCGTAATATTCTGCCTCATCGACTTCTATGGAGACATCCGTAGGAACAGAAACGCCGTCTAACTCGACTGTGTAATCGTAACCAGCATCAGAATGAACTATAAAAGAGACACTATCTGCGTAAATTTGCCGGTCGCTGACCCCATCTATGGAAATCTGTGCCGACACAGAACCAACCACAGTGAGCAAACATAGCAAGCAGACCAAAGCCGGCATAAGTCTCCCGTGACATGTACCACCCGAGGTATCTGATTGTACAGAAAGACTCCGTGAATACTTCATGGCTTATATCTCACTAAAGGAATCAACGTTGTGAGGATGTCATTCGCACACACTTTTCATTACCATAACTCCTGAACCATACATTATGTTATATACACACGCTTGATATCATTTATACAATTTTTATTTTGCTGATACCTCGATCTGGTCAATATAAGCATCATCGTTATTTGACGAAGCAATGCATTCGAATTTAATATCCATATTAGCCGGGAAACTGTATTGTCCCGGCCCGGTGCCTTCTTCAAGACAAATCGTTTCATGATAAAAGTTATTATTCGAAAAATCGGTACCTGATATATATGTTGCAACGGTATTGTAGGCCGAACCATCAAAGAAAACAACTTTGAAAGATTCACCCGGCTCCATGTCAAGGGCATAGAACCAGAAATCGATTTTCAACTCGGTATAGCCCGGAGTATCAATATCAACTGCAGTCTGATAGAAAAAGGCCGCAGTAGTTTCGCCTGAATGTTGTATATTTACGGCATTAGAATCCTGATGTGCATAAGTGCCTGAAGTATAAAGCAGAGCATCTTCACCGCCCGAAATATAACTTCCCCAACCGGCCTCAAAATCATCATAAGTAAGAATAGTCCATTCTGACTGACCAGGATTCGGCGCAGCAGGTGTTGGGACAGCCGCCTGCCAACTCTGAGCCTTGTTCCAGTCTTTGGGACTGACTGTCGGGTCGATAATCGACAGCGATTCTCCCAGGCCGTCAGTGTCAGGATACCAGGCGTCATCATATTCGAATCTCAAAACGGCGGCCAGCATCGGGTCGGCAAGTGTCAGAACCACCTTTTCACCGCCGTTATCGAGAGCACCATCATACGGGCCATAGATTAAATTGTCCGGAACAAGCGGGTACTGAGCCTTGAAGGCAATGGTATCGGCAGCAAGAACAATATAGCCCGAAGCAGGTATAAAAGTATTATTCGGGAAAATATAAGTGATGCCGTCGGTAAACTTAACTCCGGAAATATCAAGTGTCGTCGGGCCGATATTGTGCAGCTCAATATATTCATCAATATCGTCTACATCCGGAGGATTATACATCAATTCGGTTACTCTCAAATTGTTCAGAATATCGATATTGTTATTGATAAAGAGAGGGTCCTGGACGTTGCTCCTTTCCGGAGTAGGCAGCTCAAAGAAATGAAAGTCAGCGGCGCCATCCGGATATCTGCCCTGAGAGTAATCAGCGGTTTGCGAGTAGTAAATCACCTCATCAATTTTAACAAGGCTCTCGTCGAACAAGGCGATAAGACCGGCATCGGCAGAAATCCTGAAGTTAAGATGATTTGACCTGCTTAATTCGTCGCCGTCGGCATAAAAAAAAGCAAAGCCGTTAGCCGGCACAAATGTCAGTTGTTTTATTTTGTGCCTGTAAGGTCTTGCGAAGGGGTCATCGGTTATATACAAGCCGCCCAAATCAACCGGCAAATCCGACGGATTATAAATTTCGATTATATCGTCTTCAAAACGCACATCTGTATTTGCAATCCATTCGTTGATTTTCAGTCGATACGGGCCTGCCATCAGATGCGGTATATTTTCAGCGCCGAAAGTGGGTATCGTCGGGTGCCACTGGTCGTCATCGAGCCTGCCAATTGTAATATCATTAAGTTGGCTTCCAAATTCGATTGAATCAACAAGGTTGCCATACACATCGTAGAGGTACAAACCTTCGCCATAGCTGTCGAGTGAGAATCCCAGAATATCCGGCAGGGCTTCGTTGGAATCTGCATAATAAATTTTATACTGTCCGGGATTGATAACCGTTGTCGCCGGAAAGACAAACTTCTGCGGGTAATCAGGGTTATCTGTAATACTGTAACCGGTAATATCGAGAGTAGCTGGGCCGTCATAATACAACTCTACAATATCGGGCGCAGTCCCGTGGGAATGTGCAAGGACCTCATTTATAACAAACCTGTAGTAAGAAGTATCAACGCTGAACGTTTCGGATGCAACGGGCTCGGTTTGCCATACACCGGCGACGTTCTTGCCGAGGACGTAAACAGTATAGGATTGTCCATTGGAAAGCCCTGTCAGTGATATAGGCACAGTAACGGTTTGTTCTGCACTCCAGGAGCCATTGTTTACCTTGTACACATAGCCAGTAATAGCTGGGCCGGCAACATTGAGCGTGACGGAAGTCTGATAAGTAATCCCACCTACAGGCTCACCGGAAATGCTTGCACCTGCTGGAACATCGGCGCCCATATCGATACCGTTATCCCCGGCGTGTTTGGCCGGCGACATTGATAAAAGCGATAAGTCGTCATTCGGGTCCTTAAAGAGCGGGTCGCCAGCAATGTTACTTACGCCGAGGTCCATAATTGTTCCCGGCCTTGCGCCTATTATATCATTGGCTCGTTCGGGCGATACAAGAGTATGGTGCATTTCAAGGTCGGTCGAGAAACTCGGATTATATGGGTCACTCACATCAACCTGGCCGAAAATCCGCTGTGGTATATCCCAGAAAATGTTACTGTTCAGGAAGGCGCCTTTGCCCTGTGGCTCCGGTTTTTCCACGCAGTAGAAATTGATAGCGGAATATTCTACGCCACTGGCATCATCAGGTATATCAACAATGGTATTATTTTCAAAATTCATAAAAGTGTTGTGTTTGAAAGTAACAACGTAGTCTAAATTATAAAATTTATTCCGCACAACAGTGATAACAGCATCGTCTTCACCGGATATATCGTCGCCTGTTGACATTGCATTGCTGTTACCTGCGCTGGTGTTTGAAATATCCTTGTGGAAATTCATAAAGAGATTTCCTTCGATGTAAGCATCGCCGCCGAGGTCAAGAGCTTCGTCCCCACCGCCGGTAAATACATTGTTAAGCACCTGAACAACAGGCAGCTGATTACTGTGACCTGTAAAGTCAACAATGTCATTATGGCCTTTGTTTGTGCCGAAGATATTATTTTCTATAATATAATAACCTCCGGGCGGAATGCCTCCGACCGCATTGATATGCTCGGTAACATTGTCAAGCGGCGGAGTCATAAGATGCGGCCATTGGTCAGGTGTATACATATCGGCAAAACTACAGTTGCGAATAATAGCCGAGGAACTATCAGTTGATATCATGCGAAGGTGGCTTCCGGCAAATGACACATTATCAATAATCGCTTCCGAGTTAACCAAACCGATAGCGCCGTCGCTGGTTTGGGCGTATTCGATGTCTGTATAGGCAATTCTGTTGAAAGGCGACATAGTGTTTTGCAGTTGGATACCATCCCATTTGGGCGGCCCGTATGGCAGCTCAGGCCTGATGTCCTCCACATACGGTTCACCGGGAACGCTTGTCATCCTGATACGCTGATATTCGGTTCCGTTCGCATCGATAATGCCGTTAACAATTATTGAAGAGTCCGCATCGAAATAAATGCTTGTCCCTGGTTCGATAGTCAGTTTAATACCTCCAGGCACTACTAAATCGCCAATTATATGATATGGCCCTTCTCCCGCCGTCCATACGCTATCCTCAGTAAGAGTAAAATGATTATAATCGTTTGTGTAACCTGTATCATACCAGATATCGACGTGGTCCTCGTGGAGTTTACTTCCTGCGCCATCGGGCTCGTCAAAAGTCTGAATAATAACACGATTTATACCGGGATTCAGGACAACACCCTCATAGGTTTCGCCGGTAGTGCCTGCAATCAATCTGGCAGAAATTAAAAAGTCACTGCTGGAAGTGCTTGTGTTAAGGCCGTGAATTGCAAGGATATTTTCACCTTCCTGCAACGCATCCAGATAACCTGATACTTCAAAATCGTTAAAGTTTATACCTGCTTCATGTGACCCTCCGCTGGCGGTTGATGAATCCCACTCAAGAGGTGACGGTTCGTAAATAGAAGCCACCTTCTGGCCGTTGATGAATGCTACAAAACCGTCATCATAACGCATTTGCAGTGTCATAAAGTTAAAGTTTGCGAGATCCTCGGCAGTTACCGTAAACGGTATCCTTATTAAACACGAGTTATTATGGCCGAACATCGCTGAACCGACATCATACGAGATAAAGTCCTTATAGCCGTTGTCATTTTCATAACCTACGGAACCGGTTTTGCCGGAAACAAATGTATAATTATTCCAGGCACTGTCATCGAAATCAGGGTCGGACCTCCACGTATCTGAAACCGGCCCGGAAGGTATAAGGACTGCTTTGGCAGCATCTTCTTCTGCCAAAGTTACCTGGCTTATGATATCACCGCCGCCTTCTCCGAAAAACCATTGGCCGGTAATCGAATCCCAGGCAGCCTTCAGGCCGTTAACCAGAACGGATTTAGTCTCCAGAACATTTGCGGTGCCGCTGACTACAGCGATGTTTGCGTCTGTTCTGTAATAGCCGCTCGAAACCGGCAGAGAAACGCTGGCACTGAACTCCTGCGGAATTTGAGAGAGCACCGAGGCAGCACGGTTAGCTGCATATTGCTTCATAGCATCGATATTGGCCTGTGGAACATAGGAATTAGCAAGGATATTATCAAGAGTATCATTGAAACTCTGCTCGGCAAATATTGTGTTAATCAAATCTATAAGCTGGTTGTAATAAATCTGAACAACCCGAGGGTCATTAAGCAGTCTGTATAAACCATCCATATCTTCGAATGAAAAGATACTTCTGGATGTTGATGCCGAGTAATCACCCTGCCCGAGAATAGTATCGAGGTCGTGCGGCATCAGCCAGAAACGTGTATCATTAACGCCTCTATACATCGCATAATCGTCGCCGTCACCTGTAATCAGCCCTCCTTCAGCGTTTCCGATGAGCGTATCAACTGCCAGGTACCTCATCCATTTTTCGATGTGCATAACTTCATTTACGTCTTCAAAAAAGTTTGCATCAGCAATACCGCTGATATATTCAGGACTTAAAACATAAGTGAGATTGAAGATATCATTGTAGTCGGCCTCTTCCTCGTTGGTCTGTTTTATATAGTTCAGAACATAATCATCAGGATTCGTTCCCCTGTAAATCAGGTTTGCATAAGTCATCGGGTCAACATTATTCCTGAAATAAGAGCAGCGGTACAGATTGCCGTCGGGATCATCGGGAAAGTGATTTTCAGCCCAGTAAGTGTTATACGATTCAAGGGCTGCATATGAGCCGTACATACGGCTCTCGTCGGTCAATGCAATGTTGTCACCGTTTACCCTGACCTCGACAAGGCTGGTTACCGGTGCAGGCAGGTCAGCCAATCTGTAAAAAGCGCTTCCAACAACCTGCACAAAAGCATACTTGCTGTTAATATTTATCGCTGCAACATTTTTCCACAAATCATCATTTCTGAAATTGACATGATAATTCATAGGAGGGTCAACTCGTGAACGATTACCCCTGTTTCTTACACCTGTATTGTAGCGTATTTTCATATCGGTGCCGTCGAGAGAGATAAATGTTGCATTCATTTGCGCATTACTCATTCCCTCGCCCGTGAACGGGTTACCATCATCGGATATATCTTCGAGCTCAGCTCGCTCTGCTGCCGTCATAATAATGTAATAAACAGGCTGATTTCCCGCAGTCCAGACAGGATTGAAAGTATCATCCACCACATAAAGCATATTTGTAACCTGGGTGGGTGTGCCATCAACATCACTCGGAGCAGGAAGCGTTCGAGTATTATTCGATGAATCCTCGGCCTCGATATAGAATTCGATAATCGTTTTATGGGAATAAGCAGGAATCTGAGCGGCGTAAATACCATCGCCGGTTATCTCGTCGCCGTTCAGGCCGTCGTCAGCCATAGCAACCTGAGTAAAGGATGTGGCACCATCGACTCGGTAATGCAACGTTACGGTTATACCCGTTGAAAGCTCGTCGATAACGCTGGCCTCTACTGTTACCAAATCGGATGAACTCGGAATAAAAGGATGATGTTTTGCATTTGTAATCAAAGGTGCAATATTCGATTGAGCAGCAGTATTGGCCTGTCCGGGCGTTCCCTGGTCAACTGCACTGGCAGTCCAGTTTTGCCCATATTCATTGGGCATACCGGGATTTATCAGCTCAAGCGATTTTCCGCCGCCGTCGGTTTCATCCGACCACTTCCAGCCTCTATGGCCATAATCAAGCGGACCAAGAAATCTCTGTGCCCAGTCGCCCTCATCTGCGTACTTAACCTCGTCAATAACAACTCCTATCTCATCGACCAAAGTAATCCTTTCACCCTTTCTGCTCAACTGCCCGAACCAGGAGCCAATTACGTTTGTAACAGATGGGTATTTTGCCTGGAAAGCAGCCAAATCCGCTGCAATAACGAGATATTGCCCTGCTGGTAAGGTCAAATCAGGCGGAAATGTAAAGCTGACACCATCGATAAATCTCCAGTTGCCCAAACTCACGGTAGTGGAACCCTGATTATAAATTTCGATATATTCTTCAAACTCATTAAAACTCGAAGTGTTATACATAATTTCGTTTATGACAATCTGATTCGCAGAAGGTGCGCCGGCATTGGCTTTACCGGGAGTCGGTGGTGGAGAAGTGCTCACTATGAAAGTCTGCCAGTTTCCAGACCCATCAGGCAACCGTCCGTAAGATTCATTAGTATTTTGAGGCCCGAAAACAACACTATCAATTAAATTGCCCGCTGCATCGTAAAGGTAAATCTGTTCACCATCATTTGCGCTGAGTTTAAAAGCGGCATGCAGTGTTCCTTCGTCCTGCTCATCATCTGCCCATATAAGTAAATAGCTGTGAGGCGGAATAATTGTTGCCGACGGATTATCATCAGGCACGCGCCACTTTGTCGGATTTGCCGGGCTGTCCGACATATACATATCCGCAATATCAACAGGTGCATCACCATAGTTGTAAAGCTCGATCCAGTCGTCAGAATTCTCGTATTCATCGAGAATGTAGCCGGAGTTGTCAGCCATCAATTCGTTTATCACAAGCGTTACCGGTTTTGCACTACTTAGCCAGGAATCCGCAAGTAATGCAAAATCCCTGAAACTTACACCGTTTATGCCTTCAAAATCAGCACAATTGGAACCTGAACACCCTGAAGGATTCAGCCATTGCTGAGCAAACAGGTTTAAATCAGCGAAGTCGACTTTATAATCTGCGTTGAGGTCGCCGTAAGGCAAATGCCTGGCAACTGTAAGGTTGGGTAAAGAAATGATAATAAAAACGCCGACCAGCAAAACAAGTTTTTTACCCACGGTATAAATCCTTTAGGATAAAAGTGTGTTTAAAACACCACTTCCCCTTTTTAACTCCCTCATACTGTATGTAATCTTGTTTATTTTGACATATACTTAATAAAAAGTCAAGGGTTTCTCAGACCGAAACCCAACGAGGCGTAACAATTATTCTTCCACAACTAACTGGCATATAAGAACTTATGTTAATTTTGCCCCCGTTTTTTAGGTTGTGCCGGAGGTGCTTCTATTTACAAGAGGTGTTGTCGAGATTGTGAATCATAATATCCGATCGTTTGTTGCTACTGAACTTGTTGTTCACCTGTCGAATGGTCACTTCACCTCCAAAGATCCAAAGTTAGTTCACAACCTCCTTTTTGAATGACAAGTATCTTTTTTTTCACAACAAGAATAATCATCCTGAAAGGTTTACTTTCCGTAAGAAGAACGAACTTTCCCAAAGGTTGTGGATCACTGTCGACCTCTTTGGCCTGTTAGAGCATAAAATGTTCGAGAGGCCTGATACTAAAATTGCAAAAGTCTAAACTCAAAGTCTTCACAAATCCAACCTAATCCTTTCCGAAAATTAAATCCGACTATAAATGATATCTACAAAGTTGCAAAATAAAAATGTTGTCGGGGTTCGGACAGGCGACATCGCTTAAGATTTTATGTAACAAAAACTTATAACTTTACAATGGGTCTGCCGACCGACAAATCCGCCACTCATTTAGCCGTTTTTAATGCTGAATTCTGCCCTAGGTTGTATCTATAGGTCCCCATATTATGCCCCCGCTATTTTTTTTAGCCGGTCACGAGAACAAAAAATCATAAATCCAGCAACTCTTTAGGGCTTCTTTTTAGCTCCTTCCCCGGTCGTCACTTTTTTACAAAAACCTTTTTTGTTATCTTATTATCTTTTGTATCCTTATCACCTTCACATTCTACATAGCCATTTATGACCTGATTACCTTCTTTTTTCGGCACCCAGGTAAATATTACTGTTTTTTCAGATTCCGGCGTTAATGAAGTTCTCACCCTTCGCTTCGTGCCGTCTTCGGACTCGAAAAACGCGTAGCATCCCTGTATCGCACTGCTGGAGTTATTTTTCACGACCATGTTCACTTTGCAGCTTTTACCCAGGTAAGGTTCTTTCGGCAGCTCCAAGGTTTTTACTGAAACATCTACTATGGGGCCGGCCTCAACGGGTCCCTTCGTCTTTTGTTTCAATTTTGTCTGGAGAGCTGTTGTATCAGTACTCTGCGTGCCTCCTGTATCATCTTGGTTGATCGCGACACTCAATGTCTGTTTTACCTCATTCTTCTGTGAATCCACAGCTGTAAGTTCAACTTTGTAAGACGGAACTTCGGTGATTTTACCTGTCAGTTCGTTTTTGATTTTTCCTGTTCTCTTTTTATAATGATGGGTAACATCTTTATCGACCTCGCCTTTCCCGGAGAGACTCGACGGTTGTGTTGCTTTGTCTCCGAAATCGATAGTCCACTTGGTGACAGGATTCGAACCGGCTGTTACCTTTATGTGGAAAACCTGGTCGTTCACGCTCGAAGTTGCTTTTCTTTCAATAATTACCAGTGGCGGCGCAGCACCGACTGATATTTGTGTAACAGACGGTTTTGAAACTATTGCCTGGCCGGCTGATTGGCGTAACTGAGCCGCTGCTCGACCCTAATGACCTCATCGCCGGCTTTGAATACGATGAGAACGGCAACCGCTCTCTGCTCACATATTACCTCGACGGCAGTGATTCCGGCCCAGCTACAACCATTGATTACACCTATAACAATGATAATATGCTGACCAAATTCGAAACCACTGGTGGGTCGACATTTGAGTTTGGGAAATACAATGCCCAGCAGGAGCTTGAAAATGCTGAAGTCGATGGTCTGGGAAGACTAACCAGCGCTGATGAAAGTATCTCTAATGCCAGCGAGAATGTTGTTGACTTTAGCTATAGTTTCGATTATGATATGCGCTCGCAGCTAAAGCAGGCGGACATAGATAAATTCAGCAGCTCTTTCTGGAAAATAGACTATAGTTATCGAAAAGACGGAAATCTGGAATCGAAGACGTTAAACGATACATCAACGACCTTTACCTATGACGGCGACCTTATGGAATCGGCCTCCGGTGGCGATAACTTTGCGCTTACCTGGGACGACAACGGTAACCTGACTCTTACTAACGATACGACATTAGAGTATAACTGGGATAATAAGCTTCGAAATGGCGAGAAAGAAGGCGCATATAGCATCGATATTAAGTACGACCCGGATGGAAATCGTATCTTCAAGCAATTTCATGAAACTGCTCGCAAATATATCGTTGATATTGTGGGCGATTTGCCGGTGATATTGATGGAGCTTGACCCGCAGGACTATATGAACATCAAAAAGACCTATATTTACGCCAACGGCCAGCTTCTCTGCCAGCACGATGGCAATGATACCGACCCGCGGTATTTCTATATGCACGATAGATTAGGCAGCGCCAGACAGGTCATCAATAATAGCGGCAGTGTGGTCAAATATTATACATATAAGCCCTTCGGCGAAGTCCTGGAATCGAATCAAGATATGTTTTCAGCGAGTAACTCCTTTTTGTTCACAGGCCAGTATTATGATTCCGAGATAGATGAATATTACCTCCGCGCCAGACAATATGACCCTGTCTTCGGCCGGTTCACCTCCAGTCCCACAAATTGGGCTCAAAATACGACCGTCTTATGTAGTGACCTATCTTTTTCGGGCGTGTAAGTTTTTTCGGGAAAAAGTTGACAAAAAATCAAGACTGGACTTCCTCGTCGGTTTGTTGTGGATTTTCCACGACTTGAGATTCAACAAATTTTCTGCGTGAATCGCCATTATCACCTTGATTTACTTTGTGCGCCGTTGTTTTTTTCCTGCTAAGCCGCTGCAGAAGTTGGAAAATCAGCAAGAAAATAAAAATCCCGGTCAGTATTCTAAGCAGTTTAACGAAAAACACTGGTAATACCCTCTGGAAAATACATTATTAAGGTGGCGATATAGCAAGTCAATAAATGGGATTCTCACTCTTCTTTGGGCCCTTCTTTGGTTTGGAGTATTTCACCCTTGATCATCTCAAGCAAAGGATTATCTGCTCCGAGAATTAACCTGGTTTTTTCTCCGCCTATATAGTTCTCGTAAAGTTCGAGGGTCCTCCAGAACCTGTAAAAGTCCGGGTCTATTCCAAAACCTTCTGCATAGAGCTGTGTTGCCTCGGCATCGGCTGCTCCTTCTATTTCCTTTGCGGTTTTGTATGCCTCGGAGAGAATCGTTTTCACGTCCCTCTCCCTGTCCCCCATAATCCTCTCGAATTCCCCTTCACCCTCCGAAGTATATTTCTTGGCTATCCTCAATCTCTCCTCTATCATCCTGTCTTCCACCTTTGTTTTGACGTCCTGCACATAGGTGAGTCCCTTGATTAGAACGCCGGAGCTGTGTATTCCTATACCGTAATCTTCACATGCTTTTCTGGAGGATTCTGTTATTTCAGCCACAATTTTGGGTCGCCCTTCCGCCACCTGGCCGACTTTGGTTGTTTCAAGAAGCTCCTCTTCGGCCACCCTCATATCGCGGTTATCTGTCCTGACTATCTCGAGAAGGTCTCTTTTCGTAATGGAGTTTCGTGTGCTTGAATCTATGATATCGTCAAGCCGTGCATGGGCCTGCTCTTCTGTGCCTACCGACCTCAAAAATTGAAGCGGGTCTTCAATATACCATCGCGCTGTGGAATCGATCCGGATGTATTTTTTATCTTTTGTCGGGATTTGTTCGGGGTAACCATTCCACCTCAGCAGTCTTCTCTCGAATTTTCGCACACTTTGTATGAAAGGCACCTTGAATCTCAACCCTGCACCCTCTGCAACTGCAATCCCCTCTCCCGTGTATTTGTCTTTCAGTCTGGTCAGAGTTTCCTGTGTTCTTCGTCCTTCTATCGGATTAATCACAACTGTTACGGGCTTGCCGAACTGGGTTACGACCGCCTGCTGAGTCTCGTCAACTATATACATCGAAGAAGAAGACACGATGATAACGATTAAAAGAAACACTATTACGATAATGCGACCCATTTTTATTTCCTTCCTTTCGGTTCTTACTACTGATTCTCAAGGTCGAGCTTCATCAGGATTCCGCCTTCTGCCCCGCCCTGCTCGATTATCCACTTTTCCGGTATCTGTGGCAAAAGCTTGGCCATTGTCTCAAGATACATTCTCTTCCTTGTTATATCCGGCGCCTTTTTATATTCCTCGTAGATTTTTTTGAACTTGGCGACATCGCCTTTTGCCCTATTGACCCTCTCAGCTGCGTATCCTTTGGCAGATTCGATTTGCTTTTTTGCCTGGCCCCTGGTTTTAGGAACTGCCTCGTTGTATGCCTTCATTGCTTCGTTGATTCGCTGCTCTTTTTGTTGCAGGGCCTTATTTACTTCGTTAAAGGCGGGCCTCACCCTCTGAGGCGGATTGGATGACTGAAGTTTGACTGCTACAATATAAATTCCGGTTTCATACTCATCGAGCAGCTTCTGCAGCATTTCCTTGGCGGCGCTTTCATACTCTATTCTTCCAATGGTGATGGCCTCATCAACGCTTCCGTTTCCTACAAGCTGCCTCATTATTGCCTGGCTGGCATCTCTTATAGTCTGTTTGGGTTTTCTTACATTGAACAGATATTGCCTTGCGTCCTTTATTTTGTACTGAACTATCCATTCGACATCGGTGATATTCAAATCTCCTGTCAGCATTATATATTCGCCTTTGAGTATCTCCTGGGCCATTGCCACCAGCTGGCGGGACCCGCTTCTTGAGACCCTTTCGCCGCTTTCTTCTATCAATCTCATTAAATCCCCGGAATCCAGTCTGCCGGAGTCTATTTCTTCGGTGCCGAGATATCGCGAATCCACTCCCGCTTTGAGCGTTCTAAAGCCGAACTCTTCCTTCTGCACCTTTTTGACCGGCACGTCGGTAGCATTTTCGACGCCGAAAGGCCACATCAGGTGGATACCCGGCTCGGTTGTTCGATTATATTTCCCAAATCTTTTTACCACGCCGGCTGAATCAGTGGCGATAGTGTAAACAGACGTCTTAAATAGGATAACCACCAGGACAATTAAAACCACCGCGGCCAACCATCTGGACAGTTTCGGCGTGTACATTCCCTGTTGGGGTCTTTTTATCGATTCCAGGAAATCCATTATGTCCATAATTCTGCCCTCACATAGAAAAGGATTATTAATTCGCCCACAAGGTAAATATTCCCCTCAGACATTTATTAAGAATAACATCCATCTCTTATATCTCCACCTTACTTAATGAGCTTCGGCTGTCAAGTGCAATTTCCCATCACAAAAACCGAAAAGCAAGCTGCCCTACCGAAGATATCAGCAATCCGATATTCAGTTTTTACCTTTTTCAGAAGGGCTTATTATGCTAACTAACTTCCTTTTTCAGATACGTAAGCAATACACCCTGTAGCTTATTCAATTCCAAAAGGTGGTTTACATACTCTGTTGCCTTTGTTTCTCTCTTCGCGTTTTTCCGCCTTTGGGAAATTTTTCTTGTGCCTTTTGTCGCTGTTGTTACTCTCCTTTTTTTTCTTTCGGATTTTGACATTTTTGCAGCTCCTTTATATTGACAAATTATGGTTTTCCGCTTATTTTCGATTTCACTGTAAGAACATTTGTAAATATTATCGCAACTGCGAAATAATGCAACCTCTTATTTCGCAATTACGTAAAATAAATGAAAAAATCTGACGACAATGCGATAATCGAACGTATCAAATTTCTCCGACAGCAATTTGCAGGCATCAGAGGAAAGAGCAAATTCGCCCGGGCTTTAGGTATAAGTCCTTCTACATACAGCTATTACGAAGACGACCGGGTGCCTCCAGTTGACCTCCTGCTGAAAATATGCGAAGTAACTGGCGCTGATTTACACTGGCTATTGGAAGGCAAAGAGGCAGCGGAAAATTCCGCATTTGGGTTAAATGGCGAACTTTTGCAAAAATTAGATGTCCTGTTTACAAAAAATCCCGAGCTGAAAGAGCCGGCCCTGGCCTTTATTAAGCTATTGTGCGAGAAAAAAGGGCTTGAGGAAAAGCTTGGCTACGAAGTTTCAGCTACCGGACGGGTTCGGCCCGGCTGGATTCCGATACTGGGACGGACCGCCGCAGGGATTGTTCATTTCTGGGACCAGACGCTTCTTCCGGACCCGAAACAAGCCGTCACACAGCTTGAAGACCTCGTAGAAGAGCACCTCGGCAAAAAAATTGTCAATTCCAAAGACGGCTCGGTATCAATTGACCTGCAAACGAAGGCGCTATTGGATGGCATAAAAATAGAGCAGGCAAACCTTATTCAGGTCAGCGGGACAAAAGAAAAGCAAATAGTCGAATTTGTGCAGTGCGAGGAGATTCATAAGTTGTTTCCAGACAGTTTCGCGTTGCAGATAGACGGCGACAGTATGTCTCCTAAGATAAATGACGGCGACATTGTAATAGTAAGCCCCTCCGTGTCAGCGGTGCAGGGACAAATTGCAATTGCCCGCATTGCGAACCAAATAGGGGTTACCTGCAAGCTCATAAGAACAACAGACAAGGATGTCCATCTTATACCGATAAACGAGAGGTATGAGACGAAAGTCTTGAATAAAAAGGATTTGCTTTGGGCGCTGGCGGTTTTGTGCCATGTAAGTATCTGACACTATTCGTATCGAAATATCCATACCCGCGTATTTCAAAAAAGGTAAAAATACTATGAAGCAGCATAAACTTAAATCCGGCTCAGATGCTCATCTATGCAAACGTATGGATATGGCGAGTGGATATAAAATTGGATTCCAAACAGCAACTCGCAGATTATTCTCTAAAGCATTATAAGTCAGTTACTGTTTTAATGGTCGCCTTCGTTTTGGCGCTGGGTGCGCTGACACCGCGAATCAAAGTTGATACCGACCCTGAAAATATACTGTCGCCGGATGAGCCGGCAAGAGTATTTCATAACCGAAATAAGGAACAATTCGCTCTGCACGATATAGTTGTGCTCGGCATTTGTCTTTCAAGGTCTGAACGCTTATCTCAAAGCCCGGTCAGATTACACCTCCCTGGAAAATGCCGTTCTGGTCAACCAGGTTGATGGTGACAGCCGTTCCGAAATCGGCAACGACAACCGCATCTCCAACTACATCATAAGCCGCTGCGGCAGAGACAACCCTGTCGGTGCCGACTTTTTCCGGCTCATCTACCCAGCAGGTCATCGGCAGCGGTATGTCTTTGCCGATGATATATGCTCTCTCGCCGAGAGCTTGATTTGGTAAAGCGAATAGCCGCAAGGGACAAGCGATCGTGTAATCGAATCCAAAAGGGTCGAATTTATTCAAGATTTTCCAACGGTTGTAAAATCGCTGGTTTCGGATTTAAAGACCGGCCGCAAGACAGAGATGAAATTTAGCGACACCAAATACAATGTTGGCCTTAAGGAAAATATCTTTACGGAGCGCTACCTGCGGGAATAAAACATAAAAAAGCTTGCCAAAATGAATGTTTGGAATTATTATATTTACTTTGTTTTTGCGTTAGAGCTATATCAGAAAACTCTATTTTAGGAAGCAGGCGATGAGTAAATCCGTGAATAGTTTAGGTCTATCCGAGCTTGACGAGCTTTGTGTCCAAACGATAAGATTTTTGTCGGTAGATGCCGTGCAGAAGGCCAATTCCGGCCATCCCGGTATGCCGATGGGTATGGCGCCGGCGGCCTTTGTTTTGTGGGACAGGCACCTCAAACATAATCCGTCCAATCCCCGCTGGCACAACAGAGACCGCTTTGTTCTCTCGGCCGGCCACGGATGTATGCTGCTGTATTCTCTGCTGCACCTGACCGGTTATGGCATCACGCTCGATGAGCTGAAGAATTTCCGGCAGTGGGGAAGTAAAACGCCCGGCCATCCGGAATATGACCCCGACCGCGGAGTCGAAGTTACAACCGGGCCTCTGGGGCAGGGAATTTCCAACGCCGTCGGAATGGCAATTGCCGAAAAATATCTGGCCAACTATCTCAACCGGGACGGCTTTGATATCATCGATTATAAAATCTATTGTATTGCAAGCGATGGCGACCTGCAGGAAGGAGTTGCTTCCGAGGCCTGCTCACTGGCCGGGCATCTTGGGCTGAATAATCTGATTGTCGTTTATGATGATAATTACATCACCATTGACGGCGGCACCGAGCTTGCATTTACTGAAGACAAGGCAGCACGCTTCAGGGCGTATGGCTGGTTCGTCCAGGAAGTAGGTGGCGATGGCAACAATATGGCCGCTTTCGAGAAGGCGCTCGTCAATGCCAAGAACGAAAAAAGCCGGCCTTCGATTATAAAATTACGCACGCATATCGCTTACGGCAGTCCCAATAAGCAGGATTCCGCCGGCTCGCACGGCGCCCCCCTCGGTGAGGATGAAATCAAGCTGACCAAGGAAAGGTTTGGCTGGGACCCGAAAAAGTCCTTCTTTGTGCCGGATGAAGTATCTGCTTATATGCGAAAGGCGGCAGATAAAGGCAAAGACCAACAAGAAGCGTGGGACAAGATGTTCGAACAATACGCAAAAAAGCACCCCGACCTTGCGCAGCAGTTTCGCGATACAGCGGCAGGCAGGCCCCTCGTCAATCTTGATGAGCTATTGCCGGACTTTGAAGCAGGCAGCTCCGTCGCAACACGCAAGGCATCCGGCAAAACGCTCGATGCATT
>Ga0307437_1000824_pt1 | contig 22411 bp, 20 predicted proteins | sample SalMarWE160390MG_FD_202146 | JGI IMG/M metagenome (GOLD analysis project Ga0307437, IMG submission 202146) | Salt marsh sediment microbial communities from the Plum Island Ecosystem LTER, Massachusetts, United States - WE1603-90 | ecosystem: Environmental > Aquatic > Marine > Intertidal zone >...
CCAAGTAAGCGACTAAATGCTCGATCAGCGCCCGGAAAACATGAGTCTCCATAAAAAAGACTCCAACAAAATAATTCGTCGCGATTTTCCACACGTCCTTTTTCCAGCCCAAGTTCTTCAAGCGTATATTCAGAGTGCTCGCGATAATCGAATTGGATGGAAAGATACATTTCTTTGATGGCTAAGAACTGCCTAATTTCTTTGAGGCGAATTTGAACACGGTTTAGTTCAACAATGGCGATTAGGTGTTCGTTACCACTATCATCATATTTAAAATAACGGTCATGTTTCCGGTCATGATATAGTTGATGAAACAGTCGAAATTCCTCACAAATTTCTACATAATCATCACGCATACCATAAAACTCTCGGTCGATAACCAAGGGTTCGATGCCGTTATAATTACCGTAACGAAGATACTCAACTCGCTTGTTCTTGCCCTCATGATATTCAACAGCGCCAGGCATCCCCTGTCCGTGAGTTAGATCCCAAGAAATATCAGCAAGACAGTTTTCAACCTTCGAAACAGGAATGAGAGCACAGTATATACCATCAGAAGAATATACTGTAACCATCTCTGTCATGGAAATATTCCGACTAAGCCATGTTATCATTTTGGACTGACTTAATCGTTCTCTATCAGGTTCAATACTACTCATAAAGACACATCACTGGATACAACAATTTTGCATTTTTATTTTAAATTTTCTCCGATGTTTCTCTCAAAGCACATAGAAGAATTTTACTAAAATTGAGGTTACAAAGCAATATTTTTAAATGATGAATGATAAGTGATAATACCGGATACTCGATACTGGATACGGGGGGCTTATTCTTTTGGTTCGCTGAATGATTTAGTTTGCAGTTTTACAGGTAAAGTCTATAATACAGCGGCGATTTAGCCGATATAAAACCGCCGGAAGAGCAGCGGATAAATGCCGGATTTTTGCAAAAAATCCGCTTGCATAGACGATAATAAATAATATAATCTTAACGTTGGTTTCCAGCCGGTCCGGTTACGGTTCGGCGTTTTGCAGAGACGAGTGAATACACGGCCAAGATGACCGTGCTACTATGCGGGCGTAGCTCAGTGGTAGAGCGTCACGTTGCCAACGTGAATGTCGTGAGTTCAAATCTCATCGCCCGCTGTTACGGGACGTATTCGGTGAAATAGTATCGGTGAGTTACCGGCGTACCACGGCCATCTTGGCCGTGGTATCACGGGCTGGAAGCCCGTGATACATTGGCGTTGGTCTCCGATATGTTTAGGGCTGAAGTTTGAGCCGAAACCTGCGAAGACTGGGCTAAGGGAAGGTTTTTCCCAAACGCCTTTTTTCTTTATTATATCAGAGATGATATAAAACACTTTTTTAGGAGCACCAAGATGGCGGAAGAAGAGCAGACAACAACATTGAAAAATACGGTGACGATTGAAGATGCAGGACCCTGCAAAAAGAAGATAACAATAGAAATACCACAGGAGACAATAACAAATGCCACCGACGAGCAGTATAAGACTTTGCGTGACGAAGCGCTTGTCCCGGGCTTCAGGAAGGGCCGGGCGCCACGCCGACTTTTGGAAAAGAGGTTCGGAAAAGAGACATCGGAACAAGTCAAATTAAAATTGATTGCGGATGCAAGCGAGTCATCCATCAAGGACAGCAAACTGGACATACTCGGTGAGCCGGACATCGATTTTGAAAAAATAGAGCTTCCGGCTGAAGGGCCGATGAAGTTTGAATTTGAGGTAGAGGTTCATCCGGAGTTTGAGCTGCCGTCACTCGAAGGTATTCCTCTAAATAAACCAAAAGTTGAAATCACCGATGAGCAGGTGACTAAGGAAGTTGAGCAGATGCGAAAATGGTCGGGCATCTGGGTGCCGAGGGAAGATGGTGTTGTTCAGCATGAGGACCAGATAATTGCCGAGGTTGTGCTCAAGACCGAAGATGACGAGGAGGAAGAGAAGCTGAACAATATCGAAATTTATGTAAAGCAGCCCGGTTTTGTTGCGGCCGTGCCGGTAGAGAAACTCGATGAGCTGCTAACAGGAGCAAAGGCCGGTGATACCAGGCAAACGAGCGTTGACGTCCCGAAAACATACTTCAGGGAAAAATATCGCGGCAAAAAAATGGATATTCGGATTACCATCAAGGATATCAAGTGGCTCAAACCAACTGATTTAGATAATAACTTCCTTGTGAGATTGGGCGTCAAGGATGAAAAAGAACTGCGGGAAAAAACCCACGAAGCGCTGCATAACCGGTTGGAAACACAACTGCGAACGGAGATGACCGAGCAGATATATCAGTATCTTCTTGGTAATACCAATTTTGACCTGCCCCTTGATATTGTCGCCAGGCAGGCAAATACGGTTCTGCAAAGACAATACATCAATCTGATGACACAGGGACTGTCTCGTGAGCAAATCGACGAGCAGATGGACCAGTTGAAGGCAAGCAGTGAAGAGCGGGCCAAAGAACAGCTTAAGACATTCTTTATTATGGATAAAGTTGCCGAGAAGCTTGAAATCGACGTGACCGACGAAGAGCTTAACGGCCATATTGCCGGCTTGGCCATTCAGCAGGGGCAGCGCCCCGAGAGAATGAGAGAGCAAATGGCGCGTGAAGGCACGCTGGCCCAGTTTCGATTAGAGGTGCGGCAAAGCAAATGTATCGCCAAGTTGCTCGAATCCGCAAAAATAACGGAAATCGAGGGCAAAAAGGAAACCAAAAAAGCGGGAAAAAACGCCGGAAAATTAGTTAAAAAAGCAGCCGGGCCTGAGAAAAAACCGTTTAAAAAGAGCAAAAAGACAACTAAATAAAGTGTATCTCGTGCGGCATTATGCGAGATGTGATAAACAAGATGAATAATTTATGTTAAGGAAATTGTAAATGTTTATTGAGCATCCCGGAAAGGACATTATCGAAAACGCCGAGGCATATAATCAATACGGACCGCCCGGACAGTATTCGCGCTACCGCCAGATGACTCTTGACGATTTACTGCTGGAGAACCGGATTGTTTTTCTGATAGGTGAAATTTCGTATGCCAGAGCCGCTGAGGTCATTATGAAGATGCTGTATCTGGACAATCTCAAGCGGGGCAGTGAAATCAGCTTATACATCAATTCCCCCGGCGGCAGCGTTGACGATACGATGGCCGTCTATGACACTATCTGTTTCATCAACTCCCCAGTAGCAACCTATTGCATCGGCAGGGCGCAGTCCGGGGCCGCGGTAATACTGGCGGCGGGAACGAAGGGCAAACGTTTTGCCCTTCCTCACGCTAAGGTTATGCTGCACCAGGTCTGGGGCGGTGTCAGCGGCCAGGCGGCGGATATTAAAATACAGGCGGACGTAATCATCAAAGCGAAAGCTATGATAAACGAGATTCTTTCAAAACACACCGGCCAGCCGGTCGAAAAAATCGCCGCTGAGACCGAGAGAGACAGGTATATGACCGCCCAGGAAGCTCGGGAGTACGGCCTCATCGACGAAGTCCTGCACGAGGAGAGTGAGGGCAAGGCGAATAAAAAGAACGACAAAAAGAAAAAGTAGTAATTACCGATTTATCTACTGTATGCTAATTTGATTAAGGAATAACAGAAATGACAGTGAATCAAAATCTTGTGCCGATAGTAATTGAGAAAAGCGGTCGAACCGAGCGTGCATACGATATTTATTCAAGACTGCTGAAAGACAGAATAGTCTTTCTCGGCGGACCCCTCGATGATACAACTGCAAATTTAATCATTGCTCAGATGCTGTTTTTGAGCAATGAAGACACCAAAACCGATATACATTTTTACATCAATTCTCCCGGCGGTTCGATAACGGCAGGACTGGCTGTCTATGACACGATGCAGTTTTTGCGCTGTGATGTTGCAACGTATTGCGTCGGGCAGGCGGCGAGTATGGCTGCGGTATTGCTGGCAGGCGGCAAAGCCAAAAAAAGATTTCTCCTGTCAAACAACAGAATCCTTTTGCACCAGCCGCTTATCGCGGGCGAGCTCATTGGACCTGCTACCGACCTTGATATCGAAGCTAAGGAAATATTACGATTGCGAACCCGGCTTTATGATATACTGTCCGAGCAGACGGGTCAAACAGCCGAAAAAATCGAGAAGGACTGCGACCGGAATCTCTGGCTCGATGCCCAGGAAGCAGTAAATTATGGATTGGCCGACCGGATACTGCAAAAAGCGCCCGAAATCGTCAGGGAAAAGGAGCAGGAATGATGAATATTGAATCATCGGAAGTCGGAAGTCGGAAGTCGGAAGTCAGTTCTTTCCGTTCTCTGTTTTCTGTTCTCTGTCTTCTGTTTTCTGTTTTCTGTCTTCTGCTCTTTTCATCTGGTTGCGAGGAAACCAACAGCAAAATGACCTCTGCTGACAAATACAGCTTGTTGAAACAGGAAGAAACACAATTAACATACAAAATCGAACAACTCGAATCGGATAACAAACAGATGCAGAAGCAGATACAGGTTCTATCCGGCCTGCCCGATGGAGCAAAAGGCGAAAATCTCTACGAGCTGCAAAGTGTTAAGATTACCAGATACACCAACATTTACGATAAGGATAAAGACGGTAAAAAAGAAAAGCTCATCGTATATATCCAGCCAATGGACGCCGAAGGTGACATAATAAAGGCAGCCGGAACCGTAGATGTTCAGCTCTGGGACCTGAACAAAGACGGGGGCGAGGCACTTCTTGGCCAGTGGCATGTAAAGCCGGAAGAGCTAACAAAGTTCTGGTTTGCCACGATATTAACTATCAATTACAGGTTGACCTTTGACATAGCTGACAAAATTGACAAGTTTGATGAACCCTTGACTGTAAAGGTAACTTTCACCGATTACCTCTCCGGCAAAGTCTTCAAGGAACAAAGAGTAATCGAACCTCGTTAATTTAGCCCTTTTCACAATCAACTGCTGTCCCAATTATCTCTTGCAAGGACAAAATTAGTCTTTAGAATATCGCTATGCAGAAATTGCTCAATAAGATAATCTGCGGCGATTGCATAGAAGTTTTGGAAAAGGTCAAAGAGCCGTTTGCAGATTTAATCTTTGCCGACCCGCCTTTTAATATTGGCTACAAATACGACAAATACTACGATAAGGTCAAAAAGAAAAACTATATCGCCTGGACAAAAGACTGGATGACCGTCTGCAAAAAAGTCCTCAAGCCGCACAGCTCATTTTATATAGCCATTGGCGACGAATATGCTGCCGAAGTAAAAATTATCGCCGATGAGCTTGATCTTTTTATGCGAAACTGGATTATCTGGCACTATACCTTCGGCCAGCAGACAAAAAATAAATTCGCACGGTCGCATACTCATATCTTTTATTTTGTTAATGACAGGAATAACTTTACCTTTAACGACCACGCCGTCCGCGTCCTTTCGGACAGGCAGTTAGTCTATAACGACAGGCGTGCCAGCCCGGCCGGCAAGATGCCGGACGATGTCTGGGACGAGTTCTCCCGAGTATGCGGAACATTCAAAGAACGCGCCGGCTGGCATCCCTGCCAGATGCCGGAAAGCCTGCTGAAAAGAATCATCGCAGCAGCCACAAATGCCGGAGATTGTGTGCTTGACCCTTTCTGCGGCTCTGGAACAACACCGGCGGTTGCAAAACAGCTGGGAAGAAACTATGTCGGCGTGGAAGTATCAGAGAAATATGTTGAACAGACAAAAAAACGATTAGCCCGGTTGGAAAAGCAGCGAGCTGCAAATGTATTTTTCAACTCTGCCGAGCTAATGGAAATTAAGCGTCTGTTATCTGATGTAAAGATTCCGATAAAAGAAATTACTGCCGACAAAAAGACTCTGCAACTGTTTACAAGTCAGTTTATCGTGCGAATGAATAATCGCAAAACATACAGCAGTGAAAAAATGGCAGCAGCTTTAGAGGATTTAGCTGGTTGAAGGATACGAATACAAAGAATATCTTGCTGCTATGTTTGGCATTTCTTGCCAGTGCAGCGATGCTGACAGTGATTCAGGCGCCGATTAACTTATCCTTTCTGGCGTGGGTATCGCTGGTGCCTTTCATCCTCGTCTGCTCACCTGAAGCCAAACCTAAACCATTAGCACTTGTTGCCTATATAGTTTCACTTTGTTACTGGCTGGGAAATTTGTACTGGATAGCTCCGATTACCATTTTGGGCTGGCTTGCTTTCTGTTTTTACACGGCCCTGCACTGGCCGATACTTGCACTTTGCCTGCGCTACTGCCGGAGCAAAAAGATACCGCTGTTTCTGGCAGCAGGCATTTTGTTCGTTGGCGTCGAACGTTTGCAGGGACTTTTTTTAGGTGGTTTTTTCTGGCGGTTTTTGGCGCACAGCCAGTATCAGAATATCACCATTATCCAGACAGCCGACATATTCGGCACAGCCGGGCTTTCTTTTCTGATAGCTATGGTCAATGGCCTGTTGGCTGAATTGATTCTCGCTGCCAACAAAAAGCAAACCTTCAAAATCATCAACTTTATAAAGACTGCTGTAGTATGTACCGCCCTGATTGCATCTATTGTCTATGGTCGATGGCGGATAAACCAGTCGCAGCAGTTCATTACAGAAGGTCCACTGGTGGCATCATTGCAGTCGAATGTTCCGCAGTCAGTTAAAAGAGAGGCGCTGAGGGGGCAAGGGAAAGAGGCCGAACAGACATCTCAACAGATTTTTGATGAGCTGATGGGAAAAAGCGAAGCCGCTGTCGAAGCCGGCGCCGAACTTATCGTCTGGCCTGAGACAATGGTCCAGGCGGTCTTAAGTCCGAGGGTGCTGGCGCTTCTGGATACATCGCATTATTATAAGATTTTCGACAAGGCCCTTAGCGAACATTCTAAAGACACAGCTTATGTGCTGGTTGGCGCATACGGCGGCTCACCACAAATCAGGGAAGATGGAACAATTTATTTGGCCCAGAAGTATAATTCTGCATTTCTCTATCAGCCGGACGGGCAGCAGTATCAAAAACGCTATGATAAGATTCATCTGATACTGTTTGGGGAGGTAATGCCTTTTAGAAAAAGCTGTCCTTTTCTTTTCGACATTATGATGAAATTTAATCCCTACGGCTACGACCATTCACTCGATGCGGGCTTTGAATACACTGTCTTTGAAATGGCCGGCCACGATGGTAATGCAGCCCAGGTCTATAAATTCAGTACGGTCATTTGTTATGAAGCGACTCTGCCCGAAATTGCCAGGGGATTTGTATTGGACAAAAAGGGGCAAAAGCAGATTGACTGGCTGATAAATATAAGTAACGATGGCTGGTTCGTAAGATTCCGGGAGGACAAGGTTATTCCTGCCACAGAGCTTGCCCAGCATGCGGCTATTTGCGTCTTCCGGGCAGTCGAAAACCGGCTGCCGGTCTTGCGAAGCGTTAATACCGGGATAAGCTGTCTTGTTGATTCTACCGGGCAAATACGGAATGGCTATGTGGCTGCAAGTCCTGATTTTCCGGTTTCTGCTATGCAGCGGGAGGGTATCGCTGGATGGTTTGCCGATAAAATGCCGATAGATAAAAGGGTAACAATTTTTAGCAAATACGGGCAATGGCTGGATTTTTGTTGTGCTTTTTGCCTTATTTTGCTCATAATAGTACAGCTTTCGGAAAGATTGTTTAAAAATCAAAAACGTCCGGCTCGTTTGTCAGGGAAGATAAATGGAAAACGCACTCGAAAAGATTAAGACGCAAAAAGTAAAGGTTCTATTCGGATATTTTGTAACTTTTTTGACTGTTCAAGCTCTGCTTTTCTTCGGCGTGATACTGTTGACCTGTGGATGTGAAGAGGTGTTAAAGCAGACTCCCGTCAAGCCGCCCGTTGCTGGAGCAGCGGCAGGGGGGCAGCTCTCCGAGGCAGCGCGTATTATCCTTGAGTCTTTGTCTGATGAAGACCCGTCGGTCAGGGTTATAGCTATAGAAGTCGTCGCTGCCACCGGACAAATCAAAATGATGCCCAGGGTAGAACGGTTATTACGCGATAAGTTTGTGCAGGTCAGGTTTGCAGCCGCCCTTGCCATAGGGGATTTGCAATACTCCCTTGCGAGAAAATCGGTACAGCAATTGCTTAAAGACAGAGACCCGAATGTCAAAATTGCCGCTTCTTACGCTATGATAAGGCTGGGGTATCCTCAGTACTCTAAGGTACTTATAAAGGCAATAACCAGCAAAAACCAGACAGTCAGAGCTAATTCTGCTTTAATTCTGGGTAAACTTGGAGATAGAAGTGCACTAAATTTACTCCATTGGGCTATAAAGCAGGATGACTCGGATGACAAAGTCTTGTTCCAGGCGGCGGAATCCATTGCAATGCTTGGTGATGAGCAGATTGTCCCAAAGCTATGGGCGATGCTGATAAGTGTTTATGCTGATGACAGGCTTATGGGCATCAAGGCGATGGGGCAGCTCAGAACTGCAAAGGCCAAAAACGCCATTATTACTATGTTGGATGACCCAATATTGGAGATCCGCTTGGCTGCGGCAGAACAGCTTGGAGAACTCGGTGATACTATCGGGGAACGTGAGGTCCTTGATGTTTTTGAGAAAAATCTTACCGCAGGTATGGAGAAAGAAGACATTGAACTGGTTAATATGCGGGTGGCGCTGGCCATTGGCCAGATTGGAACAAGTTCTCTTACGAAATATCTGCCCCAGCTTCTGATAGACGAATCGAAATTCGTGCGTTTAGCTGCCGCCAAGGCAACTTTTCAATGCGCAAAGAGAGGATAAACCTTGAGAAGCCATATTGTCGGGTTTGGCGTTGGCCTTTTTCGCCGTCAATATTGCCTGACCTGCCTGACGGGGCTTCAATCGTGTGATTTATTGTAAAAACCAGCCGAAAAATTACTTGACCGGCAGGGCAATTTAAAGTAAATTGCTGGTATATATATTGTTCGTTTTTTGTGGGCGTTTTGCTAAAAAACAACAGAAAATGCTATTTTCATGAAAGGAGTTTGTTTTGAGCACGCTTACGAAGGCATTAATTATTTTACTCTCGGTGGTTTCCTTGGTTCTTTGTGGCAGTGTGTTAACTTACGTTGCTAATGCCGATAACTACAGGAAAAAATATGACGCCATAAGGGCTGATAGAGATGCCGCAGTGAAAAAAGGCGAGAGTGCCACTAAACAATTAAACGAGAATATTGATAGAACTGACCGGGAAAAAGTCGAACTGAACAGTCAAATTGCATCGCTCGAAAGAAGAATTGAGCAGTTGAAGGCGGACCTCACTGAAGCCGAACGGCAAAAAGCCCTGCTGCAGGAGAAGGTAAACAGTTGGACGGCTATTGTAATGGATTTCTCCAAAACTACCGAAGACCAGGGCCAGTTATTAAAAAGCACACTCGATGAGCTGCGCTCAATCCAGGCCGAGCAAATCAAGACAGATAAAGAGCTAAAGCAGACCACAACTGCTCTCGTTGAAAAAATGGCGATAATATCGACACTGGAGTCGAGAAACAAACGTCTGCTTGAAGAAAGAACCGATTTGAACGGCAAATTGAACCAGCTCCTTCGGCAATACGGCAAAACTGTTGCTCCTGTTGCCTCGGTTACAAGAGAGAAGACACCGGCTCAACCGGCCCCGCCGATGCCCACCGCAATAGACATCGGCTTAAAAGGCTCTGTAACCGCTGTTGACTCGAAACATTCTATGGCTGAAATATCAATCGGTACGGCGCATGGCGTTAAGGAGAATATGAAATTTCACGTTACACGCGGCGATGAGTTTATCTGTGATATTTTGGTTTTGGATGTTGATACCGAAAGGGCCATTGGCATCCTGGACCTTGTGCAGCAGATGCCGAGAGTCGGCGACAAGGTAAGCACTAATTTATAGCGTTCAGGACATATTCGATTGTCATTATATGAGCTGTCTTGTTGTGCCGGATGGATTTTGACGGGAATCTATAATCTATCGGCTATATTCGATAAGCTATTTTCTGTGAGGTTGATGTATGAGTCCGAATGGACAGACTCGTGGTGGAAAGATAGCAGCAATTGATAATATTTATACTGTTATTCTTGCCGCGGCTTGTGTATTGGTATTGGTTACCGTAGGTGTTGTTGCCTATATGTGCTATTCTCACTACGGCACAATTTTCAAAATACCGTAGTCGCTTGACCATTGACGATGCCGCTGTTTCACTGTATAAAAGGATAAGGTGAAATCCTGGAAAGGAGTCGAATGTGCTGCTGGACACGATCTTAGGTTGGTTCAGTATGGATATGGGTATCGACCTCGGTACCTGCACGACCCTCGTCTGTGTCCGCGACAAAGGTATTGTCCTCAATGAGCCCTCTGTTGTCGCAGTTCGCAAAGGGACCAACATTGTTCTGAATAATGGTGAAGCCGTTGGTATGGTTGCGCGTGAAATGATAGGCAAAACACCCGGTTCAATCAGTGCAATACGACCTTTGAAGGACGGTGTAATCAGCGACTTCGAAATTACCGAGGCGATGTTGAGCTATTTTATCCGCAAAGTGCACGGCAGGGGGGGGCTTATCAGGCCCCGGGTTGTTATCGCTGTTCCGAGCGGGATTACCGCGGTAGAGCGCCGGGCGGTAATAGACAGTGCCGAACGTGCAGGTGCACGCAGGGTCTATCTGGTTGATGAGCCGATGGCGGCTGGAATCGGAGCGGGTCTGCCTATCACCGACCCTACCGCTTCGATGATTGTCGATATCGGCGGAGGAACTACCGAAGTAGCAATAATGAGTCTCGCCGATATCGCCACTGCAGAATCTATCCGCGTCGGCGGAGATGATATGGACGAAGCAGTCATCAATCATCTTAAGAAAACTTACAACCTGCTCATCGGCGAAGCAAGGGCCGAGAAGGTCAAGATACAAATCGGTTCTGCCGCTCCGCTGGAAGAGGAATTGACGATGGAGATAGCCGGCAGAGATACGATATCCGGTCTGCCGAGGAAAATTGTTATAACAAGCGAGGAAATCCGTGAAGCTCTGCGAGACCCAATTGCTGCTATCATAGATGTAGTTACGGCGACGCTGGAAAAGGCGGAACCTGAATTGGCGGCCGACCTGATTGATAACGGTGTGCATATTTGCGGCGGTGCGTCACTGCTGAGGGGAATGGATACAGTCCTTGCAAATGCGACAGGTCTGAAGGTTGAAAGGGTTGAAGACCCCCTCAGCTGCGTAGCTCGTGGTACCAGTGTTTACCTCGAAAATCTGGAGCTGTGGAAGGATACAATGGACCATGACGGGTATGGATGGGAGTGATTCGTTATTTGTGAACCGTAAGAGAATCGAGCCGCGAGTCGCGAACCACGATTATGGCAAACAAGCATATCAGAGTCTCCAGCCGGATGTCATTTACCCTGCTTATGCTCACAGGCCTGATTTTCCTTTTTGCACCGCAAACAGTAACAAATAAATTTCAATTCGCTTTTGCACGCATTTTTCGCTGGCCTTTGAGTATCAGCAGGAATCTTTCGCTATTCGCTTGGACTGAGCAGCCGCTTTCCAAAGTTGTTGACAGAAGAGAATACGACAAGCTCCAAAACCACCTTGCCAACATCAGAGAGGAGCTGCTACAGGAACAAAAAAAGGTTGAAAAGCTCTCCGGGTTGCGAAGCAGAAGCGTCTGGGAAGGGGCCAAGTTTGCCCTGGCTGATGTCATTACAAGCTATGTTGATGAGTTGCAGGGTGAGCTTATTATTAATCGCGGACGGGACGACGGGCTGGCGAAGGGCCAGTTCGTCCTGGGTGACAATAGTGTCATAGGTATCATATACAGTGTTGACTCGCGCACGGCCCGCGTCAGGCTGTTTACCGACCCAACGTCAAATATACCGGTTAAGCTCCCGGGTACGGATGTGAGCAGGGTAATGCAGGGCGCCGGCAACGGCTCCGCCGTTATCCGAATGGTTAAGCAAAAAGTCGAGGTCGGCGATGATATTTTTGCTGTTAAAAAGCCGGGATTTTTGGATACGCCGGTTATTATTGGAAAAGTTGTTCAATGCAAAAGGAACAGCGAAAGTCCTCTGCTTTGGGATGTAACGGTCAGGCCCGTTTCTGACATAGAGAAACTGAATGACGCTGCCGTGATTATAATGAATCCGCAGAAGTAATTGAGGATATTAAATGCGATGGCTTCGGTTTGCAGGTGTGCTTTGTTTAGCTGCTGTGATGCAGGCCGGCCTGTTGGCGCATTTGAATATCAAGCCCGATTTACTGTTAATCCTTCTGGTATTTTTCGCCGTTTACAGCAGGACTTCAGACGCCATTATAACATCGTTCGCTACAGGTTTTGCCGCCGATATTATTGGTTTCACGATGGGGCCGCAGATAATCAGCTTTGGGCTCTTCGGCACGGCCCTGGCGTATTTGCACCGTGTTGTAAATATCAGAAAGGTTTCCTATCAGGTGCCGGCAATATTTATGACCGGATTCTTGGCCGGCATCCTGACTCATCTTCTTACGTTTTTTAAGGGCGAGCCCACCCCTCCAAACGTATATTCTGTTCTTTTCGGTACTTCTTTATTTTCAGCCCTGGTAGGGCCGTTTTTGTTCCTGCCGACAGCCTGGTGGATGCGCGCTAAAACGCGCCGATTCAGAAGACGCTGAATTTATATCCTGCAAATCGAAAAGCTGACTCACAACGATATACGAAACCCTAAATGCGCGATATAATATGCCGGATATGTACGATAGGCGAATCAAAATCTTTATAATCCTCAGTGCACTGTTTTTGCTGGTCTGTTTGCTCCGCCTGATACAAATGCAGTTATTGCCGGACTCTTCCCTCCAGGATGATATCGCCCAACTGAAGCGTCAAAGAGGCCTGTCCCTGCAATTCAAGACTGCCAGGGGTGAAGTACTCGACAGAAACGGCAAAATATTAGCTGCCGATGAGCCGCAGTTCCATCTATGTATAAATTATCAGCTCAGCCGTTTTTCGGATGAGAGGATTCGCAAGGCAATGCTGCTGAATACTGCTGCGCAAAACGACGAAAATCTGTCCTTATCTGTTGATCTCCGCAAAGAAATTCAGGCAAAGCTCGAGGATTTACAGCGGCTCATCGAAAAGTGTACCTACTTCGGCCTCAAACGCAGTGATATCGAGCTAAGAATAAAAGAGATAAACAACAGAATATGGGATTTGCGTGAATATCTTGCCTGGAAGAGGAATTTTCCCGACAGTAACTTCGCCGAAGCTGTTCCAGATGCGAATGAGCGTCTTTTATTGGCAGCTAAGATTGATATTGCAGAGATGCACAGGAGCTGGCCTCTATTGGAGCTGAAAACAGACGATGATGTCTTCGCTGCCCAGCTTGAATTTATAGATGTTGAGGGTGTGGAGATTCTGCCTGTGGCAAAAAGGATATATCCGTTCGGCTCGGCTGCCGCCCAGACAATCGGGTGGGTCGGCCCTGCCACACAGGAAAAAGACAAAAAGCTTTTTGAAAACGATAAGCTGGCGAGCTATCTGGATGGTGAGCTTTGTGGGAGGGAAGATGGTATCGAATATGTCTGCGAAGCCATTCTGCGGGGCAGGCGGGGAGAAGAAGTTTACGATATAGACCGACAGTTAATAAGCCAGACAGAAACTCAGCTCGGCCGAGATGTTTCACTAACGCTTGATATCGAGCTTCAGGAGCAAATAGAAAATTATCTGGCTAACTACCAGCACGACCCGAATTGCGGGCCTGGAATGGCTGCGGTTATAATTGACGTTGCGACGGGTGACATCCTTGCTTTGGTTTCAATGCCGCTTTTCGATTTAAATAATGCCAGATATGATTATGGCCGCCTTTCAAACGACCCTGACAGGCCGCTGATAAATCGGGCAATAAATAGACAATATCCGCCCGGCTCGGTTATAAAACCGTTGATTCTTATTGCAGGCCTTGAATCCGGCAGGACCACCGCCGAAGAGATTATAAGCTGCCCGGCCCAAAAAGCCCCGACCGGCTGGCCAAGCTGCTGGATATATAATAAATACAAATGGATGGGCCACGACAATATGTGGCCGAACAACGCCCGCAATGCGATTAAAGGAAGCTGCAATATCTATTTTTCACGCATTGCCGACAGAATAGAACCTTTGTTCTTACAACAATGGCTTTTTGATTTCGGCTATGGCCATAAATCGTCGCTTGTCGCTCGTGACCCGTCAATCGAGTTCCGAGCCACGGGTCACGAGTCACGAGAATTAAGGCAGGCACAGGGGATTATCTCAAGCGCTTCACCAAGAGGCGAAATCCGGCGTTTTGATGATGTGCCGCCGCTCGAAGAAACCGAGAGAAGATTTTTCGGCATAGGTCAGGGCAATCTGCGGGTTACTCCTTTACAGGTCGCCAACGCAATGTCAGCCATCGCCCGTGGCGGAATATTTAAACAGCCCCGGCTTTTCAAGGAAAATCGGAAATCGGAAATCGAAAATCGAAATTCTGATCAGGTTGACCTCGGTATTTCTGCGGAGACTTTAGCCGTTGTTTATGATGGTATGAATGCTGTCGTTAATGAGCAGGGCGGTACAGCTTACAGGGAATTCGCTCACAGCGGGCTTGCCGAGCAGGATGTTATGGTTTATGGTAAGACCGGCTCGACGGAAGAGCCGGATAATGCCTGGTTCGCCGGATTTGCAAAAGACGGCGCCAGCCGAAATCTGTCAATTGCTGTCGTAGTAGAGGGCGGCCAGCACGGCTCAGCGGACGCCGCCCCCCTGGCCCGCGACATCATCCAGTTCTGCATCGACGCCGGTTATATAGGCAGAGCAGGGCCGCAGCCGTAAGGCGGCGGAGTCGTTTAATCCCAACCATTGTGGTCGGGGATTCATTTATATTTAGCCCCACGTTTTACGTGCGGTTTGTCATTCTATCGACCAATTGCAAACACTATAAAAAACAAAAAAATTCTGGACAATTCCTGCTAATAACTTATTATTGTCTAAAAGCGTATATGGAGATTTGATATCAGCCGAAACTTAAAATGAAAGGAGTAAATATGTACTGTCCAAAATGTGGAACTGAAAATCCGGATGACGCCCAGATTTGCCGCGCTTGTGGCTCGACGTTGAAAATTGCACCGGCAGAATCTTCAAAGCCGGTTGCCAAAACAAGCGGGCTGGCCATTGCATCGCTGGTCCTTGCCATTCTGAGTCCGCTTACCTGCATGATATCGGCAATACCGGCAATAATTCTGGGCATTGTGGCCTTGGTCAAGATTAATCAAAGCCAGGGCCAATTAAAAGGCAACGGCCTGGCCATCGCAGGTATTGCGGTCCCTGTTGCTGCCTTGCCCATAATAGCGATGTTGATGGGAATCTTAATGCCGGCGCTGGCCAGGGTGAGGCAAACGTCCTTTAAAATGGTCTGTGCTAACAATATGTCTGCACTCAGCAAGGCAATGCTTATTTACGCCAACGATTATGATGATAAGTTCCCGACACCCTCAAATTGGTGTGACTTACTCATCGAATATGTCGATGTAAGTCCGTCAAATTTTTGCTGTAAAGGTGCACACGAGGGGCCCTGCAATTACGCTATGAACAAAAACGTTGAAGAGCTTGGTTTGGCTTCTCCGCCTGATATGGTCCTGCTGTTTGAGACCGAACCGGGCTGGAATCAATCTGGCGGTCCCGAAATCCTGACCACCGATAACCACCAGCGTGAAGGCTGCAACGTCGTATTTGTGGATTGTCACGTGCAATGGATTAAGAAAAAAGATATAGGCAACCTCAGGTGGACGCCGGAGTGAAGCGGAAAGGCACAGCCACAATGGAATTTCAGAACGTTTGGGCGTGCGTAATATTTAGCAAAGCGCAATATTAATCGGCTTGTGTAGTCTGTTTAGCGCTTCTTGGAGTATCTCAAAGAACCTGTCGTTGTCAGGCCAGAGGATTCTCTCGTCGTCCGGCATCGGCTTATCAAGCTCGTCCAGGAACCGCGATAAAACCTTCTCTTCGAGTTTTTCTGCTGACACTCCTAAACCAAGTTTTTCTATGTAATGGGCGTTAATTATCTGCTCATATTGTCCCGCCACGGGCAGCAAAAGCATCTTCTTTTTCAAATGCAAACACTCACTTAGTAGCGAGAATCCCGCCGATGCTATCACTCCACGCGCACTTGCAAGGTCGTTAAGAAATCCTTCGGTAGAGCGCTTTTTGAAGGTGCAGTTTTTATATTCTGCATCTTTAACAGGGTCGAAGCCATACACATAAAATCTTTGCCCGCCGAATTTGCCGAGCATTTTTTGCAGCCCTTCTCGGTTTTTTCCTGTGGTTGAATACACAAGGATATGCTCACCTTCGCTTGCAGTAAGCTCTCTGATGATGGGCCTGACAACAGGCGGCACAAGAATAGCCGAATCAATTCTCAAATCTGTCTTAAAGAAGTTTATAATAATATAGGCGACTGCCCCAATGTAGTGACATTCGGTTACAACACTGGCCGTTATCCGCGAAAACCAGCTTTTTAACGGGTGCTCCAATTTGCAGAGCGTCAGCATATGCTCGTGGTCGATGCTGATAAACGGCACCCTGTTTCGCCACGCCCACCACGCGCTGAACGGCTCAAAATCCGATATCACTAATTCCGGCTCGAACGGCTCAAAGTGCTTTTTGAAAAGCTCGTCGTTTTGCTTATTGCCTTCGGGAAGATTGAGAAGATTTCTTTTCAGGGTTTCTGATTTGTCTATTCGTCCGTCTTCGTATGCAAATGACAAGCCGAATATTTCTTTCACCCGCGGCCCGAAATACTGTTTAAGATAGACAAGTGACTTTTGAGACCCCACGAACATCACGTTATGGCCAGCGTCAATCAGCCGCTGGCCTATAAGGTGGGAACGGCTGCTGTGTCCGAATCCCTCCCCTGCAACGCCATAAATTATCCTGGCCATTTTTTACTCTCTCGTTCATCATCCATCGTCCACCGTTCATTGACTCTCGTTTCCGGGACCCGCAGGTAAGTAAGCGTCTTTTCGAGTATTTTTCCTGCCGCCGGTGAAGCCACTGCTCCGCCGGTATAGCCCTTGCCGAGACTTTTATTCGGCTTGCGGATTGAAACCAGGACTATAACAGCCGGGTCTTCCGCCGGCGCACCTGCCACGAAGGAAGCGACATACTCACTTTCCGAATAACCTTTGCTCTTGCTTTTTGCGATATTCGCTGTTCCTGTCTTTCCGAACACCTGCCATTTTTTCAACTTGGCTCTTCGCCCCGTCCCCTCATTAACTACGCCGACCATAGCTTCGGTAACAATCCATTTGGCGACTTCCGGCCTGACAACGTAGCCAATTTGCCCCGGATTAAGTGACGGCTGCCTGAGCTTGACAATCTCTCCATTATTATCAACTATCGCCTTAACCAGATATGGCCGAACCGAGCGGCCGCCGTTGGCAAGTATGCAGAAAGACCGAACTAATTGAATTGTTGTTACTGATATTTCCTGGCCGAATGGTATCCGCGTTACACTGTAACCCGTCCATTTATCTGCCGGCCATAGCAGCCCATTGGCTTCACCGGGTAGTTCTATTCCAGTTTTTTTGCCGAAGCCGAATGTGGCGAGTCCTTTATGGAGTTTGTCTTTGCCGAGCCGCTGTCCGATTTTCGCCATCCCTATATTGCTCGAGTGGACCACGATATCGCGCACAGTCAAATCGCCGTATCCCTGGTGATATTCTCCGATGCGACCGAACCCCTTGCCGTGATAGCTGCCGTTCTCGCAGAATATCTTCTCCTGTCTGTTCACAGCATTGGCATCGAGCGCAATTGCAGCTACTATCGGCTTAATAATACTTCCCGGCTCGAATTCATCGCTTATCACCCGGTTTCGAAAATTATTCGGGTCGGCGAATCTTGCATTAGCCGGCTCGAAATCCGGCAGCGATACCATAGCTAAAATAGCGCCGCTTTTCGGTTCTACCACTATCGCCACAGCCGACTCGGCCTCGTAAATTTCATATTGTTTGCTCAGCTCTTCTCTCGCAAACTGTTGTATCGTTGCATCAATTGTCAGAATAATCCCCCACCCATCACGTCCCTCGTATTGTGATTCGTTGTTCGAGCGACGGGCAACGAGCGACGTGCAGCTAACCGGCCGGCGGCGTACATCGGCAAGGAATATGTCCTTTGCCGGCACGCCTCTGAGTTCCTTGTCATATTGCAGCTCGATACCACATAAACCGCGATTGTCGGCGCTCGTAAAGCCGACACTATGCGCTGCCAGCTCTCCCATCGGATAATGTCTTTGCCAGTCGGACTGAACACCTATCCCTTGTATCCTGCGCGCCGCATCGCATTCCCTCGCATCACTGCTTTCTTTTATCCGCACAAAGCCAGGATTTTTCCCTTCAACAATAATTTTGCAGATTTCGTGTGCGCCAATATCAATGACTGTGGCGAGTTCGTTGGATGTTTCCTTGGGCTCTTTTATTGCTCTCGGCTCGGCGAATATCGTTTGAATTTTATTACTCGCAGCGAGCACTCTGCCTCTGCTGTCAAGAATCGCGCCTCGCTGAGGTCTTTGGGGCAGTTGTCCCTGCTGCTGTTTGAGGTTGAGACTGCAATAATGGCCGTTTCTGCAGTATTGCAGGTAAAAACAACGTCCTGCCAGACCCAAAAACATTATGATTAAAACAAGCAGAAAAGAGATGATGATGCGTATGCTTTTGTTGTTCATTTTACTTTGTATTTTCCGTTTCGCCGATATGCCGGGAAAGAGCAGCGGGATTTATCAAGCTCTCCAGTTGTAGTTGTTTGATGCCCAGTTGCTGCATCAATCGGTTTTGTTCGGCCTTGTATCTGCAAAGCTCGTAGAAAATGCGGTTGTTGACGCTATGCAGGTAAACCGTGAAAATCAAAATGGCCGTAACGCAAAAAACAACAAAAACTATCCGAAACTGATAACCCATCGTTCTATAAGATGTAATTGGTGATTTGTTAAATGATAATAACCAATAACCAGTTACCAATAACCAGAAGGAGCAGGAATCTATTACGCCTCCAACCACTCTTATTGAGCCGGCAGCTTCAGTCTCATTCCCACGGTAATAGTGTCTTCATCGTCTAAAATATCGGCATTGAGTTTTCTTATTTCGGTATAACGGCTGCCGTTGCCGAGCTGCTCAGCGGCAATTTGCCACAAACTGTCATCTTCCTGAACAATATATATTCTGCTTTGCTTCGTTTTGACCGTTTTGGTTGGTGTGGTTGAGATATTTCTTCTGCCTGTAGAGTCTGCTTCTTCAAAGTCCTGTCTCGGAAAGACACCGTTTATCTTCTTACTATCACCCGCAGAGGGTAAAGGAGGGATTACAAGTTTTTGCCCCACATAGATTTCGCCGGGTGATTTAAGCTGTTTGCGGTTGGCCTCAAATATCCTTGTGATGTTTTGAATCCTGTTGCCTTCCTCATCGCCGTAAAACTTCTTGGCGATAACAGCCAGGTTGTCTCCGTTTGTAACGGTATAGGTTTTCGTCCGGGTCGAATTGGCTGATGAAGATTGTATATCGGTTATAACCGCCTGGGCTATCGGCATAATATCATCGGCGGTTTTTTTGGTTGTTGCCTCTTTTGCAATCGGGGTGCTGTTCGGCAGCGGCATTTCAAAGCGAGTGCTCGGTTCCTCGTTAAAAGATTGCCTGCTTCTCGGCTCTATTCGGCTGATTGTTTCCTGTGCCTTACGCTCTTTAGCGCCGAGACCGGGCGGCTCATTCCCGAAGCCGACCATCTTGGTCGTCAGCTCGTTATTATTCTCGTTACTGCGAAGACTTGGCAGCCCGTTAATTATAAATGCAATTACAAATATGAAAACCAGACCTAACAGCAATCCAATCTTAGCGTCGGAAGTCATGGTGAAAACTCCATTTTCAATTTCTATCTTACCTCTTTTGTGCAATCCTCAGCTTTGCGCTTCTTGCTCGCCGGTTCCTGGCAATTTCCTCTTGTGCCGGCACAATCGGTTTTTTCGTTATTACTCTGTAAATCCCCTCATTTTCATTTTGCTTAAAATTGTTCTTTACCAATCTGTCTTCTAAGCTATGAAAGCTGATGATTGCAATATGTCCCTTTTTCTTCAGTAATCTGGCGGCACTTACAAGCAGTTTCTCAAGGTTCTCAAGCTCATTATTGACAGCAATTCTCAGTGCCTGGAAGGTCCTTGTTGCCGGGTGTATTCTCGACCATCGTTTTCGCTCCGGCCGGCCCAGGGCCCTGCAAACTACCGCCGCCAGCTCACGGGTCGTATTTATCTGCTCATTTTCTCGCTGACGGACTATAAAACGTGCTATCCGTCGCGAACGCCTGTCCTCGCCGAATTTGTAAATCAAATCAGCTAAAGTTTCTTCGTCAGCACTTTTTACTATATCGGCAGCAGTGGTCTTTAATCTTTTATCAATTCTCATATCCAGCGGCATATCTTCAAGAAAACTCAGGCCCATATCAGCATTGGCCAGCTGGGTTGAGCTCACTCCTAAATCCGCTAATATAAAATTCACCTTTTCTATTCCCTGTTTGCTAATTTGCTCGCTGATTTGGGAAAAATTGCAGTGAAGTAAAATTATCCTGCACGCAAGGTCTTTTAAAATAAATTGGGCCCTTTGGATTGCTTCCTTGTCAACGTCAAGACCAATCAATACTCCTTCAGGGCCCAGGGTTTTTCCGAACAGATAACTATGACCTCCCTGTCCTGTGGTCGCATCTACCATTACCCCATCCGGCGGCAACGTTATCTGTTCGGCTAACGTCTCCGCAAGAACCGGAATATGTTCTACTATCGGACCATTCACTTCTTTTATATCACGTCCGGCGAACCAATACTGGCCGGATAGCACGCCTTAGCTCACTGTGACGGCGTTTCGTTGACTTTTAAGTTCCTGAACGGCGGGTGAAAATTCGACCTCGGAAAAGACGCTGTCAAGCCCGCTCAATCGCTCCAGCCGCTCGGAAAGAATCGCCAGCGAGGCAAACGTTTGTTCGTCAACCTCTCTTTCGCCGTTGAGACTTTCCCCTACAATCCGACAATGATTCCATTCCCCTTCTAACATTTTACCACCGTATCTTAAGTCAAAGTTCCTCATTCTGTTTCTGCAGGACTATCTGCCTTGCCTGCGACATTTGTTTCTGATATTGAGCCATATTGTCTGAAAGATATTGTTCCCAGCTTTCGCTGTTCCACAATTCGATATGGTCTCTAACGCCGACGAGGGTGATTTTGTCTTTCAGGCCGGCTCTTTTACGCAGTTTTTCGTTCAGCAGCAGCCGTCCTTGTCCGTCCAGCTCTATCTTGTTGGTCAGGGCAAAGCTTATCCGCTCGAATGCCACCGCCTCGTCGGGCGCTGTCGTTCGCGGCGCTACCGCGAGGGCTATCTGCTCGAAATATTTCTCCGGATAAAGACAAAGTATCCCGTTTGAGCCGAACACAAGATAGAAATTGCTGCCGTGCTCATCGGCGTCGATTTGGTTTCTGAGCTTGTTGGAGACGAGGACCCTGCCCTTCCCATCTACAACGTGCTCATATTCACCTGTTAATAACAGCATGGTTTTTGCTCCACTTGAGCTATCATAACTGGGATATTTTACCACTTTCTGCCACTTCGTCAACAAACAAATCCCATTTTTTTAGAATTTTTTGAAGATTTTTTTATAGGACTGTTATAAGGATGGTCTAATTTACTCGTATTGCTTTGTTTACGGCCGATTCACCCATTTTTCGGACTATATATTTTTTTGTTGTCTATTATGATTTTTAACATTCTTTTGTGAATTTGTTCTGTTGAAGACTCTAAAAAGAGTGTCATTTCAAGCGAGCCGAAGGCGAGTCGAGAAATCTGTTTATGAATAGGTTTCTCCACTTCGTCTCGACAAGTCGAAACTCCGGTCGAGATGACCCACAGTCTTTTTATACAAATAACTGTGAATTTACAAATTGTCTTTCTATTTTTTCAGCGAATTTGATTTGTCATTAATCCTTGCGTATTGTCACTGCCTGGCAATACAGTAGAAATGCTCTTTACCTTTCAGATACAGCTCATCGGCGACAATAGCAGGCGAGGCGGAAAATTCATCATCGAGTTTATTTGTTGCCAGGACCTCGAACTTGTCCGAGTGCCTGATAACCTTTGCCGCTCCGTTTCTGCTGAAAAAATACACCCTGTCGGCTGCCCCGACCGGCGATGAATAAATATCTCCCAATCCATCGAGCTCCTGTTGCACAAAGTGGGCCTTGCCGGTCTCTGCCTGGTAGCAGGAAATCTCAGCTTTATTAACGCTGCAGAAATAAAGCTTATCACCATATAGAAGCGGCGATGACACGCTCTCTCCCGGCACCTCCACCTTCCACTTGATATTTTCCGTCTCGCTCCAGTTAATGGGCGGATTGCCGTTTTTAGCCGCACCTGTGCCGTCAGGCCCGCGCCACGTCGGCCAGTGG
>Ga0307437_1000825_pt1 | contig 22403 bp, 26 predicted proteins | sample SalMarWE160390MG_FD_202146 | JGI IMG/M metagenome (GOLD analysis project Ga0307437, IMG submission 202146) | Salt marsh sediment microbial communities from the Plum Island Ecosystem LTER, Massachusetts, United States - WE1603-90 | ecosystem: Environmental > Aquatic > Marine > Intertidal zone >...
CTAATAAAAAGCAAGTCACTACGCTGGTAAAAATGCTTTATAATTACAAACACATACATAATAATTAGTGGCTAGAATAGCACTTTACCCAAAACTTTTCTCTCTCCCCTTCACCATCTTCCCCCCGGAAGTAGAAGGTTACGTTACTGTATTGAGCTGTTTTTAATTTTATAGAGATTGTCTGGTGCCTCATGTCCCTCCATGTGGCACCGGCACCCAACCCTGCATACCCTTTATGAAACATATTTGTCAAGGGTTTTTTTTGGGAAATTTTCTCTCACACTAAGCCACTAAGATCACAGAGATTTCTTATATATTTTTTGTTCGCTATTAATGCTTTGTGTTCTCCGTGACTTTGTGTGATAAGAATAAAAAAGGGGGGGCTCAGCGAGATGCTTACCCTGGACGAAAACGCTCGGCAAGCAATGGCCTGATCGCGGCAATCTTTTCGAAATCCTGATCCTGGTGCAGCAGGAGCGCTCCTGCCTCCATGGCTATTTGGGCTATACAGCAATCGATAGGGCTGCTGATGGTGATACCCTCCCTTCTGAGATCAAAGTAGATCCGCGCCGCTTCCCGCCAGGTATCCTCTGTCGCCTCTAGATAGTACTGGGTTGCAAGGTACTCATCAAGTCGGCTCCATTCCCCTTCGTCTCTGGCACCTTGGAGGAGCTCCAACTGAGTAAACCGACTAAAGACACCGATGTCCACTTCGATCCTCTCACGAAGGGCCTGAACCATCCCCCCTGTCTTATCCCTGAGGACCTCGACCCAGACCGAGGTATCGACAAGGATCATCCACCCATCTTCCTCAGCTTTTTATGGTCATACCCCTCATAAAACTTGATGGAACCGGCCAATTCAGTCATATCCTTGCGCCTTTTGATACGGATCAGCTCGCGCAAGGCCTCGTGAACCAGGTCCTTTTTGGTACGTGCCCTGCTCACCGAAAAGGCCTCTTCCAGCAATGCGTCATCAATGTCGATATTGGTCCTCACAGCTCCCTCCTTATATGTATAATATACACATTATACACACTGTTTGTGTATTGTCAAGGGGAGAAAGAGAAGATAATAGGGGTTGACAGAGTCGAATCGACGGGCTATAATTGATAATGAATCTCAATAATAATAGTGTCGCCATGGACGCCATCCAAAAGTTTCGGAAATACATCAAAGAAAAGGGGCTTCGCAACACGCCGGAGCGGGAGACGATCATTGAGGAGATCTTTGCCATCCACGATCACTTCGACGTGGATGAGCTCTTTCTGCGGTTGCGGAACAAGAAGAAGCGGATCTCCAAGGCCTCCCTGTACAGGACCATCCCCCTCCTCATCGACAGCGGATTGATTAAAGAGGTCTATTTCGAGGACGGCCATCTCCACTATGAGCACATCTATGGCCACAAGCATCACTGTCACCTCCGATGCCTCGGCTGCGGGAAGATCATTGAGTTTGTCGATGATTCGGTCGAAACCATTCAGAACCGAATCGGGAAAAAGTACGACTTTGCCATAACATCACATCGATTTGAACTCTTAGGGTATTGCTCTCAGTGCTTGCAGAAACACGGAGCGGGCACCACCAGAGGCCCCTCACCGAAGGCATCTACTAGGCATCAGGCCGTTGATATAAGCATGCAAACCAAGGACCCTCATAACCAAAGGGGGGATACCAGCAGATGAAAATCGCCATTGCATCCAAGGGAAAAACCATATCATCACGCGTTGACGATCGCTTCGGTCGTTGTCCGTACTTTCTGGTAGTAGATACACAATCGATGACCATTGAGACGATTGAAAATCCTGGACAGAAAGAAAAAAATGCTGCCGGCATTCGAGCGTGCCAAATGCTCATTGCCAAGTCTATCAATGCGCTTGTCGTTAAGAATATCGGGCACAACGCCCTCGTCACCCTCACTGGAGCCGGCATGGATGTCTATACGGTCGCATCCGGAACCGTCAGCGCTGCCATTGAAAAGGTGAAGCGGGGTGAGCTCATCGCTGCAGAACGCCCTACCGTCGGGTTTCAAGAGGGGCTGGATGATTGAGCACAAGACATGAGAGCACGAATGCGAGGCAGAAGACTTGCGAAAGACCACAGGGATATCTATCAACAGTTCAAGGTCATCTTTGAGGGTGAAGGGCTCGACCGGATCGATGAGAGACTAACGATCCTTGCAACCTTTCTCGCCACCGAAAACCACCTGACTGCCTCGGAGTTGACAGGTATCCTGAAAAAAAAGGGGACCTCCGCGACGCAGGAGTTTGTAGCCGAAAATCTGAGGCTCTTTGCCCAATACGGCTTTGCCCAAGAAGAACACTTTGCCGATCAGGCGACACAATATGAACATCATCACCTGGGCAAACACCACGATCACATGATCTGCGTCCGGTGCGGTTCCATCCTGGAGTTCTACAATCCGGAACTCGAGGCCCTGCAGGTGGAAACGGCCCGTCGCATGGGATTTCACGACCTCCAGCACCGCATGGATATCTATGGGCTTTGCTCCAACTGCCTGAGAAAACGGAAGGCAATCATGCCGCTGGTCATGGCCTCCCCGGGTGAGCAGGTGCGCATTGTGGAATTCCGCGGCGGCAGGGGGATGGAGCGACGGTTAACGAGCATGGGCCTCAACCGGGGCACCGAGGTGGAAGTGATCAAGAGCAGCGGACCAGGCCCGCTGATCGTGGCCTCAGGGGAAACCCGGATCGCCCTGGGTTTCGGCATGGCCAAAAATATCTTAGTGACAACAACCCCTAAAGACCAACCATGAGGCGGAGGGGATGGCTGTGCGAAAGCTGAATGAACTGAGGACCGGAGAGCGGGGCATCATAGAGCGGATCACGGGGGCGGGCAGGTTCAGGCAGCGGCTCATGGAGATGGGATTTGTCCCCGGGACGGAGATCTGGGTGGAGAAATATGCGCCCCTGAAGGATCCCATTGAATATGTCCTGAAAGGATATCACGTCAGCCTGAGACATGAAGAGGCCGAACGGGTGCTGGTGCGAGAACAAGAGGAAGAGCGGAGAAAGGACTAATGGCCAAGGAAATCACCATCGCCCTCGCGGGCAACCCGAATTCCGGGAAGACGACCATCTTCAACAACCTGACCGGTGCGCACCAAAAAGTGGGGAACTGGCCCGGTGTCACCGTCGAAAAAAAGGAGGGAACCGCCACCTATGACGGCTATACCATCCGGGTGGTCGACCTCCCCGGGACCTACAGCTTGACCGCATACTCCCAGGAAGAGATCATCGCCAGAAACTATATTATCGAGAAAAAGCCCGATCTCGTGGTCAATGTGATCGACGCCTCTAACCTGGAGCGCAATCTCTATCTGGCATCGCAGTTGATCGATCTCGGGGTAAAACTGGTCTTCGCCCTCAACATGGTGGATCTGGCCCAATCGAGAGGGCAGATCATCGATCATGAGCAGCTTGCTATCCTCATGGGCGTCCCCTTTGTTCCAACGGTGGGGACCAAAGGCAGGGGGACTAAAGAGTTGTTGGAGGCCATCGTCAGGGTGGCGGAGGATAGAGAATCGGTCACCCGCCACATCCATATCGATTACGGCAGGGAGCTCGAAGAGGAGATCGCAAAGGTGCAGGGGACGATCCGGTCCGCTCGATCATCAATGGATGAGCACCACCCCCGGTGGATGGCGACCAAGCTCCTGGAAAACGACGAAGAGGTCATCAAGGAGATCGCGAAGAAACCCCGGAAGAGGATCATTCTTGATCAGCTCGAACAAAGCACGGCCCATCTCAAACAAATACTGGGTGATGACCCGGAAACCCTCATTGCAGACCGCCGTTACGGCTTTATTCATGGAGCCCTCACAGAAACCCTGCGGCACACCCGCAAGGACAGACGCTACTTCTCCGACCAGGTGGATCAAGTCCTGACCAATCGCCTGCTCGGGTTCCCGATCTTCATCTTCTTTATCTGGGCCATGTTCCAACTCACCTTCAACCTGGGGCGTTATCCAATGACATGGATCGACGCGGGGGTAGGGGTCCTCGCCCAGTTCTTCGGGGGGCTGATGGGAGAAGGGCTTCTGAGGGGCCTCATTGTCGACGGGATTATCAACGGCGTGGGGGGCGTGGCCGTGTTTCTCCCCAATATATTCATCCTCTTTTTCTGCATCGCACTCTTTGAGGACACAGGATACATGGCCAGGGCCGCCTTTATCATGGACAAGGTCATGCACACCCTGGGGCTGCACGGGAAATCCTTCATCCCCATGATCATGGGGTTCGGGTGCAATGTGCCGGCCATTATGGCGACACGCGTGTTGGAGAGCAGGAGGGATAGGATCCTCACCATCTTGATCAATCCGTTGATCAGCTGCAGTGGTAGGCTCCCCATCTACGTACTCATCGCCGGGGCCGTCTTTGGGGCGCGGGCGGGCAATGTCATCTTCTCTCTCTATATCATCGGCATCGCCCTGGCCATCCTGATGGGCCAAATCTTCAAACGGACCCTCTTCAGGGGGGAGATCGCCCCCTTTGTTTTAGAACTCCCCCCCTATCGCATGCCGACCCTCAAGGGGACCGTTATCCATATGTGGGAGCGTGGTTCCATCTTTATCAAAAAGATGGGGGGCGTGATCCTCATCGGGTCGATCGTGGTGTGGGCCCTCAGCTCCTTCCCCCAGACGGTGAACTATTCCAAGGATTATGAAAATCAAAAACTCCTTATCCAAGAGGAGTACGCGTTGAAAGAAGCAGCGCTGCTCCAAACTAACCAAGGGGAAAAGGTTGAAATTTTCACTGAGGAAATGGATCGGAAGATCGCTGAAGTGGAGATCCTCAGAAAAAGGGAATTCCAGGAAAAGAGCCTTCTGGGGAGGCTGGGAAAGACCATCGCCCCGGTCTTGCGCCCCTTGGGTTTTGACTGGAGGGGGGGCGTGGCCCTGCTCACCGGCTTTGTGGCCAAAGAGATCGTGGTGAGCACCTTCGGGGTCCTCTATCAGGTTGAGAGAGAAGAAGGGGAAGAAAGTGAAGGTCTTCGTGCGGCCATCCAGGATGCCATGACACCCCTGATCGGATACGCCTTTATGATCTTCGTCTTGATTTATACCCCCTGTTTGGCAACGGTGGCCGCCATCAGGCGGGAGACAGGCTCTTGGGGATGGACGGGTTTTTCGGTCGGCTATGGCCTCGCCCTGGCCTGGATCTTGGCCTTTATCATCTACCAGGGGGGGAGGCTCCTCGGACTTGGATAGATCGATGAAAGCCTTTGGTGATCTCGCTCTCATACTATCAGCGCTTTGTTATATTGCGGGGTGCCAGGGGGATACACAAAGTCTTGTCGAGCCATTGGCGGACTATGACCATCCCCTGGTCCAAGAGACCGTCCAGCAATTAACGCAGGGCGAAGAAACCATTCGGGGAAAATTTGAGAAGATCTTCTATTATGTGCGAGATGACATCCAGTTTGGCTTCCCGAAAGACGGCGATTTGGTCAAGGCCTCTGAGACCATTGAACTCGGCATGGGGCAGTGTAACACCAAAGGGACATTGTTCCTCGCCCTGTGCAAGGCCAGCGGCATACCCGCTCGCATCCATTTTTCGCTCATCGACAAAGAAATACAACGGGGGTTGTTCACCGGGCTGCGATACAAACTCATGCCCCCCCTGCTGTCTCACAGCTGGATCGAAGTAAAGGTGGAGGGCACATGGAGGCGTATTGACGCGTACATCAATGACGCAGCATATTTCCGGGCAGCGGTAGCGGAGCTCAAAAAGAAGGGCTGGGAAACCGGGTATTCAGTCTCGTGCCCCAATGGGACGTGCAGCTGTGAGTTTAATCTCGATGAAGAGCGATTTGTGCAGATGGGGGCCGTCGTCGAGGATCACGGTATCTGGGATGATCCCTCAGGCTATTTTGCAACGGATAAATACAAAAATCGCCCCAATGCCCTCATCATGTTCTTCTATCGGCTCAGAATCGGGGGGATTAATAAAAAAATCGAGCGGATGAGGAGGAATCAATCAGGATGATTCACCACAGGAGAAAAAAAAATTTAAAAAAGAGGGTTGACAAATGTGAATGGATGAAATATTATTGCAACATATTCTCAATTACATAATAGTGATTTTATTTTTTTTAGATGTTTATTGCAATTGAGTCTCATTAAATATATATGTTTTAAAGAAAGGAGCAAAAATGCCAAATCTCAGTCAACTTGCCCCTGGGACAAAAGGGAAAATTGTAAAGGTCGAAGGCAGGGACGCCATTCACAGAAGACTTTTGGATATGGGGGTCGTGAGGGGAACCGAGTTCGAAGTGGAGAAAAAGGCCCCTCTTGGGGATCCCATCGAGATAAAAATTATGGGGTATCACCTGTCGCTTCGTAAATACGAAGCAGAAACCATCATAGTTGAATAAGGATAAGGAGGCATCAAATGGCTAAAAAGTTGACAATTGCCCTTGCGGGTAATCCCAATTCCGGGAAGACATCAATTTTTAACAACCTGACCGGCGCCAGGCAGCATGTGGGCAACTGGCCGGGTGTCACGGTAGAAAAGAAGGAGGGGAAGTGCAAATACAATGGATATGAGATCAAGGTGATCGATCTCCCCGGAACATATAGCCTTACCGCCTACTCCATCGAAGAGGTGGTGGCGAGGGATTTCGTCATCAAAGAAAGACCCGATGTGGTGGTTGATATTGTGGATGCATCCAACCTCCAGAGAAATCTCTATCTCACCACTCAGTTTAAAGAGCTGGGTGCCAAAGTGGTGATTGCCCTCAACATGAGCGATTTGGCTGAAAAGAATAGAATCAATATTGATGTTAAAAAGATGTCACAGCTACTGGGAGCTATGGTTGTTCCCACAGTGGGCCATAAGAATAAAGGAATGAAGGAGCTCTTGGACGCCGTTGTAAAGACAGCAGAGAATAAAACCGGATTGGAGGATCACCCGATAGTGTACGGGAAGGAAGTCGATCCAGAGGTTGAAAAGATTCAAGGCATCATTTCGAAGGATTCAAATCTGGTGATCCAATACAGCCCCAGGTGGTTGGCCATCAAGCTATTGGAAGATGACAGGGAAGTCATCAAAGTTCTTGAAGCCTCTCCTGTTTGGCAAGATATCCGGTCAGCGGTGACGAAAAGCCAAAACCACATCAAGGGCCATATAGGCGATGATGCTGAGACTCTCATCGCTGACCAACGGTATGGATTTATCGCGGGTCTCACGGCAGAAGCGGTGCAAAAGCCTGAATTGGAGAGATTATCCGTTTCAGACAAAATTGACAAGGTGATCACCAACAGGGTTTTAGGCCTGCCCATCTTCCTGCTCTTCATGTATGGGCTTCTGAAGTTTACCTTTTCAGGTTCAGAATTCATGGTGGGCTGGTTTGAAAGCTTCTTTGGATGGTTGGGCACAGCAGCGGCCGCAGTAATCCCCGAGGGGATATTCCAGTCTTTTATCGTCGACGGTATTATCGGCGGCGTAGGAGGAGTCCTGGGATTCTTCCCTCTGGTTCTGTTCTTGTTCCTAGGTATCGCAATCCTTGAGGACAGCGGTTACATGGCACGAGGGGTCTTTGTCATGGACAGAATCATGCATCTCTTTGGGCTTCATGGGAAGTCATTCTTGCCGTTGTTGATCGGTATGGGGTGTACAGTTCCAGCTCTCATGGCCTCAAGGACCCTTGAGAGTCGAAAAGACAGGCTCATCACCATGCTCGTCAACGGGTTCATTATCTGCGGAGCCAAGGTGCCTATCTATGCCCTTTTTATTGGGGCCTTCTTTTTCAAATCGGGGGCGACAGTTTTCTTCCTGTTTTACATAATTGGAATCGCCTTTGCGGTCCTCATGGCCAAGCTGTTCAGAGTCTTTCTGCTTCCTGGGGAAGCCGCTCCCTTTGTCATGGAGCTGCCTCCCTATCGTGTTCCCACGATTAAAGGTTTGTTGATCCATATGTGGGAGAGGGGGTGGATGTATCTCAGGAAGGCAGGAACCGTGATTGTGGCTGTAGCAATCATCATCTGGCTAGGTTTTACCTTTCCTCAGGAGCCCGAATATTCCAAAGACTATGAGGCCATGACAGCCCAAATTGAGAAAACCTATGCCCTACAGGTTGCGCCCATCGCTGCAGGTTTCGGCACTGGGGCCGATAAAATCGAAGAGAATAAAATATTTGCAAAATTCGCAGGAGTGGACTCTCATTTTTCAGCCTCTGTCGAGGAAGGAGAGTTGGAATATGCCGCCCTCGAGAAAGAGAGAGAGGTCTCCTTTGCAAAGTTCAAGAAACCCTATCCTCTACAAGCCGGTCTCTACACTCAACACAAGGCCCTGACCTCTGCAAAGGATGAGCAGTTGGCTGAAATAGAAAATGCCATGGCAGCTGAGCAGATGGAAAAGAGTTATGCAGGGAGAGTGGGGCATGCCATCGCTCCGTTCTTTAAGCCCCTGGGATTTGACTGGCGAAGTAGTATCGCACTGCTTGCCGGGTTTGCAGCCAAAGAGGTGGTGGTGGCGACCTATGGAACACTCTACAGCATGGGCGAAACAGATCCGGAAGAAGTAAAGCCCTTGAGAGAAGCCATTCAGAAGGATCCCTCCTGGACACCCCTTCGGGCCTTCACGTTCATGATCTTCTGTCTGCTCTATATTCCCTGCTTTGTAGCGACGGTTGTGTTTCATAAAGAAGCCGGATCCTGGAAATGGACGGGATTCTTGATTCTCTATACAACTGCTCTGGCCTGGGTAGTTTCCTTTATCGTTTATCAGGGTGGAATGGCCCTTGGGCTGGGTTAGAAGATGAAGCTGGAGAAAGTCTTGGCGCAGAATAACAGAGATCATCTGAAAAAGATCATCGAAAGAAGCACCCAGGATCTCCATCATCGGGTCGATATGCAACAACATGTGCTGCTCAGCATCCTGGGACAGATCAAAGATGGGTGTCCGGCTGACATCTGCGCTCTGGTGGATTGTCCGCACAGAAGGCTGCTGCGTCAGGTCCTTGCAGAAACCATAGAGGTCTTGGAGGAGACAAAGAAGGCCTTCAAATCAAAGAGGCTGGAAGGGTTGAGAAAGAGGCTTATGTATGTGCTAATGGAAACCGCCTAAAATTTATCTTAGGAATGTCTTACGGCCCCTGAATCGGTCAGGGGAAGTGAAGGCGTAACTTGATGGCCCTACAGGGGTATCGAGTTACGCCTTATTTATTTACAGAAAACAATAAAAAAAGGAGGTTTATACTATGAAGAAAGGGTTTTTAGTCTTGTTTGCGGCTTTGTTGTTTGCCGTTGCTCCGCTCTTTACGGCAAACGCTCAGGAGGATTCGAAAAGAGAACTGGAGGTATTAAAAAAACGGGTGCAACAATTGGAGGAAAAACTCAAAAAGGAGGAAAACAAGACCATCCAGGCCGAAAAGGTCCAAGAGGAGCACAGGAAGGAGCTTTCCGCCATCCTGGAGGCCCTTAAGGGGATTGAGATCGGGTTTTCGGCCACAGGGGTGGCCCAAGGAAGTGTGGGTAACCACACAAACGAAGGCATACCAAGTGAGCGGGACCGCGAAGATCGGGTGGATGGCTCTGTATCCGCTGATCTGGAGATCAGCAAGCGGATCGGCGATCATGGCCTTGCCGCCGTCATCCTGTCGGTTGCCTATGGTGATGGATTGGATCCCAGGAGCCCCAGTTGGTGGGGGATTAATGGTGATGCCGAGGGGGAACAGAGGGTTTATCTCAAGGAGCTCTGGTATGAGCATGAGCTCTTTGATGGAAGGCTTTGCTTCACCCTGGGGAAAGTGGATCTCACCGCCTATTTAGACGCCAACGAGGTGGCAAACGATGAGACAACACAGTTCCTCTCCCCTGGGTTTGTCCACTCTGCAGCCATAGAGTTTCCCGATGACAATGGGCCTGGGGTGAGGGTCCAGTTCATCCCCCTGGAGCTTGTAGATATCTCCTTTGGCTGGGGTGAGGGGGATGCAGACTGGAATGAGCTGGGGCAGAGGTCCTTCTTCATTGGAGAAGTGGGATTCCATCCCACATTGGGGCAACTGCAAGGGAACTATCGCCTCTATGGTTGGTACAGGAGGCACCATCGGGACAAGGGATGTGTGAGCTGGGACGATCAGATAAAGGGTATCACTGATAGTCGAAATGGTTGGGGTCTAGGGCTCAGCCTCGATCAGGCCGTAACCCCCAATGTCACCCTCTTTGGCCGTGTCGGGTATCAAGACCAAGAGGTCTATGAGTTCGCCTGGGCCTGGAGTGCGGGTGCTGAGGTAAGGGGTGGCTATTGGGGCAGGGACGATGATGCCTTCGGTATTGCATATGGTATGGCCATGATCAGCGATGACTACCAGGATTTTAAAAGGGTCGTAGATGCTGAGCCCTGGTTCACAAAAGATGAGTCCCACCTGGAACTCTACTATCGCTTTCAGTTAAACGACCATATCTCCATCTCACCTGATCTTCAGGTCCTCTGGAACTCACAGGGGGATGAGAGGTTCGATCCCGTGACGGTCATAGGGATACGGGGCACCTTGGAGTTTTAGAAAAAATATTTTCTTCTCTGAGGACGGGCAAGGCTTACTGGACTTGATCTACCCGATGATGGAATGTAAATGAGGCGAATCAATGGGTGATTGTATATCTAAATGTGGGCATTGTTTCTTTTCATAGCCGGCTGAAAAAAAACAGAGAGCCTATCATGGTAATCGCAAAGGCCCCGAGGAGGGAAAGCGCCGCAGATGAGAGGACAAAGATCTTTTTCCTGCGGAGGGTCAAGCGCAAGATCGTATTGCGTGAGGCAATGGAAAAGAGGGCAAAGAGCGTGGTGGTCAACCCCATGCCCAAGGCGAGGCACACCATAGCGAGCAATCCTGGAAAGAGGATATCCAGGGTGATGGTAAAGATGAGAATCAACGCCGCGCCAGGGCACGGCACCAAACCCGTGGCCAAGGCCACGAGTACCAAATGTCTAAAATCGGTTTCAGCAGTCTTGTACTCCTGCAAATCAGTCAATTTTCCTGCTTTTAATTCATGCACCTTATACACAACAAGAAAGAGACCGAGCACCATCAAGAAAGCATAACTGGTCTTCTCCAGTATCCCTCTCACATCTTCAAATGAACTCAGCCCGGCGGTCTTGAGAGTAAAATAGAAACCCAGAACAATGGCAACAGCGGAAAAGACATGGACAAACGTAATCAAATTGCCCATGAGCAGCCCATGGACGTATCTTCCAGGGCGGCTGAGGAAATATGAAAAGACAATGGATTTACCATGCCCGGGACCAAGGGCATGGATGACCCCGTAGACAAAAGAAAGGATCAAAAACAATAGAAATGAGCGGCCCCATGGGTTTGCCCGTATATCCCGGCTCACATGGGTTAAATGTCCTCTCAGTTTTTTCTGCCACAAAGAGAGCATAGAAAAAACTGGCTGCAGCAACCGAGGATAACTGATCTCCTTTTTTGTCCTTTGTTCTTCCTGCCCATGAGCGATCTTCTCTTCTGTCTTTTGTTCCTCCTGCCCACCTGGGACAAAGGGGTTTTGGACTGATAGTACGGTACTGCTGAACAAAACGAAAAAAAGAAGAGATAGAACAATTATTCTAATCATTTGTTGCTCTTGAACTTAATCGAGACACCATTCGGTATTATTTGGCCATAGTAAAAGGAAAATTCCTTTATTCGCTTGATCTCATACTCTACCAAAAATGTACTGTTCCCTTCACATGCAAGGGAGTCATGCAATAAGGCTACATCAGTATAATACGTTTCATCAAACAAAGAGACGATAATATGTTTAAACTGATCACTCACTACAACATGACAGGGGACAAAAAATGTGTAGATCAACCTGTTATCGTGGACTTCGGCTGAAAACTCCGTCACATATTTGACATCAAATGTTTCCCCATCAATTAAAATATGAGTAAAATAACGATAATTACATAAATTACTAAAGCCTCCTTTTTTGATCTCCCCAACTTCATGTACATCCAACATATGATCGTTGTTTTTGTCAAAATTACTCAGCATAGTGCTGGAAAACATTTCATCAAAGATCCAACGCTGCCGAAATCCTGCAAGCCCCCGGTCATCGAAGACAATTATCAACTCAGCATCGACAAAGACATGTGGATGTGAGAATCCATTATTGCTGAGACATACGAAAATGAGGGCGGCGGCTAAAAACAGGCGAGTTTTCACAATCGGGTACATGAATACCTCTTGCAAGATTGAGCCGATAAGGTGCTTTGAGGGTGGTCAGTCCGCAGACCAAGCGCCGGTATGTATATCCCACCCCTCAAAACTGCTTAGAAATAAAAAAATCTTCACCCAAGGAGGAAGGCACCAAACGAGTGTGGTAATATGAGCGGTACATTAAATCCTGACGTTATCTCATCCCGTACAACTCACCTCTGTATTTATTGACACCCCTTTTTCAACTGCCTTTGCTGAGCCCTGAAATCCACAATCAGTTTTTGCACCTTGCGGTCTTCCCGGAATTTGGATGAGAGTATGATGAGCTCATTGCGATAGCTATTCCCCTGCCTCAACTCCTCGAGTTCTGCCTCCATTTTTTGCTTCAGCTCTGTAAAGGACCCCGATGCCCCCGCCTTGATCTTACCCTCCACCACGGCCAATTCTCTCTCCAGCACCATGATCCTAGCCTCATCGACAAAGGGGGCGGTGGGATCCCTGAGGGAGAGCGTCAGCATTCCCAGATATCTGCCGTAACCATAGCTGCTCACCACAATGGCCCCCTCCACCTGCAGGGGCCTTCGCAATCCGGATGGATTGTGTCCGGCCACCGCGATCGTTATCCCGGGCACCTGGGGAAGCAGGGCCCTGAGCTCATGCAAAGGCATAGCTGCCAGCAGAATAATGATATCGGCCTTGCCCTGCAACTCCTCAACCACCTGATTACCCGTGCTCACCGGATCCAACACCTTCCAGTCCGGGGTTGGGGCTTTTGCAGATGCGTTCGCGCTCATGAGGCTAAAGATCCCCCACCGCAATCCCCCTGCGTTCTTGACTATAGAGGGGTCGGATATCTGACGGCCATGCTTGCTCACCACGTTGGCGGAAACGAAAGGAAAGGAGGCCTTCTTTGTTACCTTGGCGAATGCCTTGGCCCCCAGCCTCAGTTCATCAGCCCCTATCCCCACAGCATCACACCCCATAAGATTGAAGGCATCGATTATCAACTGGCCCTTGAGCAATGCCTCTTTTTTTGGGGAAGAGGGAAGTGAAGGATTTACATTGTTGTAGAAGAGGAGGTCACCCGCATCAAGGATAAGAACGTACTTCTCTGACTTCTTAATCTCCTGTATTACCCCTGCCCTTCTGGCAAGACCGCCAGACCTGGACGCCCCTCACCCAGCGGGATAGATCTGGCCGTTGATGTTGTTGCTGTAGAGGATGGTGACCTGTCTGACCTCACCCCACGCGTAGGAAACTATAGGCGTGACGAAAAGCAAGAGAAAGAAAACGATCCATGAAATCCGTTTAGCCATTTTAAAGCCTCCACTTTGTAGGATTCAGTATAACAACATCATAACGAAAAAAAGGGGGAGGGACAAGCAGAAACTACGCTGGAACTGCCGGGAATAAAAAGTGGTGCCTGCACAAAAAAAAGAAGGGGGGAATGGTCCCCCCTTCTTTTTCTTTTCTATCCTTTTAACATTACTCCACAGGGTATCCGGCCTTGAGCCAGGCCTGCCAGCCGCCCGCTATGCTCTCGACGTTTTTATACCCCATCGTTAGCAGGGTACTGCATGCCAAACAGGACCTACCCCCGGTCTTGCAGTAAGCGATGATTTTGGCATCTTTGTTGGGTATCGCTTTGGTGACCTTGAACTCCAACAGCCCCCGGGGTATGTTTGTGGCCTTGGGGACGTGTCCCTTTTTGAACTCATCAGGTTCCCTTACATCCAGGATTATGAGGGAGGCACCGGAATCTATCTTCTCCTTCGCCGCGGCCACTGAGATCTCACAGACCTTCTCCTTCGCTGCATTGACGAGGTCCGTTGCGGTCTTATCCGCAGCCACCACGGTGGTGACATAGGAGGAGAGTACCAGAGCCGCGGCCACCACGATAAACCATACGCCCTTCATCTTAAGCAATCTCATCATTTCTTTCACCTCCTCTTGCTAAGTTTTTTTTCGGTCACGTAGTGTCGCCGAATTGTTACCGAGGGACAGCATTATCTGGGACAATAACCCCCTTATTCGCCGCCCGCTCCTCAGGTGTCACATCCTTTTCCAGCAGAAAGAGCTTCTTTTCCCCGTGGCACGACTTGCAACTCTTCGTCTGGGGGGTCTTGCGCTGGATGTTGTGAGGGGTGGCCAGCTTCCAGGTGGGCAGCGCATCGAAATGAGCCAATCCATCCTTCACATAGAAGTCAAAGAGCCCTTTGCTCACCGGGACATGACGAAGGGTGACAAACTTATAAGGTCTGTTCTTGCTGGGATGGGGGTTGAGCCCGATCTTAAAGGCCATGTCGGTTTTTTCTGTCTTGAAGTAAGGAAGCCCTTTTTTGTCTTTGCCGACGTGACAGCTGTAGCAGTTTTTGTACGCCACCGAATGGCATGCGTGACAGCTTACCTTCTCTTTGTGTATTCTATGGGTCCGGGTCTTGGCCGTGGGGCTTACGGCATCCTCGTGACACCCCTCGCAGCTGGGGGCATTTTCCACCTCATAGCGAGAGGCATAAGCCTTTCCCATGCCGTGCATCTCCTCCCCGCTGTGGCAAGCGATGCACTGCATCCCCTCCTTGGTATAGTGGACATCACCTGGAATTCCCTGATTTTTGCCCAGATATTCCATTTCTACCCGGCTGCCGTGGCAGGCGGTGCAGTTGGTATCCATGGGGGGTGTTTTCTTAAAGAGATGTCCCTCCACAAAACCACCCTCCGCCGCGTCCGGGCGGGAGACATGACACTGGCCGCAGCTGCTGTGACACGTGGAGCAGTGTGTATCCATTGCCTTGAAGACTTTCTTTCGCGTCCCCTTTTTGGTGCTTGCCCGCATGCCGATGATGTGCTTGTACGGATTGAGTGATACATGGACACTGGTCTTATTTGTGGCAACGATCTCCTCATGGCACTCGCCGCATGCCTTGGATGGATCGGGGTACGTGGGGTCAGGGACCAGACCTTTGTGGGCGGCCTTCATGTTTGTGGCCTGGGCTTTTCCCCCGTGGCATTTCTCACAGGCGATCTCCCCATGGGGATCTTCTTCAAGAAACGCGTCATCGATGAGTACCTGCTCATATGGCTCCAACGGAGCCAACGCCCCTCCTCACCCCTCTCCCTTGCTCTCCGCCGATTTTTGCGGAGGGCTCTTGGCCGCAATCTCCCTCGTGATCTTCACCAGTTCCTTGACCGAGGTATGGCAGGAGATACACGTGCTCTCCTCTTGGGACTGTACGGAGTTGGTGTTACCCCAGAGGAGGAAATTGCCTATAAAAACAATGAGCACAACCCACAAATACCAAGCCACTTTGCCCTTTGGACGCACCATTGTTGGTCCTCCTTATCCCCCACTGGCACCTGAGTCGTGATCCCCTTCTATCAATCACTCCCGCCTTAGGGAATCCGTACCATGAAATATGGCCTTGTGGCATTGCTGCCTTTCTCAAGGCCATATTGAGGGAAGATATTAAGTTTGTATCATACTAGTCCTTCATCCGTCAAGGTGTCAAATGAAATATTTTTATGAACCTATAAAAGTATCTTATGAGCCCTTTGGTGAAGGCCTACTCTTTACCCTCCTACCTGCCCCTTTACAAACGCCACAAAATTCTTGGTCTTCAAAGAGATCGCCTTCTGCTTTCGGTACACCAGATAGAAGGTATGCCTCAGCTCCCCTTCCTGTAATTGTAAGGCCTTGAGATCCCCTATCTCCAGTTCCCGCTCAATGGCCTTCCGTGGGAAAAGGGAAACCCCCACCCCCTGTTTTGTCATCATCTTGATGACCTCATTGCTCCCCGCTACGGTGATGATCTGAAAGTCCCTCAATTTCATACCTCGTTGGGAGACCATCTCTTCGAACAGAACCCTTGTCCCTACCCCCTCCTCCCGCAACAAAAGCTTCACCCCGGCTAAATCCTTCAAGGAAACCGTTTCCCCGTCTATGCCCAAATAGTCTGGCGAGGAGACCAAAAACAAGGTGTGTTCTAGAAGCTCTTCGGTCACCAGGTCCCTGTGGGCCACCTTATCGCCAATCAACCCCACATCAATAGTACCCCTCAGCAGTTTGTCGATTACCGAAGGACAATTGCCGATTTCAATGCTGAAATTGACCTCCGGGTGCGCCTCATGGAAGTCTTTAACCAAAGAGGGGATGAGATGCTCCCCCACCATCGTGCAGGCACCGATGACCAAATCCCCTGTTAACCTCCCCGTATAGCGCTCTATCTCTTCCATGAGTTCATCATCTAATTTGGAGAACCTCTTGGCATATTTGTACAGGATCTCGCCGGCTGGGGTGAGGAGGACGGTATTGCTCTCCCTCTTGAACAAGGGGGTGGCGAAGTAGTTCTCCAGATTTTTGACCTGGTGTGTTATCGCGGGCTGGGTCAGATACAGGGATCTGGCTGCCTCAGAGAAGCTCTTCTTCTCAGCGACCATCACAAATATCCTCAAACCAAATAGATTAATGTCCACGTGAACTCACTTTTTTTGAAAAAAAGTTATACATGATCTTATCGCCATCCGGATTATGAAACAACCCGTACCCGCTCTGGGTGTGTGTATAGCGTAAAACGCTTCTCCCGCGCAAAGCCAATGAGGGTCACCCCCAGGCGTCCTGCCGCCTCAATCCCTTTATCGGTCACCGCGGCCTTGGTGAGGACGATGGGTATCTGCGCCCGGGCGGCCTTCAGGATCATCCCCTCAGGCTGGCGGCCGCTGCACGCCAGAATGGTCTCATCCAGAGGGATCTTTTGGAGGAGGGCATACCCCACCACCTTGTCTACACTGTTGTGTCGTCCGATATCTTCAGCGGCCTTGATCAACTCACCCTCTAGATTGAACAGCAACGAGATGTGCACACCCCCGGTCTTCTTCCAGTTCGCAGCCTGTTCGGTGATCTGTCGTGCACACTGCACGATCAGGGCGGGGTCGACCGTGACGGCAGTGGAAACCGGAGGAATCGATGCCCCATCGCTCCCCCGATAGGCCGAGCTCCGCAGGACGGTCTTGGACGGGGTAACCGCCTTTGTGCCACGGGTCCTGACGAAAACCCGACGCCCTCTTTGGCGGACTTCTTCCACCTCCTCTGGTTGGACCAGCCCCTCAGTCACCACGTAGCCGAGGGCATGGGCCTCGAGGTCTGAGGGAGAGACCACGATGGCATCCACTAAGGTATCGTTGAGATAGAGCTCATATGAGCCCTCAGCGGCGATCCAATCTTCAATCCCTTTTGCCTTCCCACCCTCTACCAATATGGCAGGGCGCTGCTTAAGCACTCCCAACTGCGTCTTCCCCCTGTAACGGCCATGGACCCCAGGGGGTGGGGGCAGATCTCCGGTACCCCTTCTCCATGGCGAGGATGTCGAGGTGAATGGTAACGACGTCCTCAAGATCCAGATAGGGATCATAATCGAGCTTGCGGGAATCAACCGTTTTGATGTAGCCCTTGCAGTGATCGCAGAGATCCACCCGATAGGCCTCTTCTTCTTCGGAGTAGAGGTAGTGCAGTGAGTCGAATGCCTTGTTAGAACAATAGGGGCAGGCTATCCGCTCCCAGCGCCACTGACATCCGCAAAAAGGGCACTGGAGATGCCGCTTGCCTCCTTCATCCCGTAACTGGGCCATCTGGGGGGCAGACCCGCAGAGGGGACACTGCCCCTGCAGCCACTCTTCAAGGTTTACAGAATCTTTTAACTGTTCCATCTGGGCTACTACAGAAGGTCTGACACTGGCCTGGACCAGAAAGGAGAGGATCCCCTCGTCTACACCACTGTGCTCAGCCTCGTGCGTGAGATAATCCCCATTGTAGTGTTTACTCAACAGGGCTTGTAGATCCAGTTTCCCTGACTCTGCCGCCTCGGTAATTCTCGGTATCTCATCCCCCATCTTCGGGGTTGCCCCTTGTCCGATCTCGCCCACGGTATGAAAGAGCCTTTGTGCGGCCTCAAGGTCTATTGCGAATCCTTCTTTCCCCAGCAGCGGAAGGCCCTTTGCCAATCTGGACTGCACCAGTTTCTTATTCACCTGTGGCATTGTGATCTTTAACTGAGGGAGAATCTTCCAATGCTCCTCAAGAATCTGTGCGTAGAGATCAAGGATATCCCGATAATGCGGCCTTTCTTTCCTCAACCATGCGATCCGTTCTTTGATCTGATCCAGTGATTCCACCATGGATAATACTCTCCTTTTAATACTATACCAACTATCCGAGCAAAGAAAGGGCTTGTCCCGAGAGGGAACCCTCAGGACAAGCCCATCTCTGCTGTTTTATGAAGGATAAACTATCCCTTCAATCCCGACAAGCTCATCAGGGGCCTGATGAGCTTCTTCATGGCCACCAAACGGGTAATCCCCAAGGGGCCGTGTGCATTGGCGAACTCATAGTACTTCTCAGAGTCATCGATGACCAGATAGATGGTACGGATATCTTCGGCATTGAGAAGTTGGGCCTTGGGGTATTCGGCCTTCAGCTCCTTGAGACGCTTATTGGCCAGGGCCAGCATTTGGCTCCGATCGCCAAAGTTCATGGTCCCCGTGGGACAGGTCTTGACACAGGCGGGTAACAGCCCGTTGGAGATGCGGTCAAAGCACATGGTACACTTGGCTATGGCCATCTGTTCGGCATCGTATCTCGGGATGTTAAAGGGACAGGACTCCTTGATCTCCTCGAAGTCCTCCGCTTTTACCTTTACCTTCTGATTAAAGAGCACCGCCCCGGTCGCCGCATCTTGCGTGATGGCCTTTTTGTACCCGAGGGCCTCAGCTGCGTCTTTGCACGGAGGCTCTATACAGTGACGGCACTGATCGGGAAAGAAGTACCAACGGAGCTCCCCATTTGAGACCACCTCGGAGAAACGAACGAGCTTATAGGTCACAAAGGAGAGATCCTCAGGGTTCTGATGACTTCCCCAGTTCTTGGTCTCGGTAGCGGGGTTCTGGTTCCACTCTTTGCAGGCTATCTGACAGCCGCGACAAGCGGTGCACCGGGTGGTATCGATAAAGAATGTCTTGTCAGCCATAGGATCACCTCCTTTATTCCTTGCGTACGTTCACCATGAACGCCTTGGTCTCAGGTATTTTTGTGTTGGGATCGCCCACCGACGGGGTCAGCAGGTTCGAGGAGTCACCACCGTCTTTGGGGTGCACCCAGCCGAAGCACCACGGCAACCCGACCTCATGGACAGTCTGGCCCATAACCGCAAGGGGTTTGAACCGCTTGGTCACTATTGCCACCGCGGTCACCTTGCCGCGTCCCGACTCTACGGTCACCTTATCACCATTCTTGATACCCCTCAGTCTCGCCAGCTCTTCACTCATCTCACAGAACTGTTGGGGTTCGGCCTCGAGTAACCACGGCTGCCAGCGAGTCGCAACACCGGTCTGCCAGTGTTCGGTTACCCGGTAGGTGGTGCCTACAAACGGATAGCGCGGATCGCAGGTGAAACGTTTATCCATCTCAGTCTCAAATTGCTTCACTGTCGGGTTGATGAACTGAGAGCTCATCAGGTTCCGCTCCACCGGGCACTCCAAGGGCTCGTAGTGCTCGGGGAAGGGTCCATCCGATCGGCCAGGGCCGAAGACATGGGCATGCCCCTCGGGCTTCATGATGAAGGGGTACTTGGTCTTCGGATTCAACTTGCCGTCCGGGGTGTGCATGGGCGGCCAGCCACCGTCAGGTACATCACCTACCCACTTATCGCCAGTCCAACTGATCACGGGGTGTTTCTTATCCCACGGCTGACCCTTGAGGTCCACCGAGGCCCGATTGTAGATGATCCTGCGGTTCACCGGCCAACACCACGACCACTCGAGGTAGAGCCCGATGCCGGAGGCATCCTTCAGGCCCCTGCGGGCGGCCATGTTCCCCTTCTCGGTGTAAGAATTGCAATAGAGCCAGTTAGCCGAGGAGGTGGAGCCGTCCGCCTGCAGGAAGGCAAAGGAGGGAACAAGGGTCCCCTTCTTATAGGTCTTCCCCTTCACGGTGACGTCCTGCAAAAAGTAGCCGTTGATTTCCTTTGCTACCTTATGGGCGTCGAATTTGCCCCTCGTGGTGTAGTCCCACTTCAGGTTGACGATCGGCTCGGGCAGGACTCCTCCTTCTTTCTTGTAGAGCTCCTTGATCTTTTCGAAGAGCTCGATGATCATATCACCGTCAGGTTTGGCCTTTCCCGGCGGCTTGGCCGCCGCATAGCGCCACTGCATCCAGCGTCCGGAGTTGGTGATCGATCCTTCCTTCTCCGCCGATACCGCGCAGGGCAGGAAGAAGACCTCGGTCTGGACCTTCTGGGGATCCATCCCCGGGCCCTTCCAGAAGGAAGCGGTTTCGTTATCAAACATATTGACGTTCACCAGCCATTTCAGTTTGGCCATCGCCTCCCTCGTCTTGTTGGCGTTGGCCCCAGAGCACGCGGGGTTCTGACCCCAGGCGAAGAACCCGGTGAACTTTCCCTTATACATCTCATCAAAGAGAGTCAACCAAGAATAGTCGACCCCAACATCCACCTTGGGGAGCCACTGGTAGCCGAACTCGTTGGTAGCAGTGGCCGCATCCCCGAACATGGATTTGAGGAAGCTCACCATATACTTCGGCTCATTCTGCCACCAGTTGGCGCTCAAGGGATCATTGCTCTTGGGTCTCCTCTTGAGATAGTCATCGAGTACAAGCCATTTGGTACTTGGGGTGGCCATGTAGCCGGGGATAATGTGCCAGAGCAGGCAGTGGTCCGTGGAACCCTGCACGTTGGACTCACCCCTGAGTGCGTTGACACCACCTCCAGCCACCCCCATGTTGCCCAACAGGAGCTGAATCATGGCCATGGATCTGATGTTCTGGACGCCAACGGTATGCTGGGTCCAGCCCATGGCATACATGATCGTACCGGCCTTGCCCTTCTTGCCGGTGGCCGCATAGGTCCTGTATATCTTCTTGAGCGAGGACTGGGGCGTACCGGTTATGGCCGATACCTTATCGAGGGTGTAGCGGGAGTAGTGCCTTTTGAGCTGCTGGAACACGCTCCGTGGATGCGTGAGGCTTTTATCCTTTTTGGGGGCCCCGTTCGCATCCATCTCGAAGGCCCAATACTTCTTATTGTAGCTTTTAGTCTTGCGGTTGTAGCCCGAAAAGAGACCGTCGTTGAAGCCATATTTCGTGCTCAGGATGAATGCGGCATTGGTGTACTCAGCCACGTACTCCCGAAAATAGAGGTTGTTGTCCAGGATGTACTTAATCATCCCACCCAGAAAAGCGATGTCGGCCCCTGACCGGATGGGTGCATAGATGTCGGCCTTGGAAGAGGTGCGGGTAAATCGGGGGTCAACCGAAATAAGGGTGGCCCCTTGCTCCATCGCCTTGGTCACCCACTTAAAGGAAATGGGGTGGTTCTCAGCAGCGTTGCTCCCCATGATCAGGATGCAATCGCTGTTACCGATATCAATCCAGTGATTAGTCATGGCGCCACGTCCGAACGACTCTGCCAGAGCCGCTACCGTAGCGCTGTGTCAGATACGAGCCTGGTGCTCGATATAGACGAGCCCCAGGGCCCTCATCATGGCTTGCAGGGTCCAGCACTCCTCATTGTCCAAGGCGGCGGACCCAACGTGGGCGATGTTCTCCGTCCTGTTCACCACCTGACCCTTGGCATTGGTCTTGATGAACGCCGCATCCCTGGCTTCCTTGGTCCGTTTGGCGATCTCGGTCAAGGCCCAGTTCCAGGAAACCTGCTTCCAGCTGTCGCTGCCTGGGGCTCGGTACAGGGGGGTGGTGAGCCTGCTGTCATTGTTTACCCACTGATAGAGGGAAGCCCCCTTGGCACAGAGGGCACCCTGATTGATGGGGTGATCAGGGTCCCCCTCGGTGTTGATCACCTTTCCACCTTTCGAGTGGCAGATGATCCCGCACCCGACCGCGCAGTAGGGACAGATGGTCGTGATCTCCTTGGCCCCCTTGATGCGCAGGGTGGCGGCGTAGGCAGAGGCAGGGAACAGATCAAACCCCAACTGACTGACTACCAAGCCAGTCGCCGTCGCTCCTGAAATCTTTAGAAAGTCACGTCGCGTTACCTTCATCTACTCGCTTCCTCCCCTCTTCGGATTTTTTATTGTTATTGCGACAAAAGATATCAAACCTCACCTCCTTCAAATAATAAAAAAATGGGAGCGGTAGCCTGGAATAGACATACACTCCCCTTCATTAGAGTACGCGCAGAAATACCATTAATACCTTCC
>Ga0307437_1000826_pt1 | contig 22399 bp, 19 predicted proteins | sample SalMarWE160390MG_FD_202146 | JGI IMG/M metagenome (GOLD analysis project Ga0307437, IMG submission 202146) | Salt marsh sediment microbial communities from the Plum Island Ecosystem LTER, Massachusetts, United States - WE1603-90 | ecosystem: Environmental > Aquatic > Marine > Intertidal zone >...
GCCCAACGTCATAATAGGTTCGGTCATCGGTTGCCTCCTTCTTTGTGGTTATTCCCTTACCCACATGGAAGCACCCGATGGCCTTTTCTTCAAGCCACCAATTTACACCACATTCTGAGATTCTACCGTCCAAGAGTGGCGTGTGAGCGGGCGAGGTGCGGGGACTGCGAAGCGCTGGCACCTTCCCGTGCTCTTGGGGAGAGCCGCGCTGGCACGCTTGCCCCCTGTAGTGAACTTCGCATCTCCGTAGTCGTGGTTGTTTCTGTTCCAGGTAGATCCACGGATTAGGCACCGCTTCCTTGGGATTCCTCCAGGGTGGAGGCGAGGCGCGGTCGCGCGGGTCGTGGCATGTGGATCGGCTTCCTCGCGCGCGCAGCTGTGCTCGTGGCAACGGCCACTCGCCGGGGCAAGCGGCTCGTGACCGCGTACTTCCCTTTCTCGGCAACCCCCCAGTGCTTGAGCCTACAAGGCCCTCTGCCTCCTCGTCTCGACTGCTCCGGACAGGGTGCAGGCGGTCGTCGCGCGAGGCATCGCAGTGCGCCTGAGCACGGGGGGAGGTCACGAGGTTGGACGAGGACGACACAAGGCCTTGATCGATTCGACGGCCGCACACTCGACCGCAGGGGGCAGCTGCCCTGGAATGGGTCAGGGTTTCGAGATTCCTGGGGTGATGCTGGGCTGGTGGACTATCGGCGTGGCAGTGGAGGAGGGGGAAGATGAAGAGGAATCATGCGAGCCAAGGGCGTGTACACGTCGCGGTGCGAGCGGGGATTGTGGTGGCGCTGGTGGCGGCGCTGATTGTGGGCGTACCACCTCCAGTAGCCGCGGCCGCCGGGACATGGAGCGACACGGGCAGCCTGGGCACCGCCCGTGCCTCCCATACGGCGACCCTGCTTTCGAACGGTAAGGTGCTGGTCGCCGGGGGGGTTGGCAGCAGTGATCAGCGGCTGGACAGCGCCGAGTTGTACGACCCGGCCACGGGGACCTGGAGCAGTACCGGCAGCATGAGCAGCGTCCGGGAGCAGCACACAGCGACCCTGTTGCCCGACGGGAAGGTGCTGGTGGCCGGGGGTTATGACGGCGTGGCTCTGAACAGCGCGGAGCTGTACGACCCGGCCACGGGGAGCTGGAGCAGTACGGGGAGCATGACCAGTGCCCGTTATCGACACACGGCGACCCTGTTGCCTAATGGCAGGGTGCTGGTGGCCGGGGGTTATGACGGCGTGGCTCTGAACAGCGCCGAGTTGTACGACCCGGCCACGGGGAGCTGGAGTGCTACGGGCAGCATGAGTTGGGCCCGCAGCGAGCACGCGGCGACGCTGCTGCCAGGGGGGAACGTGCTGGCGATAGGGGGACATCACGGTTGGTACGAAAGCACGGAGGAACTGTACGACCCTGCATCGGGCACGTGGAGCAGCACCGGTGACGCCGTCATGGGCCGGTACGCCCCGACGGCGACGCTGCTGCCCAATGGCAAGGTGCTGGTGGCCGCGGGTGAGATCATCTACGAGGATACTGTTGCGAGCGCGTGTCTGTACGATCCGGCGACGGGGACCTGGAGCAAGACGGGCAGCATGAGCGACGCTCGCTTCCGGCACGCGGCGACGCTGCTGCCGAACGGGAAGGTGCTGGTGACCGGGGGGGAAGGCTGGACTGGGAATCTGGACAGCGTCGAGTTGTACGACCCTCTGACGGAGACGTGGAGTGTGACGGGTAGCCTGGGCACAGGCCGCCAACAGCACACGGCGACGCTCTTGGCCAGTGGCAACGTGTTGGTCGCCGGGGGTTATGAGCCCTGGGATTGGTCGAGTCTCTCTAGCGCGGAGTTGTACGACTCGGCTGCGGGGACCTGGAGCGCCACGGGCAGCATGAGCGACGTTCGCTTCCACCACGCGGCGACGCTGCTGCCGAACGGGAAGGTGCTAGTCGTCGGCGGGTACGGCGAGACCGGGATTCTGTACACTGCGGAGCTGTACGACCCGGCGACAGGGACGTGGGGCAGCGCGGGCAGCATGACGAGCCCCCGAGAAGAGCACACGGCGACGCTGCTGCCCAGCGGCAAGGTGCTGGTGGCTGGCGGTATCGGGGGTACCTCGAGCGCGGAGTTGTACGACCCGGCGACCGGGACTTGGAGCCCCACGGGTAGCCTGAGCACCGGCCGATACGCTCACACGGCGACGCTCTTGCCCAGTGGCAAGGTGCTGGTGGTCGGGGGCTGGAGCAGCAGCGCGGAGTTGTACGACTGGGCGACGGGGACCTGGAGCAGTACGGGGAGCATGACCAGCGCCCGTTACCATCCGACGGCGACGCTGTTGCCCGAGGGGAAGGTGCTGGTGGCCGGGGGTTATGACAGCGGCTCTCTCTCTAGCGCGGAGCTGTACGACCCGGCCACGGGGACCTGGAGCAGTACGGGGAGCATGACGAGCCCCCGAGAAGAGCACACGGCGACGCTGCTGCCCAGCGGGAAGGTGCTGGTGGCGGGGGGCGAGGGCCGCAGCGCGGAGTTGTACGATCCGGCCACGGGGACCTGGAGCCCCACGGGCAGCACGACCTGGGCCCGCCGCGGGCACACGGCGACGCTGCTGCCAGGGGGGAAGGTGCTGGTGGTAGGGGGGAACTACGGTTGGTACGAGACCATGAAGGAACTGTACCACCCTGCATCGGGCACGTGGAGCAGAACAGGTGACTGGGTCATCGGCCGGTACGCACCGACGGCGACCTTGCTGCCCAATGGCGAGGTGCTGGTGGCCGGGGGTGAGTCCAACTCCGGGGTTATAGAGGCCAGCGCGGAGCTGTATGACGAGGGGTTGGGCTTTCAGGCGGCTTGGCGGCCCGGTTTGAACCTAGCCACTTCGCCTCTGGTCCTGGGTGGACGCCTGGCGGTCCTCGGGAGCGGCTTTCAAGGGTATCAGAGAACGGAGGCTTCTGGTGGGCGCACCAACAACTCTGCCACCAACTATCCGCTGGTGCAGCTGCGCCGCGTAGATAGCGAGCAGGTCCGCTGGCTGCCATCCGCCGGGGCGACGAGCTTCCCTGAATTCCTCTTCACCTCCACGCCTGTCGAGGGCTTCCCTGCCGGGCATGCCCTGGTGACTGTCTTGGTCAACGGTATCCCCAGCGTCTCCAAGGTGATCAGGGTGGCCCGGGACGGTACTACAACAGCGATCACGGGGCACACTCCCGAACCAGCGGCGATAAGGCACACGGTGGTGGTGAGCTACGCGGTGTCCAGTGACTGGGGCGCGCCCACGGGGATCGTAACGGTGAGAGATGGAGATGGCAATAGCTGCGTGGGCACGGTGGCCGAGGGCGCATGCGGTCTCACACCGGCGTTGATGGGGGAGAAGACGCTGACGGCTACCTACTCTGGCGACGTCAACTTCAATGGCAGTGAGGGCAGTGCGCCCCTGATGGTGGACACCCTGGTCTGCTTGCCGCTAGTGGCGAAGAACCATGCACCATAAAGGGGAGTTGTCGTCGAGCTGGAGCGGGAGGCGAGGGAGAACAGCAGGGGGGTCGGGGATCGTCGGCCTCCTCTGAGTCTGTGCTACCGTTAGCTTGGCGGTTGCAGGACGCGCTTCGGGGACGCGGCCCGGCGCTCCTGCGCGCACATCCACTACTTCACCAGCGGCAGCGTAGCCCTGAACTCGTCGGTCCCGGCGCGCTCTAACAACTCGTAGATCACCATCTCCGTGGAGGTGACCACCACTCTTGCCTGGCGCATCCTCTCCAGGGCGACCTGCCAGTTCTCCACCTTACGCGACGAAGTGGCGTCGCTGATCACCTGGACCGTATAGTCAGGCACAGCGTGCAGGGCTGTCTGGGCGACACAGATGTGGGTCTCCACACCGCAGAGGATCAGCGTGTTTCGGCCTACCTTGCCCACCTCTTGAGCGAACTCCTCACAGCCAAAGCAGTCGAAGTCCAGCTTTCCAATGGGCTGGAGACCGGATCTGGCCTCAAGCAGCTCCGGGAGGGTGTCCCCCAGCTTCTCCTGTTCCGTGAGGATGACGGGCAGCCCAATGATCTGAGAGAACTTGAGGAGGCGTACCAGGTTGTCGGTCACCGTCTCCTTGTTGGCGATGACGGGCATCAGCCTCTTCTGGACGTCGATCACAACGAGGACGCTGTCGTCCCTGGCGATCAGGTTCGGAGTGGTGCAGTCCTTCGTGTGCATGGTGTCCGTTCTCCTATAGTGCTTGTGGACTTATTGTACATGAAGCTGCGCAGGGAGCAAGGATGGACCGGGCTGACCGTCGCGAGAACCGGGACGATATTGACGGAGCCGCTTGATTCCCGTATACTGATAGTCAAACGTGCAGTCTGAGGGGATCGCTGTCTGTCCCTCAACCTGGAGGAGAAGGGGGTACGTATGTCAGAGTTACCAGGCTCGAAGACGCTGGAGAATCTCAAAGAGGCGTTTGCCGGTGAATCGCAGGCCAACCGCAAGTACCTGGCCTTCGCCAAGCAAGCTGACGACCAAGGCTTTGCGCAGGTGGCGAAGCTGTTTCGGGCTGCCGCAGAGGCAGAGACGGTCCACGCTCATGCGCACTTGAGAGCCATGGAGGGTATCGGTTCCACTGAGGAAAACCTGCGCGAGGCGGTCGGGGGAGAGACCCACGAGTTCGAGAAGATGTACCCCGGCATGATCGCCGAGGCCAAAGAGGAGGGCTTCAAGAAGGCGCAGCGGAGCTTCAACTTCGCCAACCAGGTAGAGCAGATACACGCCGGGCTGTACCAGAAGGCCCTGGACACCCTTGGGCAGGATGTAGAACCGGTGGAGTACTACGTGTGTCCCGTGTGCGGCAATACCGTGGAGGGCGCGCCCACCGATCCGTGTCCCATCTGTGGCACACCTGCCAATCGGTTCTTCAAGGTCGAGTAGACAGGGCGTCGGGTTCCGATCAAGACCCACGAGAGGGAGACGAGGTGAGAGTCTCCCTCTTCTTGTCTGCCATCAAGGTCATCGGAAAGCGCTGCTGGGCCTCAAGGTGTTGGAGTACAGCTCGTCTTGCTCCGGCTAGACTCCGCCATTCGTGCTACTGCCGGGCGAGAGTGTCGGTGGCGTCGAGCAAGTCGTAGGGTTGCTTGAGCCGGGAGAAGTAGCTCCTGTCCTCCAGGGGATCGTAGCTCGCGCCAAAGTATGCCGTGAGGAGAACCCGGAACGTATTCACCGGCGTGATGGCGTCGTAGAGATACTGGTCGCCGTCACCGGGCAGGCAGTAGGCGTTGAGTATGCCCAGCCTCTCATGGAGCATCTGGGTACGGGTGTCGCCTGACTCCCGGATGGACTTGGAGCCGTGGTCGCCTTGAAGGATGATGATAGGCGGCGTCTCCGCCTCCGAGAGTAGCCTCTCCAGCAGTTCCTCCACCTTCATGTTGACGAACTGTAGCTGCCCCAGGTAGTATTTCGACCAGTCCTTGGTGCGCAGCGCTGGGTCTGTGTTGATCGCCTCGCCGTGGGGGCCGAAGAGGAAGGGGGGGTGGGGAACCAGGACGTGGGCAAAGACGAACCGGGGCCCTTCCACCATGTGTTGTACCTCGGCCAGAGTGGCAAACGTGCACAAAATGACCTCTCGCCGGTCGTGGGAGATGAATCGGTCCGCCAGCGGCCTGAGCACCGTGGTCCGAACTAGCACCTCGATGAACTCGTTCACGTTGCCGCATTTTATGTCTCGATCGGCGTTGGGGTTCTCCGCGGTCGGCCCCCAGCCGGTCTGGAAGTGGACGAACTTGTAGCCTTGGGCTTTGAGGAAGTGCATCACCTCGCTGTCCTGGATCATCTCGTTGGGAATGCTGGGATCCGTCCCGTCGGTGCCCAGGGTCTCGCTCAGGTAGTTGAGATACTCCATGTTCAGCGAGGATGCCAGCGACAGGAACGTCAACGCATAGTTGCTGTGCGCGTTGGGGACCACGTAGAAACCCTTGTCGGTCAGGTAGTCGACGAAGGCGCTGTTGTCGTAGTCCCACACCTCCTGTAGGACCTCTTCACTGGTGTAGGCGTCCAGGATGATGTAGTAGATATCGGGAAGCTGGTCCGGCGCCGCCGTCTCCAGTGGATCAGTCTCGGTGACTTCCTCTCGTGCGCTCCCAGGCAACGCCCGCCTCGCCATCTCATGCGATACCATGCCGCCCAGAGCGAGGAGGACCAGCACGGCGGCCATGGCGTTGAGGAGGTTCGTGGGCGTGCGCAGTTCGCCCCGTGCTCTGACGATGAAGTAGGCCGCCACAGCCATGAGGAGCCCCCAGATGGGGAGAAGAAAGAAGCCGGGCTGGATGATCGAGTCTCCCATGTCAAGCCCGAGCGCCTCCAACGCATCGACGACGTGGCCGTAAGAGAAGAAGAGCAGGGCACAAGCGGAGACCAGCAACCCCACCTTGGCAGCGTCTCTGATTACCGCGTACAGAGCCACGTACAGAAGCAGCGTCGAGCAGAGGGCAATAGCCAGCGGAGCCATGACATCGCCCAAGGGAGTGAGATCGATGTTCTGGGCGTAGAGGAAGAGGATGGGATAGACGGCCAGGAGGAAGGGGTGGACGGGTACGGACTTCCTTGGAAGGCTCAAGTGCGTCTCCTTGTCATGAGGTACAGAACCCTCTCAGAACCTTCTAGCTGTACCGAGGCCTGGATCTCGAAGCGCTGACTGAACGTCCTCTCGAAGGCCTCCTGAGTGTAGTCGGTGAAGATGTCCTCCCTCGTCGACAGCAGCCTCTGGACCCTGTGGTCGGTCTTGGGAACGAACTCGAGAATCAGGGAGCTACAGATGATGGCTAGCAAGTCGGCGACCATGGAGAGGGGCAGGTTGTTGGAGATGGCGAGGTGGTGGATCAGGGCCAGGCAGAGCACGAGGTCCGCGGGGCCGCGCTCCATCAGCGACATCCTCTCCTCGTGCTGCCAACCGATGGCGGGGCTGGGGTTCGTCAGGTCGATTAGGAGGGGAAGGATGTTCGTCTCGCTCTTGCGCCTGGATTCGAGGTAGTTCCGCTCGACGCAGCCCGGATCGGCGTCAAAGGAGATAGTCGGAATCCCCCGATTGCTGGCCAGCCGACTGAAGAGACCCACGTTCGCTCCCAGGTCCCATACGACTCTGGGCTGCACCTGGTCCAGCAAGTCAGCAACGAGTTGCCTCTTCTGGTCCAGGGCGTCTGCTGAGTAGGAGTCCTCTTCCTCGTAGTCGCTCCACAGCGTGCCCTTGGGTTGCCACTTCAGCTTCTTCACTGCCGATTCCAGATTGTCCAGAAGGCCGAGGAGCGACAGACGGTTCATCTTTCGGCTCTTCACGTCCACTGTGCGCTCCGCGAAGTGCTTCTGGCTTCTGGCGTGGAGGTGAATGTGGGAGAGCAGTGCGAAAGAGAGACGGGTGCGGTGGGGCAGGAGTGAACTGGCCAGGTCCAGTGGAACTCCGTCGATGTGGATCCGCAGCAACTGGCCAAGGCGGACGTCCGTGTAGCTCATCAGCGCCAGCGGGGCCAGGAAATGCTGGCAGAACTGCCGGTAAGCGGCCCACGGTTGGCCTTCGTGGTACCTGTCGAAGGAAAGAGTGTCGATCAGAACAGGCTTGCCCCATACGAACTGCACGTTGTAGGCGCTGGCGTCCTTCAGCGTCATCCCGAAGTCCAGGGCCTTCTTCTGGACTTCTAGGGTCAGGAGGGCGGCGTCTTGGAGTTGACTGAAGCACCATTCGTATGGATACGAGACGAACGGTACGACCTCCGGCTTGAGGACCCGGTACGCCTCGTCTGTTCTCGCTAACTCGAGAGCGACCTCTTCGTGGCGGATGAGCGACCCTGAGTCTGTGAGAGCGTCGTAGAGGCCCGAGCCTGTCAAGTGGTCGTAGCTCTCTCTGTACGCCTGGTTGACCTGGCGGTACAGCGAGCCATCCTCCGCGAAGAGGAACCCGCTGGGATCGCGGAAGGAGCTGGGTAGGGCAGCCCTATTGCTCATCAGCGCTTGTGCTCTGCTCCGCACTCGGGGATCTGGAGAAGAACCCTTTGATCCTCCCCCAGTAGATTCTGACGGCGAAGGCGAGTCCGGCGATGGCGGCGATGATCAACTGAATGACGTAGCTGCCGGTGCCGGGGTCGACGTAGGCGTGGGCGACCTGCGTGGAAGCGAACAGCAGCAAGGAGACGAAGACCAGAGAGTCAGCCAGGCATTTTGAATGTCTCACCGAGAACCTCCCGTTTGGGTCACGAAGCATGCGGGTCCTGCCACGCGCACCTCGTATTGGCTCCTTCGAAGAGGGAGAGCTGACGTCTGTGTCGCCCTTGCCGACGCGCTGCGTGATACACCGCGCCGCCGTCTGGCCGGCTTCGCCATCCCCAGAGACCGGTGTCAACTATAGCACACTACTGCAGACGAGGTCAAGAGTTACCATGAGTAGGGAGGTTGAAGAGGGAAGATCTGAACCTCCCGGCGGATGGAGTGTAGCCGCACGGGACACCGTGCGGCTACGTCGGCTTCGCTAGATACCGTAGGGTCCAGCTATTCTCTGCTCCGGGCCTTCTCCAGCAGGAGTTTCTGCTCGGCAGAGGCCACGTTGCGGATTGTTTGCTCTATCACGTCCCAGTTCACGGAGATGGAGTCGATGCCCCACTGCACCAGCTTGCTGGCGTACTCCGGGAAGACGCTGGGCGCCTGTCCGCAGATGGAGCTCTTCATGCCCAGCTTTCGCGCCTTCTCCAGGAGCTGGCGGATGTGATCCAGAACCGCCTCGTCCATCTCGTTGAACAGTGGCGCCAGCACCTTACTATCGCGATCGATGGCCAGCACCAACTGGGTAAGGTCGTTGGAGCCGATGGAGATGCCGTTCACACCCAGCTTCTGATACTGGTCCATGTAGTACACCACGGAAGGTACCTCAGCCATGACCCACAGGTCGAAGAAGGGGTCGTCGAAGAGGCCGACTTTGTCGATGTACTTGACTAGCTGCCTGACCTCGCTGATGGTTCGCACGAAGGGCAACATGACGTGGAGGTTCTTGAGGCCGCTGTCGCGCACGCGCTTCACCGCCTGGAGCTCCAGTTCGAAGAGGTCGGGCTCTGTGACGTAGCGGAAGGAGCCCCGATACCCGATCATGGGGTTGGCCTCTGTGGGCTCATACTCGCTGCCCCCCTGGAGGTCGCGGAACTCGTTGGAACGGAAGTCCATGGTGCGGTAGGTGATGGGTCGCGGGTTGAAGGCTCGCGAGAATGTGAGCAGGCTCTTGTACATGCGCTCCACGAACATCTCGCTGCCGTGTTCTTCCACGAAGCGGCGAGGGTGAGTGCCTTCGCAGGCTTCGATGATCATGAACTCGGCCCTCAACAGCCCGATACCCTCCACTGGCATCTGAGCCACGCGCTCGGCCATGCTGGGCTCGCCGAGGTTGACCAGCACCTTCGTGGCGGTGACAGGCAGGCCGCGTCCCACAGCCGCCTCGGCCCTCTCTTCCTTCTTGGTCGCCAGTCTGCCCGCGTAGATGTCTCCTGTACTGCCGTCCACCGTGACCAGGGTGCCGTCCTCCAGAGTGCTGGTGGCACCGTCGGTGCCGACTACGGCGGGGATGCCTAGCTCGCGGCTGACGATGGCGGCGTGACAGGTCATGCCGCCCTGGTCGGTCACGATGGCGGAGGCCTTGCGCATCAGCGGCACCCAGTCTGGTGCGGTCATCACCGTGACCAGAATGTCGCCCTCCTGGAGACGCACTCCGTCCTCGACGTTCCTGAGGATGCGGACCTCTCCGCTGGCGCGTCCCGGTGCCGCGCCCAAACCTCGAAGGAGCACCTCCGCGTCCTCGGCCGACACCTCATCCGCTCCTTTGGCGACGTCAAGGGTGGTGATGGGTCTCGATTGGATGACGTAGATCTTATCGTTCTCGATGGCCCACTCGATATCCTGGCCCCAGCCATAGTGATTCTCGATGTCGCGGCAGATCTTGGCCACGGCCTTGATCTCGTCCTCAGTCAACACCTGGCGTCTGCCTTCTTCGTCGGTAAGATCTACATCCACCGTGCGACCGTCGCGGCGAACTCGCATGAACTTCTTGAGCTTCACCTGTAGGTCCAGGACGTTGAGGGTGTCCTTTTCCACGAGATAGTAGTCGGGGGAAACCTCTCCCGCGACGACCGGGTCGGCCAAGCCAAAGGCTGCCTCAATGATTAGCTCGTTGGGGGCGCCGGTGGACGGGTTCTGGGTGAAGGCTACGCCTGCTTTGTCGGCATCGGCCATCTTCTGCACGACGACGCCCATCTCCATACCCCAGCTATCGAAGCCGCGCTTCACCCGGTAGAAGATGACCCGCGCCCCGTAGAGGGAGGCCCAGCACTTCTTGACGGAATCGAGGACGTCCTTCTTGCCTCGGACGTTGAGGAAGGTCTCGTTCATGCCTGCAAAGGAGGCCTCCGCGGTGTCCTCCGCTGTGGCTGAAGAGCGGACGGCGACGTAGACTTCCTCTCCCTCCTGATCGCAGAGCTCCTTGTAGGCGACTGCGATCAGCTCGGCCACGTCTTTCGGCATCTTGGCGTCAATGACGATGCGCTTCGCGTCCTCCGCAGCTTGCAGCAGGGCGGCGTTGTCGTCCACGTCCAGGTGTCCTATGATTCCCTTGATCTGCTCCAGGATTCCGGTCGCCTCGGTGAAGCGCCGGTAGGCAGGGGTGGTCACCGTGAAGCCAGGAGGGACTGGCAGCCCAGCCTGGGTCATCTCGCCCAGGTTGGCGCCCTTTCCGCCGGCGATGCCGACGTCACCCTTCGATAATTCCTTGAACCATCTGATCCCCTCAGGCATGTTGACTCCTTTCGTGTTTGGATTCACCCGTTGTTGGATCGCCGTTCTCGGTGCTCTAGCCTGACATAGTAGTACGTTCTGGGTAGGGGGTCTTGAGTCTCGGCGGCGGGGTCATCAGCGCACCCTAGCCGGGTTCTATAGCCAGTGTGTCCACCTCCATCGACTGCCGGCCTGGTGACTCCAACAGGCCGTAGCCCAGACGTCCCCAAGGCGTCACCACCGCATACTGGTTGTCCAGCCACATCACGAACCCCAAAGGTCCTCCCGGTGATGATTCCGACTCCAAAGTCAGATCGCCATCGACGCTGAACCGCGCTTGTTTGGTACCCCATTCGACGACGTAAGTATGCCAATCGGTCATCGACGCTTGAACCGTCGCCTCGCTGACCCCGATGGCCCTCTGAGCTATGGGCCACAACCCTCGATACAATGGGCCGATGTTCATCAAGGGAACCGCCACAGGAGCGGTCGGCGCCAGAAGCAGGAAGGAGACTCGTCTTGCGTCGAGAGTGGCCGCTTTCCACCCTCGGCCTGGAGCACTGAGATCCAGCTTCATGTTCGACGGCGGCGAGGAGTAGAAGAACCACACCGCCCTGGGCAGGGCCGGCATCCGCCTGCTGGTCATGAAAAAGGGGTCGTTCCAGAACCCGAAGCCTGCGGTTCCCACCAAGGCCCCGGTCTCGTCCGAGAACCGGGCTCGCACCGTCATCTTCAACGGCGGACGCCATCTGAAAGACCTCCGGGGCAGTCCCTGATAGTCGTCTATCTGCGCGTCGGTGTACCGAAGCGCGGACGTCCTGTTGTTAATGAAAAGCAGGGTTCTCCCGGTTGCCTCAAGCGCTGCGTCGCCAACTACGTACCTCTTCCACTTCCCGCTGGGCTGTGGTGTGAATTCCTCGTAGATGGCGCGCTCACCGGCAACCATGGACCGACCTGCTTCAATTCCTTAGTATACCACGAACTACCGCCTATGTCAAAAACGACCGCTTCCCCGGACCACTTGCTGCAACAGGGCACGTCTTCGCTCTTGTACTCTGAGAAAGGGCCCTCACGCCGTGGTCTCGGTTCTGATCCACTCCAGGTAGTCCTGGTTTGCGGCAACGATGGGGAGGGCAACGATCTCCGGGGTCTCGTAGGGATGGTTCTGTTTGATCAGCGACTCCAGGCGGCCGTACGAACTGGCACGGGTCTTGGCCACGCACAACCACTCCTCCGCCTCTTCTATCTCGCCCTGCCACCAGTACGCACTGTGCACTGTTCCGACAACCTGCACGCAGGCGGCGGCCCGCTCTTCCAGGAGCACGCGCTGTAGTGTACGAGCCTTCTCTTCGCTGTCTATGGCAGTCAGTACCTGAAGATACCCTTCCATCTATCTGCCTCCGCTGCTGGAGTCCGATCCCTGCTTGAGCACGATACTGCCCTGGGGCGCGCCCACATCCTGCCCGATGACGTGGCACTTGGTCTGCAACAGGAAGAACAGGCGCTCTCCCTCGCCGCTCAAGGTCTCGTAGTTGGCCTGGCCTTTGGCGACGATCATCTGCGCCTCGTCGTAGCGGCGACGGAACTCGGCTGAGCACAGACGGAGCACGGTGCCTGGGGCATCGGAGCCGGTGCTCACCACCTCGGCGGCCTGGTCCAACCCGGCAGCGACGGCGTCCTCCACGGTAGCATCGTTGAGTACCGGCCCGCCCTTCACCGCGTAGGTCACCGGCTGGGTCAGAGTCTCGATCAGCATTCGGTCGAACACCGTCTCGCCTGCGTTGTCGGCCAGATAGAGAATCCCGTCCGTGGAAGCGAGGGCTTCTCGGAAAGCCCGACCGTCGTTTACCGCGAAGGGCTGATCCAGCACGCGCTCGACTGTCGCCCATAGATCGTATGAACTGCTGGGCGCCAGGTCTATGATGTTGCCCGCGATGGCCAGCCGCACGGCGGTTCCCAGAGGGTCTGGAGCCTCGACGACGAGAGCTTTCAGCCGGGGGTAGAGCGCTACGGCTTGTTGGGTGGCCTCCTTCTTCGCATGGGCGTAAGGGTCGGCGGCACCAGTTTCTCGACGCACGATACCGTGTATGACGTCGCCGATCTCGGGCGGCGTGCTTGCCGGATCGAGGGATCGAAGGGCGTCCAGCACCAGTAGCAGTACAGCGCGCTGCTGGTCGTCATCGGCTCCGCTGTAGCGGGCCGCGTCCAGCGCCTGTCGCAGAAAGCAGGGATAGCAGTCCAGGTAGGTCTTCATGACGCGATCTCACCTCCGGTGTAAACCCTTGGATGATACTATAAGAGTGAGGGTAGGGCAACGAGGGCTGGCGTCTGCGCCAGGACACATTCTCTGTGCCTGGTCTCCGCCACGCTGCTGCGTTGTGGGCAGCCAAGCGATTTGCTACAATGGGAACAGAGAGTCCCCGCAGATTCGGGAGGCGCGAAGCGGTGATCGAAGACTTTGCTTTCGGGCGGGTAGTGATCGACGGCAAACTCTATACCCAGGACGTGGTTGTCTACCCCGACTGCGTACAGGAGGGGTGGCTACGCAAGGCCGGCCACAGGTTGGACCCGGATGATCTGGAGGGGATTGTCGAGCGGGAGGCCAGAACGGTGATCGTCGGCACCGGCGAGGCAGGGCTGATGCGCGTTCCGCTGGAGACTATGGAGTACCTGGAGTCCAATGGATTCGAGATCATCGTCCAGCGCACGGGCCAGGCCTGCGAGACCTACAACCGATTGGCCGCGAGGAGACCGGTCATCGCCGCCTTGCACCTGGGATGCTAGCGAGACCGATGAGTATCGAGATCGAAGCGCTTCGTTTGGGGTCTCCGCTCTTCCGGGTGGACGTCGAGCTCTCCAAGACTGAGCACCCACTCGGGGGGCTTGCCTGCGCCGGCCCATAGGAACAGGGCTCGACCGCCGGAGTTTCCCTCGGACTCTGCAGGCTGACCTCGTCGGTGAATGCCGTTGACTTGCCGACGGCGCTGCACTATAATGGCTGCGGGGCAGGAGAGACCTGGATGCGCTTTCGTCCCAAGTTCGGATCCAGTCTGAAATGGCTAATACCAGGGATGGGGGTGAAGCGCTGGCTGCTTCTCCTCTTCGCAGGCATCACCATCGTCAGCCTGGGCGCCGGGTATCTTCTGGTTGACCTCTATCGCACGTGGTCGTTTCCCTCCGTCGTCTACTACCTCACCTTGCAGTTCATTCCCCGGGCCTGGCGAGGGCTCCTGTTTGGTGTCGTAGGCGTAGGAGCGGTTTTCATCGCCGTTCTGCAGCTCAACAGATCCCTGCTCTCCGCCTTTCGCTCTCCGGGCCAGAGCGACCTCGTGGACATCATCTACAATCACCGCCAGCGTAGCCGAGGGCCCAAGGTGGTGGCCATCGGGGGAGGCACTGGTCTGTCCACGCTTCTCAGAGGGCTGAAGGAGCACACGGAGAACATCACCGCCATCGTCACCGTCGCCGACGATGGAGGGAGTTCTGGTCGTCTGCGGCGCGATCTGGGTCTGTTGCCTCCTGGCGACTTCCGAAACTGCATCTCCGCTCTGGCGGATGATGAATCCCTCACCGCGCGCCTGTTTCAGTATCGATTCGGGGAGGGAAAGGGCCTCAACGGGCATAGCTTCGGGAACGTGTTCATCGCGGCCATGGCGGCCGTGACGGGCAACTTCGAGCGGGCCATCCTGGAGTCGAGCCGGGTTCTCAACATCCGGGGGCGGATTGTACCCTCCACCCTGGAGAACGTCACATTGTGGGCAGAGCTGCGGGATGACGGTGAGGAGATCGAGGGGCCGGGTCGGGTGCAAGGGGAGTCGCAGATCGCCCAGGCCGTCCGGCCTATAGAGCGAGTGTTCCTGGAGCCGGACAAGGTGCCAGGGTATCCCGGGGCTATCAAGGCCATCCTGGATGCGGATATCATTGTGGCTGGTCCGGGCAGCCTCTTCACCAGTGTCTTGCCCAACCTGTTGGTTCCAGGCATTGCCAGCGCCTGGAGGGCCTCGCCGGCTGTCAAGGCCTACATCTCCAATATCGCCACGGAGGAGGGTGAGACGGACCACTTCACCCTCGACGACCATCTGCGTGCCCTCGAGGAACATGTGGGTGAGGGGTTGTTCACCTACGTCCTGGCCAACGACAACGTGGGGTTGCAGTTTCCGCGACACATGAAGGTGGAAGCGGTTGCCCCGCAGAGTGAGCTTGGAGAGCGCTACGAGTTGCTGGCCGAAGATCTCGTAGATCTGGAAATCCCCTGGCAGCACGATCCCCAGAAGCTGGCCGCAGCCTTGTTGGGTCTGTACTGGTCGGTGAGAACGAAGGCTGCCACAGACTGAGATTCGCTCCGCTCCGTGCCGGGCTCGCTTCAAGCGATCTGCCTAACTCTGTGTTTACGAGCAGATGTTGAAGTGTTTCCACTCTGTGGATACAATCTAGGTGTGTCGGACCTGGGCGGCCGCGCCACGGGTGGGGAAGCGGCCAGCCTCGAAGCAGAGGAGCAGCGCCAGTGCCATTTGTAGTTGGTGAAAACGTCGGACCTCACAGGATCACCAAACAACTTGGCGTGGGCAGGATAGCCACGGTGTGGAAAGCGCCAAACTGGGCATCTGTCAGGTGCGTGGCGGCGACGTGGAGTTGGGCAGATCGGAGTGTGAACTGGCCCTGCGTCTCGACTCCAAGGTGCCCGAAGGGCACTTCTGCATGGGCCTGTACTTCACCCGGCAGGGGGACACCGAACAGGCGAGACGAGAGTTCGAGATAATGGTGGACTCCGGCTCCGAAATGCTGGCGGATCAGGCAAGGAGGCAGCTAGATAGACTGGAGTGAATGGGCGCCGCTGATCTGGTTTGTGGTCCTTCTGCTCTGTCTGGTCGCAGCAAAGCGATGGTTGAGCAGGCACCTCTATGGTCTGGGACTGTTGCTGGGCGGAAGCCACGACATTGCCATGCTGTCCTATTTCCTGCTCCTGCTGCCCGGTGTGCTCGTCCACGAGTTGAGCCACTGGCTGGCCGCCAAGCTCCTACGCGTCCCCACTGGTCCGATAACCATCGGTCCCTCCTCCAAGGGCAAGGGTGTCACGCGGTTGGGATCCGTCTCCATGGCCAAGGCTGACCCGCTCCGGGAAGGGATCATCGGCATGGCACCCTTGACCACCGGGAGTGTTCTGATCCTCGTTATCGCGTACCATGTCTTCGGCCTGGCAGGTCCTCCTGATCTGGTCGTGGATCTCAACCCAGGGGCTGTGCTCTCGATGCTCCAAGGATATCTGTCCGTGCCCAATCTCTGGCTGTGGGTGTACCTCATCTTCTCTATCAGCAACGCCATGCTCCCCAGTGAGTCGGATCGGCAGGCGTGGCTGTCTTTGGCTCTGTATTGCTGCCTGGCCGTGGTGGTGCTGTACGGGTTTGGTCTCCTCGAGCAGGTCTCCTCGCCACTGTCTTCCTTCCTGCTGAAAGGTCTCAATCATCTCGCTTTTGCGTTCTTGCTCACGATCATGGTAGATGGTGGGGTGATAGGACTGGTCGTGGTTGTGGAGAGGGCAGTGATGGTGGTGGCGGGCAAGAGGGTGGAGTACTAGACGGTCAAACGAGGCGGTCAGGGAGCACGCCTACGGTAGTCTGCTGAGCATGTTCATCGCTCTCAGCGTCACCCACTTGCTGGGCCGATTCCTCTTGCCGAAGCTGGTCCACGTCTTGGTCAGAGTGCGCTCCAGGGGCCAGCGACCTTCGCTGTCCTGCTTCTCCAGCACGAGATCGATGGCTCGGCGCAAACTTGGGTGTCCACCGTGGCCCAGTTGCGCGAGCACGTCGAGGGCCTCGAGTACGTCACTGGCGTAGCCCAGCGGGAAGCCGAGCTTGAACCAGAGAGGACTGACCAGGCCGCTGCCGCTCGGATAATCGGCCGTCGCCAGGTCGCGGCTGAGGAGAAGGTCTGCGCCTCGGTCGAGGGCCTTCTTCACCACTGGCGAACGCTGCCGCCGCGGAATCAGCGCGAGGGCGCGGAGGGCTTTGACCGCCCCCCAAGCACAGGGAAGCCACGTCTGCTTGTCGGCACGGTTGGAGGAGTTGGCGCGGCAGTTGAATCCGTCCTCCACGATCGTCCTGGCCAGCGCCTCGGAGACTGTACGCACAGTGGGATGGTCCCCGTAGCCAAGCTGCTGAAGCGAACCGAGGAGGTTACCGTTGAGACAGGCGATGGTGCCCGTGCCCGCCTTGGTGGCAGAGAAGAGACCCTCTTCGGGGACAAGGCTGTGCTCCAGGACGAAACGGCAGGCCCGATCTATAGCCTCGTTGGACGTGGCGCCCAGATCGGCCAGAAACATAAGTTGCCACACTGTGGCTCTGTACTTGGGACTGTATCCGCGACCCGGTTTGACCCAGTAGCCCTCGGGGTACTGGGCTTCCAGTATCTCCTTCACCGGCCTCGAGGCCATGATGGAGGACTGGGCACCGATCAGGTGGGGATCATCGGTGGGTCGGCCCAGCAGGTCCCTGAGGGCGAAGTAGCGCACCGATGGGTTGTCGTCCTCCAGCAGCCAGAGGAGCGAGTCCCCTCTCACGTGCTGTTTCCAGCGCTGGCTCATGTTGTCCTTACTGTCTGTTCGGGTCCGGCTGGCGACGGTGGAAGGGTCCCTGGGGTGGGCGATCGTCAGGTGCCCGCCATACTGCTCGTTCGTCATTATATGCGCTTCCCTGCACAGATCGAAAGTGACCTGCTGGCAACTGTTGGCCCAAGACCGGGGGTTTGGTATAATCGCGCGTGGGGAGTCCCGCTCCTTTCTCAAGTAACCGGGGGAATGACGACCGATTGGAGGTCACCGTGACACGCAAGGTCATTTTGGCTGGCAACTGGAAGATGTATAAGACCGTGGGTGAGTCTGTAGCACTGGTCGCGCGGCTCAAAGAAACCCTGGCGGATGTGAAGGGCAGGGAGATACTGGTTTGTCCACCTTTCACCACGCTGTATGCGGTAGCGAAGGCCCTCCAGGGAAGCAACATCCAGGTCGGAGGACAGAACCTGTACCCGGCAGAGGAAGGTGCGTACACCGGGGAGGTTTCCCCCAAGATGTTGCTGGACGTCGGCTGTAGCTGCGTGATTCTGGGGCACAGCGAGCGACGGCAGTACTTCCAGGAGAGTGACCAGTTCGTCAATCAGAAGCTGAAGGTGGCTCTGGAGTATGGGTTGAAGCCCATTCTCTGCGTGGGAGAGACCCTGGAGCAGCGCGGGGAGGGACGCCAGAAGACGGTGGTCAGCATGCAGGTCGAACGAGGTCTGCAGGAGATTCCCGCCGAGGCGATGAAGGATGTGGCCATAGCCTACGAGCCCATCTGGGCCATTGGCACAGGTCACACGGCTACCCCCGAACAGGCCGATGAGATGCACGCCGTCATCCGCAACAACTTGAGTGGCCTCTACGGCGACCAACTGGCCCAAGGGGTGTGCATCATGTATGGGGGCAGCGTCAAACCAGGGAACGTAGACGACCTGATGGCTCAGCCCGAGGTGGATGGCGCACTGGTGGGCGGTGCGTCGCTGGATGCGGAGAGCTTCGCGCGTATCGTCAGGTTTCAGTCCTAGAGGGTCTGGATAGCGAGCGGTCAACAGGGTCCGACGCCAGGCTCAGCGGCCGGACCCTGTTTGTGTGCCTGTGGCCCGAGACGGCTATAGGTTCCGGTCACCCTGCCACGATCCCCCAGATGGCCACGGCCACCGCAGCTCCCGCCACCGAACTGACGAAGTTGACCGCGTCGTTGTTGAGCCAGCGCCATCCCCGTAGGTGGGTGGTTCTTAGCCCACAGCCGTGTATCTGCTTCTCTGTCTCTGTTTCGCATGCCGCGCAGTAGTAGATCCCTTGCACCGTGGCTCCCAGGAGGCTGTCGAAGAGGGAGCCCAGCAGTCCGCTGACCAGGGCGGTGGGGATGATCCACGACAGTTGCAGGGGGCTGCATTCCACCGCCATGGAGTCTACACACAGCAGGAGGTAGCCCACCAGGCCGATGAAGAGTGCCCCCAGGATGGACGCCGAGGTTCCCAGCCAGGTCACTCCTCCCGACGTGCCCGCGGGTACTCTCCGCCCGGTGATAATGAGGCGGGGGGCGACCGGGCTGAGCACGCCGATCTCCGTGGCCCAGGTATCCGCGTTGACCGTGGCTACGGCGCCTAGGAAAGCGGCCAGCAGGGCCGGTGTCGGGTGGGAGAAGTAGAGCACCGAGACAATAGCCGCCAGGCCTCCATTGGCCAGGACCTGCGCCGGGTCGCGCCGGGAGCCCTTCAGGAAGTTGTCCGCGAGCCTCTTCTTGTCTGCGGACCTGTAGCGGGATAGAGCAGACGAGAGCGCGAAGAAGGCGACCAGCACCAGACCCCAGGCCCATCCGCCGAAGCCGAAGGTGGAAGTGCCCACCAGGATGGCTGCCGCCGCACCACTCGCTGTGAGAGCCTGTTTGCGAAAGGCGACGAGGGCGATGACGGTGCTCAGTAACAGTCCGATCGCCCACTGTACCAGAAAAATGTCGTGCAGCATTGCTCGCATTGTAACACACCATGTGCCAGTTGGGTAACACACTACAACGACGGAACGGGAGGAGACGGATGGGTACAATTGACACCGAAGCGATTTCGTGTAGGATGTGGTTGGGGGGCGAGAGCGCTAGTCGACAGGACGCACCAGCGGCGAGTGCAAACCGGCGCAATTGGGTTGCGTGTGTCTGAGTTGATTAAGGAATGTCAGCGGCAGTGGATTCGGCGGTTCCTTCGGGATCTGGGGCTGGCTAGAGCCGCGCCATCTCCCGGGACAAGTTCGTCAGCGTCTCGCAGCCTGTCTCCGTGACCACAACGTCATCCTCGATGCGGACGCCGCCCTTTCCGGGCAGGTAGATCCCTGGCTCCACGGTGAAGGTCATGCCGGGCTGCAAGATCTCTTCGTTCCCCTCCACGATGTAGGGAGCTTCGTGGATCTCCAGTCCCAGTCCGTGGCCGGTGCGGTGGACAAAGTATTCTCCGTATCCTGCCTTCTCGATCACGTCACGAGCTGCCCGATCCACCTCTTGGGCCTGGATCCCCGGCTTGATGACGTCTCTCCCGGCGGCGTTGGCCTGCTGCACGATGGCATAGATACGTTTCAGTTCCTCGTCCGGCTCTCCCAGCGCGTAGGTGCGGGTGATGTCGGAGTAGTAGCCCTCCACCCGCAGGAAGCCGTCGATGGTTACCAAGTCTCCGCTCTCGACGGGGCGAGGCGTGGCGGTGGTATGCGGGGAGGCACCATTGAGCCCAGAGGCCACGATGGGGACGTCTGGGAGCTCACCGCCAGCCGCGTCCAGAGCCGCTTTCTGCCAGATGGCCGCCAGTTCCTGCTCGGTGACCCCTTGCCGGATGTGTGGCGCGGTCTGTAGGAAGCACTCCTCGTTGACCTCGCTGGCCCGGCGCATGGCCTCGATCTCCTCAGCGTCCTTTAGGATACGGAGCTGGGATAGGAGAGGCCCTCCATCCACGAACCGGGCGCTGGCCGCGTGCTCCTCCAACAGCCGCAGTTCCAGGACGCGCATGGCTAGGTGCTCCACGCCGATAACCTTCCCCTCCAGGCGCAGGTCGGCAGCCGCCTGACGGAAGGCCGGGCCCGGCCCCTCTTGATCGGAATAGCCGTAGAAGGAGGCCTCGGTAGCGAGGGTCCCCGGCGCACGCGGAGCTTCCAGCTCGGGTAGCACGAAAGCAACTTGCCCGTCCAGCGGAAAGAGCGCCAGCGTCACCCGCTCGCTGGTGTGCATCTCCAGCCCGGTCAGGTAGCGGAGATTGGCCCCAGGGACGATAGCCAACAGGTCCACGTGGCTGTCTTGCTGGGCACGTGAGAGACGATCCAGTCGGTTCCCGTATGTAGCATTCATGGTGCCAGATGATATCACACTCTGGCCTCGGTGGCAAGTGAGTTGGTGGGCGGGTGCGCTGGGTGTGGACGACATTCGCGACTGGAGTTCTTGTGGGCATGTGGAAGGCCGCAGTGAAGAGCGATCACGTGCAGAAGGACCAGGGCATCGCATAGCACACGCAGTCCACAGCTTTCCTAGGCATTCTCTGGGACGCTGGAAGGTTACTACTTGATCACGAACTTCACCGGTGGGAGAGGGCTCCTCCCGACTACTTGACGCAGCCGGTGTTTGCCGTTATACTTATCGTAGCGGAGGTATAACAGGGAGGCGGATGATGGCAAGGGCCAAGATCTCGCAGAAGGGCTGGGTCGTGATTCCGGTGGAGTACCGACGGCGTTACGGCCTGGAGCCCGGCGACACGATACAGATCGTTGACTACGGTGGTCTGCTCGCCCTGGTGCCCAAGTCGGGAGACGCCATCGAAGATGCGCGTGGAATGCTGCGGGGCGCTTCTCTGACCAAGGCGCTATTGCACGAGAGGGCTCGGGAGAGGGAGCTTGATGACTAGAGGGACTCCGTATGTTCTCGACAGCTACGCCTTGCTGGCCTACGTCGGTGCCGAGGATGGGCAACAGAGGGTACAGGGTCTCCTGATGAAGGCGGTGGAGGGAAGCGCAACGCTATACCTGACTGTCATCAACTATGGTGAGGTACTATACATCGTTGAGCGCGAGAGAGGGCTCACGGCAGCACAGAAAACCATTGCGGCCGTGGACCAGCTACCGATCCAGGTGGTGGAAGCGGACCGGGATCTGACCTTTGGTGCCGCCCACATCAAGGAGCAGTTCCCCCTGGCGTACGCCGATTGCTTCGCTGTCGCTCTTGCGCGGGAGATGGGCGCCACCGTGGTCACCGGCGACCCAGAGTTCAGAAGCGTGGTGGGGTTGGTGAGTATGGAGTGGCTGCCGCAAACCAACGCTCACGCTTGATCGCGGGGACCGCATCGGAAAGCTGCGTCTTGAGGGCTGAATCGGCTTGCCTTTTTCCCCGGGAGATGGTATAATCGCTTCGTGAAGATGGTGGGCATTCTCAAAATATGCCTGTTCTATTGGCGCTTCATGTTTAGTAGCTGAATGGGAGCTGTCATAGCTCGCTATACCCAAACGGGGATAGCGAGTTTTGTTTTGGCCATCGGGTGAGCGACCGGACGTCAGTGGGGGAAAGGAGATTGGGAGATGGCAACCTCGTGGGAATACCGCTACGCTCAGCGCATGAAGGGCATGCAGAGCTCCGTCGTGAGGGAAATACTGAAGGTCACCAGTCAGCCTGATGTGATCTCCTTCGCTGGAGGGATGCCGGCACCGGAGCTATTCCCGCTCAAGGAAATCGAGCAAGCATGTATCAAGGTGCTGAGGGAGCAGGGCTCCAGCGCCTTGCAGTACAGTATCAGTGAGGGGTACGTGCCTCTACGCGAGTTCATCGTGCGGAAGATGGGTCGGTATGGCATCGTGGCCAGTGTGGACAACGTGCTCATCACCACGGGGTCCCAGCAAGCCCTGGACCTGGTGTCGAGAGTGCTCTTGGATCCAGGGGACGTGATCATCATCGAGGCGCCCACCTTCGTTGGGGCTCTACAGTCCTTCAGGGCCTATCAGGCCTCCTATGCCAGTGTGCCGCTCGACGACGACGGGATGTTGGTCGACGTCCTGGAGCAGAAGATCGTGGAGACCCACCCCAAGTTCATGTACGTGCTGCCCAACTTCCACAACCCGGGAGGTGTCACCCTGTCGAGGGA
>Ga0307437_1000829_pt1 | contig 22302 bp, 16 predicted proteins | sample SalMarWE160390MG_FD_202146 | JGI IMG/M metagenome (GOLD analysis project Ga0307437, IMG submission 202146) | Salt marsh sediment microbial communities from the Plum Island Ecosystem LTER, Massachusetts, United States - WE1603-90 | ecosystem: Environmental > Aquatic > Marine > Intertidal zone >...
CAATCTCATAGTACAAAAGCAGCGAATCGGCCACCAGCGTCGTATCCGAGGTGATCGTACACACCACCTCATAATCATTAAGCGTATCCTTCGTATCCGCCAAAGGCGTGTGCTCGATGGCTATTCCGACGGCGTCACGGCCGTCAAGAAGCAAGGTGCCGGTGTTATCAGGGTCAAGCCAGTCTTTGAGACGTGTTGAGGCACTGCCTCCGTAATCCCATGACCTGGCGAATTTCCCATACCAGTCCGGGGTAATACTTTCGCAGGAAGCATACCCGCCGTGGAGTTGCCCCACAACCCTGTGCTCGGTATTAAACAGCGGCGAACCGGATGATCCCGGCTCGGTCGTGCCATCCTCCCAGTTGTCGACCCGCCAGTGGGAATTGCCCGAGCCTGGATCGCCTAAGTAGCTTGACGAGGCAATCGAATCGTAGTTAAAGGAGATCTTTTTGATGTCTCCGCTGGGATGATGAATGGCAACCGATGTGTCGGTAGATAGATCGTCGGCGGCCCATCCGGCAAAGTAGACGTTGTACGAATCCGGCGGCTGCTCACTCAGCAGGAGTAAGCCAAAATCAGAATAGGAGTAGTTCGCCAGACGGGTGCAACCTGAGACGGTCATCCATGTCGGGCCGTCAATATTGTCACAGGTCGGACTTTCATAGTTAAACATGAAGACCCAGGTTTCCTCTCCGCCGAGGCAGTGCTCGGCAGTCAGGAAATATGGGGTCAGGTCTTGTCTGACATTGTTAACCATAACTCCCGAACAGAGCCTCCAGCCACCCGAGGTGGTAATCATGGCCACAGAGCGTACCTCATTCTGCCATGGGTCCGCCTCTGGGCAGTGGACGTTGTTGTTGCACCAGCCCGCATCACCGAAGCCAAAGGCATCTTTGGCGACGTGCCGGTCAAAGAGATTCTTGTAGGCATGGATAATGCGCTGAATACTGATGACTCCGGGCTCTTTTACGCCAGCCGGTTCGTAGTATTCAAGGATGCTGACATCCCCTTTGACCAGCGCCGTTGCGAATTTCTCATACTCCTTGTTGTTTCTCTCGGTAAAGGCGCCGATCACATAGCTTCGATACTCATTGTAAATGAAGAACTTCGCCCTTTCCGGTAACCAGAACTCGTCATAGACCAGGTTTATTGAATATGCCCCGGGACACTCGATGCGCAGGCGCCACAGCCGCCCGCCGTCATTGAGGTCTTCCCATGTTCCGGAATTTTCCAGATCGTAATTGACCTCAAAAGGGAACCCAAACCGATAGGGGATCCCCTTCCCCTGCTCAATTGAATCCTCAGCCAGCAAGGCCGCGACATCCACCGGCGGCATGATAACCGCATGTATATCGGCGCGAACTGCTTTGGTGAAGCTGACGGGAGTGCTTCCTGAGCTTATCTGCGCCATAAGTGGGCCGGTGATAACAAGACACAAAATAACGCTGGTTGCAATTAGACGAGTGAAACGCATAACAAACTCCACATAAGTTAGGCTAAAATTAATACATCTTCTCTTGGTAGTAGTTGCTACGTGCAGGTAACGATAAAATATGCTCGTTCATTTCTCTCTCTGCCGGATCAACTAATGTCCTGGCCAGGCGCAGGTGCTCGGGATAACTCCCTGGAAAAGATTATGGCGGAATCTGGCTATTTCGGATCTTAATCAAGTTGCCTCAGGATTCCCCAGTATCAGCTCCCGCCGCAACAGTGTATTAACCGCTCAAAATCAGCCTTAACATTCAAAGCTAGGTATGTAACCACTTTCCTAACATTAGATTATAACGAAAAAACATGGAAAGTCAAGGCCTTTTACCTATCGACTACATCCTCGATACCTACAGGGTTATACCCACCCTACAGCAGAGCCTCTCGTACCATCTGGGCATATCGGGCGGCCAGCGGCCCGGAGGCGTAATTCTCACGCGCAAAGCGGTAACCATTATCTGTCAGTGTTCGCCGCAGGGAACTATTGTCCAGCAGTTCGAGAATAGCTTCTGCTAAAGCGGCGCTGTTATCGAGCGGAACCAGCAGCCCTCTCTTTTGGTGCGTTATGATGTCCGGTATCCCCCCCGAGTCGGTTCCCACCACTGCTGCGCTGCACAACATCGCCTCGGAGAGAGTCAGCCCGAAGCCCTCCTCGAACGAGTTCAACACCACAATAGCAGCGCGATTGTAAACTTCGCGTAGCTCCTCCTGTTGTATTGGTAAGAAGAGCGTCACCTGCCGCTGCAAGTCAAGGTCCTTTATCAGCCGCTCGATATCTGCCTGCAAGGGGCCATAACCGTAGATTTCCAGTTTCGCCTGCGGGCGTTTCTCAACCACAGTGGCAAAAGCCTTGACGAGATAATCCACCCGTTTTTGGTGAGTAAACCGAGTCACAGAAACGACGAGGTCGCTTTCACGCTGTATTCTCTCATCTTTATAAAAGATGGCTTCATTGTGCGGCAGGGGGAGAACTTCCAGGAGACCGGCCAACCTGCTATCAAACCTGACTATCTCTTCTTTGAGAAAGCTTGAAACAACCGTCCATTTTTTCAGACCGCGGCAAAACCGTTTGAAATAAGGGTAGGCAATCCGCCCATGTTTCTTCATCAGCCTGATGTCGGTGCCGTGCGAGGAGAGGATCATGGGAAGTTCGGTTCCGCCGGAAGCGATTTTTTTCATAACCATGCCCGATGGCACCAGCCAGTGTCCGGCAACAACTTGTATTCTCTCTTTCTCGATTATGTCAAGGGCGGCCGAACGGAAGCGGCTGAGAAAGCGGCGGAACTTCAAGGGACCGCTCAGGGAGCCAAGTACCCTTTGCTCCATATTCCCGCGATAAGCGAGATTTTCATCTTCAGGATCGTCGGCATAGCGGAAGCGATAGATCGTCACGCTGCCGGTTTGTTCATACTCAGCAGCCTCGCGGTCATGGGGGGCCAGTACAATCGGTTCAACGCCGAGACCTGCCAACTGCTTGGTAAGCAAAGAGATAAAGACCCCGGAGTAATCTCCCCCGAAACGGGGGTAGTTGTGAGTTAAGACCAGAAGGCGTGTTTTTCTTTCCATCCCACATATGGTAAAGAAATCATGTAGACTGTAAAACATAATTTTATTGCCACTGGGACATCTTATGTATTTTCATACCAGTACGATGGTTGAGCAAAGTCGTCCAGAGCTGGATTTTGCGCTGAATTTAGATTTCAGCGAGATTCTGACAAATCCCATCCTTGATATCGCGGCCCGATTCTGGGAGGAAGAGCGCTATGAGGCATTCAGGATCTGCTATCGCTCAATGCGCATAATCGATGATCTGGTCGACAACAGGAAGGCGACCGGCAGCACAATTTCAGAGATGGAACGGGAACAATATAGCCGGATGATCGCTGATTGGGTTGATTCGATCAGACGCCGCAGGCCTTCTGACGACTTCCAGGAGAAGCTAATCGCTACGATTGAGCGATTCAAAATTCCTGCCTGGCCCTGGGAGAAACTGGCTTCGGCTATGATCTATGACCTTGCCCGGGATGGATACCCGACCTTCAGCGCCTTCCTGCGATACTGCGAAGGCGCCGCCGTAGCCCCGGCTTCGGTTTTCATGCATCTGTGCGGGGTAATTGAAGAAAACGGCGTTTATGGTAAGCCCATATTCGACAGCCGCAAAGCCGCGCGGCCACTGGCGATTTTCTCGTACCTGGTGCACATTGTTCGGGATTTTCAGAAAGACCAAAAGAACAATTTGAACTATTTCGCCCATGACCTCCATATGCGGCACGGATTGACCGCAGACTCACTTCGAAAGATTGCTCAAACGGGAGAAGTCAGCCAATCTTTCAGAAATCTGATGGCTCAGTATCAGGGGTTCGCAGAATACTACCGGAAAAAAGCCCGAACGACAATTGACCGGATTCTGCCACATCTGAAAGCGCGGTACCAGTTAAGCTTAGAGGTCATTTACAGCCTCTATCTTCAGATATTTGAACGAATTGACCCCCAGGCCGGCAGCTTCAGAATGTCCGAGTTGAACCCAGGGCCGGGTGAGATTCAAAACAGGATAGACCGTAGCATTGCCACCTTTCAACCAGTATGAATGAATGTTTCAGGGAAGAAAGGTGAGATTCATTGGTATTGGCTGTGAGATTATGATTGTTCCGATTCGGCCATCTCGCAGGAATATGATGGCTGAGCGGAGCAGGTTGGTGTATAAAACATGGAGGAAAGGTTATGAACTTGTTACGAATCGTTTTTTGGGTGCTGGCATTGCCAACGGCGCTGCTTGCCGATGAGATTGCCGTTACCATTTACAACAGCAATCTCGGTGTTATCAGCGAAACGCGAGCCCTTCAGTTCGAAAAAGGTGTCCACCGGCTGGCCTTCCGTGACGTTCCTTCTCAGATAGACGCCAGTTCGGTCAGATTTGACATTGAAGGCCCCGGACGCAAAGCGGCCATTCTTGAGCAGAACTACGCCTTCGATCTGGTCAGCCCGGAGCAGATGTACAAGAAGTACATCGACAACGAGATTGAGCTGATCGACAAGGAAGGCCGTCTGTACTCCGGCACACTTCTGGCTTACAGCGGTGGCGCCGTGACTCTCCGGGAGAAATCGGGGCGGGTTAAGATTGTGCAGCTGGCTAACGTCACCGAGGTCAATTTCCCCAGCCTACCGGAAGGGCTAATCACGCGCCCGACTCTTTTCTGGCTCTATACATCCGACTTTGACGGTCAGCTTGACTGCCGGGTCAGTTATCAGACAACGGGGATGATCTGGACGGCAGAGTATGTGGGAGTTCTTAGCAGTAACGAGAAAATGCTTGACCTCTCAGGATGGTCGTCGATAAACAACACCTCGGGGAAAACTTACACTGATGCCACCCTGAAGCTGGTGGCCGGGGATATACACCGGGCTCAGGCGGAGCCACCTCGCGGACTCATGAAAACTTTCGCGGCGGCTGGAGAAGCGATGGCCAAGGGATTCGAGGAAAAGGCCTTTTTTGAATACCATCTCTACACTCTGCCGCGAAAAACAACCCTGGCCGACAAGGAAATGAAACAGATCTCTCTCTTCGAGCCGGCAGAGACGACTGTCGAAAAGGTCTTTATCTATAAACCGGAGCGAAATCCGAAGAATGTGGAAGTGGCTCTCAAATTCCAGAACTCGGCCCAAGCCGGGTTGGGACTGCCGCTTCCTGCCGGGCGGGTCCGGTTGTTCAAGGCCGACGATGACGGCTCACTGATTTTGCTTGGTGAGGATTGGATCGAACACACGCCGAAAGACGAAGAATTGAGCCTTAAGGTTGGCTACGCCTTCGATATTGCCGCCGAAGAACGGCTGATGGACCAAACCCGCATCTCCAAGCAGGTGGAAGAACGGGATTATGAAATTGAGCTTCGTAACCGGAAAGAACAGGCAATTACAGTGGCAGTCGAGAAAAAGCTTTACGGATTCTGGGAGGTTATCGAAGCGAACTTTGCCTACACAAAGAAAGACGCCAACACGCTCCTGTTTGAGATACCTGTCGGCGCCGGGGAGATGGTGGTCTTGAAATACAAGGTGCGCTTTACCTTGAGGTGAAGTGAATGATGGTTGACAGGGGCATCGGCAGCAGTTACATTCAGCCGGTTAGTGGATGAGTTTGTCTTTACAGATGTAAGGAGGTTATCTTGAAAGCAGTTGTAAGAACACTTGTTGTTATTCTGACGGTAGTATCTGTATGCGGTTCGGCGGGGGCGCAAAGAGGAGGACGCAAACTTCCCGTCGGTGCCTATCTGAAGACGGCCAAAATAGAAATTATCTCCGGAGATCTGGAACGGTACGAATATGCAATTGCCATGCTGGATTCCCTGTTTATGCACTACGGTCCCCATGCCAACGGCCTGTACCTTATGGGCCAGATCATGGTCGACTACATTGACCGAACCTCCGGACTAACTGAAAAAGCACCTTACCTTGTAACAATGGTGGCGTACTTTGATTCTCTGAAGATGTGCTGCGCAAACGAGAAGATCAAAAAAAGCTACAGAGACGATTGCGAGGAATTCGTTACTATCGCCGACTCGCTAAGCATAAAATACTGGCGTCAGTTCTTTAACGACGGCATCAAGCAGTTGGGTCTCGCTAAAGAGTTACAGAAGGACCTTGAATCGGTAACTGATTCCTCGGCCCGTAGCTTCATAGAAGAGGGCCTCAAAGCCAATGTTGACTCCAGCATAGAGAACGTGAAACTCTCTATTGTCGCCATCGCCGACAGTGTCCGGCCCTACCTCATTATCGATAAGGCGTACGGGATGAAAGGAGAGTATCAATCGGGTATAGAATGGCTCCGGAAAGGTTTCGACAAGTCAGACGACCCCGCAACCATCCAGCTCTCGATTGCCTACGATTATATAATGTTGAAGGACTACTGCGGGGCCATCCCGTACTATAGAGACTATCTTGCAAACGCTCCCGAGGATATCGGTACGTTAAAAAATCTCTCCATTTGCTACAACAACTGCGGCATGTTTGACTCAGCCGTCGCCGTTTATTATGACATACTGGCTGTTGAGCCGGAAAACGCAGAGATCGTGTCCAGTATCGGTCGTTACTTTAATACGCTGGCGCGCACTGCGTCCGATTCTGCCTCAAAATACCAGCAGGAAAACAATGATGAGATGGTCAAAACCTGGGCCGACAAAAAGCAGACGGCGTTTGATTCCTCCCGGGTCTACTTCCGGAGGGCTTTCGAGATCAAACCTGATGTTTTGACCGCAGAGCAATACGGTCTCGTTTGCGCTCTTCTGGGTGATTATGAAGAAGCAACCAGAGGGTTCGGTAAGCTAACCGAACTGGAACCGCAACGGGCCGACAACTGGACGTCGCTGGGCGACTGTTACCTGTCCCTGAAGCAATTCAAAGACGCTGCCTCAGCCTACGAGAAAGTGGTTGAACTGGAGCCTGACAATATCAGAGTATGGGAACACCTCAAAGACCTCTACTTCGAGACTAAGCAAAATGCCAAGCATGCCGAGGCCGAAAAGAAGCTGAAAGAATTGAAGAGGTAGGCAAGTGTTCGGGTCGGGTCCTGACTTCAGGCGACCTGATTCAATGCCTTAGAAAGGTGTACAGACGGCAGGTGACCAGCCTGCCGTTTGATTTTTACAGACGTTTCCTAAAATGGCTCACACGCAAAGATATGCCACCGTTGCCGTAGCCGGCCCGCTTCGCAGAAGCTTCATCTATCGTATCCCATCGTCGATGGAACGCCTTGAACCGGGGCAAAGAGTGCTGGGACCTTTTGGCTCGGCAAGAAAAATCGGGTTTTACCTCGGTCCGGCTGTGCCTCGCGAGCGGATTGAAATCAAAGAGCTTATCAAGATCATTGACGAGAGCAGTCTTTTCTCGGAAGAGCTGTTTAAGCTCTGCCGCTGGATGGCGGATTACTATTTCGCCAATCCGGCCGACTGTATTGCCGCCGCCTTACCATCCTTGTTGAAAACCAGCCGGAAAACAGTCCTCATGTGGGGGGAGGCCAAGCCTCTTTTGTCTCCTTCATGGATTGTTCCTTTGGTTAGGCCGCAAAAAAGAGTACCACAACAAACGCTGCGGAGAATCAAACAGGAAGGCAAGGGGCTGCTGGCGCGCCTTCGGCGACAAGGGACAATTGTAGAGGCGTGGCCGGACAAAACCCTGGGAACGAAAGGACGACCGGCAGGCTTTAGAGCGCAGGCCCTTAACAAGTGGAACAAGTACTTTGAAAGTAAGAAATTTCGTCCCGAGCCTTTTGACGGAATCAAGGGACGGGCAGAGCTAAAGAGTTTCGGATGGACCGACTATCGCATCCGGCAGGCTGTTCGCGACGGCATCCTCGAGCCGGTCCACAGCGAGGGGCTAAGTGCAGTTTTGGACTTTGTACGCCCGAAAGAAGATGTCCGCGACTTTCAACTGACCCGTGAACAGCAGGCCGCTTTTGAGAAGCTGCGCCAATCTCTCGATGACGGGTTTTCACCCAGTCTTTTGCATGGCGTGACTGGCTCCGGGAAGACAATCGTCTACTGCCATATCAGCCGCGAGGTACTACGTCGGGACAAAACCGTTCTTGTTCTAACCCCGGAGATTGCTCTGGCGGGAACCACGCTAGCCTATTTCAGGGGGTTTTTTGGCGACCAGGTCACTGTTGTTCATTCCGCGATGACGGAGCGGGAGCGGCTTGAGAGCTGGAGTGGTATCAGGCAGGGGAAGTACAAAATTGTCGTGGGTCCCCGTTCGGCTGTGTTTGCGCCGTTGCCGGCTCTGGGGCTGATTATTGTCGATGAAGAACACGACGGCTCCTATAAACAGGATGACCCGGCTCCACGCTTCCACGGCCGTGACTGCGCGATCATGCGGGCCAAGATTAACAACATTCCGGTCCTGTTGGGATCGGCCTCACCTTCAATAGAGTCGTACCACCACGCCTGCTCCGGGAGGTATCGTCTTCTCCGCCTGACAAAACGTCCCGGCGGCGCTACTCTTCCGCTGGTGCGACTGGTTGATATGCGCACCGAGAGAGTACGCGGAGACCTGCCGTTTTTTTCATACCCGCTAAAGAAAGAAGTTCAGAGCCGGCTCAAGCAGGATGAACAGGTCATACTCTATCTCAATCGGCGCGGTTATTCTCCTCAGTTGAAATGTGCGGACTGTGGCTATGTGCCGCAATGCCCTCACTGTCGGATGAACCTGACCTACCACAAAGCCGGTCGCAAGCTCTCCTGTCACTATTGCGGCTTCGTGACCGCCGGGTATGATCGCTGTTCAAAATGCGACGGGTCCGACATTCTTTACCTCGGCGCGGGAACCCAGAAGGTGGAAGAAACCATCCCGCGCCTGTTCGAGGGTGCCACGGCGGTTCGTTTTGACTCCGACTCGGCTGCGGGACGGACAAAAGCTTACCGGATACTGTCCGAGTTCGCCCAGAGGAAATACAACCTGCTGCTGGGAACACAGATGGTCACAAAGGGGCTGGACCTTCCGGGAGTGACGCTGGTGGGGGTGCTGGCCGCCGATCTTAGTTTGGATTTTCCCGATTTCCGCGCTTCGGAGAGAACCTTTGCGCAGCTTTTGCAGGTGGCCGGCCGTTCGGGAAGAGCCGAGAGACCGGGCGAAGTCCTGATCCAGACATACTATCCCGACAGCGATGTCATCAACGATGCCGCTGCCCAGGACTACCAGACCTTTTATGAGCGCGAGATACGCTCGCGTGAACAGCTCCTCTATCCTCCATTTTTGCGGCTGGTCAACTGTATCCTCTCCTCGGCTGATGAGAAGAAGCTGGAGTCATCGACCCTGTCGTTTCGAGATCGCCTGCGTGAGATGATTAAAGCTGCAAGTCTCAAAGTCGACCTTCTCGGCCCGGCACCCTGTCCGCTGTACTATTTGCGCGGACGTTATCGGCGTCATCTGATTGTGAAGACTCGTCAGGTTGTGAAGTTTGTGCGGATGCTCACCGACTGGGAGAACCGCCAGCCCCGTTTCAAAGTGCCCTCGTCGATCAAGGTCATCATCGATGTTGATCCCGATGATATGATGTAGCTGGCGTAGAAATTAAAAACCGGCCATAGGTTTGGCCTGCTTTCCTAAGCATTTTGTTCCAAAAGTGACTTGCATATCTGTTGTTATTGTGGCGGGGTGATCTTTCAGATCGCCCCGCAGGACGATAACTTCCCAGCGGGTCTGAAAACCCGCCGGGCACAGATAACGAGATCGCTATGTCCATCCGCCTTTGGAAGGAACACGCAATGAAAGCAAATTTATCCCACAGCCTTACAAGGGTTTCTGCCCTGTAAAGACTAATTAGCCTTCTTGAATGCCATCATAAAGGCGGCCAGCTTCTCTACCCCCTTAAGCGACATGGCATTGTACATTGATACTCTGATCCCACCGACACTGCGGTGCCCCTTCAGACCAACAAACCCGGCCGACATGGCTTCGGTGATGAACTTCTTCTCCAGCTCCTCGGTGGGCAGGCGCATGGTGATATTCATCCAACTGCGGCTGTTAGGTTCAACCGTCCCCCGGAAAAAGTCCGCATTGTTGTCCATCACCTCGTAGATACGTTCCTTCTTGGTGATGTTGACGTTTTCGATGGCCTCAAGTCCACCCTGCTCCTTTATCCACTCCAGTACCAGCTTGACCATATAGATCGCAAAGACCGGGGGGGTATTGTACAGTGAATTCTTCTCGGCGTGGATTTTGTAACTGAACATGGTTGGCAGGTTGTCGGGACATTTGGCCAGCAGGTCCTCGCGTATAATGACCACCGTGACTCCCGCCGGACCAAGATTCTTCTGCGCTCCGGCGTAGATTAGGGAGAACCGGTTGAAATCAAGGCGGCGGGAAGCTATATCGGAGGACATGTCGCATATCAGAGGGATGTTGCCGATGTCGGGAAACTGATGGCACTGCGTGCCGAAGATGGTATTGTTGGAGGTAACATGAAGATAGGCGGCCTCCGACGGGAGGTCTATCTCGGACGGTTCGGGAGCCCGTTTGTATTTTTCATCCTTGGACGAAAAGGCAATGTGCACTTTCCCGATCTTCTGCGTCTCTTTGATCGCCTTACTCGACCAGGAACCGGTGTCGACATAGGCGGCAGTTTTATCTGAGGGGAGAAAATTCAGGGGAATTACGGCAAACTGCGTTGAAGCGCCGCCGCCGAGAAAGAGGACCTTGAAGTTATCCCCCAACCCCAGGATTTCACGCGTCAGCGCCATAGCGCCGTTGTTGATCTCATCGAATTCGGGCGACCGGTGGGATATTTCCATCACCGACATCCCCGTCCCGCGATAATCAAGCAGCTCCCGTTGCGCCTGCTGCAAGACTTCCAGCGGTAGGGTCGCCGGGCCAGGGTTAAAATTATAAACTCTAGCAGTCATAGTTCTACCTCAGAAATTTCGGAAACGTTGTTTCATTTATGTTCAATACCCTGTTTATTTCTTTTGTACATATTCTCCGATAAGGCGCTCTATTATCACTCCTATCCTGAGCATGTTCTCTGTTGTGGAAGCGCCAACATGCGGACAGAAGATACAGTTAGGCGCCTCGAAAAGCGGAGATTTTTCCGGCGGGTCAGAGTACCAGACATCGGTGGCAAAACCGGCCAGTTTGCTGCTTTTAAGGGCCTCGACTATATCTTCCTCGACACAGAGCTTACCCCTGCCTGAGTTTATGAGATAGGCGCCATCTTTGAACTCAGCCAGGGTCTGCTTGTTTATGATTCCTTTGGTGTCCTCCAAGAGGGGCATGTGCAAGGAAACAAAGTCCGACTGGTTGAGGACCTCTTTCATGTTCGGGCGGATTTCAGCGAAGTCCGTGAAATTGACGTCGGGATGCCAGCCGAGCACCCGCATCTGGAAAGCCCGCGCCCGCGCCGCTAGGGCGAGGCCGATACGTCCCAGGCCGAGGATACCAAGCGTCTTGCCGTACAGCTCCACCCGCTTCAGTTCCTTCTTAAGCCATTTCCCCTCATGCATCGATCGGTCGGCCCTGGGTATCTCGTTGGCAAGGGCGATCATGAGCGCGAAGGCTAACTCCGCCACCGCCGTAGTGGAAGCTTCAGCGGTGTTCTGGACGATGATTCCTTTTTGCCCGGTGTACACCTGGTCGATGTTGTCAAGTCCCACTCCACCCCGGAGAACCATCTTTAGTTTGGGAGCGCTGTCAATGTACTCTCGGGTGACCTTGGTCTTGCTGCGGACCAGCACTATTTCTGCCTTAGCCAGGCGGCTTTTGTCGTTGGTCACTTCCCCGTACTTGGAGAGAATCCCAGGCAAGCTGGGATCAAAAGCGTCAGAGATCAGCATCAGCATGGTAATAATCCTTTCTTTGTACGTGCATTCACAAAGGTGATGCCACATTCAAAAGGGGTAGATGTGGACATCCGCCGCCCACAGAATCTGCCGCCCATGGTTCATCGCAACGATCTTTTCTTAGTTATTCATCAAGTAAGTTTATAACCATTCCACTTCGCAGTTTTGGTTCAAACCAGGTTGACTTAGGCGGCATCACTTCACCGGCATCAGCTACCCTCAACAATTGCTCCACCGAGGCAGGATGTAACGAGAAAGCCGCTGCGTACTGATCGGAATCAACCAACCGCATCAGCTCTCCGACACCGCGAGCACCGCCCACAAAATCAATCCGCTCGTCGGTACGAATGTTTGCGATACCGAGTATCGGCGTCAAGAAATTGCTGGAAAGCACTGCCAAGTCGATCGACTCCGACGGGCTCCGGGTGTCATAGGTTCCTTCTTTGGCCTCAAGTTCGAACCATTTCTTGTCGCAGTACAGGCCAAATCGGTAATTTTTACTCGGCACGACCGGGTCCGGGCGTAGTGTTATAGTAAAACTCTTGCTCGCCCTCTCCAGCAGTTGCGCCGCAGTCATGCCGTTCAAATCTTTGACCACCCGATTGTAGGGCAGGATGCGAAGCTCATCATCGGGGAATATCACGTTCAGAAAGAAGTTGTAATGTTCCTGTCCGCTGTGATTCGGATTCTTTTCTTTAAGGCGGTGCGCGACCTCAGCAGCGGCAGCCGAGCGGTGGTGGCCATCGGCGATATATAGCTCCTCCAAGTCGGCAAAAGCGCTCACCAGGTTATCTATCAGCTCAGCGTCGGCAACCACCCACATCTGATGGCGCACACTATCCTCGCTAACAAAACCGTATTCTGGTGGGACTTGAGCGATCTTTTCAAAGATTGCCCTTATTTGCGACCGGCAGCGGAATACGGAAAAGACCGGCCCGACCTGCGCCCGAACGTACATGATATGATTGGCGCGGTCGTCCACCTTTTCCGGGCGCGTGTGCTCGTGCTTCTTTATTTTGCCGTTGTTGTACTCCTCAACCGAGGTCAGGGCCACCAATCCGGTCTGGCTTTGTTCGTTCATTGTCAGGCGGTAGAGGTAAAAACAGGGACTCCCGTCGCGACACATGATGCCGTCATTTACTAATCTCTCAAGATTCTCCTTGCCGCGTCGGTATACTTGCTCGCTGTAGATTGAGGTATCGGCATCGAAATCTACCTCTGGTTTATTAACTCTTAAAAACGAATTCGGATTCCCTTTTACCAGTTCTCGCGCCTCGTCGCTGCTCAAAACGTCGTAAGGAGGCGAGGCGACCTGTGCGGCATATTCCGGCCTGGGCCTTAGACCTTTGAAGGGATGAATGACGGACATAGTACTACAATCAGTCTTCTATTGTAAACAAATTCACAACTTTAAAATATAATGAGAAACCGAGATAATCCAACTGTATTCTGGAGTGCTATCATGCGATTCGAGGCCGTCTCCTAAGTCCTATGCATCGGGTTCTCGGCGGGATGTTGTGGAGAATCAAATACAATATCTACTTCTTAATTCCGCGTAAGAGGCGGCCTTATGCCGCCGCATGAGTTATCACCGGGTGGGTACAAGCCCCGCCCCTACGCGAGGATGGCACTTTTGGGACAGCCTCATTCATATGACAGCTTCAGGATTTCATATAGATTTTTGTTTGAGAACTGACGTATCGAGGAGGGCAGATCTCCCCGAGACCTGCCAATAAGAGCCAGAAGCTCGACCGTTTGAAAGCAATTATTGCTGGCCAGAGTTTGCAGGAAGCTGTTGGTTCACTCCAGCGGCCCCCAGACGGGGTTGGAGCAACCGCCGCTGTGGGTCAGACGGCGCTGGTTGCAACCGGTAATATCCATGGTGTAGATGTCGCGTGGCCCCAGGCGCGTTGATGAAAAGATGATGTGCTTCCCATCAGGCGAGAAGTGGGGATTTTCGTTTGTTCCCACCTCGGTCAGAATGCGGTAGTCCGCTCCAGAGGTATCGATTGAGGCGATGTCAAACCGTCCCGCCTTGGTGCGGCTGACAAACGTGATGCGGTCACTTCGCTGAGACCAGACGGGCGAATCGTTGTACCTCCCCTCGTATGTCAAACGCCTGACGTTAAGCCCGTCGGAGTCCATGATATAGACCTGGGGGCGACCGGAACGGTCCGAGGCAAAAGCAATCAACCGCCCGTCGGGTGACCAGGTCGGGGAAGTGTCAATCGCCCAGTGGTAGGTCAACCGTTTGATAATTTTTCCCTTGAAGTCAAGGACATATATCTCGGAATTCCCGTCTCTGGTCAGGACACAGGCGATTTTGTTGCCATCGGGAGAGATCGCCGGTGCGGCGACAATGCCCGGGAAGCTGGCAACGCGGGACACCTTGCTGCTGTATACATTTACTTTGTACAGTTGCGGGTCTCCGTCCATATAGCTGGTGAAATAGACCTCCTCGCTCTTAGGTGAGAAGAAAGGAGAGATGTTTATCGAGCCGGTCTTGGTCAACTGTCGTTCATTGGCGCCGTCGTAATCGGAAAGGAACAACTCCTTTGCCTCGCCGACTTTTTTGGCATAGACAATTTTGGTCTGGAAAATGCCTTCTTCTCCGGTCAGGGTGTGGACGACCTCGTTGGCGACGTCATGTCCCAATTCGCGCCAGAGGGACTTGTGCTGTTCAAGAGTCCCTTTGGCGAATTGTTGTTTGCGAGCGGTGTCATATAACCGCCAGCGGACACGCAGGTTGGGGCCGGGGAATTCCGCCTCAAGTTTGACCAGGTAGGCGGCGCCGAGCCGCTGCCAGCCCAAAAGGTCCAGCTCGATGATTTCATAGACTTGCAGGTAAAAGGTGTCCAGCGGCACCAGCTCGAAGTCGGCATAGAAGTCAAGGTCGTTCTGGATGATCCGTGTCGCGTATTGCATCAGGGTGGAGTCTTCGGCGTCGATGTACTGGTTGCCGATATAACGCATCTCGTCAACACCAATCAGTGTTGGTTCGAAAACGCCGGTGATGGTATCGAAGAAGATGTTTCGTACTTTATCTCCCTGAGCAAAGGCGCTTGAAAGAGAAAGGAGCAAAACAACGCTTGAAAGAAGAAAGGTATTTAACTTCATATTATGGCATCAGCTATCTATTCTTGAAAGGAACGGTTATCCCGATGATTTCATCTCGAAACTCCCGGGGAAGCGGAGGAAAGGGAGCCGACCGTTCTATGGCCAGCAGGCAGGCCTTGTCGAAGGCTGGGATACCGGATGGCGTATCCACGTCTAACTTAACCACTCTCCCTGATCGGATGACCTGAAAATAGATGGCGCACACGAGGGTGCCTTCATAAAGCACCGGATTTCGCCAGTTACCGGCAATCTTGTTAAAGGCCTGGGTGAACCAGTAAGGATAGTCAAAGGAGACGTTGTCGATGGTTGCTCCCTGAAACGGCGAGCCGCTGCCGGTGGCTGGAGACTCAATTTCTTTCCCGTTCCCTTGTGAAGCCGTCTGACCGATTGTTTTGGGCTGGGGCTTCTTATCTTTCTTCTTCGGCTTAGGCTCAACGACGGCTTCTTTGGCCGTAGTGGGGTCGTCGATGGAGATCTCCGGCAGTACATCTGAAAGTGCCTGGGGAATCGCAACCGGTTCGGGTGCCTGAGAGGGAGTCGTAGACGGGAGGGAGATAAGCGAAACGCGGATTATCTCATCGTAGGTCCGACTTTTCTTGATTTCAAAGGGCGCTGACACAACGGTGGCGGCAACAACAGCCAGATGCAGCGCCAGTGAGAAGAGAATCTCCCGTGTCATAGAATCACCGCCGGGTCTTCTTTGACTTGCGTTCTTCATGTTGAGCGGTGACAAGGCCGATCGATTCAATCCCCATTTCCTTGAGACGTCCGATGACATCAATGGCGATTCCGTAAACGACCGCCGAGTCTCCCCGCAAATAGACGTTCGACGTGTTCTTGGCGCGCATTGCTTTTTTTAAGGCGTCTTCGAAATTGTTCAGCCTGGCCCAGACATCGTTGATGTAGATTCCACCCTTGGCGTCGATAGATACCACCACCCCTTCAGCCTCTTCTTCAATAGCCGCCGCTTTTGTTTTTGGCAGGTTGACTTCGATTCCTGACTGCAGAAGGGGTGCGGATATCATGAAGATGATTAACAACACCAGGACAACATCGACCAGATTGACGATGTTAACGTCCGCCAGAGCCCGATACTGTCGTCGCTTGCGGCGAGGCATCAGAGGGATTCCTTTTTGGCTCGTGTTAGAAACTCTAAAATGAAGTTGCCGGAAAAATCGTTGAGAAATTTCATTTTGTTGTTGGCCCAATTAAAGGCAATGACGGCCGGTATCGCGGCTCCGAGACCAGCGATCGTTGCCAGCAGCGCTTCGGCAATTCCCGGGGCGACCACCGCCAGGGAGGCCGAACCGCGCTCGCCTATCGCCCAGAAGGAGTCCATGATTCCGACGACGGTGCCCAGCAGCCCCATAAACGGAGCCGAATTCGCCGTCGTGGCGAGGAAGATGACTTTCCGTTCCAGCCGGCCCATCTGTTCGGTAAGTGTCTTTTCCATCGTCATCTCAACAATTTCAAAGTCCCTATCATCCAAGGGGCGGCTGCTTTCCTGCAGGGCGCCCCCTTCGTTTTTTAGTTCGTGCAACTGACGGAGCTCATTATGACCGGCTATATAGATATTAGCCAGGGGCGAGCCGGAATGTGATTTGGCCTGACCGACCGATTCCGAAAGCTGCCGCGAACGGCGAAACAAATGAAGGAAGGCCTGGTTGTCCCGTTCCACGGACTTAAACTGGCGCCACTTATGAAAGATAATTACCCATGAAACAAAAGACATACACGCCAGAGTCAGCAGAATGAATATACCAAAAGCCGATGTCTGACCAATGATCTGCCAGACGGAGCCGGAAAAAATACTCAGTACCATAATGTAATCCATACCCGTTTGTACACTCTACATATTCAATAGTTTGCGCTCCACACAAGCCGGCCAAAATAGGAGCAACTCATATCGCGGCCCAGAAAATAGGTGGCCTTTATATATCAGTCAACAAAAAGAGGCCGAAACTGAGTGGGGCGAGACAGGCTTACTTTATTGTTGACTTGAATATAAAAGGTGATGATTTTCCGCCCGTAAATGAGTGTTCATTAATTTGTGGAGAGGTGAGCTATGAAGAGATTACTGGTCGTTTTTTCGGTGATCGCGTTTGCCCTGGCCGTGGGCCTCGGCTGCGGCAAGAAAGAAAGCGAGGAGCCTGCTGGCAAAGTTCCTGTCGAGGTCAAGAAGGCTGAGACAATGGACACCACCCGGATGGATTCAGCGATGATGGAATCGACCATGGTGGAAACGACCGCTGTCGATACCCTGGAAGAGCCTGAAGAAACCATGTAAGTGGCGGAAATATGGAAAAAACCTCCCGTAGTGAACCGGGAGGTTTTTTATTCTTGACGCAGCGTATGGGGACGCACACCGCGCACAGAAATCTGTAGAGAAGGTCTGGCACAGACCTTCCATCTATCTGACCAGAAGAAAAAAGTAGGTCGGGTTCCGATTGGAGTCCGGCAACTGCCGGACGGAATGAGAAACCCGACAATGAGTTGCTGTCATCGCGAGCGACCGAAGGGAGCGTGGCGATCTCAGTTGTGAAACTGTCTCAATAACCCTATAGGTCAAGCCTACTTGGGGCTTGACATTCGTTTTGTCACGCCGCGAGTCGGCGTGACCTACTGCTGCCATCTACCTGACTGTGTTACCCCTCAAGCATCTCCACGTTGGCACGGGGGATGATGGCCCGTTCCCCAGCTTCGAACTCCACCTCCAGCACACGGGCCACAGACTCAGATTCAAGTTTCTGAAGAGGTGAGGGGAGATCGACCACTTTGCCCAGGCGCCCGAAGTGGGGATGCCGGATGACCCGAACAGGGGAGCCGACGGTCAATCCTACCATTGTTGCCTGGTCGCTATCTGAACCGGTGCCACTCTCCCCCTCGAAAGGGATGACGACCTCAGGGCGGATCACTCCCGCTCTGATCTGGGTAGCGCCGTTGATGCAGGCCATCTGTCCTTCGTGAGCCTTTAACAGCTCAAAGGTTATATCGGCCATATTGATCTGCCCGAAGCCCTCCGTGACGACAAGCGTTATGCCCATGTCTTCAGAGCCGGTGATGGCCACGCCGATGTCATAGCCTAAGAAATCGCGCAGATCCTTGTCATCGAAGCCACCAACTACTATCCCCTTTACACCTACCTGGATGGCTTTTTTCAATGCTGCAGCAGTTACGATAGACCCACCGACGATGATCTTCCCTTTAAGTTCAGGGTTGATCAACTGGTCGCTCAGGACAGTGGTATTGTCGGGGGTGACTACCTGGATGGTCCCGGATGTCTCGCCGCCGATGCCGAAAATACCCTGCACAAAACTGGCCGTACAGGAGACCACTACCCCTTCGCCAGGAAGGACCTCCGTGACCTCACCCCGCAGATAGGCTTTCATTTCAACTGGAATAGGGAGACCACGCAGAAGAACCTGCCCCGTGATGCTGGAAATAGATTCAACTCTTCCCGTCACGGTCGACTTACAGGTGGTGGACCAGCTTTTGATGATGGGGAACTTCTTGATCGCCACGACATCACCTTCTTCGATGGCGTCTCCCTCTTTCTTGGCCATAAACTCGTAAATGTCCTCCGGTGGGATGCCCAGCTTATTGGCTATATTGAGGGGGACAACGTTACCGGGCAACTCCGTCCGTGCCACCACGTCATCCGGATTGACCTTGTCGCCGACCTTGACAACCACGTCACCCTTAAGAGGTAAAATACGGCTTTTATTAACCAGCAACCGGTTAGTGACTTTCAGTCCCGGTGTATACGCGTGGGTCATGTTTGTCCTTCCTGCACAAAAGTGATGTTCTTTACCACTACTTATGGAGCCGGATGAGGACTACTATAAGCAACACCAGCGCCGCTCCAATATAGAGATAGATCCTCTTCGATTTCTTATTATCATCCTCGCCGACGCCCTCGGCATCCTCGAGGTCGGCCACTTTCAACTGCTCTTTCGGGAGGGCGTCCTCAATGTTTTCCGTTGAAAGCGAGGCTACAATTTTCTCAAACAGGTACTTGCTAGTTTCAAATAAGGAATCCGGTGAATAGAAGTAAAATGTCGCGACCCCTCTCTCGTAGAACTTCATCATCAATAAGCTTTTCTTGAGAACCTGCTGCTCTGAGGTCTCGTTTAGGATCGTGACGGTCTTGGTCAGGGTGTCATAATTGGGGAGGTTGGGTTCCAGGTTGGCCAGATAGTCAGCCGTCGGACTGTGCCGGACTCTCTTGCCGAATGAGCGAACCAGCTCAATTAAAACAGAGTCAATCTGCCAGTCTTTCAGCTCCCTGACGGTATCGACTGTCAGAATCAAATAGTCGCCGGAGAAAAAGTGAGGGGCATCTTTAAATGCAAAGGCAGCTTCGTAATCAAGAACGGCTGTGTCCATCTTGTTACGCAGCAGATAAGCATCGACCAGCCAGTAATCAACCTGCGCCCAATCGTCAGGATACGTAATATAAAAGCCGCCTTTGAGGCTGACGTAGGTTTGTGTCTCCGCTGCGCCGGACGCCGCCACGATGATGAGCAGCAACAGCCATATGATTGTTTTGTGTGCCATTCGACGTCCCTTTTAGAGTTTATCCGCCGGGTAGATATCCAGCTCCGTCATCCATTTCTTCAAGTAGGCCACTCTGTCAGCCTCGCTCAGCGTCGAAAGGTCAAACGGGCGCCCGCGACCGTCGAGAATGATGCCCACCACGCCGCCGTGCAGTTGCTTCTCCACCCTAGAGCCTTTACCGGCGCCCAAGTCAAATCCTCGTTCAGGTTCGAGGACAGCTTTGGCTGTTATGGGAAGGCCGTTCTCATTGAGACCAAGTTCAAACCGTTTCATTTCCAGATGGTTAAGGGTTCCCGACACCGTGCCCGACGGCAATTCGATAGTGTACTTCATTACCGGTCCCGGCTTCCTGGCCGTTCCCTCCGGCGCTACGCAGGTGCCTAAGTGGATCAAGCAGTCCTTTATGAACACCTCCGTCGCGGCCTGTTTGTGCACCTCGGTCAGCACTCCGAGTTGGGGCATCATAAAAATGGAATCCACTGCCAGGCGGGTAATTCCCTCCGGCAAGAAGGCGTCGATCATCATCAAGCCTGCCTGCTGACGCCGCGGCGCGTGCGAAAGCACCCCGCCCGACCCAATTAGCATGTTAAGGGACATCATATTGACGATGGTTGCCCCCGAAGCCGCCTGCTCGAAAGCGTCCGCGATCGTTCTTTGCTGCTGGATCCCTTTGAGCACGGTGGCAAAGCTCTTGTGCTGGATAAAAGCCAACCGCAAGGCCTCCTTGGCAATCGCCTGCTCAAAAATCAATTCTTCCATTGACTGGGGAATGGTGGTGGGGCGGATCATCTTATTCTTCACGCGGTTTCTCAGGTCGCGTTCATCCATCTTAAACGGCACCCACCGCATCACCATCGGCAGCGTCGCTTCAGCAAACACGTTTGACACGGAGTAGGACATACCGAGATTGGCCGAGACCGTGCGATTGAACACCGGCGTTTTGCCGTCGGGTCGAAAGACTGAAAAGATGTCGGTGGTGGCGCCGCCGATGTCGACCCCGACCGCTTCGATGTTGTATTGATCAGCGATGGTCTGAATAATGAGACCGACTGCTGCCGGAGTCGGCATGATCGGGGCGTCGGTCCACGACATCAGCTTCTTGTAGCCCGGAGCCTGAGCCATCACATGTTCCAAAAACAGTTCGTGGATCTCTTCGCGCGCCGGCCCGAGATTTTCCCGTTCCAGAATCGGCCGCAGGTTAGCAACTGTTTTTAGGTCAACTTTGCCGGCGAGGGTCTTCTCGACACTTTCAGTAGCATTTTTGTTTCCCGCAAAGATAACCGGCAACTGGTAACTTGACCCCAACCGCGGCCTAGGATCGGCAGCGGAGATAAGTTCAGCAATCTCCACCACGTGGGTGGTGGTTCCACCGTCAATACCGCCCGACAGGAGGATCATGTCCGGTCGGAGGGAGCGTATGCGCTCGATCTGTTGGTGCGGCAGGCGTTTGTCGTTAGAGGCGATAACATCCATGACAATCGCCCCGGCGCCAAGAGCGGCGCGCTCGGCGGACTCAGCCGTCATCGACCGCACCACCCCAGTCACCATCATCTGCAGGCCGCCGCCGGCGGAAGAAGTCGAGATGTATATATCACTGCCGACGTTGCCATTCGATGGGTTAATGATCTTCCCTTTTTCGTCAAGAAGCTTACGCCCAGACAATTCTTCGACTTCGGCTACCGCGTTGAGTACGCCCATGGTGACATCTTCAAACGGCGCCTCGACTGTGGTGGGCGCTTCACCCCGGACAACTAAACGGTACTCGCCGTTGTGGCATTCGATCAATATGGCTTTGGTTGTGGTCGAGCCGCAGTCGGTCGCTAAAATAACCTTGATATCGTCGGGGTTTTCAAACTTGGCCATCAGATAAACCTGTCATTTGGTATTCTCCCGGTCACTTTTTTCAGCATAATACACCTTAATCTAATTACGGGCACACGTAACCTCAATAGACAAAGCGATTCTCCGCTAAGCTGTCATATATAACACAGCTTGCCCCGATTGTAAATAGTGATTTTTGATGACGTTTGGAAAGCGACGGGTGGCATCCCCAAACTCGTTTGGGGATGATTTCAGATGTATACAGCAGCCACCCCCAAAAAAGTTTGAGGGCGCCACACAATCGGCGCACGAGGACGTACGCCGACCACAGAATGGACTATTACTGTGAATTATTTGAAGCTTCTTTAAGATTTTCTTGAAGGTCTTTGAGCAGTTCTTCATGGGGGCTGCCGGGCCATTGTTTTGCATATGAGCGAATAAGCGCCACGGCCTCTTTGAAGCTGTCAACGGCGTCGGAATGCTTTTCCATCGCAAGCAATACCCGCCCCATGTTACGAAGGTCCACGGCCAGTTCCGGTTCAAACCGGGCGGAGTTGGCCTCGGCCAGGCGGCGATCAATCTCCGCCGCCTCCTGTATGGCCGCCAGCGCCCCGACCCTGTCGCCGGTTTCACTTAATCGATTCGACAGGTTGTTCAGGCTCTGGGCCAGTTCGGGTTCAAACCGGGCCGGGTTGGCCTCGGCCAGGCGGCGACGAATCTTGACCGTCTCTTGTATAACCGCCAGCCCCCCGGCCGAATCGCCGGTGTCACTTAAGGCATTCGACAGGTTGTTCAGGCTCTGGGCCAGGTCGGGTTCAAAACGGGAAGGGTTGGCCTCGGCCAGGCGGCTACGAATTTCGACCGCCTCTTGTATGACCGCCAACGCCCCCGCTGTATCGCCGGTGCCACTCAAACGATTCGACAGGTTGTTCAGGCTGCTGGCCAAGTCGGGTTCAAAGCGGGCGGGGTTGGCCTCGGCCAAGCGGCGATATATCGT
>Ga0307437_1000831_pt1 | contig 22238 bp, 18 predicted proteins | sample SalMarWE160390MG_FD_202146 | JGI IMG/M metagenome (GOLD analysis project Ga0307437, IMG submission 202146) | Salt marsh sediment microbial communities from the Plum Island Ecosystem LTER, Massachusetts, United States - WE1603-90 | ecosystem: Environmental > Aquatic > Marine > Intertidal zone >...
AAAACATTCTACGCAAAATACCAGGGCATACAAACTTGCATCTCCGCAAATGCTTTAGCTAACGTCCAGGCCTGCAACTTCGGCTGCCTCGGCTTCGGTGATTGCGTAAAGGCCTGCAGATTCGACGCCCTGCACATAGTCGACGGTCTCGCAACCGTTGACTACGATAAGTGTACCGGCTGTAGCGCCTGCTCGAAGGCATGTCCACGAAACTTAATAGAAATGGTCCCCTTCAGCCAGGAGAATATGTTAACCGTCGCATGTAATAGTAAAGAAACGGGTAAAGTCACTCGCTCAATGTGCAAGGTCGGCTGTATCGGCTGTGGTCTATGTGCCAAGCAAAGCGATATATTTACTGTTCAGGACAATCTTGCCCGCGTTGACTACGCACGATATGAACCTACCGAGCAAACCAAAACCGCGATCGAAAAATGCCCCACCGGCGTAATTATCTATATTGGTAAAACCGCACCCGAACCTCGTCAGCCAGTTCCAAAAGAGGTCACATAAACATAATATTAAGACCCATGATTCCCGCTACGGCGAAGCACTTCGCGATAACGATCTATCGCAGGGTTCTCCTCATTGATCTGTGCCTTGCAAATACGTCGTTTAATTTGTATCATGGAAGTGGTGAAGAATGTACCGAATTCGCCAGAAGCTGCCTGGCAGTTTCAGGATAGAAGGAAAATAAGTATGGCCAGAGTCCAGAACTCGACGAAGAGATATATCCGGCAGATGGTGAAACGCATCGCAACGCAATTCCAGCCGGATAAAATAATTCTTTTTGGCTCGCACGCCCGTGGACAGGCAGGGCTAGATAGTGATGTGGACTTGCTTGTCGTAATGCCTGTTTTGGGCTCTAAACGCGAAAAGGCCATAGAGATTGCGGTGGCTCTGCATGATATTCCCATTGCCAAGGATGTCATCGTGGTCACCCCCCACGACTTCGAGTGGCGCAGAGAGATTATCGGTACGCTCGAGCGGCCTGCTGATCGGGAAGGAAAAATCCTGTATGCACGGAAATAGCAGAACCGATGCTATCGCCCGCGAGTGGATCATCAAGGCTGAGAATGACTTTAAGACTGCCTCGCACACACTGAAAATGGGCATAAATTGTCCGACTGATACAGTGTGTTTTCACGCTCAGCAGTGTGTAGAAAAATATCTAAAGGCTTCCCTGGTCTATAAAGGCATTGATTCTCCCAGAACGCATGATATCGAGCATTTAGTTTCGCTGCTTCCGGAAAGCATCTGGTTACGATTGAGCGTTGAAGAGCAAAGACGCCTTACAGCTTATGCTACAGTAACTCGTTATCCCGGTGATTACGAGCCCATTCCGCTGGCTGAAGCGCAGCAGAGCGTCAGACTCACACGACGCGTCCGAAGAGAGATACGAAGTCTTCTTCCGAAAGAGATACTATCACGTCGCAAGGGATGATGGAGAACTTAGTGTACCTCAAGGGTAATATAGTATAAACCCAGCAAGAAGACCGAGGCTGCTGTGGAAAAATGCCCAACCAGCGTCATCGTTTACCGCGGCAAAACCGCCAAGCTCGTTAATCGAATTTCGTGAATCGGGTTCGTAATATTTAGTTGCCTATCCCCAAAAACTACCTAACAGCCAAAAAAAATCCTGAAAAACCCGAAAAATACGTAGTTTCCACAGTAGATTTACTTCTGCCGTATTGTGTATACTCGATTTTAGTAATTCATGGAGGAAAATGGTTAATTTCTATACTCAGTTTTTTATTGGACATTAAGAATCGACCTGCGATTGTGGCTTGCCGGATGCAAAGCACCACAGCGGTCTTATATTGGACAGTGTCACCTTACTGCTTAAATACAAAACGCTGCAAAACTGTCCTAAATAGAATATAGAAAAGGCCATGAATGCACATTCATGGCCTTTTCTTGTTTAGCAGCAATGAACAGAGATAAATTTAAACATCAACCTTGAATGCAGTCTACATAATCTAGGCTCACCAGTGCTTCTCTCCACACGAATTGATCAGAAACATATTTATACAAACCTGCTTTATCGGTCTATAAAAATTTGCTTATAAGCTTACCTATAAATCGCATATTAACTAATGAATTTAATTGTATCTTGCCGATATTGACATAAATTTAATTTAAATTACCCATATTAACATAAAAAGAACGATCCGGCTTTTTCATACGGAATGATTGTATGCTCTGTATATTAGACAGGAGAAATGAACATGCTTAAGGAAGATATTCTGTCAAGATATTTAGAGGCTCTTCTTCGAGGTGACCGAAAAGCCTGCCGTACTGTAGTGGAGCAGACTCTTCAAACGGGGATCCCTGCCAACTCTGTCGCTATCGAGCTCATCTGGCCGATTATGACTGAGATCGAACGGCTGCTTAGAATTGACAAGATTACTCCCACTCAAGAGCACTTGGCGACGCGTATAAACAGGACAATCGTAGACCAACTTCAAAACAAGCTGCCACGTCGTCCGAGTCGAGATAAGAAGATCGTTGTCTGCTGTGCGCAAGATGAGCTACAAGAGCTTGGCGCACAGATACTGGCGGACCTCTTCGAGAGCGATGGCTGGGAACTACGATTCCTCGGCGGTGGCCTAACAAATGATGATATTTTTGCATTCATAAATGAATATGCACCGGATGTTTTGTTGATCTATGGAACAGCTCCAAAGCAGGCCCCTTCGGTTCGCCGGCTGATCGACATCATAAAGAATGTAAATGCTTGGCCTGACCTGCGCATAATAGTCTCCGGTGGTTTGTTCAATCGCGCAGAAGGCCTTTGGGATGAGATTGGAGCCGACGCCTTTGCTGCAACACCATCAGATGCTTTGCAGATAGCTGCGAGCGAACAGATTGACACGCTTGTCGCCGCCGATTCTAATCGCAGAAAAAGGTCCCGGCCTCCAACCGATTCCGCTTCAAGTCAAACTGCAAATGCAATGTCCACAACTATTGGTCCAGATTTCCCTTAAGGGCCGCCAATCTGCCGGTTTACACCTGCATAAATATTAGGAGCCGATCCTATAGTTGAGTTACTGCTAAAACTCTAATGTGGCGCTAGTTCTATAGTAGCCGCAGAATGTGGAATATTCCACCTCTTAATATCAAACCATTAAGCCTTTAGAATTTTTCTCGATTCACACGAGTATATACCGTCGCAGTTTACTTTCTAAGAATAGCCAACTCCGTCAGTCTTCCATTTATCTGAATAACCCAATTATTGAGTAAGCTTATACTGATGCGGCATTATGTTAGCTGGATTGTGAATGGGCGAAAATTGGAGGTAAAAGCCTATGCTGAAAATGGGGGCGAGACATCATTTGTGCAAGTGGAAAATCCGCATGTAATGTTAAAAAGAAACTAGCGCAAAACTAATAATATCCGAATGCACAAAGGTTAATTGTAGGTGTTACTTGATAAATCTTCTTGATTTTGTTAGACTGATTATACATCAATGGAGGCTATGGTGGTAAATAATATGGGTAATAATAAGCCGGTTCACAGCGACGTCCTTCGGGCAAAAGATATAGTGCCCCCATTCGACCGCGAGGAAAGTCAGCAATCCAATTCTGCAGAACCTTTTAAGGAGAATTTTTCAGTATCTAAGGCGAAGGGAACACGAGACTCAAACAGCCTGGAGAAAGAGAATAGCCAGGATCGGCTGTCCACTGAAGCTGCAAACACCAAAGATGCAAAAAAAAGACAGGAAAGCAGCGAAGTGCCGAAGTTTGACCTGGCTGAAGATATTATGGCTGAGCAGCGAAAGGTTACCGCTTCAAAAAGAAAAGCACCCGGCCAACGAAACCAAGCAAAAGTCATCGGTTACGCTCTTGAGCAGCTCGCAAGCGCACCAAAGAAACAGGAAAAAATCATCGCAGAAATTGTAGCAGCGGATATTGAAAAACTGCGTAAAGGTGACACTTCTGTTTTTGTAACGCCGGATACCTAATTCGAGAACCAAGTCACATACATGGATTATTACATAAACTTATCTGAGATCGATTATCAACAGATATTGTACTAACAGATTTTTTTATACGGAATCCTTCGCCATACAAGAAGTGGCGCTGCACCTTGCATTGAAAATAATTTAGGAGTTAGAAATGGCATCTTCAAGAGCAAAAAAGAATCCATCAAGTCATACCACAATACAGAATAACATGCACTCTAAAGAGCATCGAGGATCGTACAGCAAAATACACAAATTTCTTGGTCGCAGCGGCAAATACGGCTGGTTTACGTGGATATTTCATATTACCGGTTTGCTGGCTCTGGTCTGGTTTCTTGTCCGCGTTATACCTAAACCTTCACGAGCAGCTTATCCGTGTCAGCGTGTAGCCTTTCCATTAGCTTCAAGTTTTGTGGTTTGGCTTCTGGGCCTGGCTGGTTCCATAGCAGCTTTTCGCAAGGCAAAAAAGTACATAGCTAAGGCACGTTTCTCTCTGGCTGCTCTATGCATCGTTATCAGCGTTGCATTTATCTGGATGGCAATGGCAGCAGATACTGCCAATCAACAGATAGCACAGGCAGATGAACTGCCTGCCAACACTCCTATCGGCAATGCCAAGGGTATCAATCCCGGCAGGGTCGTCTGGATTCATGACCCAAATGCTACTGATGAAAACTGCACAAACACACACAACAGAAACGGCGTTGCGGACGAAAACGACGATGGCTGGTTCTGCAACCACAACAACGACCAGCAGGTAATAGACAAGATGGCCTCCAGAGCAATCCGTGCCTTAACCGGCCAAACCAGCGATTATGACGCCTGGGATGCACTCTTCCACCACTTCAACCAGGAAAAAGGCAAGGGAGACGTGGGCTATATTGAAGGTGAGAAGATAATAATAAAAATCAATATTACAAGCAGTTGGGGATACGGTTCCAGCTGGGGCAATATTAATTACAACTTTACCAAGAAAGAAAACCGCTACTATGGGACTGCAGAGACTTCGCCACACATGACATTGGCATTTATCAGACAGCTTGTTTATATTTATGGTGTTCAGCAACAATACATCTCCGTCGGCGACCCGATGAAGCATATTTACAAGCATATCTATGAACTGATACACGCTGAGTTTCCAAATCTCGTATTCATAGACCATGATCGAGCTTACATGGGCAGAACGCCAATAGTCCAAAGCACGACTCAAATAACATACAGTGACGGCGGCTCAATACTCGCTCAATCCAGCGACTACCTGCCGACATGCATTGCCGAGGCTGATTATATGCTCAACATCTCATGCCTTAAGGGCCATGCCAGAGCGGGTATAACCCTCTGTGCAAAGAACCATTTCGGCTCGAATATGCGTAGCGGCGCCGATCACCTTCACCCGGGCCTTGTCAATCCCGACGGCAGTATCTTTACAAGTGGCGATGAGAGATTTGACTATGGTATGTATCGAGTTCAAGTAGACCTAATGGGTCACGAAAAGCTCGGACAAAATACAGTCCTTCACATCGTCGATGGTCTTTGGGCTGGACCGGAAGCGGTTGGCTTAGCAAATAAGTGGGTCTCTGAACCCTTCAATAATGACTATACCTCGTCTCTGTTAATATCACAGGACCAGGTAGCACTCGAATCGGTATGCCATGACTTTCTCCTTAATGAATATACAATAGACAATGGTTACACCATAGATGTATGGCCCAACATGCCTGCCACAGATGATTACCTCCAACAGGCCGCGGATGCGAATTACTGGCCTATAGATATTACTTATGATCCGGAAGGTGATGGGGTAGCTCTGAAGAGTTTGGGTGTTCACGAGCACTGGAACAATCCGGTTGACAAGCAATATTCCAGAAATCTTGGAACCGGCGATGGCATTGAGTTAATAACACCGATGCTAGCTGATTTCAATACAGATGGTAGAGTAGATATTGAAGATTTAATGACCCTTACCGGTCAGTGGCTGCAAGAGTCTACGGCGCTCTCAGCCGACATTGCTCCATCCCCGGCAGGTGACGGAATAGTTGACATGAAAGACCTTGCCGTGTTTGCAGATTACTGGTCGCCGCAAGTTAATGGTAAAGACACTGTTAATTAAGCCATACAAGCTAGATTCCGCATATCTGATCAAAGTAGATCTTCTTTTAATGAAGAACCCTGCGGTAAGCTATAGGCTTCTCCGTTCATCGCTTAGGTAGCCAAAGCACAAACCGGAGCTTCTCGGATCTTATACCAATTGTAATAAATTTTCGCACTCATCATGGGAGTTGTGACGTATGATATGGATAAGTCTCTAACCAAGACAAACAGCCTGTCAAGAATAACAGCAGCAACCCGCAAATCCTTGAATCGCCATTAATTTTTAGAAATGGCATTGTTGTGTCATGTCGAGCCCGTTCGGCTACGCTCAGGATAAACTCCGTCGAGACATCTGCTTTGTGAGTGATTCTAATCCTACAAACCGTCACCAAGGTCACGCCACTCAGGATTGCTCTGAGCAATCAATTGCAATTTCTTATCTCGCCTCCAGCGTTTAATCTGCTTTTCTCTCGCGATCGCACTAAAAACATCACCGAAAGACTCAACATAAACCAGCATGTCGATCTTATAGCAATAGGTAAAGCCTTCGATCAATCCATTCCTATGCTGCTAAACTCTTCTGCGGATATTGCTGGTGAATCCGACATATAGAGTATGTGATTGGTTGGTCATTATGTAAACGTAATAGGTCTTCCTCTCAGATACGCCGTTATTATAGGCGAGATTAACCTGCGAAACCAGATTTCTCCTCTTCGCCCCTCTGGGGCTTCGGTCGAAATGACAAAGGCGCAAATATCAAGCATAATTGGTATAATCCAAGAATGAAAAGTTCGGTGTGAGCTTATGCGTGGAGAAACGCAGAGCAGCTCATCGACAAAGGTTGGATAAAAATCGAACAAACCAATATAAACAAAAAGCGATTGCTACCAACTCCCCACCCAAGTAAAAACCAGAAAGGATAAGAAATACTACAAAAGCCCTTTTCTACTGAAAATCGAAAAGAGATTGTGTCTTAATCATCGTCACCTGATCGGGATAAGCGGCGAACGTATGAATATGCAGCTCACTGCGTCTCGCCTCGAAGTCAATGTAGCAAAATGGCTCAAGACCATCTACTTCCAGCTCTGAGAACTTAACGAAAACGCCGCGATTCCGTGCAAACCGTTCAAGGTCGGCCAAGCTCTGTCTGTACAAGTTTGGGCTCATCTTCTCGACCTGGAAATCGGTCATGTAGCTTATTCCCCGGCTCAAAGTACACTTATGGGTGCGTGGACCACGGAACTGAAAACGCTCAACCAAACCGCGATGTGGAAGCAACTGCCCCGGCGTGCTGATAACCTCAGACAGAAACGCATTATCGGTAAACACACTGACAACATGTGTACAGCCGGTGATCCAAATCCATGCCTCATATTTCTCAGTCTTCAATTTCCGATTTGCATAAATCTGAAAGAGTTCAGGATGCAAAGGTCTCTGAAAAAGACTGAAAGACAACTGATTAACTGCTATATTGATTTGCGGCAATTCCATACACAAAAACCTTGAAACGCTTACTTCTGAATCTGAATTTATTATACAAGAACTGCCGACTCTATTCAAGCCCAATATCAGTACTAATAAGGCCGACAGATGCCCTTATAGGACGATTGTTTTGCAACATCTGCAACTCAAAAGAGTAACAAGAGTCAATTTTTTTATAGAAAAACTAAAAAAATAATTCGCGCGGTCATGCATACTGGCTGAAAAAAACCGCATTAACAATAGTGGCAATGATGTCGTAGAATGCATGAGTTCCAGCAGTAATTCCAAAACCGCGAAATGCAAAAAGGATCGCAAAGTAGATACCCGCAACCGTTCGAAAAGCAAACTCCGGCCAGCTAAACGCAACACTATATCCGAATCGTCCGTGCACAAACACAAAATGATGATGAGCGCTAAATAAAGCCGCCGATACCAAAACCGAAAGTACAATCGCATTGGTACGAGCAAATCCAAGCACATCCTGAAAAAGAATCATCAATACACAGATTAAGATCAATCGAAATATAAGTTCCTCGTAAATCCCTGCGCCTATACCGGTCACAATACTGGCCATTAAAGACCCCTGCCTTAACACACCTTCATCGGCCTCTGCACTTATCAAGCAGAGTCCGGATTCTGCAATCCCAGAGCCTATTAATCCAGCCTCTGTACGAACCTGCGTAAAACTATCTGTGAACACTGCGACATCCGAGCTTCGCCCGGTGGGTCTACTTAAAATTAAACTCAGCACTATAAGCGGTGCCGCAAGCAGAATACACTCAACCGCCATCGGCAACATGTCACCAAAGCTGCAATACCACTGTCTTCGTGAAGCCAACTGCAATCCTATCAAAATAGCCACAACAAACAAAGGAGGTGCTGCCCAGGCTAATCTGCTGCCTGCTCCAAGATACTCCAGTAAATTCTGCAACCACACAAACGAAACAACACGAACCTGGGACTGGTTCAAGACATCCGTATTTATCAGAACAGTTCCCAGCTCATAGAAGACTAAAAAGGGCAGCAGGAAAACCAACGCATAAATCGGCCGACTTGTACGTTCAAGGTAAGAATCCCGAGCAAAGTTAAATAGCTGATTCGCGCTGTAATTGTGCCCATTCTTCATAGTAAGTGCCGAATGCTAAAATCATGTTCGACTCTTTTGTTCTTATAAAAATTAGTTGACCTTATCCGATAAATTTAGCAGAGTCTACACCAATAAAACTGAGATTACAATAACCAAAAATGAGTTGTTTTTTATCTGTCCCTAATGGTAAATAAGCAATTAACTGAAATCTATCATATACTCCTTAACCACTTCGGCCCGCAATACTGGTGGCCTGGCGACACGCAGTTCGAGATAATCACAGGTGCCATATTGACCCAAAATACAAGCTGGGCTAACGTCGAAAAAGCAATTAATAATTTAAAAGGTGCCCACCTATTGACGCCCGAATCGCTGCACCATTTGGATACTTATCAGGTTGCTGAGCTTATCCGACCGGCGGGTTATTTCAACGTAAAAGCAAAACGTCTTAAAGGCTTTGTCGATTGGCTTTTCGAAAAACACGATGGCAGGTTGGCAAACCTTGAGACTATCAACACCGAGCAGCTAAGAGCCGAGCTTCTGGCGGTTAAAGGCATTGGCTGTGAGACTGCCGATTCAATTTTGCTCTACGCATTTGGCAGACCCATCTTTGTAGTGGATGCATACACTGCGCGAATCGCCATTCGACATGAGCTAATCGATCCGGATGCAGACTATGAACAGTTGCGATGTCTGTTTCAATCAAATCTGCCCGACAATGTGCAGCTTTTCAACGAATTCCATGCGCTGCTGGTCAGGCTCGGCAAAGAATTCTGTCGTCCGAATCCAAAGTGCCAAAGTTGCCCACTGGAAAAACTGCCACACCGCTTAGAGCAAGACTATTTCTGACTTTTTTGCTTCTGGCCAAAGCCTGACCACCCTACACCCACTAAAAGCAATCACCTTGCCAGCCACGATACTTGTCTCCTTACAAAGAACCTGTAGACAAATTTTGCTTGTAAGCCTTGCTCTATCCGATATACTACCGATGTTGTATCTGTAATCTACCTAACTCATAAAGCTAATGAAAGGAACAGAAATGGAACCTGCTTATCTTTCCCATTCTCCGGACGCCGCTCCGCTTTTCATTGCGCTACTAACCGTGCTCATCACTTTCATGGCCCTGGTGATCATTGCAATCAAACTACTGATCTTCTGCAAAATATTCTCAAAGGCAGGCTACAGTTGGGCACTCGGATTGCTTATGATGATACCCATAGCAAACATCATCATGGCCTTTTTCCTTGCCTTTGCCGATTGGCCCGTGTGCAAAGAACTACGCCGACTGAAACAGCAACAGAACAAACCACAAGACTGATTCCATTACAGTTAATGGTTTATTAGTGAATTAAAAGTTTAAGGCCACTCATAATGACCGAATGCCTACAACACATAAACTCAACATATCCGCCTCATAGCCGGTCCGACCAGTTACCGACAAATTCGTCCTCAACATACCAAGGAATGCACCACATAATAATACTTGTCGTGTGCATTGTGATTCTGGCTTTGGCACTACTTCTGCAGGTTAATGAGGCTGGCCTGTCACTGCTGGGATTCAAATGGCCGCTACAGTGCTTCCTGCATGAGACGTTCGGAATAAAATGTTCGCTTTGTGGCCTGACGCGCTCTTTGACCTGGATGGCGCACGGTAACCTCCAGGAAAGTATACGATTGCACCACATCGGCCCTGCGGTATTTGCCTTCATTTGTCTGCAGATTCCATATAGAATTGGTGCAGTAACATTTTTTTCCGAGCAACTAACCAAGAGATGGGCCAGAGTGAATTTGTATATTGCCGTTTTAATCTGCGCCGCGATACTTATTAACTGGCTAATCTATCTTGGAGGACTCCTTTTATGAACACCCAACCTCCACACGTAAGCGTAATCGAACCGATCAGTCCCGCCTTTGAAAGAGTAAGGACCATCCTTTTCCGACCTTTCAACCTGGTCAAATGGCTGACCATCGGCTTTTGCGCCTTGTTAGCCTATCTGGGAGAAGGTGGAGGTCCAAACTTTAACTTTGGTAAATACGGCCCAGATGACGTCTCGCCCGGTGAAGCTATCCACCAGGCGAAGGAATTCATCCTGGACAATCTCAACTGGATTGTCCCGCTGGTTGTCTTCGGCTTTATCATCGGCATAGCAGTATGGCTCTTATTGACGTGGCTCAGCAGTCGTGGCCGATTCATGTTCCTGCATTGTGTCGCTCAAAATAAAGCAGAGATTGAAGTACCCTGGAAGAAATTCGCAAAACACGCCAATAGCTTATTCCTGTTTAGAATAGTTATAGGCATTATAGGATTACTGATTGGCGGTATGCTATTTCTAATAGGTCTTTCTCTGGCTATCTTTTCAAAAACCACATTCGGTTTCAACTTCTTTTCTATAACAGGCACGGTAATCGCCGCCTTGCTTTTTGTCGGAGCAGTCATAGTGCTTCTGCTCGTTAAGAAATTCACCATGGATTTTGTCGTACCGATCATGTTTTTACGAACAGCGAATTGTATTAATGGTTGGCGGGAACTGCTTGAACTACTCTCACTGAATAAAGCCCGCTTCCTGCTGTACGTACTCTTTCAGATCGTCATAGCGATCACTATCGGTGCGATTATAATAGCCGCCGTATGCCTTACTTGCTGCTGTGCCGGCTGTATCCTGGCGATACCCTATATCGGTACCGTTTTATTATTGCCTATACTCATTTTCAAACGATCTTATTCTCTGTACTATATCCAGCAGTTCGGCCCTGAATTTAACGTGTTTATACCTGAGGCACAAGTACCTGAAATTTAGGTGTCTGACCACTCTTAGAGCAATGGGTTATTTACAACTAAAGATTCACGCCAACTAACGTAAAGCTTTTGCCCAATCCTCTTGCCTTACACCATGGTAGGTTCTCAATACGTACTGAAATTTTTTCGTTGACCTTGGCTCCAAGCCGAGCACGAACTTAACCGTCTGTGCATCAACCTTCTCATACTCACCGTAATCACCGCTTTTCTGGAGCGTCCAGTACGACGTGTCAAAGTCCCGGCGAATCTCGATCTTAACCGGAATCTCACGAGTATTTTTTGCCTCGACCTCAAACGCTCGGACTTCATCCCAGCCGGAAATATCGCCATCGTTGTCAAATCTATAGTTCTCGGTGCGAAATTCCATCAGCCTCGGCTCAACAACAACGTCAGAAACCGTTCCAATATTCAATTCTACATCCTCGCCGACAGGAATATACTTAAATCCGCTTTGGCCTACGTAAGACAGATGCCCGCTATCGCCAACTGTTCTATAGACTCTCAGTTGCCCCCCAGGTATCGGCGTATCACCGAGTTTATGTTCTTGGTCGTTCTTAAAACTTAGAAATCGAACAACACTGCTGCCATACCTGTGCTCTTCGTATTTGTATAGATTGACAACCGGCACCTCGTCAACATCGAAACTAATCAGTCGTTTCGACCAGCCGGTCGGAATTGTCTCCGTCCCCTCAATCGTATAAAGAAAGTATTCGCTCAGTCCTTCTTTTCTGATCTCTTTCGGTCTGGCAGCCAAATCAGCAACCATCCTCTCTGCTACGACCTTAGCCCTGGCCAACCCAGCACGTTCAACACCTTCTAATCTGGGTACTATCTCCCCAGGCCTGCCATACGGATACTGTCGGCGTGCAAGCTCAGCTATCTGGTCAAGTATGTGGACTCTGCCGACAATCAGCCGTGTCTGCGCGTTCTCATAATCCTCACCACTATTGTTGGTAACGCGAACATAGCCCTGCAAGCGCATCATTTGTTCATCTTCAGATAGTGTCCCCATGTAAAATGCACGCCAGCTAAGTCCGCTGGTCAGATACGTAATTTCAACCGGCACTTTTCCGCTCACGCCGCTATCAATATTCCACAGCCCAAGATTCCGCACCCTCGGCGGATACGTCAGTTCAGCAATCTCAATCTTATCCGCATCTGCCTTGGGCAGCATCTCCAGACTTGTCGGATCAATCAGCGTATTGGCCCATGAAAACTGCAAACTATTTGTGCCTTCTTTGAGGGTAAGTGCTCTACTTTCGCGAACTAATGTAAGATCTGCTGAGTTATATATCGTAAGCTGAACCGTATCCCTCGAAGGCAGCGTGACTAAATCAACCTTTGCTGTTGCTGGAGCGGCAAAGATAACGACAACGAATAATATGGATAATGAGTATTTCATTTTAGTACTCCTTGAATTCTGTTTTTTGTTGCCTGTTTATTCACGGCTTCACATTACGACGATTGTAATGCATCTTCAGTTCTTTTACAGCAGGGCCAGACTCTGTCCGAGCAGGCAGTGTAATCTCGAATTCGAGCGTGTCGGCATTTTTCTTTGTGTACTCCAGATTGCACTCTGCCATATCCCACTGCCCGGGTATGTGTTGAATCATGGTTAGCACAGCGGCGCTATCCTTAAAGTTCTCAATCTTGGCGGTTATTTCTTCATCTGTGTCGTACAGTACAATTCTGCCATCATCGTTCTTTCTTATATTAATCCGAGCATCTTTCATTTTCCGCTGTGTTACAACAATGTCCCTGCTGTCACCGATATAGAGTTCCATCTTCTCACCAACGGGCACCAACGCTGTCACATCCTCACCCAGGAAGATCGTGCTGCCATGGCCGTCATCCTGGAAAATTCTTGCCTTACCGCCCCAAAGGGCGAACCGGCCCAGACTGCTGTCAGCGTCGTTCACGATTCGATAGCTCACTGGAATACCAACGTTTCTATCTTCAAGTCTCTCCGGGTCCCACGGCAGTTTTGCTGCATCGAACGTCCATACCTTGGTGATAGGCACTTCGCCGGCTTTGAGAAACAGCAGTTGCTTGGTCTCTTCGTGGTCTATCCCCTGCTCAAAGGCCTCACCATAATCCAGAAGGACTCGAGCTCGCTCAAAATCTTCGCCTGAAAAATTTCGCAAAACCAAGAAGCTTTTCAAATCCACCTTGCTTTCAGCCTTGTCAGCTATAGCTTTGTAAGTAACCAGCCTGTCGATGTTGCTTAGCAGGTAACTGATACGCACCGTTTCAGCATAGTCACTGTCGCTGCTGATCTGCCAGACCAATGCCGCTTCGTTGGGCGGATAACTGACGCTTAGAAGCGTTACATTGCCCGGATGGTCAAGCACACGCAGGCGAATCGAATCAACGTCTATAAGCACTCCCTTCCATGAGAAGTCCACCTTGTTCAATCCCTTCTGCAACGTAAGCACACGCTCTTCTTCGATCAGTGTCGCAGTTGGATTATCCAGACGAATCACGGTAGCAGCCCGCTCCGGTAAGGCAACAAGCTTAATCCTTGCATGCGCAACTGCCGCGCCTGCAAGCAAAACCAAAATGGCATTTAGAATAATAAGTTTGCTTCTCATAATTTGGTCTCCTTAAAACCACGTTTTAATCTCTCATTTTGCCAGTACTTCTTCTCGTACGCCATGATACGTTGTTACTGTATATTCAAATGAACACTTACTTCGCGCTGACACAATCAGCTTGAAACGAGCATGTGTCGCATCATGTTTTTCGTAAGATACATTTGTGTCACTGAACTGCAACTTCCAATATGCGGTCTCAAATCCGCGAGTAATCTCGACTTCTATAGGTAGTGTCTTCGTGTTGGTGACTTCTATCCTCCAGGTCCGTGTTTCATCCCATCCTGTAATGTTGCCGTCTTTGTCAAAAACATAATTGTCTGTCGTAAAATCAATCAGAATCGGCTCAACCTTGGCTAATCGAGCTGGGCCGAGATTTAGCTCAATCTCCTCATCGACCGGAATATATTTAATGCTCGTTCCACCAACATACGAAAGATACCCCTGCTCATCGGCCCGGCTGTATATCTTCACAGTCCCGTTGGGAATCGGCGTCTGGCCCAGCTTGTGTTCTTCGTCATTCGCAAACGCCACGTACCTTATTACATCATCGCCCCAGCGCTGCTGGTCATACTTGTACAGGCTCTTCACCGGAATATCGTCAGCCTCAAATGAAAGCAGACGTTTACCCCATTTATCCGGTATCGTTTCCGTCCCCTCAATCGTATACAAGAAATACTCACTGAGTCCCTCCTTTATAATCTCTTTACGCCTTAATTCATTTAACCTGCCGCCAATTCCTGCAGCCCGGCCCCAAAAAAGTCGATCTATCTGCTCAACTCGTCTTCCTTTGCTATCAAACTCCTCATGGATGCCGAGCTGGAGGCTAGGCCTGCCATAAGGATATCTGCGCCTGGCTAACTCAGCGATTTCATCCAGGATATGGACTTTGCCCACGATTAGCCGGGTCTGGGCATCCTCGTAATCCTCACCGCTGCCATTATCAACACGCACATAACCTTCGAGACGCATCGTTTTTTCGTCTCGCGCCAGTGTCCCCATATAAAACGCGCGCCAGCTAAGCCCGCTCGTAAAATACGTTATCTCAAACGGCACCCGGCCGTTTATCTCCGAACGAATCAGCCATCGCCCGACTTCTTGCAGCCTTGCAGGAAACACCAATTGCTTGACATCAATCTTATCGGCCTGGTCCAATGGTGTCAGATTCAGTGACGTCGGGTCAATCAGCGTATTGGCCCACATAAATTGCAGCCAATTCCAACCCTTCTTCAGCGTCAGGTCCCGCCTTTCCCGCACCAACGTCATGTCAGCCGAATTGTATATCGTAAGCTGTACATTTTCTCGCCTTGGCAGAGTTACAAGCTCGATCGCACTAGCCGGCGCAAAAGGCGGCTTCTCCATTATCTCATCGCCTGCTACAATACCTGCCGCACGCTCTCCGGCAGTACCTAAAAGCCCCCTTGCTCCCATTCTGGCTGGCTCAGAGGCTTTTTTAACGGCCAACCTTCCCGCCATGTCCTCGTGCTTGGCGTGTAACTTTTCTTCTGCTGGCTGCCTGGTAAAAGTCTCAATCACTTCCCCACCCCCCTGCTTTGTTTCACCTAAGTAAATGGTCATCAGCAGCAATCCTATTATGAATACCGCCGCAACCGAACTGAACCAGGTTGCCTTTCTAAAAGTAATGAATCTTGGCTGCGCCGCCTTACCAGCTTGCTCGGCAACCTGCCGGACCAAATTTTCAGAAACCTTCACATCCTGCCGCAGCAATTCCAGTGAGGAAAACTTTTTCTTTAACCGCTCAAGATGCTCCCGGCAGATAGAACAATCTTGTAAGTGCTCGGCTATCTCTTTCTGCCTGGCATCTGATGCCAGCTCGAATTGATATTCAATTAAATCCCGCTCTGTAAGATGACCGTTCATTGTAGCCCTTCCGAAATATCAGGTAGGCTCTTAGCTAATGTTCTCAAGGCTCTAAACATTTGTGTCTTAACGGTGCCAACAGAACAGCCCATAACATTTGCGACCTCGCTATAGCTGAGCTGTTCATAATACGCCAGGACAAGCGTAGCTCGCTGTTTTTCCGGCAATTTCGCAACGGCTCGCCGAACCTGTTCTGCCTGCTCGGCTTTAATAGCCTCGCTGGATGGATTGTACGATGTATCCATAACAGCAACCGCTTCTCGCCTATCGTCAATGTCACCGCCACAATCTGCCCTTTGATCCAATGATATCAATTTAAACCTTTTACGTCCTCGCAAAGAATCTATTGCCACTCTTGTGGCGATAGTAAATAGCCAATTCCTGAAACGAGCACCGCGAAACGTATGAGCTTTCTCATAAACACGTTTGAAAGTCTCCTGAAAAAGGTCCTCAGCTTGCTCCCGACTGCCTGACATCCGCATCAAATATCCCAACACACTGTCCCCGTATCGGCGCATAAGCTCAACAAAAGCATCTCTGTCGCCCCTGCAATAGGCGTCAATTAGGCTTTCGTCCGTCTGCTGCATTGAAGCTTCCCACCAAGACCTACACATACAGACGTCTATCCTATCGATTCGGTTGACAACTGATAAGACAAATTCTCACAAAAGCCGGATATGCCGTCTCCGCTATAACCGCCCGGACGGTCTTTCCTAACCTTTACAACAAGGCCAGCCAGCCACCATCCACATATATAATTTGGCCTGTAATAAACTCGCCTGCTTTCGACGCTAACAAGAGCGCTGTTCCTACTAAATCTTGCGGCTGGCCCCATCTGCCAAGAGGCGTCTTTGAAAGAACCCATTTGTTAAAATCACCATCGGCCTGTAACGGCGCCGTAAGTTCGGTCGCAATGTAGCCTGGACCAATCGCATTCACATTTATATTGTACTTCGCCCACTCGACCGCTAGTGTCTTTGTCAGCATGAGCAGACCACTCTTGCTGCTCGCGTACGCAGCTGTTGTTGGCCTCGCAGCATGACACATAAGAGAGCCTATGTTAATAATCCTACCTGGTTTGTTAGCCTGCTTACAATGGTGACAAAACGCCTGTGACATCACAAGCACAGACGTCAGATTAACTGCGTGGACGCGGTCCCACATCTTAATCTCTATATCTTCAGCAGCACCCCTTATAGTTGTGCCGGCACAATTGACAAGGATGTCGATACCTCGTGTTTCAGCAACTATGTGCTCAAACAGATTTCTGATCTCTTCTATGTTTGCCAAGTCGAAGGAGAACGCCCAAACATTTCTGCCGGTCTTGTCATGAATACGCGCTCTGGCATTTGTAAGCTGTTGCTGCGTCCGAGCTATGATAGCAATATCCGCCCCATGTTCAGCTAAACCCTGTGCTATCGTAAAACCGATTCCTTTACTACCACCTGTAACCAGAGCTATTTTTCCTGACAGGTTGAAAAGACTGCTATCCATACACTTATAGCTAAACAAAAAGAGGATAGTTTGGCAAGACAGCGGAGATTTTATAGAAATGTTTATGTAGTCCAGACTTCAACAAATACAAAATTACGAATTCGTCGAAAAACCAGCGAGGTCAACGCATATAAAACAAACTCTGCCTTTCATCGCCGAAAAACTCCACGACTTTTCATCACATATTATATTGCCCCAACATGCGGATTCCTGTACCGACAACCAATATATGTGTCCGACTGTTCGGTATTGATCTCTAATCAATCGGCTACTTATGGTTGTTAGTTCCCTCGGTTTTGTTTTGCTTCGTTCATGTTCAATAGTAAAGCTCAATGAATATATTATCCTCAACACTGTTGAGGCTTTGTTTAAGCAGCCCCCGAGTAAAATCGAGGGCCATACCATAGCGAGGACCTTAAGATAGGGGTATTTGGAGCCTTTCCTCGCTTCAAGTTTTTTATATGTGATCTACATTTACTTCGAATGCGGTTACGAACTACCCCCAATTGGATAAACCGCCATTCTATAGGCGGTCGTACATTGTCGCACTATATTAACTGTCCAAACCCTCAAGATACACAATACCTATGTGAATCGAGACTTTTGCGTTCAACGCAGCGTCATCTTCATCTGGGCGTCCTCAGCTCGAATTCCGGACTTTACGCGAAACTATTACCAACGCCTAAAATCCTTTGCTTCCGGTAAACATGGTATTACCTAAAAGGTCCAATAAATCTACCCCCATTTTTTGAATGTTGTACTTTACCTATCCATTAACAACAATCGGCTGAAAACCCATAAAAGATAAGAAAATTCCCATAGAACAACCATAAATACCCATAATCTATATCCCCTAATCAACAGCTTGTATAAGAAGGAACGACCTAATAATCTAAGCTATTCGTCTTGAGCGTTGTATGCGCTGCCTTATGGTACGCGTCGTCCGAGCCAATTTTAAGGGTTTCTATTTATTTCTGTGCTCGCTTGGCCACAAACACTGTAACTACAATCTTTTTTGATACAAAGACTTACAATTTATTTTTGATGAATTAGCCAAAGCTAAAAAATTCTTGCTCTTCAATCTTTAATATAGGATATGACAGTACAAATTCACTAATCTCTGAGTTTTTTCTTGACGTATTCTGCCAAAGCTTCTAACATTAACTTGAGCAACTGAGGACGAACAAGATTATGGGCTATCCCGTATCCTTTGATAGTAATTATGACTTATTATGGTTCGGGACAGGTTCATAAGTCATTTCTCTGACTGTAGTGAAGTTGCAAAGATGCTTTTGGCAAAGAGTAAGAACAATAAGGGTGCTGTTGAAAATAGTGCCAAAAGCGAATAAAGCGTGAAACGGAATTTGCTCGAGAATATATCGCTTTCCAGCGAGGGAGTGGAGGTGTTGAGCATAAAATCAGCTAATAATGTGAAAAAGAGTAAGTTTGCAAACGCACCCCGAAGTACATCGGGGCGAACTGCAAATCAATCTGGTCCTAACTTAGCTGGCTGTATGCTCTAACGAGAAAGATTTCGCAATTCACGACCATTTCTTTGGAACCTCTCTGTCAGGGAATTCAAGAATCTGTCCACAGCCCCGAAGTACTTCGGGGATTGTTTTGACGCTGCGACCCTGAGAGAAAGGTGGGAACTATGGAAAATATGCTAATGCAATTCTCGCTCCAAAGCGGCGTGTCTGTACTTATCGCATTCGTTCTGGGCATCAGCCTATGTGCTATTGCTTACCAGATGATCCAAAGGACAAAGGCTAAAACCTTAGAGCAGGACCTGAACCGACAAATCGAATCTGCAAAAAAAGAAGCCCAAAACATAATAAAATCCGCCCAGCTCGAAGCCGCGGAAGAGGCTATCAAGAAAAAGGAAGAACTTACTAAAGAGGCCGAACAAACCAGAACTGAATTGCGCGAAACAGAATTGAAATTAACCAAACGCGAAAATGCGGTAGTCCGCCAGGCTGAATCTCTACAGCAGCGAGAAAAAACGCTCCAACAACAGGAACAGGATGTCGATCGAAGATTGCGTAATGTCGAACTTAAGGATAAACAGTTTTCTGTCTTGATCGCCCAGCAGAAAAACCAGTTGCTAAAAATTACGGGCATGGACGTCGAAGAGGCCAAATCACTTCTTCTTAAACGGCTTGAAGATGAGTGTGAGCATGAGATGTCATCCTTGATTCACCGTAAGGTCGAAGAAGCCACTGAAATTGCCGACGAAAAAAGCAGAGAGGTAATCAGTACCGCCATTCAACGTTATGCCGCTGAACATACCTGCGAGGTTACTGTCTCTACCGTCGACATCCCCAACGACGATATGAAAGGCCGAATTATCGGCAGAGAGGGACGCAACATTCGCGCGTTCGAGAAAGCTACCGGCGTTGATGTAATCGTCGATGATACGCCGGGCATGATTGTGGTAAGCGGCTTCAATCCCGTTAGACGGGAAGTGGCCCGCTTAGCGATGGAACGCCTCATACAAGACGGAAGGATACATCCGTCTCGAATCGAAGAGCTCGTAGCCCAGACGAAAACTGACGTTAACCATAAACTGCTGCAAATTGGCAAAGATGCCGCCGTCGAGACTAATGTGCGTGGCCTGAATAATAAAATGCTCAGCATGCTTGGTGCATTGAGTTACAGAACAAGTTACGGCCAAAATGTCCTTCGCCACAGTGTAGAAGTGGCATTTCTCACACAGGTCATGGCGGACGAACTCGGGCTTGACGGCTCGATAGCAAGACGTGCGGGGCTGCTGCATGATATCGGCAAAGCTATAGACCACGACGTCGAGGGCAATCATCCGACTATAGGCGCCAACTACTTGAAGAGATTCAATGAATCACCTATTGTGTTAAATGCCGTTGCTGCGCACCACGGTGACATTCCTGCAGACAATCCTTATACTCCATTGGTCGCCGCCGCTGACGCCGTCAGCGCCTCTCGGCCCGGTGCCAGAAGGGAAACGCTCGAAAGATATATAAAAAGATTAGAGAAACTCGAAGAAATCGCTGGCAGCTTCAAAGGCGTTGAAAATGCTTATGCTATTCAAGCTGGACGTGAAATTCGTGTGATTGTCGATGCGGCAGAGGTCGACGACGACTCGGCTATGAAAATCGCGCGCGATATCGCCAACAAAGTAGAATCTGAAATGTCGTATCCCGGCGAAATACAGGTGACATTGCTACGAGAGGTCCGGTGCATCGAATACGCCAAATGATAAAAACCAGTTTTTGTATGTATCGCTAACAGAACGCAAACTATGAGACTAAACATTCTTTGTATTGGCGACATTGTAGGTCGACCGGGAAGACGTATCGTCGCTGAGAAACTGAAATCGCTGGTCAGGGAATATGCCATTGACTGCGTAATAGCTAACGCGGAAAACGCCGCAGGCGGTTCAGGATTAACTCCACAAATCTACGACAAACTGCTCAGGTACGGTGTGAACCTTATCACTCTGGGAGACCATACCTATCGCAAAAGGGACATAATAGGGACCCTTGAGACAGCAGATAATATTGCTCGCCCTGCAAATTTTTCCGAACATGCCGCCGGCAAAGGTCACGCCATTTACAAAACCAGTAAAGGGCCAACAGTGGCTGTTGTTGCTCTGATAGGCCGGCTTTTTATGAAACCTGCTGAGTGTCCCTACAATGCTGCTGACAAAATCTTGCCGAAACTCCAACAGCAAGCCGATATCATCGTTGTTGACTTTCATGCCGAAGCTACGAGCGAAAAAATTGCGATGGGCTATCATCTTGATGGCCGGGTCAGCTTGTGCTTTGGCACTCACACTCATGTCGTCACGGCTGACGAAAGAATCCTGCCCAGAGGAACTGCTTATATTACCGACATAGGCATGACAGGCTCTCACGACTCGGTACTTGGCCGGAAAAGCAAAAGCGTGCTAAAGTCTTTCAGAACCCAGATGCCGGTGCCGTTTGAAATAGCAACCGGCGATGTAAAAATAAATGCAATCTTGGCTACTGTTGACAGTAACACTAAACAAGCTGAGCGTATCGAGCGAGTTAGAGTGGACGCCGATATAGAAGATGCGGTGCGCTACGACAGTGACGATGGCAAACCCGAATATTTCAACAATAATTTTTAACTGCAATAGTGGAGTCCCACGGGCATAGCCCGTGGCACCTTCACTTACGACGGAACCCGCCGAAGCACATCCGCCTTCGCTAAAGCTTCGGCGGATACCCTTGTCGCATTTCCATCCTTCGTAGCAGTAGCCTGCTACTGCGGAGGACGGACATCCACGATTAGAACCCGTGGCTTTCTGCGAAGGCGGGCAAATATCTCTGCTGCATTTAGTTCCATCTTTTTTTTGCCCGTTCAGCAAGGTTCTTGCTTTAACATTTATAATATACAAGCGCACCATCTGCATGAACCCTCGACTTCAAACTTGATTGAAAGACATTGTGAAGTGGCTACCGGAGAAATGGATTATTTGCTCTTTCATGTGCGATTGTCGTCGCAGGGCCGTGCCCGGGATAAACAACAGTCTCATCCGGAAGCGATAAGAGCTTCTCCTTAATAGACGCAATAAGTTGTGCCATATCGCCACCCGGAAAGTCCGTACGTCCGACAGAACCGGCAAACAGAGCATCCCCTACAAAGACGACTCCATCATCTTTTGCATACAGGCTGATTCCGCCCGGTGTATGGCCAGGCGTGTGAAAGACCTCCAAGCTTATTCCAGCCTCCTGCACTGTGTCTTCTTCTTCCAAAAAATACTCTGCTGGTTCGGTGCTGAATGGCTCACCTGCCAACGCTGACAAATTGTGTTCGGCCCGCGAAAGCATGTCAGCATCGAGCTTGTGAATA
>Ga0307437_1000832_pt1 | contig 22231 bp, 20 predicted proteins | sample SalMarWE160390MG_FD_202146 | JGI IMG/M metagenome (GOLD analysis project Ga0307437, IMG submission 202146) | Salt marsh sediment microbial communities from the Plum Island Ecosystem LTER, Massachusetts, United States - WE1603-90 | ecosystem: Environmental > Aquatic > Marine > Intertidal zone >...
ACAACACTCACTTTCGGTTTTTCATAAACCTTCATTTACCTCTCCTGTCTTAAAATCCTTAAAGAAAAAATTTGTTTTATTTTCCTTAGTACCAGAATCAGCGAGCGATAGAAGAAATCTAAAAGTAAAAATAAATTATCTTTGCAAAAAGGTTCAGAAAGAAGAGCTTTTATAAAGAAACGAAAGAAATCATTATAGAGTCCTTTATGAAGTAATATACGAGCCCAGTAATTATAATTCTTGGCGTAAGAATTTTTACCCTCTGGTCCAATCTCTATAAAATCTTTCATTTTAATTTTCTTCCCGTTCTTTTCAAACATCTGAAATCTATCTTTCCCAAGTTTTTGTCTTTCTTCGTATAACTCAAGAGCTAATGTTGCGTACCTATCCTGTTTGGATTTATATCTGACCGAAACCGAATTGATATTGAGCCGCCATTTGTAAAGATATTCTGGAATATTAGCCATTTTATAGTGTTCAGAAAAACGCAACCAAAGATCGTAGTCCTGAGATGCTGTAAATTGCTCACGGTATCTACCCAACTTCTCTACGCATTTTTTTCTAAACATTACCACCCCGTGAGCAAAAGCATTCCCTTTTGACAATTTCCTTTTTAATTCACCGTTTGATTCCAAACTTGTAACTTTATATAGAACTCTTCCCTTCTCGTTTATTATGTAAAAAAAAGCACCGACAAGACAAATGTCTTTGTATTTATTTAAAAATTCTACTTGTTTTTCAAGCCTGTCTGGTGTTGAAATATCACCAGCATCTTGCCGAGCTATATAGTCTCCTCTGGCGATCTTTAACCCTTTGTTTAAAGATCGAGTCAAGCCAATATTTTCATCGTTAGTTATAATATTTATTCTCGGATCATTATAATCATTTAATATCTTTAGAGTTTCATCAGTAGACCCATCGTTTATGATCAAAAATTCAAAATCTTTAAAGGTCTGATTTAAAATGCTATCAACGGCTTCTCGAAGATATTTTCCTCCATTATAAACCGACATTAGAACAGTTAGCTTTGGTTCTAATTTCATCTGATTTTTAGAAAAGAAGCAATCTTTTTAACAAAATTGTTAAAAAAATCAGGGATAAATCTATGTAGATGTTTATAAAACTTTTTCTTCAACCCTTTTTTCTTTAATAAATACAATAACTTGTAATCGTAATCGGTTCTTTTTTTAAAATCATTATCGACAAGGTCTTTACTATTCCTGTTATAAAAAAATCTCACCTTTATATCAAAACCGGGAAGGTAAACCAGCCCCAAATCATCGATATATTCATAAAGATTATTTTCTAGCATGTACTTATACAAAGGGCTATTGGGAATGCCCACAAAAACATTAAAGCTATAAGAAAACGGTTTTAACTCATTCATTAATTTTAAAGTAAGCAAATAATCGTCATAAGTTTCCCCGGGAGTGCCTGCAATCAAACTACAATATGTCCTTATACCATATTTTTTGCAGAAATTAACAGCTCTTTTTATCTGTTCCACCGTGATTCCCTTATTTAGAATATCCAAAATTTTCTGGCTGCCACTTTCTACTCCTAGATACACAGCTCTACATCCAGCCTTTGACATCATTTTAACTATTTTTTCATCGTTTAAACTATCCACTCTTGTTTCACACGCCCAATATATATTAATTTTTTTCTTAAGCATTTTTTCACAAAAATCTTTTGTTCTTTGATGGTTTAAAGTGAAATTGTCTTCTCTAAAATAAATAGCTCTTGCGCCAAAAGATTTTTTTAGATAAATAATTTCATCAATAATTCTCTCAGCATTAAAATATGTAAATCTTTTACCCCAAATCGAACCGACAGAACAGAAAGTACAATTAAAGGAGCATCCCCGACTGGTGTTCATGGTAAACACCGGGCTCACATCCAACCATTGGCAGGTATAATCATAGGGTAACTTTGAGAAAAGATCCCATGGCTGAAAAGGCAACGCATCCAAATCTTCAATTCTGTCTTTCCTTACAACCCTTTTCTTTTCTTTGCCTTCTATTATTTCTACAATTGCCCTTTCCCCTTCACCTTGAACTACATAATCGACGAATGCAGGTATGCTATCAAGAGCGACAGAAGTGTGTGGTCCACCAACGATTATTTTTCCAAACCACTTTTTTTTCTTTCTTAGGTTTTGGATTTTATTAAACATTCTCAAAGTATCACGATAACATATAGTATTTGCATAAATTCCAACAAAATCAATTTTGTTCTTCTGCAGGTAGCCTTCTTCGATAAAATTTGATGGCTTTAGATAATTATCGATAAAAAATATCTTATGCCCTTTGTTTCTAAGTAAAGAAATAAGAAAACCCATACCCAAAGGAGGTCTTTTTTCCTTTGTAAAGAATGGACTCTTACGGGGAGCAGCTGATGTAGTTAACAAGATATTCATTCGACCTTATCCTTATTATAATAGCATTACTTAACATTTAATAATACAGCTCTATATTCAGGTCCGTCAGGCCCTTTTATCCTTTCTAAACGAAGTATCCTAAAGTTTTTATTAAGTATTTCAATTAATTCGTTTTCGGGATATTCATATAAATGATATGGATTTCCCGTTGATTTGCCATATTCGTTAAGCACAGGACAGGTTATTATTAAAAAGCCGTTAACTTTAAGAATTCTTTTGCTCTCTTCTATAAATCTTAAACCTATATCTTTAGTAACATGTTCAAATCCCTCGAGACAAATTACGCCGTCGAATGAACCATCACGTAATGGAATAGCTTGCATATCACCTACATAAAACTTCCTATTATGATTCTCATAGTGTTGCTTTGCATAATAAATTGCCTCATATGAAATATCAATCCCAATTGAAAACTTCGCCTGTTTCAACAAACTCATTCCCCATCCTACACCACACGGAATATCTAAGATTTTTTTTCCTTTGCAATATTCAACGCAAAAATTATATCTCTCATATAATTTTTGTTTATATTTACTTTTAATTAATCCAAAGAACCTGTCTTTGAATCCCGGATATTCAGGGTGTGCTCTTTCTGCTATTTTGAACCTCCTTTATTTGCCAACAATTTATGCAAGTTATTCTTTAATTTCGTGCATATTCCTAATTTTTCAATGCTTTTGTATTCAATTCCGTTTAGTTCCTTAAAAATAGCGAGGAATCGCTTATCCCACGTGTTTTTTTCTAGCGCCGCACGATAACCATTTTTCGCAATCCTTTCTCGTTCATTCTCATTTTTTAAATAGTGTTTTATCTTATTTATCAGATCCTTCTCATCTTCATAACACACAATCTCTTTTCCTATCTCAAAATATTCTTCTAGACCATCAATATAATCCGTCAATAGAAAACCGCCACACATAGGAACTTCAAAAATTCGTCCTTTTATCTGCTTAATTTTAGGATCCAATGAGCTCGCACTAATATTAATGTTAATTTTACTATTGCTAAATACAGATATTATTTTTTCAAAAGGCACATAAGTGCCCCAACCTCTGCCGAATACGTCTATTTTAATATCATTGTTACGCAAGTATTCCAGAATTTTTTCTCTGGGACCATACTTTTGCCCTACAAAGGATACACTATATTTTTCATCGGTCGTAACAGGATGATAATATTTGGGATTTGACGCCCATTGGGATTTTATTACATTTAGATTGTTTTTTTTGTATTTTATAAAGGCTTTCTTACTGGTAGTTATAGAACAAAATAAATTTTTTGCTAAAGACTTTGAATATCTGTCGAAGCGCCAATGATCGTCAGAAAACCAACCTACAACTTTAAACCCTTCTTGACTTAGTTTTTTCAATGTTTTTTGAAAAATTTCATCCCTATAGGTAATATAAAAAATATAATTGGGGTTTTTAGCCCTGGCTAATTGTAATATTTCTCTGTTCATTCTCTTCTTTCCTAAAAATTTCAACTTTTCTACGTAGTTATATCTAATTACCTTATTACCCATATCTTTAAGTGGCTCGAAAAAATTAATATCACAATTATAATTAACCGTTCCGACCGTTAGTAATAAAATTTTCATGGCATTTTTTTATTTGTTTTTTTCTTCTGAACCCAAAATAATCCACAAGAAAATTTTGAGTTTTCCAGAATATCAATATCAATATTCTCGATAAATCTTCCGGAGTCTGTTACTGCTGATAATTCGACCAATTCGAGGTCTTTGAAATAGCTTATAATCGTGCTTGGATTGTGTATTCTATGGGCGTTAAAACAAGTTTTTTGCTTCCCAACAGGAACCGAAAAATATAAATTTCCATTGACTGCCAAAATACGAGACAATTCTTTGCACGCTTTTTTTGTTCCGTTTGGATCAAGTTTATCTCCATATCTTCCCAGTCCAACATGTTCTGCCACATGAAGAGAAGATAAAGAGTTCACCGAATTATCAGCAAAAGGCATATTTAGCAAACTACCCTTTTTTATTTTTAAGTCTTTTAAATCTGTTTCAAATGGTCTGATGTCAACGAAGATTACCTTTGTAAGAGTGCTTACCAACCCAATCCACCTGATCTCGGAGCCGACATCAACGTGTTTTTTAACTCCACTTTCTTTTATCTTTCTAAATGCCCAAATGCCCTGGTAAAAATAGTGGGGATCAAAAGGTGTTGTTTGTGTATCATCGTTGATTCGAGGATAAAAATCGGATATTTTTAGTTCTTCAGAACCGGTCAAAATTTTATATTTTTTATAGGAATTAAAGAATTTCATCAATTTTGGAATATTCTGTATTCTTACGTCAATGATCAATCTTAGATGTTTAATCATTAACTTATAATACTTTCGGACTCTATTTATTATGTTTCTTCTTATTTTCATTTTAAATATATCTTCAATTTATTCCATATTTTTTTAAATATACTTTCGAGCAAGGTCTTATTATCATGAACTTTGGGAAGTTCTTCATCAAGCGAAATGAAATAATTTTTATAAAAAGCAACATCCGCGTTAGATATCAACTCATCTAAGCTATCAACGATCTCATAATTTATTTTATCCTCCCATTCATAACCTATCATAAACAAATCAGCGAAATCTTTTATAAGCGTTATTTCCTTCTTTTTACTTCCATATCTGAGCATCAAGTAAAAGATATCCTGTATATATGAGAATTCAAAATGTGCCTTATCTAATAAAAGCAACTTCTCATCCTTGAAATTAATAAGCCATTTATGTGCATAAAAATTAAATAAATATTCATAAAACAGTCTTGGAACTTCAATGTATCCTCTTCCGGCAACTCTCTCTACCTCTTTGATAAAATTATCAAATTCATTGACTGGAACATGCTCTAAAACTTGCGAACATATTACATAGTCAAATTCATCGTCTTCGAAAGGGAAAGTTGAACCATCATAGTAGTATATAGGCTTGTCGTACTCTATTTTCGGTTGAAGCCCTCTTTGTTCTAAAGCCTCTTTACCGTTGAACTTTTTATCCAACAAAACATCTGAACGCGAGAACGGTGAGGAGCCCGGACCAATTTCAAGAACCTTATCGGATTTTCCAATGCTTTTTATTCTCTCAGGGAAAAACACTCTAAGACACCTCTTTAATTACAATATTCAGGATTTGCATATACAGTTCTTCTATCCTTAATATGAATGCTTTCATTTAAGTTCCTTCTTGTTTTTATACCAATAGGCTATCTTCTTTAGTAAATTTTTAATATGAAGGAAAGAAGAATATAATTTTTTAAATACGCTTCGTTTTTTATAATAATCTTTATTCTCTGTTGGAAAAGCAAAATATTCTCCCTTAAATTTCTGTCTAGAGGGATGGCTGCAACCAAATGTTGGTTTCTGGGAAAGTATATAAGCACCGTCAAACCCGGTGATAAAGTAAGTTAGATGTTTTATGGATGCTATTTTCTCTAAATTTACTTCATAGTCCTTGAATTTTTTAAATTCTATAGATCTAACAAAGAAACAGTTAGTCTCGGTCATGGCAATTAGGCGGTAATCCTTTTTCTCCGCAAGTTTAATTAATGAAAGAGCTGAACAACCAAAGAAGTTCCCCTTCTTGGATATCAGATCCATATGAAAAGGGATAGTAGGATTAAACTCACAAGTAATTAACCTTGGTTTCAATTCTTTTAAACTCTCAAAAATATAGTAGTCATCACCATCTACATCTATAGATAAAAAATCTATGTCTTCGGATATTCCTTCTTTTTTTAAAATATTCTCAAGAGTATTATGTTTCTCATAACCTACAAAAGCTTTTATACAATGGCAATTATAATTTTTAACGTTTGCCACCAAGGACAAGTATTTATTCTCATCTGCTTCAATTAAAATTCCCTTCCATCCTTTGGTCCAAAGGTTTGCCGTATTCGAATAATAGAAACCATCCCAAGCTCCCACTTCGATACATGCTCTAGATAAAGGACCCAAAATCTCGAACACTTTCTCAATTATTCCGTCTTCCCCAAACTGAGAATAAACATTGTAAGCGTAATCCGAAAGTTTTTTCATAAGACTACCTGCCCATCTTAATGCTTTTAGCTAAAAGTTTTTTTTAACATTAGAACGTCAGCATTCGTGAAATTTTCCGGGTCATATGAAGGAAGTTTCTCTATTTTATATTTATAATCCGTAAATTTCTCTTTAACATACTTTATTAAATTTTCTTTCCTTTCAACTCTATACAAGCTAATCTTCTTTTCATTTTCCTACTTTTGCTGAGATTGCCCTTTTTTGTACTTTAAAGACCATTCGGGGAACGGATTAATCAGCCCATGCCCAGTTAATCTTCCTGAAATCGTAAAAACATAACACTTTTCATGCCAATCCAAGACGTTTGCAACTTTTTTTTCCGAAAAAGTAATAGTGCATAAATATTTGGATGGCTTAAATGCTAATTTTTTTATAGAAAAATCAATATATCCCGTACCAGAAATTTGAGCTAACTTAAATCCATCGAAATTTGAAAAATTCGAACTGGTTAACAAACCTTCTGCATTGAATATAGATATAGTAAATATAGGATTTTTAACCGTTCTTCTGCAATCGAAATGAATCCGCAATTTAAAATAATCTCCTATCTTAAAATTAGCACATACTCGATTATCCTTACTTAAGAACTCTACTTTTGAAATTTTAACCCTGGGGTCATAAGAGAGCTGATTTCTCACCGTATCATAACCATTTTTTTGATTCTTTATGATATCGTTTTCGTATAAATCACATACTTGATGGACTTCGCCGAATTCTTTTATTTTTGAATTATCAAGCCAAAGAGTTTTTTTACAAATATTTCTGACTGCCTGTAAATTATGGCTAACCATTACGACGGTTTTCCCACTCAATCTAAATTCGCTCATTTTTTTATGGCATTTTAAAGCAAAAGCCAAATCTCCCACTGCAAGCACTTCATCCACTAATAAAATATCAGGTTCACAGTGTACTGCAACGGAAAAGCCAAGTCGGACAAACATACCGCTGGAATAAAACTTAACAGGGGCATCCAAAAAATCTCCGATGTCAGTAAACTCTACTATTGCGTCAAATTTCTCATTGATTTCCTGTCTGCTCATACCAAGAATTGCACCATTAAGATAGATGTTTTCCCTTCCAGTTAACATTGGATGAAAACCTGCACCAACTGCAATCAAAGCACCCACTCTACCCTTAATTGTTATTTTTCCTTTGTCCGGCCAGAATATACCGTTCAACATCTGTAGAATTGTAGTCTTGCCAGCTCCATTAGGGCCAATAATACCGAGCACTTCTCCCCTTTCGACCTCGAAAGAAACATCGTCTACTGCCCAGAATTCTCCTTCTCTAAGTTTTTCCGAATTCGAACTCATGCCAAAAGCATTTCTCGTAATATCTCTAACACCATAAAGCATCGATCTTCTTAATGACTTGCAATATTTTTTCGAAACATTTTCAACTTTGATTACTATTTCGTCATTCATTTTTAACCACAGATTCCACAGGTTATCACAAGATTTTTCTTTTTATTTCTAAACTTTTTGTTCCAAAATTGAGTAGTAGACCAATACGTATTTTGGTCGCTTTTAAATAATTCAACAATTGCGCTTCGTCGATTTCAGTTAAAGCCTGCGTTGCTTTTACTTCAACAATTACTTTATTCTCTATTAAAATATCGGGTATGTATTTCCTCGGAATAATCAAATCTTTATAATAAATATCAATATCTTTTTGTCTTTCGAAAGAAATATGTTTTAAATTCAACTCATAGCATAAAGCTTCTTCATATACATATTCCAAAAAACCGCAACCCAATTCTTGGTGAACCTCTATTGCTGCCCCTATTATTTTTTCTGTTAAAGTTTTATACAACCATTTAGTATTTTTCTTTTTCTGTGTTAATCTCGTGTAATCTTGTGGTTTCATTTTTATATCCTTTCCGTGATTCTTGTTTCAGTAAGATGAAAAAAGACCAGGCCTACAATGAATACAAAGAAAGTAATCGCGGCTGATACTAGATAGCTTTTCCATTCGCTCATTGTACCTTTCAAAATAAATTCTCTTGGCATGGAAATCAAATAATATAAAGGATTAACTTTCGTAATCGGTATGAGTATACCTATTTTAGGTTTGGCATATAAAATAGGTGTCATAAACATGAGAAAGGTCATAAAGACCGATAAGGCATTGCTTATGTCTCTTATAACACTGTTAAAAAGCGAAAAAACAAACCCAAAACCAAGGGTAAATAAAATTATAGGTATCATAAAAACAGGAAATAACAGGATTTTTATGCTTGGAGAAACGCCATAAGCAAAGAATAACAGACAAACCAAAACAAACTGAACTATAAAAGGCACAAGCGCCCTAGCTGCCGAAGCGATTACAAGTGATTTTTTAGAAAAATTTATCTTTGCCAGCATTGAACTGGCTTTGACCAGAGAGTTAGAAGTGCTTAAGAGTCCAGTAGAAAAAAGCTGCCAGAAAGCCATTCCGAGTATCGCATAAATCGGATAGGGGACCTCGATTTCCCCAAAATTAAAAATGCCTGAATTGTTAAGGATTATAAATATTATTATACTCATTATAGGCACAACAAAAGCCCAAAGAACCCCACCTAATGATTGCTTATATATTGTAAAAAAATCTCTTTTGAATAATTGGAGAGTAAGCCATTTATTATTATTTAGTTCATGAAATATTTCTTTCCATAGAGAAATATACCCTTTTTTTATCGAATTGTCAGGTTCGTAAGTAACTGTTTCGTTCATAATAACATTATTAAGTTACACTCATAACAATATATGTCAAGATTTAAGCATTGCAACACATGAAGCTGCACAAGATTTTCAGCTTAAACTTCACGATAGATAAGATTTAATCCGGATAGAAGATTTGAGCTTTTACTAAGAAGTTAATATATACACTTTGCCGGTTTCAATTAACTTTTATTCTTTTTCACCTATTGTAGGCAGGACATTTATCTCGATTGACAAAGTTTGGATTGCGCATATTAGGTTTATTATAAGGAAACCTTTAAACGAAATCAAGGGGTTTTATAATAGCTGGCAGTTATGCAAAGATATAAATATCTTGTAAAAGAGTTAATGGTTTCTCAATAAAGGAGTAAAAAATTGATTCTAAATTAAAGAAAGTAAGGCTATATGACTATTTATATTCATTGGCTTATTAGACCAAGCGATTTGAATGATAAAATGTATAGCAACCTCTAATATATCGCGCAACAAAGAGAGAAACTCTTAAAATCATCCATTTGTCATATTCAAAATTTGCTCTACAACATTCTCCCACGAGAAGAATTCTTCTGCTACTTTTCTTCCTTTCTTTCCCATTCTATCTCTTCTTCTCCCGTCTCGTAAGAGTTGTATTGTTGCTTCTGATAAGGCTTTAGAGTCATCCGGAGGAACCAAAATTCCAATACCTTTCTCTTCAACCATTTCCAGACCTCTTATTTTTGTGGTAATAATAGGAACACCGCAGGCAGCATAGTCTCTAATCTTCATCGGAGAAACCATTCCATCGTTCCTTTTTTTTATAAAAGGGGCAACACCGATATCAAAAGCATTGATATATAAATTAGCTTCTCGATATGGAACGCTTCCTGTAAGTATTATCTTTTGTTTCTCAAACTCTGAAACCGCCTTCTTTATCTTCGGCATCAGAGGACCATCGCCGACCATCAGAAATCTGATATCCTTATGGACTTTTAGAACTTCAGGAATCGCGGAAAGCAAATAATCCAATCCCTGCCAAACGGCAAACATACCAATAAAACCAACATAAAGATAGTCGGGATTAACCCCTATTAATTTCTTTGCCTCACTTCTATCCATGGGTTTAAAAAAGTCTAAATCAGTTCCATTTTCAATAACGGTTATTTTTTTTTCATCAACACCAAATAATAAAAGCTTTTCTTTTATGCCTTTTGCTACAACTCTTATATAATCTGCGAGGTAGGCGCTTCCAAGCTGCAACTTTGCCACAATAAATGTTTTAAACCTGCTATGACCTTCCAGAGCTCGTTGTTCAGCGATCCAATCATGAAACTCGAGCGCTACTTTAAAGTTAACAAAGAAAAACTTCAAACTTTTCAATACCAATTGATAAAATAAATCGGGAGAGGAGAATTGAATATAGACTAATTGAGGTTTAAATCTAAAAATATCCCAAACAATAAACGGTATTACAAGGAAATATTTTAATGCCCTGAAAAACACGTTGCCTAAAAGCGGATTTGGTACAAATCTAATGTCAATGCTATCATTTGGTTTATCTTTTTCATTCTTTTCGGGGAAATATATTATGCTTCTAGTAGTAAATCCAAGTTTTTCAAAACTAAGCACAAGGTTAAAAAAGTGAATTTTAGAACCAAAATCTTTTGATATATCAACCGGAGCTATCATGAGAATTCTTTTTGTTTTCATTAAGTGCATTTCATTCGTATTATAGCCTTTTTCATTTTTCAAATCACTCAACAGTCTTTTTTAATCCTTCAGTAAATTTATACTTAGGTTCGTAACCTATTTTACTTCTCGCCTTGCTAATATCTGCTAACGAATGTTTTACCTCTCCAACTCTACCCTTTTTATAAACAGGTTTAATGCTTTTATTCAGAATGGTATTTAATAATTGGATTACTTCATTGATAGATATTCTTTTTCCGCAGGCAATGTTAATAACTTCACCTCTTACCTCTGAATTGGCTGCAAAGATGTTAGCATCAACCACATTCTCTACGTAAGTAAAGTCTCTCGATTGTTTACCATCTCCAAAAATTACAGGTTGTTTATCTTCTAACATCAGATTTATAAATTTAGGAATTGCCGCCGAATATTCTGAATTCGGGTCTTGATGCGGTCCGGAAACGTTAAAATACCTTAAGCATATTGTTGGTAAATTATATATTTCAGAAAAAATCTGGCAATATCTTTCACCGGTATATTTTGAAAGGGCATAAGGAGAAATAGGTTCAACTGCCATATCCTCTCTTTTTGGTAATTCTTCGCCAGTTCCATAAACCGAAGAAGAACTTGCATATACCACCCTCTTCACCCCTTCTTCTTTTGCGGCTACCAGTAAATTTAAAGTACCGTTAACATTTGAGTCGTTAACGAAAACAGGATTTTCTACCGAGCGTTGTATTGAAGGGACGGCAGCTTGATGTAAAACAATGTCTATATCCTTAACTGCTTTTTTTATTTCATCCAGGTTTCTCAAATCCCCTTCTATAAATTCAAAGATATCTTTTCTCTCTAAATCTTCTATATTTTTTCTTTTGCCAGTTGAGGAATTATCAAAACCACGAACTTCACAATTATCTTTTAATAATCTTCGGGTTATATTAGAACCTATGAAACCTGCCGCACCTGTAACAAGATATTTCATATTACTTCTCAGTTATAAAATTATAATGAACAAACAAAAAAACAAGCGGAAAATGCCTTGAAATATTTTCGGATTTTATAACTCACCTGATTCGATGTAACTTGGAAAAGGTAATTGTTTATCCCTAACTCATAATATTTACAGATTTCCAATATCATCTCCTAAGAAAGATTTTATAGAATCACACACATATTTGATTTCTCCATCAGTTAACTCGGGAAAAATCGGTAATGAAAGAACTTCTTCAACTGCCTTCTCACTAACTGGCAGATATCCTTTTTTATAACCAAGAGAACTAAAACACTTCTGCAAATGCAAAGGTAAAGGATAATATATCTTACTTCCAATGCTTTTTGCCCCTAGAAACTCCACCAATTCGTCTCTCTTATTATTCTTAACACGGATGGTATACTGATGAAAAATGTGCTTCCGTTCCGGTGCTACGAACGGACAATCTATCTCATTGACATCTTTTAATAAATTAAGATAAAGCCCTGCATTTTCTTCCCTCTTCTTATTCCAATTATCGAGATAGGGGAGTTCTGCTAAAAGAACAGCTGCTTGTATTGTATCTAATCTACTGTTGTAGCCCACTGATAAATGATGGTAATCTCTTTCGGACCCATGAACTCTTAAAGTACGGAGCTTTTCTGCGAGTTCTTTATCGTTGGTAGTTACCATTCCTCCGTCTCCGTAAGCGCCTAAATTCTTTGTTGGGAAAAAAGAAAAACAACCGAGTGATCCTATAGAGCCCGCTTTTTTACCTTTATATTCCGCTCCAATAGCCTGACATGCGTCTTCGATTATCTCTAAATTATATTTATTTGCAATATTTATAATAGAGTCCATATCAGCCATCTGTCCGTATAAATGTACCGGTATTATTGCTTTTATCCTCGATATTTCTATCTTCAGTTTTTTTGTTTGGAAAGTTTCTTCTTCCAATAATTCCTTTATTTTTTCCGGATCTATATTATATGTATCCGGTTTAATATCAACAAAAATTGGAGTGGCACCTATATTATGAATAGCACCTGCCGTTGAAAAAAAAGTAAAAGGTGTAGTTATTACAAAATCTCCTCTTTCTACTCCCAAATTTCTTAAACTCAGCAAAATTGCATCAGTCCCGGAAGCGACAGCAACTGCATACTTTGTGTTGCTATATTTTAAAATCTCTTTTTCTAACTGCCTTACCTCTTCGCCAAGAATAAACTGCTGAGAGTTTAAAACTTTTTCGACTGCATTATTGATTTCTTCTTTTATCAAATTATAACGACGTTTCAAATCTAACAAAGGGACTTCCACAAATTCCTCCTTTACAACTCAATTTTAAAATTTCTATCAAATCATTAATTCCTTTACATTTTTTAAATCAAGTAAACTCATTTTTATACCATTCTAAGAATCTTCTAATTCCTTCCTCTAAAGAAATATTTGGCGAATAACCAAATAATCTTTTTGCCTTACCTACGTCAGCATAAGTCTTCGGAACGTCACCCGCTTGCTCATCATGCTGCTCTATCTGGACTTTTTTGCCGGTATTTTTTTCTAAAATTTTTATCAGATTTTTTAAACTTACTGTTTTTCCGCTTCCTATATTGATTATCTCAAAATCCATTGGATTGGTAACGGCAGACAGAACACAGTCGATGCAATCACTTATATAAGTATAATCACGCTCTGAGTTGCCATCTCCAAACATCGGTATCGGCTTATCTTCAATGATAAGCTTTGTAAATTTCCTTATAGCCATATCGGGCCGTTGTCTTTCGCCATAAACCGTAAAGAATCTTAAGACAGTAGTATGTATTCCGTATAGATTATTGTATGTTTTGCAAAACAGTTCAGCAGCCATTTTAGCTGTAGCGTATGGAGAAATTTGAAGTTGGACAGGGTCGTCTTCCGAGAAAGGAGTTTTTTCGTTTAATCCGTAAACCGAAGAGGAAGAAGCAAATATAAAATGTTCTACATTATATTCTTTTGCTTTTTCAAGTAGGTTGACTGTGCCTTTAACATCGACATCCACATAAATATCCGGGCTGGCAATAGATGGACGGACTCCCGCCATGGCGGCAAGATGCACGATTTTGGTGGGTGTTGGGTGTTGATTTCCGGAGAAAATATCATCGAGAATCGAAATGTCTAAAATATCACCCCGGATTAGTTTGAAATTAGGATTCTCAATAACTCTTGAAATATTATTTTCTTTTAACTCAGGGTTATAGTAGTCATTAAAATTGTCAAGGCATAAAACGAAATACCTTTTCTCAATTAACCTCTCAACAAGATGAGAGCCAATAAAACCTGCTCCGCCGGTAACCAGAATAACTTCTCTTTCCATTTATAAAGATATTACCCTTTTTATTTTCATAATAAGAGTTTATGAAATGCGTTTCCACTGTCAAGGGTTTTTAAAAAGCACAACCTTTCCTTAATACGATATAAAAACTCAACAGTTTATACTGTTGACTTGAATCAAATTACTAATACTTTTAAAAATAAAAAGAAAAATGAAATTTATTTATAATTATGCAGACTTGCCGAAAAACGCCAGATTATTAGCCGAAATCAACTCGGCTGCGCTAAAGCTTTACGAAAAGCTCCGTATCATTAACATTGATGCTCTGAATATTTCAAAATATAGTAAGAGATCCCTTCGCAAGAGATTGGATAAGTTAATTTCGAGTTTACAATTGTACTCTTATTTGTTAACATGGGTTCTTGCTGATAATGAAATACCAAGAAGGGAATTCGTTTTTGTTGATTATGGAGGGGGGATAGGAATCTTATCCTTATTAGCCAAAGAGTTAGGTATAGGGAAAGTGATTTACAATGATATATATGATTTATCGTGTAAAGACGCTAAAACCATTGCAACCAATCTATGTATTCCTGCGGATTTTTATGTCCAAGGTGATATCGAAGAATTAATAGATTTCATAAAAAAGAAAAACATGAATTGTAATGCTGTAGCATCTCACGATGTAATCGAGCACATTTATGACATTGTAAATTTTTTTCAGAAAATATCTCTTTTATCCGATAATAGATTGACTATAGTGATGTCTTCCGGGGCGAACATGTTTAACCCAAGAAGAAGAAACCTGGAGATTAAAAGACAAATAGAAGTCGAACACTTTGATCTACAAAAAAAATGGGGACACAGAGAAATAGATTGTTTGAAATCATATCTTAAAGTCAGGGAAGAGATTATTTCTAACCATCTAATCAAATCCAAAAAGAAATTAACCGAGAAAGAAATAAATAAACTGGCAAGAAGGACAAGAGGAAAAAGGGCAGAAGATATTTTAAAATGTGTTGAAGATTATCTGGGGAAAGGGATTTATCCTTCTGAACCGAAACATCCAACTAACACATGTGATCCGTATACGGGCAATTGGATGGAACGTCTGTTTAACCCTTATGTTTTGAAGAAGGTTTTAGTTAACAGAGGATTTAAAGCTCGGGTATTAAACGGCTATTATGGTTACTATGAGAATCCAATTAAAAAGTTGGCAGTTAATTTTATGAATATAAGTATATCTATATTAAAAAAGCAAGGAATAAGGATTGCCCCTTTTTATATGATTTACGGCAGAAAATAAGGAATTGAATTAAAATTTTTTTAATAATAGTTTAACTTTTCTCATCTGGATTTACACCACAGACTTTCAATTCCATCTACGGTTTTATCTATCGAGAATTTTTCCTTAACCCTCTTAAAACCAGCTTTCCCAAAATTTTTCCTCATTTTCTCATTTCCGAGAAGGTCCTTAATCTTTCCTGCTAATTCATGTGAATTGCCAGCCTCTACAACAAAACCAGTCTTTCCGTCTAATACAACTTCTCTATTGCCTCCTACATTTGTCGCGACTACAGGAATTCCAGCGGCCATAGCTTCGAGAACAACAACCGGGAATCCTTCATACAGAGAAGAAAGAACAAAAACATCCGTTACCTTCAGAATCTCTATCACATCTGCTCTTTCGCCTAAGAAAAGAGCATTTATTCTTTCTCTTTCAGCCATCGATCTCAACATTTTTTCGTCTTTCCCTGTCCCTACAATAAGTAATTGAAAACGAATTTCTTCCTGTAGTTTCTTCGTTGCCTCAAGTAACACTTTTACTCCTTTCTTTGGCTCGTGAAGCCTACAAACCGTGCCAACTATCTTTAAATCGCTGTTCAATCCTAATTCCTTTAGCTTTTTCTCTCTATTTATTTTAACAGAAAAAGAATCTGCGTCAATGCCATTTGGGATTGTAACAACTCTTTCTCTTTTAAGTCTTAAATCTTGAATCAGGAACCGGGTAACGGCATTTGAGCAGGAATAAATTACGGAGCTAAAATTTGATGTAACCCTTTCAAAAAAAACTTGAAACGAATTCATCCATTCGAGGACGTCTCTAACAGAAGAAATATTTTGAATGCCGAGAAGAAAGCCAAAAATGCGAGTTGGAATATAAGCACGATAAAGAAAGGCAATTATTAAATCAGGAGGGTTTTCCATTAAATAAAAGAAATATCTCCATAGAATTCGTAAATCAAATCTTCCCTTGCCATGCAGAGCTATACATTTAATTCCTTTGTCCTTTAATTTCTCAGAAACAGGACCCCAACCTTTAAAAGCAAGAACTCGAACCTTATAACCACGCATCTTCAATCTGGGCGCAATGCGCGCGATCATATTTTCGCTGCCTCCAAGCGTATAACCAACTGTAACAAAAAGAATATCTTTAACGGGTCTTCTCAAAAAGGGTCCCAACCATTTTCCTCCGAAAAACTACTGTATGTTTTACCATCTTCAAACCAGGATTTAAGTGCGTTCTGGGCTTCTAAACTTGTCCTAACCACGGAAATTTCCGTTGGCAAAGATTCCAAGAATACAGAACCGTAAGATTTATTGAGCACACGGGAATCAAGGATAAAAACTGCTCCCATGTCTCTTGTAGAACGAATTAGTCTACCAAATCCCTGTTTAAGTCTTAAAACGGAAAGAGGAAGTATATAATAAGCAAAACCGCCAAGCCCCTTTTTCTCAAAATAAGCAGATTTTGCACCGACTAAAGGCTCAGAGGGATTGGGAAAGGGTAATTTCTCTATTACTACAATCTCAAGAGATTTCCCGGGTACATCAATTCCCTGCCAGAAAGACCCAGTTCCGAAAAGAACAGAAGCAGGATTTTCTTTAAAAAGTGTCAGCAATTTCTTCCTTGACTTACCAAAACCCTGTATCAAAAGTTCTCTGCCAAGTGCCTCAAAATCGGCATAAACCTGCTGATATACACCTTTCATATGCTTATAGGACATAAATAATACCAGGGTCCCTCTCTCTTGTGGGAGAATAACATCCCTTATGAATTGACCGACTTGATCAATAAAGTTCGCATCTCCCGGATCTGAAATGTAAGCAGGAATTATGGTTAAAGCCTGTTCCCTTAATTTATATGTCTCAGGGAGAGAAATTTCCTTTAAACGTTCACCAAAACTGTTTAATCCTAAAATATTCTTAATAAAATCAAAAGACTCTCCCACTGTCAGGGTCGCCGAGGTCATTACAAAAGAATCGAGATTTGGATAAAGAAATTCTTCAAGATAAGGTGCTAAATCAAGAGGAGCCGCTATAAGTTCAATCGAAGAGAGCCGCTGACGATGAGGTATATTATAATAAAAAACTCTGTCATTTTCTTCCCGTTCTATTATGACTCTCATTTTCGTAATAATTTCTTTTAATTTTTCTTTTTCGGTCTGGTCTTTTAATTCAACAGAAGATAGAAGCGAGAGTATTTTTTCCAGGCCTTCCTGAAGGAAACTCAAAGAAGAAATATCCTCACCTCTATATAGCCCTTCCCGATAATTACTGATAGAAAGAACTTTTTCTGCGATTTTTTCAAAGGATTCTTTAGCCTTATCAATTAAATTTTTTATTTCCTCGAGGATTTTCTTTTTCTTTAAACCTCTTGATATGTTATTAAGAACAGACTGAATTTCCCCAAAACTTATACTCATGGAAAACCCCGAAGTGGCAGCTCTTTCCAGCTCGTGAGCTTCATCAAAAATAACATTACCGACATTTAATTTTCCGGTAAAAAAAAGAGCATGGTTTACAAGAATAAGGTCAGCATCTTTTAATCTTTTCTTCATATTATAGAAAAAGCAATCCTTATAATAGGGGCACAATTCTTTTTTGCAGGATTCATCCATAGATACCAAACCTTTATTTATTTCCCTGAAAACATAGGAAATTTCTGAGAGGTCTCCTGTCCTTGTGAGGAACCCCCACAAAAGCAGGGAACAAAGAGAAACAGGTTCGAGGTTTTTAGGTAATTCTTTTGTTTTCTGAAGGCAAAGATAATTCGAACGCCCTTTCTCAAGGACGGTGTTTACTCCACACCCTATTATTTCTTCAGCAAAAGGGATATCATGATTAAAAAGCTGCTGCTGGAGATTTTTCGTATAACTTGAAATATAGATAGGGCTTTTCTCATCTTTGCACATCAAAATACCGGGAACAATGTATGCTAAAGACTTTCCGGTACCCGCAGATGATTCAACAAGCAGGAACTCCCCGTTAAGTAGGGTCGATTGAACTAATTCTGCCATCATAATTTGTGATTGCCTTTCCTCCAAAGTTTCATTGTCAAAATATTCTTTTACTGAGGAATAGATTTTGCAATTCCCGTTTCCTCTGTTTTCCCGGAAATTGACCGGAATATCGAAGGGATAAGATTCCCTGTTTAATCCTTTCCGTAAAGAAATCTCCAGAGCTTTTTTTATAAGCTCGGATTCATTACTCCTCCCTTCCATAATATCTAATTGGTTTTTTAGAAGTTCCGGATCCAGGTTCGCCATCAGATCAAATATTCGTAAAAATATTCTGCCCGCCATTTCCGCATCGTAACTTGCTCTATGCGCATTCTCGTAAGGAATTTTAAAGTATTCAACAATGCTGGAAAGACTATAGCTGGAAACAAAAGGCAAATATATTCTGCTTAAATTAAACGTATCATAAGTTAAATTCTCAACGGGGAAAATTCTCTCTAAAAAACTAATATCAAATGCAATATTGTGTCCGACTAAAGGTTTGTCTTCAATGAAATCTTTAACATCCGGGATAATTTTATCTAAAGTAGGGCTTGAATAAAGTTCTTCTTGTTTTATTCCGGTAAGCATTAAGACGTTGTCAGAAACAGTTTTGCGAGGATTAACTGTCTTTGTGAATTTGTCTTTAATTTTTCCGTTTTCAAAGTAAATAAGACCGACTTCAATTATTGTTTCAAGTTGAGGGTCCAGGCCCGTCGTTTCCAGGTCAACAGCCACAAAAGACTCAATCTTTTCCACGAATAATACCTTTCAATTTTAAAACTTCATTTCTCGTTAGCTCCCTCCACTCCCCTGTTTTTAGGCCTGCCAGTCTGAGATTCCCTATCCTTACCCGCTTGAGCCGCTCTGCCCTGTACCCCAACATACCGAGCATTCTTCTTATTTCTCTGTTTTTTCCTTCCTTCAGAGTTACAGTCACCTTGTTCCCTTTTTTAAAAACGACTCTGCTTGCCTTAAGATGATCATCTCCAAGGCGGATTCCTTCTTCCATTTTTTTTAGTTCCTTTCCCGGAGACCTGGGCAAATTAACTTCATACTCTTTCTCAATCTCAAAAGATGGATGAGTTAATCCATGTACGAGATCTCCGTCATTCGTGATCAAAATAAGGCCTTCGGATTCTTCGTCTAATCTTCCTACAGGAACCAATCCTTTTTCCTCACAAGAAATAAAATCCATTACTGTTTTCCTTCCTAATTCGTCTCTGACCGTAGTAATTACTTCTCTCGGTTTATTTAAAATTATATAGGTCCAGTCTTCAGGAATTTTAATCCTTTTGCCTTTAAATTCTACTAAATCGTCCGCAGGGTTAACCTGAAAAAAGGGTTCGGATACAACCTTCCCGTTAACTTTAATGAGCCCTTTTTCAATTAGAGCTTTCGCTTCCCTTCTGGAAGCCAGCCCCGCTCTCGCCAAAAAACGCTGAATCCTCATTCTCTATCCGAGGAAGATCCTCAAGAGATTCCAAATGAAAAGTTTCTAAAAATTTACCGGTAGTACCATATAGGAACGGATGTCCGAAAATATCTTCTTTGCCGACAACTTTTATTAAGCCTGCATCCTGTAGAGTATGAATTACCCCGGAACTATCCACTCCTCTTATCATTTCTATGTCTCTGCGTGTTACAGGCTGCCTGTAAGCGATAATCGCGAGTGTTGTCAGAGCAGCCCTAGATAAATATAATTCTCTTTTGCCTGTAAGGCGTTTTATGATTTCAGAAAATTCGGGCTTAGTAAAAAGGCTATATCCTTTATTCACTTTCTTGATAACAAATGCTCTGTCTGTTTCCGCATATTCTTTTTCCAGGAGGGCAAGTGCTTTCTCTACAATACCCACATGGCAACCCAGCACATCAGCCATTTTTCTGGAGCTTATTGGTTCAGAGGAAACAAACAATAAAGCTTCTAACGATTTCTTAATTTCTTCAGTAATCTGCATATCTCTTCGATTTTTAATATATAACCCAAACAGATAAAAATCAAGACAAAAATCAAGCCTCCCAAAATAAAAGATAAGATGTATCCGCTTACTTTCTGTATATAAAACACAGGAATGATTGCAGCAAAAGAAATAAGAATTAAATGAAGGAAAAACAAACTTAGATCTATCAATACTTTACGGTGAGGTCTGATTAGCAAAACAAACTGAATTATACCTGAGACAGAAACTGCAAGCGCTAAACCTTTAGCTCCTAATCGATTTAAAAGAATTACTGCTAGAATAACATTGATTATCATAGAAACGTAGCTTACCTTCATGGGAGTCTTTGTGTCTTTTCTTGAAAAATAAACATTTCCTATAACTTTGGCTCCTGCTATAAAAGGTATTCCAAGAAGATAAAAGAGAAGAATGGCAGAGGTTTGTACCGAGTCCTGCATGAGAAAAGCCCCGTGTTCATAAATAATTCGTACAACAGAGAGGCGAACCGAAAACAGAAAGAAGACCGAAGGAACCGAAAGCAAGAAAACAGCTCTTAGTGAAGCTAATATGTAAGGGTATTGATCAAGCTTCGAGGCTGCTTTCCTTGAAAGTTCAGGTAGCGAAACGGCAGCAACCGCCACACCGAACATCCCCAGAGGTAATTGCATTATCCTGTAAGCGTAACTCAAATGAGATATATTACCTGCAGGAAGCAGGGAAGCGAGAAAAAGAGTAACAGCCACATTTATTCTCGTTGCCGCGTATGAAAAAAAAACTGGGACCAAGAGACGAAACGATTGTTTTACACCGGAGTGACCTAACCGGGGTTTTTTTAACCTGATTCCGGTTTTAGGAAGGAATAAAAGCAAAAATAAAAGCTGAATCACGCCTCCGGCGAGAATTCCTGTTGCGGCTCCAAAAATACCTAAATTTTTATATAATAGAAAAGAAAATAAGATAACCGAGATATTAAAGAAAACCGTATAAATTCCGGTTATAAAAAAACGGTCAAAACACATCAGAACACCCATAACCACCGAAGCAAGAGAAATAAGGATAAGAAAAGGAAACATTATTTGGGTAAGTTTGACGGCAGCCTGATATTGGAGAGGATTACTGCTAAAACCTTTCGCCAGAAAAGAAATCAAAAGCGGAGAGAATATAATACCCAGGGAAACCACAATAAGAAGGACTATAGTCAGAGGTAGAAGAAAAGAAGATAAATATTCACTTGCACTTTTTTCTCCCTCTTTTGAATAATATTCCGAAAAAACTGGTACAAAAGCCGCATTCATGCCACCTTCACCAAAAAAATCTCTAAGAAGATTGGGTATATTGAAGGCAACCCTGAAAGCATCCATTAAAGCAGAGGAACCAAATAAATACGCGAAAGTTACTTCTCTTCCCATCCCGGTTATTCTTGATAATAAGGTTCCTATGCTAAATCCACCAACTTTCTTCAATTTCATAATCAGTTTACCTTTTAGAGAATACAAAGCGTAAAGTTAAAGTCAAGGTGGTAATAGGTATTAGGTCTTGGGTCTTAGGTTTTAGAAAAATAAAAACTAAAATCACTACATGCTCTACATGTGAATAATGGGGTTGTGGGTTGGGTAAAACAACAATAAACCTCTGTGCTCTCTGTGTTTTTGTTTTTTCTCTGTGAGCTCTGTGGTAGATGTTTTTTGGTGTTTTAAAGTCGGGGCGAGTGGATTTGAACCACCGACCTCCTGCTCCCGAAGCAGGCGCGCTAACCAGGCTGCGCTACGCCCCGTTTTCCCATCCTTTTCTACCCTTTAGGGGTACAAATCTTACTCCGATACTTTCAGTTTTAGTTACTTTGCCAGCTTCTT
>Ga0307437_1000833_pt1 | contig 22230 bp, 23 predicted proteins | sample SalMarWE160390MG_FD_202146 | JGI IMG/M metagenome (GOLD analysis project Ga0307437, IMG submission 202146) | Salt marsh sediment microbial communities from the Plum Island Ecosystem LTER, Massachusetts, United States - WE1603-90 | ecosystem: Environmental > Aquatic > Marine > Intertidal zone >...
ACACTCAAAGGGCGGGAAGACCTACGGCTACCAACACCGCCCTTTTAGTTCGCCCAAATTAGGATGGAGAAGTAGAAAGGAGACCAGAATTGTCACAGGAGAACGTCGAAATCCCGATCACGGGTAAGATAACCAGCGTTAACGTCAAACAGGGGGATAAGGTGGCGGAGGGGGATGTCTTATGCATGCTAGAATCGATGAAGATGGAAAATCCGATACTGGCTCCGGTGGCGGGCACCGTTGCCAAGATAGAGCTTTCCGTAGGGCAGGTGGTCGAGGCGGGTGATTTAGTAACCGTCATCGAATACTAAAGCCAGTTTCAATAAATTAAGGAACATCTAAGATGATAGACTGGAGTCTAGTAGCCAAGATTGCCGGGGGTGGCTTTGGTGTTACCATCCTCGCCCTGGTCATCCTCTATGTGGTGGCCTGGATAGTGGGGCTGATAGTGCCCAAACCCAAGGCCGAAACTAAAGAGACTCCGGAAAAGGAAAAGTAGGTGTTTGGTCTCTACGAAACCGCCTTCGGGGCATTAACCTGGGGCAACATCATAATGTTTCTCATCGCCGGGCTCCTCATCTACCTGGGCATCGCCAAGAAGATGGAGCCCATCTTATTAGTCCCCATCGGCTTCGGTATCCTTATGGTCAACCTGCCCATCGGCGGCATGATGATATATAGCCCCGAGGGCTTCCCCGCCGAGGTAGGCAGCCTGAGCGAACTTATACACGCCATCGGCAACGGCGAAATAGGCTTGCTCAACGTGCTCTACACCTACGGCATCGAGTCCGAGGTCATACCGTTGCTCATCTTCCTCGGCGTGGGCGCCATGACCGACTTCAGGCCCACCATCGCCCGCCCCGTATCTTTTCTCTTCGGCGCCACCGCCCAGCTGGGCGTCTTCGTCGTCTTTATCATCGCCTACACTTCAGGGCTATTCTCGATAAACGAGGCAGCCTGCGTCGGCATCATCGGCGGCTCCGACGGCCCGCCTACGGTCTATCTCACCGCCGCCCTCGCTCCCAAGCTCCTGGGGCCGATTACGTTAGTCGCCTATTCCTACATGGCTCTGGTGCCTATTCTCCAGCCCCCGATAATAAAGGCGCTGACCACCAAAAAAGAACGGGCCATATTTATGAAACCCCAACTGCGCCAGGTCTCCAAGCTGGAAGAGATAATCTTCCCCATCATGATATTCGTCGTCGCCGCCCTGCTGGTGCCCAAGTCGGTGCCCCTTATCGGCATGTTTATGTTCGGCAACCTGTTGCGGGTCAGCGGCGTTACCGATAGATTAGCCCAAGCCGCGGGCGGGGTGTTTATAGACGTGCTCACCTTCCTCCTCGGCTTAACGGTCGGGGCGCTGATGCCGGCTTCGGTATTCCTCACCGGCCAGACCCTGGCTATAGTGGGTTTGGCGGTAGTCGCCTTCGCCTTCGGCACGGCGGGCGGGCTATGGACAGCCAAGCTGGTCAACCTGTTCTTAAAGGAAAAGATAAACCCGATGATAGGCGCCGCCGGCGTGTCGGCTATCCCGATGTCGGCGCGGGTGGTGCAAAAGATGGGGCAGCAAGCCAACCCCAAGAACTTCCTGTTGATGCACGCTATGGGGCCCAATATGGCGGGGGCTATCGCCACCTCGGTGGTGGCCGGCATACTGCTGGGCATGCTGCTCTAGCCCATCAAGATTCTGAAGTTATCGGCATCCGCGAGGCGATTGCGGGTGTCGATTTTTTTACCCCCGAAACGGCGGGGTGGGACGTAACCCCCCAGGTTAAGGAGTTTACTCATTAGGGCGGGTGGGTTGGGACAACAATACCTTCGCACAACAAGGTGGGGGGATTTGGGTGGGAAAACCAGACGTTCGCCCCCAAAATCCCCCTTGCATTAGCCCCCAAAATGGGCTAAAGTCAAGCTATGGTCAGACCCAAACCCGGCGGCCGGACTATCTTTGTCTGCCGCAACTGCGGCAAGGAGAGCCTGAAGTGGCTGGGGCGTTGCCCCAACTGCCAGGAATGGAACTGCTTTGAGGAAACCGTAGTATCTGCCGCTACCCCCGCCCCCATCACCGACCTGTCCAACCCACCCCGCGAGCTTTCCCAGGTGGCGACCGACAGCTCCGACCGCCTCCCCCTACCCCTGGGCGAGCTCAACCGGGTGCTGGGCGGGGGGTTGGTCTCGGGCTCGCTGGTGCTCATGGGCGGCGAGCCCGGCATCGGTAAGTCCACCCTGCTGCTCCAGGTCTCGTCTCTTGTGGCTCAAGCCGGGGGCAAGGTAGCCTATGTCTCCGGCGAGGAGACGCTTTCCCAGATACGGCTACGGGCAGAAAGGCTGGGGGTAAGCGGAGAGAGGCTCTACCTCCTGGCCGAGACCGACCTTAACGCTATCCTGGGCCAGCTGGAACAACTGGAACCATCGCTGGTGGTTATAGATTCTATACAGGCTGTATCCCTCCCCGAGGTGGAATCGGCGGCGGGCAGCATAAGCCAGGTCAGGGAATGCACCCTGAGGCTGATGCACTGGGCCAAGCCCGGCGCCGTACCCGTTTTTGTGGCCGGGCACGTGACCAAGGACGGCGCTATCGCCGGCCCCAGGGTCTTAGAACATATCGTCGACGTGGTGCTCTACCTGGAGGGTGAGCCTTTCAGCGCCTACCGCCTGCTGCGGGGAGTGAAAAACCGTTTCGGCTCCACCAACGAGGTCGGCGTCTTCGAGATGAAGTCGGAGGGGCTTATGGAGGTGAACAACCCGTCAAAAGCCTTCCTCGCCCAGAGATTGGAAGAGGCCGTCGGCTCGGCGGTGGTACCGACACTGGAAGGCAGCCGCCCCCTGCTCGTTGAGATTCAAGCATTAACCACCCCCACCGCCTTCGGCCTGCCCCGCCGCACCGCCAACGGTGTCGACTTCAACCGATTGCTTTTGATTACGGCGGTGCTGACCAAGCGGGTGGGCCTGAAGCTGGGCAACCAGGATATTATCGTTAATGTCACCGGAGGATTAAAGGTAGGCGAGCCAGCAGCTGATTTAGGTATTGCGCTAGCCATCGCCTCCAGCGCCCGCGATATAGCCGTTGACCCCGCCTTAGTGGCGGCGGGCGAGGTGGGCTTAAGCGGCGAGCTTCGAGCCGTTTCTCAGCTAGAACGAAGGGTCGCCGAAGCCGCCCGCCTCGGCTTTAAGCGCTGCCTGGTGCCTAAAACAGGCGCTCAAATTAAAGCCCCGGCAGGTATAAAGCTCCTGACGGCCAGCACGCTCAAAGAGGCGATAAGGCTGGGGCTGGTGGGGAAGAGGACGGGAGGGGCGAACTAAATGGCACAGGCGAAATCAATTTGGATTACTTATGCTTGGGACGATAACAAAGATGGTGACGTTGACTTCATAGCTCAAGAATTAATTAGGCAAGGTCTGGATGTCAAGCTAGACCGTTGGAATCTTACTGCAGGAAAGCGCCTATGGGAGCAGATTGAGTCTTTCATACAAGACCCTTCTAAATCTGATAGCTGGCTTCTTTATGCCACACAGACTAGTCTTGGTAATGAAAGATGCAAAGAAGAATTTGCTTATGCTCTTGACCGAGCATTAAACGCTCGTGGTGATTTCCCAGTAATAGCTCTTTTCCCTTCAACAGTAGATAATAGTCTCATTCCAGCAGGTATCAAGGTAAGACTATTTGTGAGTATCACCGACCCTGACTGGAAAGAGCGGTTAGTAGCATCGGTGGAGCAACGACAGCCCGATATCACAAAACCTAAAATAGAGCCATATGACCTTATAATACATAAACTAAACAATGAACAGCATGCGATTGAAGTAAGACCACGTGCGGGAACATGGGTGCCATTTGTTGTTGGGATTCCTATAAATGAGAAAGATCGTGTATCACCGAGCTTACATCATGGTGCATCAAAGCGACCTCCTGTCGGAACATTTGCAACCTTCTTACAGGGCCCTACGGGGGAGAGCGAGTCTAATGATGGCAGATTGTGGCTATTATTTGCTGCAAACGAAGCTACACCGACACAAAGATACTATATATCCTGCAAGGAGTTACCTACACTACTAATTTTTGGCGTGGATGGAGGACAACCTCAATACCAAGTTAGTTTTCAGAAATAGGCATGAAGAATAACCAAAACGTCTCCGTAGTTATTGTGGCCGCCGGCGAAAGTCGGCGCATGAACGGCGTTGATAAGGTCTTGGCTCCATTAGGGGGTAAGCCCGTCATCGCGCACGTTCTCAAGGCCTTTGACGATTGCAAGTCAATCGACCGGATAATCCTAGTTGTCAACGCCAAGAGCCTCGATGCCTGCCGAAAGCTGGCGGTCGGGCTATCGACCCCTATTGACGTCTGCGTCGGGGGCAAAAGGCGGCAGGACTCGGTGGCGGCGGGGCTTCAAAAGCTTAAAAAATGCAACTGGGTGGTCATCCACGACGGCGCCCGCCCGCTGGTCACTAAAGAGTTAATCGAAGAAGGCTTGAAAGCGGCTCAAGAAACGGGGGCCGCCGTGGCCGCCGTGCCCGTCACCGATACCATCAAGGTCGCGGATGACAATAGAATCGTGCTTGAGACGCCCTCACGTCAAAATCTGTGGGCGGTACAGACGCCGCAGGTCTTCCGCCTTGATATAATAACCAGAGCCTACCAGGAGGCAAAGGGCGAGGTTACCGACGACGCCGCGCTGGTGGAACAAGCGGGCTATAAGGTTAAACTCTACATGGGCTCTTATGACAATATAAAGATAACCACTCCCCAAGACCTGCTCGTCGCGGAGGCGCTGGGAAAACGCGGCATCTCTTAGCGGCTAGCTGAGCGAGTAGGATAGAAGCTCCATCACGGTATTGCCGTTACCGTCTACGCTTTTAACTATGGTTCTGGCCTCGTCCGACCACCACACAATCTGGAGAACATTGCCAGCCTCATCGTCAATAACCAGCTTCCAGCAGCTAAAGGTCCCGGCGCTAACGGTGACGTCCTCCAAGCTATCCACCCTGTATATCTGAGTGCTTACCACAGGCTCTCCGGTCTGGGTGCCGTCAAAGTATTGGATGAGGGTCTGTGTCGTCTCTACTTCCTTGGCGAGTTCCAGCGGGAAAAGAGACGCCCAGGAGCTGTAGGAGGAAATCACGGTAATCGTGAAAGGTGTCCCCTCATATTCGCCTACCATCTCCCTCTTGACCTCAAAGATGACGGTGGCTTTATCCCCCCAGTACTTCATGCTGGTAACGGTGCTGACCCCCTCATCCTGGGAAAAGCTGAGAACCGGGTCAAAAGACATATCAATAACATAGCAATCCCGGCTCTCCACTCTCTCCTCCCCGATTATCTCCTCGGTGAGGGTTGAGGTCTCTCCCTGCATCACATAGCTCCAGACCCATTTGTCCCCCGACTCGAAGGTGGGTAACTGCCCCCCTGACGGCGCGCCTGTATCCTCCTGGCAAGCGGTGAGCGTGAAGGGCAAGGCTGCCAGCATACAGAAGACTAACAGGACTCCCAGTGCTTTCTTCATAGAGCCAATCTCCTTTTTCGCCGTGGTCAGCTCAATCTTAGGCATTGAGGGCACAGCTGTCAAGCCTCATAAACCAGCCCTCTCCATAGCTATACGGAACAGGAATGTTTGTGCTATATTGTAGCTACTAAGGCAGGAATATGGAAAGCAAGCTGCGAATCGGCACTGGCTACGATGTCCACCCGCTGGTCAAGCACCGCCAGCTCGTCCTTGGCGGGGTGGAGATACCCTTTCGTAAGGGTCTGGACGGCTGGAGCGACGCCGATGCCCTCACCCACGCTATCATTGACGCCCTGCTCGGCGCCGCCGCCCTGGGCGATATCGGGCGGCACTTCCCCCCCGGCGAGGCGCAGTACAAGGACATCTCCAGCCTGACCCTGCTCAAAACGACTATGGAAAAGCTGGCCAGCGAAGGCTGGCATATCGTAAATATTGACGCCACCGTCATCGCCGAGGCGCCCAAACTTTCGGGCTTTATTGAACGGATGAGGCGGAACTTGAGCCAGAGTCTCGGCATCGAGATAGAGCAGGTAAGCGTAAAGGCAAGCACCACTAACGGACTGGGCTGTATCGGCAAAGGCAAGTGGATAGAAGCCCGCGCCGTAGCCTTAATCACAGGAGATTAATGATATGGGATATTGCCGCAGCCTGAGAAACGACATCAAGTCCGTCTTCGAGCACGACCCGGCGGCGGTCAACACTCTGGAGGTATTGCTGGCCTACCCTGGCTTTCACGCCCGCCAGTGCCACCGCATTACCCACACCCTCTTTAAGTGGCACATTCCCTTCCTGCCCCGCTTTATCTCCCACATCAGCCGCTTCCTCACCGGCATTGAAATCCACCCCGGGGCGACTATAGGGGAAGGCTTTTTCATCGACCACGGCATGGGTGTGGTCATCGGCGAGACCTCAGTGATTGGCGATAACGTCACTATCTATCAGGGGGTAACCCTGGGCGGCACCAGCCATTTGCGTGCCAAGCGCCACCCCACCCTGGGCGATAACGTGGTGGTGGGGGTGGGGGCGCAGCTCATCGGCGACATCACCATCGGCGAAAACTCCAAGGTCGGCGCCGGCTCGGTGGTGGTGAGCTCGGTACCGGCCAACGCCACCGTGGTCGGTGTGCCGGGGCGGGTGGTGGCAATGCGCAACCCCGACACCGATACCGTGGAAAGGCTGCCCGACCCCGTGGGCGAAAGGCTGGAAAGCCTGGAGAAAAAGATAACCGAGCTGGAAAAGCGCCTAGAAAGAACCAAAGAATGAAACTATACAACACCCTCTCCGGTAAAAAAGAGGATTTTGAACCCCAGGGCGACGAGGTCAGGATATACGTCTGCGGCGTCACCCCCTACGACGACGCCCACATCGGCCACGCCATGAGCTACGTCATCTTCGATGTCATTCGGCGCTACCTCAGGTTCCGCGACTACAAGGTCAAATACGTGCAGAACGTCACCGATATAGATGATAAAATCATTGATCGCGCCAACCAGCGCGACATCCCCCCCGCCGAGCTGGCCGAAAAATATACCAAAAGCTACGACGAGGATATGAAAGCTCTGAATATTACCAAGGCAGAAACCGATGTTTACCCCAAAGCCACCGAGGAGATACCAAAAATCATCGAGGTCATACAGGGCTTAATTGACAAGGGTTTCGCCTACCCCGCCGGCGGCAGCGTCTATTTCCGGGTGAGAAAAGACCCCGACTACGGCAAGCTCTCCCACCGCAGCCTAGATGATATGATGTCGGCGGAGTGCGCCATAGGCGGCGATGAGAAGGAAGACCCCATGGACTTCGCCCTCTGGAAAGCGTCCAAGCCGGGCGAGCCTTTCTGGGAGTCTCCCTGGGGCGAGGGCCGGCCGGGCTGGCATATCGAGTGCAGCGCCATGTCCTTAAAGTATCTGGGCGACCAGATTGATATTCACGGCGGCGGGCAGGACTTAATCTTCCCCCACCACGAAAACGAAATCGCCCAGTCGGAGAGCTTTACCGGCAAAAAGCCCTTCGTCAAATACTGGCTGCATAACGGGCTGGTACAGCTCGGCGAAGACAAGATGAGCAAATCTCTGGGCAACCTGGTGACCATCAAGCAGGCACTGGAGAAATACAGCCCCGACGCCATCCGCATCTTTATCTTAAACTCCCACTACCGCAGCCCCCTCACCTATTCCGAGGAGGGCTTGGAGGCAGCGGAGAAGGGGGTACAGAGGTTACGGGGGACAGCTTTTAGAGATGACCCTGGCGGTGGGAAGGTCTTTGACACCGAGTCTTATTACAAGCAGTTTATCGAGGCGATGGACGACGACTTTAACACCGCTAAAGGGCTTGGCGTCCTGTTTGAGTTAGCCAACGCCATAAATCAGGCCGGCGACGCGGGCGTGAGTATCGGCAAGGCCCAAAGCACTCTAGTGTCGCTGGGACGAGAAGTGCTGGGGCTAAAGCTTCCGGAACCTAAGAATGTTATCATAGAGGTGCCGACACTCAAACTTAAAATTAGGACTTATGCTCCCATAGTCATCCCAGAAATAGTCAGCGCCTTGGTAAATCAGCTGGTTGAAGAGCGCTTGAAATGCCGGAAAGAGAAAAACTGGCAACGGGCGGACGAGATACGAAAAAAGCTAACTGAGCTTGGCGTCGTCCTGGAAGATACTCAGTCGGGAACTGACGTCACCTACAAGAGTGTTCCCTCAGAAGAAGCCCTGAAAAATCTTTGAAATAACTATCTCCCCGTCAGCCAGGCCCAGAAGGTACGCCAAAACCTTATCCCCACCCTGCCCCTCATCAACTCCAACTGCTGCCTCTCCACAATGGGAAAAGCGTTGATGGCGTCTATCTCCGGCTTTAATTTAGCCAGCTCTTCTTCAGCGTTTTCGCCAGCCATTACTTCGTCGATGCGCTGCGCCATCGCCTGCGCCGCTTTAATTCGTTTCTCGCCCATTTCGGCCATCTCCTGGGAGATAATGCCGTATTTCGCCTTCAGGCCGTTCAAGCCCGCTATCGCCTCGTAGGCGCTCTCCAATACCTGCTGGCGGTTCATCCACCGCGTCTCGTAGTTCAGGGAATCCTTCCAGTTGGGCGCCACCAGCGCCTGGCGGTGCTCCTCCAGCGTCTTAAAGAGGACGTTATATCCGTAGCGTTTGGGCTGCTCGAAGCCCAGACTGCCCGGGTCGAGGAAGGGGGATATGGGGGCGATAAAGAGGAAAAGCCGCTTGTCGCCCTTAAACCTCTGGAAGAGGTGGTCGCAGTAGCCGACGGTCTCCGTCACCGACTGCGGCGTCTGCTTGGGCAGTCCAATCATATAGAAGACGTCCATCCGCCCGCAGCCGGCCTCCAGCGCCTCGGCAATCGTCCGCTCCAACTCTTCGTTGGAATAGTTGCGCCCCGAGGCTTTGCGGACTACGGGGTCGTGGGACTCGGGGGAAATCTCCAGGCAAAAGTTGGGGCAGGCTCGGCCCACGCGCTTTAGAAAGCCGGGCGGGGCGGGGTTGAAAAGCTCCAGGATGAGCTGGTTTTTGACCCCCTCCAGCCCGCGTAGCACCTCCTCAGCGTAGTCCTCCCCCGGCTGGAGCAGGTCGCCCAGGATAAAGATAGGCCCTGTGCTGAATTTCTCAATCTGCTGCACGCTCCGAATCACGTCTTGGGGAGAGCGAAAGACAGGCCTTTCCCGCCCGTAGCACTTGCGGAAGGCGGCGGCGGAGCCGCCGCAGATAACGCAGTTTTCCTTACAGCCCTTGCAGGTGAGCACGGCGGTGATGGGGTAGTCCTTCCACCCCTTGAAGGGGGCGTAGCTGGCCAGGTCGCGGTATCTTATAACCGAGCGCACGGTATCGGCGTAGTTGCTGATCATAAGATGGCTCAGGTCGGTGGGGATGTGGGTAAAGGGGTTTTCCCGCACCCTGCCCTTGGCGTCCTTCCAGGCCAGGTTGGGCACTTTGTCGGGCTCGAAGCCGTGCCGGACGCAGTCCATAAGCTGGCGGAGCGGCTCCTCGGTGGAATCGCCCCTCATCACATAGTCGACCTCGGGGTATTGGATTAATTCTTTGTAGAAATAGGTCGAGGAAAAGCCGCCGAAGACTACTTTAGATTCGGGGTGGTACTTCTTGACGATGCGGGCAACCTCGATGGCACCGTGAGAGCTTACCAGCCAGTGCAGGTCGATGCCGAAGACGGGCGCCTTTAGCTTCTCTATCATCGCCTCGGCGTCGAATTTGCTGTCGCTCAGCATGCGCACCGCCAGGTTGACGATGCGCACCCGGTAGCCCGCGTTCTCCAGGTACTCGGCGATGCTGGTAAAGCCGATGGGGTACATCTCGAACATGGAAGATGAGGGAATCAGGTCGCTGACCGGCCCGTAGAGAATCGCCTTCTCGCGGAAGTCATAGACGCTGGGAGGGTGAAGTAGAACCAGGTCGACGGACATTAACCTAGAAGACCCCTGCCAGGATATAGCCGACCCCCAGCAATAACTGGGTGAGCAGGACAACCATGACGTTGCTAGTCATGGCGGGCACCAACTGGCTCATGTCGTTATATTTTCGCCCGCCCCAGATTGCCCTGAGGGCGAAAGGCAGGGTGAGCAGGGCGATTAAGGCAAAGACGGGCATCTCCCCCACCGCCACCCAGTAGGCTATCCAGGCGTAGACCACTATGGTCAGGACGGAATATACAATCCAGGCGCCCTGCTTGCCGATGGTTATGGGCAAAGTGCGGCGGCCCGCTTCCCGGTCGGCGGGGATATCGGGGAACTCGTTTAAGAGCAGCAGGTTATGCACCAGTATGCCCGAAGGTATGGCGGCGATAACGGCGGGGAAGTTATAGGCGGCGGCCTGGATAAAGTATGTCCCCAGCACGGGTAGAAACCCCATCCCCACCCCGGGCGCCCACTCCGGCCAGCCCATGCGGGTCAAAAGTGGGGTATAGAGCAGGGTGCAAAGCGCCGCTACCAGCAGCAGCGGCAGCAAAGCCCAGCCGGTGACGATAACAAAATAGACGCCTATGGGAATGGCTAGCAGGAAGGCACCCATACCCAGCCAGAAAACCTGCCGCGGCTTCATTTGGGCGGCGGGCAGGATGCCGCTGCCCCCGCTGAAAGGGGTGCGCTGGGTCTTGAGGTCGATGCCACTCCTGTAGTCGAAGTAGTCGTTAAGCACGTTGACGCCGATGTGGCAGAGCAGCAGCCCCAGGAAAGCCAGCAGGGCGTGCCCTAAGTGAAAATAGCCGTCATACCAGGCGACGGCGTTACCCAGGAAGGCAAGCACTACGGAAAGCAGCAGGAACTGGGGCCTGGTCTCGGCAAACCATACCTTCAGCTTCATCCTCCACCCCTCTATCAGACTACCTTCAGGGCTACTATAGAGATAATGACGAACAGGGCCACCAAGACGATGGTAAGCTGAAAAAGCGTTTTCTCCACGCCCCGCTTGGTTCGGTAGACGGTGTCGGCCTGGCCGAAGATACCCCCCAGCCCCCCACCTCTAACCTGGAGCAGGATGGCTAATATCAAGGCTGCGGATAGTATAATCTGAGCTATACTAAAATAAGTCTCCATGCTTATCCTTCCTCTAACTTCTTCTCCATTAACTGGTTGACCACGGCGGGGTTGGCACGACCCCTGGTGGCTCTCATCACCTGTCCCACCAGGAATTTCAGGGATTGTTTCTTACCCGCCCTATAGTCGGCGACGGCCGGAGCGTTGTCTTTGATAACGCGGGCAATCTCCTCTTCGATGGCGTCGGCATCGCTTATCTGTCCCAGCTCCTGCGCCTTAATAATATCGTCGGCGCTCTCGCCTTTCTGGTACATCTGCTCCAGCACCGACTTGGCCGAGGCGGCGCTAACCGCCTCCTCCGAGTTCAGCCTGGCTAACCGGGTCAGCCGCTCGGGGGCGACCATCTTTCTGAATTCGGTGATGTCCACGCCGCTCTCGTTTATTATACGGCTCACCTCGCCCGAAAGCCAGTTGCTTATCTCTTTAGGCGACACATCTTGACTGACTTCAAGGCAGTCTTCGAAGTAGTCGGCCATATCCCGGGAAGCGGTGAGCAGGTCGGCGTCATAGGGAGACAGCCCGTATTCGGCGACAAAGCGGTCGCGCCTGTCTTCAGGCAGCTCGGGCAATTTCGCCTTCACTTCTTCAACCCACGCCCGGTCCAGCACCAGCGGCGCCAGGTCGGGCTCGGGGAAGTAGCGGTAGTCGTGGGCGTATTCTTTGGAGCGCTGGGAAACGGTCACTCCCCTGTCTTCCACCCAGCCCCTCGTTTCCTGGAACAGCTTTTTGCCCGCCGCCGCCACCTTTCTCTGCCTCTCCTCCTCATAGCTCAGGGCGCGATAGACCGCCTTAAAGCTGTTCATATTCTTGACCTCGGCCTTGGCCAGGGTATCGGGGCTACCCTCAGGGCGAATGCTGATATTGGCGTCGCAGCGGAAGCTCCCCTCCTCCATATTCCCCGTGGAAACGCCCAGGTAGCGTAGTATGCTGCGCAGCTTTATCAGGTACTGCCGGGCTTCCTCCGGGGAGCACAGGTCGGGCTCGCCGACAATCTCCATCAAAGGCACCCCCGAACGGTTGACATCCACCAGGCTGTAAGACCCCTCACCCGGGATGGTGCGGTGCAACAGCTTGGCCACATCCTCTTCGAGGTGAACGCGGGTGATACCCGCCTTCTTCTCCTTGCCGTCGACATCGATGAGCAGCCAGCCGTTAAGGCCAAAGGGGGCGTCGTACTGGGAAATCTGGTAGCCCTTCATCAGGTCGGGGTAGGGGTAGTTCTTGCGGTCGAACTTGGTGTAATCGGCTATTGTGCAGTGAAGGGCTATAGCCGTCATCACGGTAAATTCCACCGCTTGCTGATTGATGGTGGGCAGCACGCCGGGCATACCCAGGCACACCGGGCAGACATGGCTGTTGGGCGCGGTGCCGGTATAATCGGTGCTGCAGCGGCAGAACATCTTGCTCTTGGTCAAGAGCTGGGCGTGAACCTCCAGCCCGATGACGGTCTCGTATTCCATAGCAAGTGTTAGTATAGCAACAATGGTGATGGCTGACAAGGAAAAGGGGTATTTAAGAGGCACAACCCCACCCCGATTTTATCTATTCCCACCCTCCACCCTTTTAAGGTAGAAAGGGGGCAAAGCCCCCTTTCAAACCCCCCAAAGCAGGGATAGACTTTGCCCCTTGTAGGGTGGGAAGCAGGACGTACGCTTGATAAGGTGGGGGGGGCTGGGCATACCCCCAGGTTAAGGAGTTTACTCATTAGGGCGGGCTGGGTTGGGACAACAATACTTACGCTAAACAAGGTGGTGGGGTGGGACAAAAGACCTTCGGGAAACAAAATATGTTATAATCTCCCCTACAGGTGGGGATATAGCTCAGTTGGGAGAGCGCTGCCTTCGCATGGCAGAGGTTGGGGGTTCGAATCCCCCTATCTCCACCACTCACCTCCCAGATTCAGGACATCTTCCACCTTCTCCCTCCACACCTCCAGATGTTCGAATCCCCCTATCTCCACCATTCCACCATTCGTCCTCTACCACCTATTCCCCCAACCCAACCGAGGATGCGAATCCCCCTATCTCCACCATTCCAACCAATTTCTCAAAACTCGTTCCAAAACCCCTTGACATACTGTTGAGTTCATGCTATTATATACTTCACTATAGTATATAGTATGCAATACAGAAGCTGCCCTATCTCAGGGGGAAGGTATGAACCGACCAGAGTCAAGCGCCGCCGATAAGAAATTCCAGAAGGAACTGAATGCCGGCATAACCGAGCTTGTTCTTCTCAGCGCCGTGAGCCGGGCGACCGAACCCATGTACGGCTATCAAATCGCCAAGCTAATCGATGAGGGCAGAGAGAACGAACCCGTCATAAAGCTGGGAACGCTCTACCCGGTCTTGCGCTCCCTGGAAAGAAGCGGGCTGCTGGAAAGCCGGGTAGAACCATCCGTAGCCGGGCCTCCCCGGCGTTACTACAAAATAACCGAATCAGGGCGTCAGGCGCTTAAACGGTGGACTGAAATATGGGGCCTGACCAAGGCCTTTGTCGATAGCCACTTGGAGGAGGACTAAGATGATAAAAAGTGTCGAGGAATATCTCCGCCAGCTTAAGAAAGAAATGGCTGGGTGCGACCGGGCTACCATTCAGGATGCCCTCTCCGATGCCGAGGAATACCTGAGAAATACGCTGGAGACCCGACCCGATTTAGCCGAAGCCGACGCCCTGCCGCCTATCATTAAGAAATACGGCGCCCCTGATGAGGTCGCCGCCGCCTACCGGGAGATTGAATCGCGCGTACCCACAACCCTGGCTCCGGCCAGGCACCCGGACGGAAAATCATTCGTTTCCCGCTTCTTTGGTGTCTTCGCCGACCCCAAGGCATGGGGGGCGCTTTTCTATTTATTGTTCTTCGCCCTGTTTTCCGGGATAATCTATTTTACCTGGGCAGTCACCGGTATATCGCTATCTGCGGGGTTGATAGTCTTAATCATCGGCCTGCCCTTTCTCGGCGTGTTCATTCTTTCCGTGCAGGGTATCGCCCTTATCGAGGGACGTGTTGTCGAAGCCCTGCTCGGCGTCCGTATGCCGCGCCGGCCGATATTTCCTGATAAGAGACAGGGCTGGTGGGGGCGGTTCAAGACGCTATTTTCGGAAAAACACACCTGGTTCTCAATTTTGTATATGATACTACAGTTTCCGCTCGGCATTATCTACTTTACCGTACTCATTACCTTCATCGCCTCTTCTCTGTGGGGTATTGCCCTGCCCATCCTGGAAAAGGGTTTTGATATTCACCCTATGCTCATCAACGGTGTCCAGTACTACGCACCCGTCTGGCTGATGCCCCTGACTGTCATCGGTGGAATCCTGCTCATAATCCTCACCATGCACCTGGCCAAGGCCCTGGGCAGAATGCATGGCGCGCTGGCTAAAGCGCTACTGGTCAGATACTGAGTCTCGAAGAAGGGATAAGACGTAGGGCACAGAGGTTGGGGGTTCGAATCCCCCTATCTCCACCATTCCACTACTCCTCTGAAGACTTTTTCTCACTCTTCGATTTCTCATCAGCCAAACGCATTTTCTTCTCGAACTGATTCTTAATCATCAGAATGATGGGTTCGGGCAGGATGGGTTTTATGAAATAATCACCTTTTGCCGCTCTATCACCGTTTTTAATATCCGAAGCTATTTCGGCATAAGCCCTTTTCAGCTTCATATGCAGAAACGGGACTTTTTTGACCGCCACAACCACCGGTCCACTTCCGATGCATATGGCAAACCTCCAGTTGAGAGAGAGCCTCCTGCAGAAGTTTTTGATTACCCTGACGGCTTCGGCAATGGTTCTCGGCCTGGGAAAGCCGCAGTTCACGATGATATAGACTCCGGCATCTTTATTATACCCATTACCAGCCTGTATGTATCGGTAATAATCTTCAAGAAACCGCATAAGCGCTCCGGGCAGTCCATAGCTAAAGAGCGGGAAGACCATTATAATCGAGTCGGCGCGGGCCATGCTTTGTAACGTATCTTCGGGATAACCGTCCTTCAACCTGGCTCTGACGGTCAGAAACGTTTTATTATATTCCGTGTCGGGGAGTTTGCGGTTTACATCCTCTAAAAATGCCAGAGATGAAGCTTCCTTCCCTCTGAGGCTGCCGTTAATCAAACAGATATTTTTCAAAGCTTGCCCCGTTTTCAGACGTAGCTTTTAAATGCTTCGCAAATTTCCGTATTGTCCTCTATAGACCTCGTTATATAGACATCTACCTGCTTGTCCATCCCGGGATGAACAATGTCGGCGCTACCTCTGTGCTTTACCGTAAGGTCAATGAAGGTACTTTTCTCTTCATCGTCAATATCACCGCCGTATCCGATAATGACCTGTAGATTATGGCTGCCGGTGCCTTTATCGATGGCGTTTTTTATTGTCGAAGAGAAATGCCCGAATATAACCGGGGTCATATAAACGGTCATCCCGTATTTCTGAGCATTCTGCTTTATCTCACTCAACATATCCTTGTTGACACACTTTCCAAGGTGTTTTGTCACGCAGGAAAAGCAGCCGAGACAGGGGTATGTATCAGCTCTCCCCAGCTCGACCATTTCAACGTTATGCCCTTTTTCAGTCACAATTTCAAGAATTCTGGTTTTCAATGCCTCTGAAAGTTCTGTTTTCGAGTCCTTATCCACTAAAAAAATGGCATCCATTGACACCGGTCTCCTTTACGAGGGCTTATGCCCCTATCTCCACCATCTACTTTTCTGAAGACTTCTTCTTCTCTTTATTCCCCTCGTCCACCGGCGTCTCCTCCGGTGGTTTGCGGGCAAAAATAGGAATACCGATAGCGGCGATGACGACGGTGGCGACAATGACCACCATTATTATGTCGGGGTAGGCGTCGGCATTGGCAATGCCGGCCACGACCACTATTTCCGCCACCACCGCCGCCGACAGCCCCCGGGGCAACATGGTGGCTAAGAAACCGCTGCTTTTAAACATGGTGCGGCTGCCTATAGAGGAGAGCAGCGCTACGATGTACCTCACAAAGAGAAGGGCAAAAGACAGCACCACACCGACCACAATCACATCGGGCTTATCGAAGGTCAGCATCAGTCCCAGGTAGACGAAGAAGAAGGTTTTTATCAGAAAAGACATCTGGGAGTGGAATTTCTTCATCATATCGTGTATCTCAACCGTCCGCTTAATCCTCAGTAATCGGGCGACCTCGACGCCGTTACCCAGGATTAAGCCGAAGACGAGAGCGAAAATTACCCCACTGCCGCCTATACTTTCCACCGCGAAGTAGAGCATAAAAACAATGGCCAGCGTTAGTATATCGTCAAAGATCTCTCCCTCAATAAGGGTCAATATCCAGAGCCAAGCGAAACCAGCGGCGGCGCCTATCCCTATCCCGATGGCAAACTTTTTGGCGATAGTCCAACCGACCAGCGAAGCCTCGTTGCCGGTACTCCCGCCAGTCATAACCTGCAGGATAACCAGGGCGATGATAATAACCAGAGCGCCGTCAAAAGCCGACTCCAGGCTTAATACCGAGGATACCTTGCCCGGAACCTTGGCTCGGCTGACCAGAGGCATAACTATGGAAGGGCTGGTGCCGCTCAGGATAGCGCCAAGCAACAGGCTGTTCATCAGGTCCCAGCCCAAGAGGTGATAGGCGAGGAAAGCTACCGCCGCCCCGCTGGCGGCGATACCCACTATAACCAGAATCAGCGCCCGGTGGGCGCTGGACAGGACGACGGAGAAATGGAGGTCCAGCCCGCCGTTAAAGAGGATGACGACTAAAGCCAGGCTGGCGATTATCTGCGAAGCGGGGGCTATCTCAACCGGGTCGATTATCCCGAGAACAGGCCCTATCAAATAGCCCAGCGCTAATAATATCAATATATCGGGAAAGCTTGTCTTCCGGAAAAGGTAATCCGCCAGGAAACCAATGGCCACCAGGATGCCGATAAATCCGATTATCTGTGCCGCTGTCATCTGTTTCTACCGCTTCAGCTTGATTAACTCCAAGCGTATTCTAGCAATAATAATTAGAAAAGCCAACTATATTTTCTTCTTGTCCCGCCAGCGGAAGATAACCTTGGTCAACTCTAAGACGGGGAAGACCGTCGCCGCCAGCAGGACGACTAATAGCCAGTCGAAGCCGCTCAAGGGGAAGGTATGGAACGATGGCTGCAAAGCCGGCACATAGACTATCACCACCAGCAGGGCGATTTCCCAGGGTATGGCGATATTCAGCCACTTGTTCTTGAAAACGCCTATCTTGAAGAGCGACTGCTTATCGGAGCGGAAGTTGTAGGCTTTAAAAAACTGTATCATGACCAGGGTGAGGAAACAGAGCGCCTGCGCCTCGAGCATCCCCCGCCCCGCATCCAGCGCCCACTTGAAGACCCCAAGGTTGACCAGGAACGACCAGACCCCACCCACCACCATCAGCGTTACCACCTCCTTGGTAAAAACGCCCTGCCCCCGCGGGCGGGGCTTCTGCTTCATCAGGTCGGGGTCGGGCGGGTCCACGGAAAGGGCGATGGCGGGCAGGCCGTCGGTGGCCAGATTCACCCAGAGTATCTGTATCGCCACCAGGGGAATAGCCCCCACCGGTAGCCCCAGCCAGGGCCCGAAGAGGATAGCCCCCGCCATGAGCAGTATCTCCCCGATATTGGAGGAAAGCAGGTACATCAGGTATTTCTTGATGTTGCTGAAGATGCCCCGCCCCTCCTCGATGGCGGCCACGATGGAGGCGAAGTTGTCGTCGGTCAGCACCATATCAGCCGCCTCGGTGGTGACATCGGTGCCGGTGATGCCCATGGCAATGCCGATATCGGCCTTTTTGAGCGCCGGAGCGTCGTTGACGCCGTCCCCGGTCATAGCCACCACGTGCCCTCTCTTGGTCAGGGCCTCGACCACCCGCAGCTTATGTGCCGGTGAAACGCGGGCGTAGACCTCTATCCTCTCCGCCATCTCTTCGAGCTCTGCCTGGCTCAAGGCGTCGAGCTCGACGCCGGTCAGCGCCAGCCCCTCTTCGAGCAGCCCCAGCTCGCGGGCGATGGCCACCGCTGTCGTCTTATGGTCGCCGGTTATCATCACCGACTTTACCCCCGCCTGCCGGCAGCGCTCTATCGCCTCCTTAGCTTCTTCACGCGGCGGGTCGATCATGCCCGCCAGCCCGGTAAAGACCATGTCCTGCTCGATAGACTCGCTTATCTCGCCATCGTCCAGCCGCTTATAGGCCAACCCCAGCACGCGCAGGGCGTCGGCCAGCATCCCCCTCCCCGCCGCGACGATGCTCTCTCTATCTTTATCGGTCAGCTCCCTCTCCCGCCCATCGGCGTAAATATAGCGGCAGGAGTCTAAAACCAACTCGGGCGCCCCCTTGGAATAGGCGACGCTGCCCTCCGATGTACGGTGGACGGTGGTCATCCGCTTCCTCTCCGAAGAGAAGGGGATCTCGCCGATGCGGGGGAACTGGCGGTTAAGCTCTTCGGGCCACAGGCCCGCCTTGGCCGCACTTACCAGCAGCGAGCCCTCGGTGGGGTCGCCGCTGACCTCCCATACCTGGCCGCTGGCGGTGAGCGCCGTGTCGTTGCAGAGAGCGCCGATAAGCAGCAGCCTTTCCAGAGCCGACTCAGACTCAACGCCTAGCGGCTCGCCGCCGACGGAGAACCCGCCCTCAGGCTCATAGCCGACGCCGCTGACATCGATGGACTTTTCGTCGGCGTAGAGAAGCCGCACCGTCATCTTGCCCTGGGTGAGCGTTCCTGTTTTATCGGAGCAGATAAAGGTGGTGCTGCCCAATGTTTCCACGGCGGGCAGCCGGCGAATTAGGGCATTACGCTTGGCCATGCGGCGCACGCCCAGCGACAGGCTGATGGCCACCACCGCGGGCAGGGCTTCGGGCACCGCCGCCACCGCCAGGGCGATTCCCCAGATAACCATCTCCAGTATTTCGTGCTCCCGCAGCACCCCCAGCCCAGCCAGGACGAAACAAAGAGCCAGGGCGCCGATGGCAATCCACTTGCCGGTACGGTCGAGGTTAATCTCCAAAGGCGTCCTCTCCGCCTTGACCTCCTGCAGCAGCCCGGCAATCTTGCCGAACTCGGTGGTCATGCCGGTGGCGGTGACAATAGCGCTGCCCCGGCCGTCGATAACCGCCGTCCCCATATAGACCATGTTGCCGCGGTCGCCGACGGGCGCTTCGGCATCGATAGCGCTGATATTTTTCTCGACGGGCGTAGATTCCCCGGTAAGGGCGGCTTCGCTGGTCTTCAGGTTGACCACCCCGATGAGGCGGGCGTCGGCGGCTATCTTGTCGCCCGTCCTGAGGATGATGATGTCGCCGGGAACCAGTTCCCCGGCCGGTACTTCGACCTCTTTGCCGCCACGGCGCACCGATGCCGTCGGCGCCGCCATTCGCCTCAGGGCTTCCATGGCCCGCTCGGCGCGATACTCCTGAACGAAGCCCAAGCCGCTGGCAAAGAGAACGATGATGCCGATAATAACGGCGTCGGCGACCTCACCCAGAATAGCCGACAGCGCCACGGCGATAAGGAGAATGATAATGAGAAAGCTCTTGAACTGCCGTAAAAAGAGGAGCCAGGGGGAAACACCCTTTTTCTCGGCCAGTTCGTTGGCGCCGTAGCGCCCCAGTCTCTTTTGAGCTTCCGGCTGACTTAAGCCATCGCGCCCGGACTTAAAGGCGCTCAGGGCATCTTCGGCTTCCCGTCGGTACCATTGCTGTTCTTCGGCCATCTGGTTGACCGTATTATACCCTTGCTAAAGCCTGGTTGAAAACCACAAAACAGGGGGTATATATAAAAGAGGGGGCTAGTCTCGCTTGCCGACCAGCCCGTAGATAAAGAGGAAATTCAGCCGACGGTAGACCTCTACATCCGGCTCGATTTGGGCAATAAGGTCGGGGCTGGCGACGGCGCCGCGGCGGCATATCTCGATGTAGAGGATAAGCATCTCGTCGGAAAGCTCGGGGTTGATGTAGCCCTCCCTCTTCCCCACCTCCATCAGCTCCACCGTCACCTTCCTGACATCCTTCATCCAGAAAGAATCGACCCAGTCCTTGAGTTCGGGGTCGCTGCGCGCCACCTCCTGCATCAACTCGCCGCGGTAGTCGCTGGCTATCTTGGCCTTGTCGAAGACTATCGCCTCCAGCTTGTCGGGGAAGGGCTTATCTTCCCGGATAACTTCCCGCACCCTGTCCAGTATTCCCAGCAGCAGGGTTTTGAGCGTCTCCCGCACCAGCCCTTCCTTGCTGCCGAAGTGGTTGTATATCGTCACCGGGGAAACGTCGGCGGCGAGGGCGATTTCGCTGATGGACGCCTTCTTAAAGCCGTGGAGCTTAAAAAGCTCCTGAGCCGCCTTGATAATAGCCTTCTTGCTCTGTTCCTTTTTGCGCTCGAAACCGTCCACGGGATAAAACTCCAGCAGGATTTGTTGAAATCTTTTTAGTAATTATATAAAAAACTATTGACAATGTCAACATCTAGTCGTACAATAATAGACTTGCCAATAAAGCTTGAGGAGGAGCCATGGAGAAATTGACCGAAACGCGGGAATACCGGATGCGCTGGTGGACGCTGGTGGTCATCGCCATAAGCGTCCTCATCGTCGTCCTCGATTCGACTATCGTCAATATCGCCCTGCCCACCCTGCAGCGCGAGCTGGGCACCACCATCGCCGAGCTGCAGTGGATTATCACCGCCTATATAATGGTCTTCGGCGCCCTCATGCTGACCACGGGTTCGCTGGCCGACCGCTGGGGGCGGGCCCGCCTGCTCCAGCTCGGCATTATCGTTTTTGCCGGCGGCAGCCTGGCCGCTGCCTTCGCCAGCAGCGCCTGGCAATTGATTATGTGGCGCGCCATCATGGGCGTGGGCGGGGCTATGATTCTACCCGCCACCCTGGCTATTATCACCAACGTCTTCCCCCGCGCTGAACGCGGCAAGGCCATCGGCGTCTGGGCCGGGCTTAACGGCATCGGCATCGCCCTGGGTCCCATCATCGGTGGCTTAATCATCGACAGCCTCAAGTGGAACTGGATATTCCTCATCAACCTGCCTATAGCCGCCGTGGCTCTGATTGCGGGCTGGTTTCTGGTGCCCAACAGCCGTGACCCCAACCCCAAGCGGCTCGATATACCGGGGACGCTGCTTTCCATCGCCGCCCTGGGCAGCCTCGTCTTCGGGCTCATTCAGGGCGGGCAGGAAGGCTGGGGCGACTCCACCGTTGTCGCCTCCCTGGCCGGGGCCGCCGTCCTAATCTTCTCTTTCATTTTGTGGGAACGCCACACCGACCACCCCATGCTGGAGATAGAGTTCTTTAAGAACCGCCGCTTCTCGGCCGGCGTCGGCGCCGTCTGCCTGATGGCGCTGGCCATGATCGGTGTCACCTTCGGGCTAACGCTCTATATGCAGTTCGTGCAGGGCTACACGGCGCTGGAAACAGGCTTGCGCTTTGTGCCCCTGGCTCTCGGTATCTTAATCGGGGCATCCACCGCCGATAGAATAGTATCCCGCCTGGGAACGACCCGGGTCATAATTATAGGCTTTATCGGCACCGCCATCGCCGGTGCCCTGGCTTCATTCTGGCAGGTAGAAACGGCTTACTGGCAGTTGGGCGCCGTCTTCTTCGGAATGGGCTTCTTCCTGGGCTACATCGCCGCCCCCGCCACCGACGCCGTCATGGGCGCTCTATCCGAGGCTAAAGCGGGCATCGGCTCGGCTATGAACACGGTGGGCCGGATGGTGGCGGGCGCTATCGGCATCGCCGTCATCGGCTCGGCGTTGAGCACGGTCTATTCCTCCAGCTTCGGCAAGGCGGTAGCCGCCATCCCCAACCTCCCCGCCGAAATCGTCGCCGCCGCCAGCGATTCGGTAGGGGCGGCGGTAACCGTCGCCCAGCAACTCCCCGCCCCCTTAAGCGATACCCTGGCTCAGGCGGCCAGGCAGAGCTTTATGGATGGCTGGCAGGTGATGGCCCTTATCACCTGCGGCATGAGCATCATCGGGGCTATCGTTATCCTGAAATTCATGCCGCCGCGGCATGGAGGCACCGTGTAAACAGGCTTCGAACTTCAGGGGCAGCTTGTATTGTCCGCCAAAGCTGCTATAATTTAAAAGGCTTCAAGGACGGACGTGCCCCTGTAGCTCAGGTGGATAGAGCAGCGGTTTCCTAAACCGCGTGTCGCGCGTTCG
>Ga0307437_1000834_pt1 | contig 22228 bp, 19 predicted proteins | sample SalMarWE160390MG_FD_202146 | JGI IMG/M metagenome (GOLD analysis project Ga0307437, IMG submission 202146) | Salt marsh sediment microbial communities from the Plum Island Ecosystem LTER, Massachusetts, United States - WE1603-90 | ecosystem: Environmental > Aquatic > Marine > Intertidal zone >...
CACATTGTCGCCGTCGCCATCTTCTTGACCCGGATTTGGAATGGTTGGGCAGTTGTCGCAGACATCGCCCACATTGTCGCCGTCACCATCCTCCTGACCCGGATTGGAAACTGTGGGGCAGTTGTCGCAGACATCGCCCACATTGTCACCGTCACCATCCTCCTGCCCGGGGTTGTCTACATAAATGCAGTTGTCACACGAGTCACCGACATCGTCTTCATCATAGTCTTCTTGATCAGGATTCGGTGTGGTCGGGCAGTTGTCTACATCGCCGCAGACACCGTCGCCGTCAATATCGTTGTCCGGGTCGTTGGGGCAAGCATCGCAGACATCACCGATTTCATCGCTGTCGGCATCTTCTTGACCGGGATTGTAATCGTTCGGGCAGTTGTCACAGACATCGCCTACGTCGTCGCCATCACCGTCCTCCTGCCCTGGATTTGAGATGGTCGGACAGTTGTCGCAGGCATCGCCGACATCGTCACCATCGCTGTCCTGCTGTGAAGGGTTGTAAACTTCAGGGCAATTGTCCTCAGGGCAGTCGTTTTCCGGGTACCCGGGATCGCCGTAGCCGTCGCCGTCGCTATCGACGCAAACGTCCCCGCATTGGTCGCCAATCACCAACCTGCCTTCCCATTGTGGCTGGTAGTAATATCTGTCCCGCTCGGGCTTTTCAGGCCCTATGAACAACCACTTTGAAGCAATATTAAACTCAAGCGTATCAAGCACGAACCAATCATCTTCGTCCCAATCCGACAGGGTAAAGTAGTAACTCGCCCACAGTCGTCTCCCACTGGGATCACCCACAACACCGGGTTTCATGAATGCTACGCCACCAAAGACAAACCTCAGGCTGTCATTGGTTTTGTTAATATCACCATCTTCATAGAAAGATATGATGGAAAAACTGCTTTCAATTAGCGCACTCGCCTTGGCACTGTCCATTTGCAGATTGGGGTTATCCCAGATGAAACCCATCGACGCACCGACTATTATTGAGTCGCTGTAGACATATAGGTCAAGTTGTACGTCAAGCTGACCGGCATTTGCATCCGGGCACACGGAAACAACCATGGCCACTGTGTCCGGGATACCCGGGTCTGGATCCTGCGCTGCGGCGTGCGGGGCGATAATGGCGAAAAGCCACAGCGCGCAAAGCATTGTTCTCAATCTCATGTTTTAAACCTCCTTAAGAGTGACAGTTAAAGGTTTTTGGTGATACTTGGTTACATTCCAACACTGGGACACATGGGCTCTTATTGTATCGTCCCAGAAATAGCTTGTAAAATAACTTGCGTATTCTGTGGCGGGGTGATCTTCAGATCGCCCTGTGTGAAAATGGCTTTCCCGTCGGATCTGAAGGTCCGCCGGGCACAGGACTAGGCGCATATATTTCCGGGACACAACACTAGGTCTCGGGGAACATAAGAAGCACGGATTAAGCGCCATGAAGGCAAACATAGCCATTCCCGGCTAAAAACTCTTAATTAGCAGATTCGCTTCGTCTATCTCAAGTACAGGCAGTTAGTACATAAAACATATGCCTGACCATATGTCCCTCATTAAATCTAATATATGGTGAACCACTCCCTGAGTCAAGGCTTATTTTGTTCCGACTCAACTCGCTATGACACGCGCGAAGATTAAAAGTGAATGCGGTCGCTGGTGGTGTCCTCGGGGGCTGGCTTGGATTTTCGTGAAGAATTGGACATACGCAGCCCCGTCGCGGGATGCAGGCGGCAGGTTGTCGTTGGCTGGTTTTCAACGGTGAAGATTTCACTGCGGACGTTTACACAACGCTCAGTGGCAAGTTCCCCGGATTCCAGGCAAACGTCAACATGAACAATCCCATCCGGTTCTTCGAAATCCAGCGCCGGTAGAGAGTCATGTGCCTTAATCATAAACTCGGTCCAGATTGGCACGCCGTTCTTGGCGCCGTCCTGGTTTTTCCCAAGAGAAGTCTTATCATCAAAGCCGACCCAGGTACCGGCGGTAATCTGGGGGGTGAAGCCGATAAACCAGTTGTCGCAAAAGGCGTCCGAGGTGCCGGTTTTGCCGCCGGCCGGACGGGTAAAACCCAACCATTGCGAGCTCCGCCCGGTGCCGTTGACGACCACGGAGCGGAGTAGATCGACCATGATGTAGGCAGTCTTCGCCGAAAGCACTTCCTCTTTTTCGACCGCGGTATTGTCTTCGAGTACGCGCCCATAGCGATCGATAATTTTGTGAATCGAACGATAGGAAACGAGAATGCCTTTATTGGGGAAAGTAGAAAATGCCGACACCAGTTCCAGCAGTCTTACCTCGCTGACGCCAATGGCCAGAGAGGGAACTTCGGCCAGGGGAGTCGTTATCCCCATCCGCCGAGCGTAAAAAATGGCCTGGGAGGGATGGATTTTCAAAAGCAGTCGTATGGCAACCAGGTTTCGCGACAGGCGCAGGGCATCCCGCATTGTTATCGGTCCCTTGAACTTGTCATCGAAGTTGTGCGGACGCCATTGCTTGGCGCCGGGGATGTCCAGCACAATCGGGTTGTCATCGACAATATCGGTGGTTCGGAAGCCGTTGTCGATGCAGGCGGTATAAACGAACGGCTTGAAAGCGGAGCCGGGCTGCCGCAAGGCTTGAACGGCACGATTGAACTTGGTCTCCTCAAATGACCGGCCGCCGATCATCGCGAGAATGTCGCCGTTGGCGTTGTCAATGGCGACAAAGGCACCCTGGATCTTCTTGTATACCCAAATCGAATCACCGAACTCGTCAACCGTATCGGGGAGAACCTCGGTATAATGCTTGTTTGTAATATCATACTTCCGCTCAATCCGGACACGCAGTGAATCGACTTTGCGGCTGACTGCCGTTTCGGCGGCCTCCTGTAGCCCGACGTCGAGCGACGTGAATATTTTCAAGCCCCCGGAGTAGAGCACGTTTTCACCGTACCGGTCAAGGATGTACTGGCGGACCCATTCCGTGAAATATGGAGCTATTCCGATCTTCTCTTCGGGGGGTGAAATCTTCAATGGCTCCCGGCTGAGAGAGTCGTGTTCCACCTTCGAGGCTTCCCCGCACCGGTAATAGGAATACAGAACGCGGTCGCGCGCCCGGCGACACTTGTCGGGGTTCTTAAACGGGGAATTGATGTTGGGCGCTTTCAAAACACCAATCAGGATAGCGCAGTCGTTGACATCGAGCTCTCCAACCGATTTCGAGAAAAAGGCGTGGGCCGCCGCCGCAATACCATAAGCGCCCCGGCCAAAGTAGTACTGGTTGAAATACATCTCGATGATTTCTTCCTTGGAATAAGTCCGCTCCAGTTTGATAGCCGTCAACGCCTCTTTGATCTTCCTTTCAAAGGTGCGTTTCCGGGTCAAAAATAGCATGCGGGCAAGCTGCTGAGTGATAGTCGAGGCTCCGGCTGCTCTTTCCCATTTTAACAGGTTGGAAGCAGCAACGATGAAGACTCGGCGTACGTTTATTCCCCAGTGGTCAAAGAACTCGCGATCCTCCGACGCCAGCAGCATGTCAACAAGATGAGAGGGGAGAGCCCGGTATGGAGTCAAGACACGGTTCTCGCTGTAGAACTCTTTCAGTAGGATACCGTTACGGTCGTATACCTTTGTTTTGAGACTCGGCTCGATGTTGTGAAGCTGCTCAAACGAAGGCAGCTCCGACTGATACACTACGTAGGTACGGTAAGCAAGGACACAAACGAGTATCAAGCTGAAAACAGTCAGGACAATGATTGAATTTCTCAGCCGGCGCCTTTTATATTGTCTTTGATCCACCGAAATTGCCATAAATCAAATCTTGCTCCCCGATAACAGTCAAGTCAAGATAAAATAGGTTGACAGGCCGTACGGTTGCTTTTTGCCGGTTTTCTTGCTAACATAGTTGTTCCTAATTAGGGAAACTGTGTAAATCAACCTTTGGTTGTTATATGACGATACCTCGATAAAGATGCACAGATGGAGAGGAAATTGAGCACGGAATCAGTCAACAGCCGGTTAGACACCGAGTTCAAACGCCAGTGGGGGATCATTGCTCGAGGAGCCGTTGATCTCCTTCCCGAAGGTGAATTCGAAGAGCTGGTGAGAAGATCGATTAAAGAAAACGTCCCCCTACGAGTAAAACAGGGTTTTGACCCAACCGCTCCCGACATTCATTTGGGGCATACAATTGGAATACGTAAGCTCAAGCAGTTTCAGGAGTTGGGACACAAGGTCATACTGATTGTGGGCGACTACACGGGCATGATTGGCGACCCGTCGGGCCAGTCGGCGACCCGCCCACAGCTCGATTACGACAAAATCATGAAAAACGCCGAGACCTATCAGAAGCAGTTCTTCAAAATTTTAGACAGGTCAAAAACCGAGGTGCGCTTTAACGGGGAGTGGTTCAAACAGATGGATTTTTCCGATATTATGAATCTGGCCACCAAGTTCACCGTTGCTCGCCTGTTGGAACGGGATGACTTCGAAATCCGTATACGACGGGGAATACCGATCTCGATACACGAACTGTTCTATCCGCTAATGCAGGGTTATGACTCAGTAGCTATCAAAGCCAACGTCGAAATCGGCGCCACCGAACAGAAATTCAATCTCTTGGCCGGGCGGACCATACAGGAGGCTTACGGCGTTGAACCGCAGTGCATTCTGACCATGCCGGTTCTGGTCGGTATTGACGGCGAGAAGCGCATGTCCAAATCACTGGGCAATTACATTGGCATTAACGAGCTGCCCAAGGAGATATTCGGCAAGGCGATGTCTATTCCTGACGATATGATTTATCCCTACTTCGAGCTGGCCACCGACGTCACGTTGGAAAAGCTCGACAACATCAAAAAAGCTCTTTCCCAGCCGGATGTCAACCCGATGGCGATCAAAAAGGAGCTGGCCCAGACGTTAGTCGACATGTATCACCCGCCGGGCTCTGGAAAAAAGGCGGAGGAAGAATTTGAGCGGATTTTCTCTCGCAAGCAGTTTCCCGATGAAGTCCCTGTGATCTCCAGTGAAGACCTCAAGCACTTGGACATTAAACCTGAGAATATCTATCTGGTCCATCTAATAACACGGGCGAAGCTGACCAGATCAAACAGTGAGACCCGGAAACTTATTGAAGCCGGCGCCGTTTTATTAGACGGCAAGAAGATCACCGATTCTAATTACGAATTTGCACTAAAAGAAGGCGAAGAGAAGATTCTGAAAGTGGGCAAAAGACGATTTCTCAAAATTCGCGCCTGAGCGACTTACCAGGCTAATCATCGAAAGAATCGAGCGAAGCATTGAAAAAACTGGCCATATTCACACCCTTGCTTATCTTCCTGGTCGTCGGATGCTCATCCAAAGCGGTTAAGCAGCAGATCAGGGAGGTCAAAGCTGAGTCCCGGCAACTACATGGCGAACCTGTTCCGCTGTCACCTTTGGAGGACAAAATCCGTCCTCAGGCTTTCCATTACTTTGTTAATGCCACTCTCCACGAGCAGATGGGTAACCCCTACCTCGCGGCGGTGAATTACCAAAAAGCGCTGCGATTTTACCCGGAATCCTACGAAATCCGCTTCTCTCTTGCAAAACATCTTTACAAACTACAGAAGTTTGAGGATGGCCTAGCCGTATTGTCTCAGATCAGCCCGGAAGATCCCGACGTATATGATCTGCGCGCCAAACTGTACCTGGCCATTGGGGCCGATGACTCGGCCCGAATGTCATACCTTGAATCGGTGGCGCTTGATTCCACAAATTCCAGCGCATATTCCTACCTTGCCAGTGTCTACCGTAAACAGCACAATATCGATTCTACAATCTGGGCTTACAAAAACCTGGCCAGGTTAAGGCCTGAGCAGTACCGACTTTTAACGGAGTTGGCCAGGCTGCAGACTCAAAAAGGAGACTATGAGTCGGCCAAAACACTATTCCGGAGTTCCATTGAACTGGCCGGGGGACCGGAGAATATCGTCTCCTTTATCGGTCTGGGAGAATTGTACCAAATCACACAACAACCTGAGTCGGCCTTAATCGTATTAAATATGGCGCTTGAAATAGAATCGGCTAATGTTCTCATTCACAGAAACTTACGAAGTGTTTACATTCTCATGGACTCGCTTGAGTTGGCCCTTCCCCATGCCCGACAAGAGACGGAGCTGACGCCGCTGGACCTTTCTGCTGCTCGTCGACTGGGCATGTTATACTACTGGCTCGATTCTCTACGGCAGGCCGATTCGGTCTTTACCCACCTGGTGGCAAGCGGCGAACGACACCCGGCAAATCACAGTTACTTAGGTCGCATCGCTCTTCGCAACGAGGACTTAGAGCGCGCCCGCGAGCAGTTTACCATTGTGACCCAACTGGCCGACTCCGTGTATGAATCATGGCTGAACCTGGGGTATGTCTATCGCCAAATGGGACAGCCGGACAAAGAGATTGAGACCTATCGCAGCGGCCTGAGCCACATGCGCGATGAGCAAAGCCAGTCGCGGCTTTTGTTTACGCTGGGATCGGCGTACGAACAACATGGAAGAATTGACGAATCCGTGGCTACTTTCGAGGAACTGGTCGCCAAAGAGCCCGATTTTGACCAGGCTCTCAACTATCTGGGGTACATGCTGGCCGACCGGGGGGAACGCCTTGAGTATGCCCGGGAGTTGATCGAGCGGGCCGTCTCAATTTCGCCGGATAACGCCGCTTACCTTGACAGCTATGGTTGGGTCTTTTATCGCCTCGGCGACTACAAGGAAGCGCTGGTTTATTTGAAAAAAGCAGTAACGCTTGACAGCGACTCGGTAATATTCGACCATCTCGGTGACGTGTATCAAGCTGTGGGAAATACTGAGCAAGCTCGTACCTGGTGGCAAAAGGCGCTTGAGATCGATCCCGACAATGAACAGATCAAGGAGAAACTCGGTTTGTGAACCACGGGTTGAATAGTACCCATATTCCTTTGTTGTTCTTTGTGGGGGCATCCATGCTGTTTATGCTTGCGGGGTGCGCTGAGGTGGCTCCCCCTCCCGGAGGCGAGGCTGACAAACTCAGTCCCATTCTGACAGGTTCCATACCTGAAAACGGCACCGTCAATGTCGCCCCGGGTAATTCCATCACCCTTTTTTTCTCAGAAAGAATCGTTGAACCGAAGTCAGGCAAAGCGGTGTTTATATCGCCTCGCCCGTCAAGAGAACCTAAACTAAAGTGGAAATCCGACCGTCTGCAAATAATTCTCCCCGACAATTTCCGAACCAACGAGACCTACATCATCTCTCTGAGCGCCAATATTACCGACCTGCGCGGCAACAAGCTTGACAGCGCAACCATTATCGCCTTCTCCACCGGCCCGTCACTTGACTCCGGGTATGCCGCCGGTAATGTCTACTCGAAAGACAAACCGCTCAGCGGGCTTATGGTGGCTCTGTACCGAGACTCGGCCTTTAAAGACACTACCATGATTTTTGATTCCCTCTACCCGGATTACGTCACCCAGACAACCAAGGAGGGCATGTTCACTTTCCAGTACCTGCCGGAGCGGGAATACCGCCTGGTGGCTTTTGACGACAAAAATCTCAACGAACGTTTTAATCCGGCGCGGGAATCTTTCGCCCTTCCTGACCGCCCCATCATCCCCGGGGGCGAAATACCGCTGGATAATCTTGAGCTTTCCCTCACCACGCAGGACACTGCAACGTCGGAAATCATCTCGGCCGCCTTCACTGCTAATCGGTTGTTGAAAGTACGTCTGTCGCGAGAAATCCCGCTTGACCTGCTGCGCCGGAACCCCTCCAATATCATGCTGAGAAGTCAAGAGGACACCAACCAGGTGTACGTAGTCAATTCCTTTCTTGAATCAGATACAACCAGAGCCTCTGTTCTCAATTGCCATTTTGAGCCTCTGAGCGAAGAGACATACGATTTGGAGCTGACTTACGACATTTCGAGACCGACGATTCACTGTCGCGGCATACCGGTGAAGCTGGTCGAAGATAAAAACCCACCGACTGTTATCAGATTCTATCCGGACCGGACTCCGCAGTTTATCGACAAGATAGTGATACAGGTCGTCTTTTCAGAACCGCTTGACACTGCCAAAATTACGGAGGGCACTTTCGTCCTCCGCAAACAATCCGACATAGACGTTTCTCTGACTCGTGAGTGGCGGGACGCGTTTCACCTTATTCTGCGCCCATCCGAACTCAAGGAGGGCACATCATATACATTGGCTGTCACCGAGTTCGAAATCGCCGACATGGCTGGCAACCTCCTTGGCGACAGTCTGCGGGGATATCCCTTTTCGACATTAGATTCTGACTCGCTGGGGTCCGTATCTGGGGAGGTAGTGGTGGAGATTGCAGATCAGCAGGGCAGCCCGGCCGTGCTGTCGTTCAAAAAGGTCGGCACCAAGCAGGCTTTTGACTTGTCGTTGTCGGGAAAGAAGTTCAAGATTGACGTACCGGCGGGGAAATATCTACTGTCCGGATTTGTCGATTCTGACCTTGACGGGCAAAAAGGCTACGGGTCCATTTATCCTTTCCGCTTGGCCGAAACGTCGGCGAGCTACGCCGATACGATCGCCGTCCGAGCTAGATTTGAAACTACTGGGATAAGATTCGAGTTCAAGTGAGCATTATGCAACGTCAGCATCGTAGGTCGGGTTCCAAATGGAGTCCGCCTCAGGTGGATAAATGAGAAACCCGACCTACAAAGCTAAGGCACCATGGGAGGTCGCATGAAGGATACATACTGGCAAACAATTGACCACATCATTGGACCGACTACAATTGAGGAATTTAACCAGATTGGTCAAAAAGAGACTCGGAACGCCGTCGAGCGCTTCATTCTCAAGCACGGTGAGGCATCCACCATACTTCTGGATGCCGGCTGCAACACGGGAGTAGAAGGGCACCGGTTATTTCAAAAGAACTATCCCGGATTATATATAGGCGTGGACAGCAACGCCAAAGCGCTGACGCATGCTTTGCAAAACCTGTACGGCTATCCGGCCGCTTTTTTTCTGGCCGATCTTGAGTCGATACCTTACCCGGATGGCTATTTTGACATTGTTCTCACTAAGGACGTTATCGAACACGCTTCGCACTATGCCGCTATCCTGGCAGAACTGGCACGACTGACTAAGAGGTGGTTGATTCTGTCAATGTTCATCAAAATGCACGATCAGCCGGATTTCATCCACCGCGAGCCTCAGGGTTTTCACCATAACCGGTATGAAAGAAGAAAGCTCTACAGCTTCATGGCCGGCCACGGTTTTGGCGATCCCAGGATTATCTTTGAAACCGGCGAAGACGAGGTGCTGGTGTTTGAAAAGGGAAGAGAGACGTCGTCCCGTTGATGTGTTTCCGGCACGGGGGGGACAAGCCCCCCCGCTACGTGAAGTTGATGCAATCCTATAACTGCCCCCAGACTTTCAACGTTACCCGGCGGTTCTTGGAAGCGGCATTCCGTTCGTCCGGCATCGCGACCGGCTTTTCTTTACCGTGCGAGATAATAAAGAGACGATACAGCGATATTCCAAAGCGTTCGAAAAGAAACCGTTTGGCGGCGCTGGAACGCTTTTCACCCAGGAGGAGATTGTACTTGGAACTACCGGTACGATCGGTATGCCCGGCAATTTCAATCACCGAACCGGGGTGCTCTTCCATCTTCTGGCCGGCCTCGTTCAGAATAGCTGCCGCGCCCTCATTGATCTCATAGCTGTCAAAGTCAAAATTAATCACGCCTGACCAGATAATCTGATAGTTCTCAAATCCTTTGGCCTGGTTAATGGCCATATCGGTCTTGTCGGATAACTGCTTGGCCAGCGACTGGAGCTTGGCGATTTCGCTGGCGTTGGTATCAGTCTTGTCTTTCAGGGCTGTGATTTTGGAATCCGTGCGCGATTCCGACTGATTGATTTGCTCCTGAACAAAATCTTTGTTCACACCGCAGCCCGCCGCAAGCAGGGCCAGGGCTGCAACAACAATCCCTGTCGTTCTCATCATCGATCGTTCCTTTCTCATTAATGATTACACCTCACCTCATCTTCTCATCATTTGGCGCCTATATTAAACCCCACTAACTTTTTGAAGGCAACAAAAAAATGTTAAAAGAAAACCTTCGTTTCAACAGCTATTGTAGGTCGAAACCTCTGTGGTTTCGACAGCCCTAAACTTTCACGGTTGATTTGCGTGAGGGATACGATATATTCCACACGTAACGGTTTTCGTGCGCCGTCACGAATCCTTTCGTGACGGCTACATTGGTGCAGTCAGGAAGGGATTCCTGACTGCGCATAAATTTACCCACACGAATATACGATGAGCCATAATTTTCATTGCTTGACCGCCCCGGCCGTGATTCCAGAGACAATTTGCCTTTGCATAAGAATGAACAGGATCAAAATAGGCAGTACCGCCACCCCCGAACCGGCCATCAAATGCTGCCAGTCGATCGCCTGGTGGCCCTGGTACAAGGCCAGACCTACCGGTAGCGTGCGCACGTCGTCGCTTGAGGTCAGAATGTAAGGAAACAGGAATGAATTCCAATTGGTAAAGAACACCTGTATGGCCAGTACAGCCAGAGCCGGTTTGCACAGCGGCATGACGATCCTCACCAGGATACGCAACTCTCCGGCGCCGTCAAGGCGGGCCGCTTCTTCCATCGAAGAGGGGATCGACTCAATGTACTGCTTGACCAGAAAAATCCCGATCGGATTGACCAGCCAGGGAAGAATAAGCGCCCAGTAACTATCGTACAGGCCTGTTTTGACCATCAAGATATACAGCGGGACAATCAGGATGTGGGCGGGGATCATGAGAACCACAATAACTGTCATAAAAAGGAGCTTGTTATGAAGGTACTTGTACCGCGCCAGAGCGTAGGCGACCATGAAGCAAAACAGGATATTTCCGACCGTGACCGTCAGCCCGACAAAGAGGGAGTTGAACAGGTATCGCCCCATGTTGTGCGCCAAAAAAAGATCACGGTAATTGGCCAGGGTGAAGTCGACATTAAAGATCCGTCCGATATCGATACTCCCTCCGGCGCTCATCAGCGACACACGAAACATCCACACCAGTGGAAAGACCATAATTGCCAGCAGGAGGACTAACACCAGGTAGTTGAATGCGGAAAAAACCTTGCGTCTCACCACAGCGCCTGCCTTCGTCTGAGCAGTAAAAACCACATAGCCGAAAAAAGAGCAATGATGACGAACAGGACATAGGCCGCAGCCGAGGCATAGCCGCTTTTGAATCCGGTAGTCAGGCCGGTCTCGTAGACAAAGTAAACCGCCGTGGAGGTATCGAATTTCCCCTTGGTCATCACGAAAATTTCCACAAACACCTGGAAGGACTTTATCGAGTTGATGACGAGGATAAATAGAGCCACCGGCTTAAGCAGGGGCAGGGTGATCGAAAAGAGCCGGCGGACAGCTCCCGCACCATGAATCTCAGCCGCTTCATACAGCTCCTCAGGTATCGACTTCAAGCCCGCCAGAAAAATGAGCATATAATATCCCACCGACATCCAGACATCCATCGCCATGATGGAAAACAGAGCTGTGGAACTGTCATAAAGCAAACCGTTTTCCGGTGGAGTCAAACCAACTAACTTAGCTAACAGAACGACATAGCCACCGCGCTGGTACAGGTTCGTGAATATGAGGGCGATAACCACCATCGAAGTTATTGAGGGCAAGAAGTAAGCGGCGCGGAAAACACCCCGCCCTTTGAAACGGCGGCTAACCAGCAAAGCCATGCTGAGCGAGAGAACAGTCGTGACCGGTATGGTGCCGAGGACGAAAATGAAGGTGTTTTTTAACGCTTTGATGAAGTCCTGATCTGAAAACAGCGCGCGGTAGTTAGCCAGCCCGACCCACTGGTAATCTTTGACAAGTAACCGGAAATCGGTAAACCCCATGACAAACGAGATCACAAGGGGGAAGAGCCAGAATACGGCCAGGGTCAACAGCCAGGGGAGAACTAACGCCAGCGCTGTTGACCGGGAGGGTTTCATTTTTTCTTGAGCTCGTCAATTTTCAGACGAGCCTGTCGCAACGGTTCCGCTACCAACCCGGAGCCGAACAGGGCGTCCTCAACGGCTCTTTCAATGGCATCCTCCATGTAGACCCAGTCGGGATCAACAGGCGGATGATTGGCTGACCTTATCTGTTTGATAAACGTCTGGAGGTGGTCGTTCGAGGTGAAATACGGATCGCTCTGAGCAGCGATACTCGACGGATTGGCGGAACGGTTGGCTTTGCAGAAAAGAATCTGGTTTTCCGGTGAGGTAATAAAGTCAATAAGCTTCATAGCAGCCTCTTTGTGCCTGGAAGCCTCGTTAACGGCCAAAAACTCGCCGCCAAGAAATGACTTGCCGGGGAAATTCAGCCCCGGGATAAGAGTTGAAACGAGGTTGATCTGACGGTTTTCGAGTTCAATTCGCTTCAACAGCCAGTCGCCGGAAATGATAAAACCGATCTTGCCGTCGAGAAAAGCATCCTCGATACCACGCTGGTTGGACACGTAGCCGCAGGAATCATGCAGTTCCTTGTACAGCCTTAACGCGTTAATAGCTTTCTCGGACGAGAGAATACAGTACTTGCTGTCGTCGGTAAAAATTTGCGCCCCATACGACCAGAAAAAGGGGAGATACTTTTTGTACAGTCGGTGCTTCTCAGCAGTGTTCGACCCCCAGCCGTAAACATTCTCCCCAAGGGCGTTGATCTTGCGCGCAGCCATTTGGAGTTCAAACGTTTTAATAGGCACCCAATCGCTGTTGTATCCGGCCCGGGTCAGCAGGTCGCGATTGGCAAACAAAACCCTCGTTCCCAGTATCCACGGTTTGGCGTACACCTTATCCTGGTAAGTGGCCATTCCCCACCCCTGGAACTCGCCGCTGTCAGGGGCAATTTCATCGGAGATGTCGACCAGGTGGCCGTTGGCGGCAAACTGGGCAATCCAGTCCGAGCCAAGCTCAACGACGTCCGGCCCGGTGCCGGAGGCAAATGAAATGACAATCTTTTCGTGGCCGTTGGCCCAGGTAAGGTCGGTTAGCTTCACCTCGATATCAGGATTGGCCTTTTCAAACTCGGCCACCACTGCCGAAATCGTAGGCTTGATATTCGGGTCGGTCCAGAACTGCCACCAGTGGATGGTCGTCGCTGCTGAGACATTAAGACCAAGAAAAACAAGAACTGTCGATACGAGGAAAGTGGTTGTTTTCATGCTACCTCTCAATCGAGAATGTGAATCATAACCAATAAATAATGCCGGCCTCGCCGGGGTCAATGAAAAAATCTTTTTGTTGATGTGGGAGCTGGAGGCACGTTTTGTCCTTTCTATGCTCTGGCACTATGTTGCAGTGACGGCGTCTCAGGCCTCCCCATGGTTTGATGCTGACAAGCTCCCAACCCTGATTGCGGCTCTGATTTCCATAATCATCGTTCTGTACACCACCTATCATCGGTCGAGTCGAGAAAAATTCAAAATGCGCGAGATTGCAGGCCTGAAAGCCGTCGAAGAAGCTATCGGACGAGCCACCGAGATGGCGCGGCCGGTCCTGTACACCCCTGGTTGGGGAGGAGATATTCAGCGCCCGACGACGATTGCCTCTATGAACTTCCTCAGCCACGTAGCAGGGAAGACGGCGGCATACGACTGCACCCTTGTTTATCCCACTCATGACCCCGTTCTCATGGCTGTCGCTCAGGAAGTCGCGCGGGAAAGCTACGCGCGTGCCGGTTACCCCGACCGCTTCCGCTCCGAGAACATCTCGTATGTCACCTCCTCGCAGTTTGGCTACGCTGCGGCTGTGGACGGCATTATCAGCCGCCTGAAACCGGCATCCATATTCCTTTTGGGGACATTCGAGGCCGAGTCGCTGATACTGGCTGAAACCGGCAATTCCGTCGGCGCCATCCAGATTGCCGGCACCGACTCGACCATCCAGCTCTCTTTCTTCATTGTCGCCTGCGATTACACGCTCATCGGCGAGGAGTTGTTTGCAGCTTCCGGTTACCTGTCGGGCGACCGGTCAATCCTGACTTCGGTACGCGCTCAGGACATTCTGAAGGTGCTGATAGGGCTGCTTCTGGTAATTGCCGTCATCTGGAGCACGATTGATGCCCTCAGCGGCAATGCCGGCAGCGGCTGGTGGAGCTTCTGATGGATCGTAAAGTCGCCCTCGGTGTCTGTTTTATCTTTGGGCTGGTCATGTTCGCCCAGTACTTCTCGCAGCACCCAGCTGCCAGGTCGATTAACCAGGCCATACTGGAATACTGGCAAATCATATTTGCCTTCACCTTGCTGGTGGGGGTAGTGAGTGTGTTTAAGAATAACGTTGTGCAGATACGACGGGGACAAGACAGGTCTTACCGCCTGATTACTCTAGCCGGGCTGGTGGCAATGCCGTTTCTGGCTCTCATCTGGGGCATCAAAGCCGACATGCCGTTCATGTGGGTCTTCGAAAACATTCAAGCCCCCATGCAGTCGACCGTCTTTGCGCTGCTGGCCTTTTTTGTGGCCTCGGCCTCCTTTCGCGGTTTTAGAGCCCGCTCCGTGCCGGCGGCGATACTGCTTCTCTCCGCCCTGATAATCCTCCTGAGCCGAAGTGCCGTCGGCACTTTTATCTTCCCACAGATGACGGAGGTGGCTGATTGGATACGCCATTACCCCTCGATGTCCGCCCGGCGGGCTATCTTGATTGGCATTGGGTTGGGGTCGCTGACGACGTCCATGAGAGTCATATTGGGAATTGAGCGAACCTGGTTGGGAGGGGGAAAATGAAGAATATTGAAACTCGGCACTGGACTTTCCTCGGACTGTTTGTCTGCATCGGGCTGGTCATGCTCATTGACGTAAAGCTGGACATACCGGTATCTGCCCAAACGCGCAAGATGTTCGACTTCATCGACTCCCTTCCCGCCGGGTCCGTTCTGATGGTCTCCTTTGACCACGAAGCTTCTTCTCTGCCGGAAATACGTCCCATCGGTCTGGTCATCTTGCGCCACGCCTTTGCCAAAGGGCATCGTCTGATTGGGGTGGCGTTGCTGGCCGAGGGAACCGTCATCGGATACCGTCTCATGCAGAAAACAGCCGCCGAGTATGGCAGAGAATACGGCCAGGACTATGTCTACCTCGGTTTCAAACCGCAATACATCGCGGCTATTCTGTCGATGGGGGAGTCGATCCCCAGAACCTTCCCCCAGGACTACCTCGGACGTCCCTATGAGCAGTTCGATCTGCTGAGAGATGTGGATAACTATGACGACGTTGCCGCCGTGATTTCCGTAACCGACGGATCTCTCACTACCCACTGGATGGAGTATGGCGGAGCGCGCTACGGTGTGCGGGTCCTGTCGGGAATGACGGCCGCGATGGTGACCACTTTCGACCCCTACGTCGCCTCCGGTCAGATGCACAGCCTGGTGGCCGGACTTCGCGGCGCCGCCGAATATGAGCGCCTTATCAACCGCGAGGTAGGAGGGGAGAGAGGGATGCTGGCTCAAACGACCGCTCATCTCTACGTGATCGCCCTGGTACTGCTCGGTAATTTGATCTACTTCCGGTCACGAAGAAAAAGGAAGTCAGCATGAGTGACCCCGCCACAATCATTGCCGGCCTGCTAACGTTGGCCATTTTGTCGTTTTTGTACCGTGACAACCCAATCTACAAAATGGCCGAGTCTCTTCTGATCGGAGTTTCAATCGGTTACACTCTGGTAATTGTCTGGACGAGCACTTTAATGGATCTACTATTTAAACCTCTCTTCTCCGATGGACAGTACGCTCTAATGCTGCCGCTGGTGCTCGGCCTGTTGATGTTCGGGCGGTTCCTTGCGAAGACTTCCTCACTCTCGCGTATACCCATTGCGGTCATGATCGGTTCCGGCGCCGGGGTAGCTATTCCGGTAATGCTCGAAGCCCGCACTCTGAAACAAATGTCAGCCACCGTGACCCCGCTGGTTATCGAGTCAGGGTTTCCCGACCTGTCGGCAATCGTGGTCATCGCGGGTGTCTTAACAACATTATCTTACTTCTATTTCAGCCGCGAACACAAAGGTACGCTGGGAAAGTCAGCGAAAATCGGCACGTACTTTTTGATGATCTTCTTTGGAGCGACCTTCGGATACACTGTCATGTCGCGTATGTCTACTTTCATCGGGCGGATGGAGTTTCTCCTGACGGAGTTTTTGCATCTGAGCGGATAAGTATTTGTAGGGCAGGAGCCCTTGTGCTCCTGCCAATTGATGTCATGAAGTGCCCTCGCTGTAAATCGGCCATGAAGGAGATGAAGCGATCCTTTCACAAACGACGCAAATGGGTTTGCCCCAAGTGCGGCCGCATCCGATTTCAGGAGGTGAAACAGAGAACTAAGAAGTGACTCACGAGTTGGGTTCAGTGCCCGGCGGATGTCCTCGTCTGTCGCGTCCCCTTGACCCGTGTCCAATAATCTGATATAATCAAGCGCGACATGCAAATAAGAGTAGGCACCTCAGGATACAGTTTTGAAGACTGGCGAGGGGAATTCTATCCCCAGGACATCGACAAGGGGAAAATGCTTGACTACTATGTCAGACACTTCTCAACGGTTGAAATAAACTCTACGTACTACCGTATCCCTCACCCGGCGGTCATGGTCAACATTGTCAAGAAGGCGCCAGCGAGCTTTGATTTTATGGTTAAAGTTCCCCAATCGTTGACTCACCGTCGAACAGATGTTGACAGCGACCTGGGCAAATTCACAGAGGCGATCAGGCCGTTCGAGGCGTCAGGTAAGCTGGCTGGACTGCTGGCCCAGTTTCCCTATTCATTCAAGTTCAACCACGACAGTTTGGACTACATCGTCACATGCCGAGAGGCTCTCTTGCCGCACCGCCTGTTTGTTGAGTTCCGCCACGATAGCTGGGTCAATCGCATCATGTATGACCGTCTGCAAGCGGAGCGAATTGGCTATGTCAGCGTTGACGAGCCACAATTGAGCGGGTTGTTGAAGCCTTACCTGGTAACAACGACTGATGTCGGCTACCTCCGACTCCATGGCCGCAACGCAGACAAGTGGTGGGACGGAGGCAAACTGCGTTATGATTATAGTTACACTAAAGAAGAACTTGAGGTCTGGCAAAAGAAAATCGAAAATGTAAAGTATAAAGTTAAAAAGATGTACGTCTTTTTTAACAATTGTCATAAGGGTAAAGCAATCACCAATGCTCGGCAATTCATGAACCTCTTGAAAGGCTTCTAAGAACTCTTCTGTTGAATCCAGCGGATGTGACGTTCCACGGGCACAGTAATCTGATACAACACCGATAACCTCACCACCTTTTTGTTGACTCGAAGAGTATCTCCCGTTATATGCCAACAGCTTAAAAAGAAGAAGATATGTTATGTACATAAGGCTGGATAATGTTCTCAAGGAATTCACAAGATGGACGAAGTAGTGAAAACGGAGGTCATGTGGGTTTAGGCATAATCAACAGGAAGACTCTTCCGAGGGTATTGCTTCTGCTGGCCGGATTCGTCCTTTTTTCAGCCAATACGGTTTACTTTCTCAGAGCCGGCCAGACATCCTTCATGACACCCCTTCAGAGAACCTTCCATTTTGATTTTGATAATGTCCAAAAGAAAGGTCCCTATCTGAATCTAAAGGCCGCTCTACTGCTCAACTACGAGAACGGTGAAGTATTGTATGCGAAAAACTGCGACAAGGTCCGATCCATTGCGTCCCTAAGCAAACTTGTCGCGGCAATGGTGGTCATCGATAAGGGAGTCGATCTCAACAAGGCAGAGACAATAACCAGACAGGACGCTCGCCGCTCGCGTCGTTCGAGACTGAGGGTAGGATACGAGCTGACCCTGCGCGACCTCTTGCACGCCGCCTTGATAAACTCCGACAACCGGGCCACCAAGACTCTGGCGCGGGCGATATCGGGGTCAATCGAAGCATTTGTCAGGGAAATGAACCGCAAGGTCAAAAAGCTCGGTCTGAAGAACACTGTCTTCTATGATCCCACCGGACTCGATGAACGCAATGTTTCCACCGCTCACGAAGTGGCCAAAATCATCCACTATGCCTATGAATACGATCTGATTGCCGAAATCACGGCCAAGAAAAAGTACCGGGTAAAAATCCTGAACAGGAAAAACCGCTTCCACCGCTTTTCCAATACCAACCGGCTGGTCTTGTCGCCTTATAAAGTGCTGACGGGAAAGACGGGATACACCATCGCTTCCGACTACTGTCTCGCCACCCTGGTCAAGAACAAAAAGGGGGAGAGGCTGACGCTAGTCGTTCTCGGTGTCCCGGGTGACAAACTGCGTTTCAAAGAAGCCCGCCGACTGCTCAAGTGGGGATTCAGAAACCTTTCGTAATTCTAATCGATCTGACTTTGAAGATAGCAGGTTGGGTTCCGCAGGCCCGCCTTGGGTGGGATAAGAAACCCGACATGTTTACTATTGACAAAGCATTGGTAAAATCATTTGGCAACGGCTCACCTACAGCTTATAATTGCAACTCAGGTAACTTAGTAACGTAGGTCAAAACCCCTGTGGTTTTGACGAGCCTGGTTAAGAGTTGCGTAGAATGAGCCTTATGACATCGCGTCCTTCCATACTTGTCGTCGGCGCCGGATATGTCGGTCTGGCGACAGCCGTCTTCCTTGCCGATACGGGTTACCCTGTGAACGTCATTGAGAAAAACCCGTACACAGTAGAGTCCCTCAGCCGTGGTCGCCTGCACTTTTGCGAACCGTTGCTTCAGAAGAAGCTCAGACAAGTTCTCAAGAAGAAAAAGGTGCAACTCAGTTGCCCCGCAAAAAAGTTGTATCAGAATTCTCAGTTCATTTTTATTGCGATTGATTCTGCAAACCCGATCACCGGCAAGATGAAAATGGCTGACTTTGAGAGAATGGCCCGCTGGATCGACGACGCGAAAACAAAAAAACCACCCACGGTGGTTCTGAAATCGACCAACGTCATTGGCTTCGCCGAAAAATTCCAAGGCTTGCTTAACAAAACTGCCCAGGGCAGCCGCGTTCACCTGGTCGTCAATCCGGAATTCCTTAGAGAAGGCTTCGCTTACGAAGATACGGCACACCCGTGGAGAATCATTATCGGCGTCAACGAGAAGACGGCAGCCGCTCGCCTGCTGAGGTTGTACAGGTCGGTTTACAGTAGATCAATACCAACAGTTGTCACCAACTGGAAATCGGCAGAGCTGATAAAGCTGGCGTCCAACGTCTATCTCTCTCACCGGTTGGCGTTTATTCATGAGATTGCTGACTTTACTCGAAATGAAGACCTTGACATAGATGTCGTCAGACAGGGGATAGGCCTTGACCCGCGCATCGGGTTGGACTATTTCAAACCCGGTCTCGGCTTTGGCGGCTCATGTCTGCCGAAAGATTGTTATCTTATCAATTCATGTGAGGCCACAGCCAATTTCCAATTCAAAACAGCGCGCACCGCGCTTGAGATTAACGAACGAATACTCGATACGTTGATTGACCGTTTGCGAAGCAAGTTAGGACGGCTGAAAGGGAAGAAGATTTCTATCCTCGGCGCTGCGTTCAAACCGGAGGTCGATGACATCCGCGGTTCGCAGGCGGTAAAACTGGCCCTCAAACTGAAAAGGCGCGGAGCAAAGGTGGCTTTATTTGAACCTTACCTGAAGCAAACCGAAAAGCTGGCAGAAGGCAACTTTCGTCCGGCGGACAGCTTGGAAGCTGCCTTGCAAGGCACTTCGGCAATCATAATCGGGACGGCGCACAAGCCGTTCCGGTCCGTTGACCCGAAGTATATCGCAAAGCTCGTAAAAAGGAGACTTGTCTCCGATTATTTTGGGATATTGAATCGCATCCGTTGGGAAGAGAAAGGATTTGAGTTTATCTGAATGGCTAAGACAATTTTATTGACAGGTTCATCGGGCACGGTGGGGACTGCCCTCGCACAGGAATTAATAAGCAGGGGGTACGACGTCATCCCGCTGGATGTCAAGCACTCCCTGTGGGACGAAGAAATCGACCGCAAAACCGCCTTTCATGACCTGCGCCAGCCGCTACCCAGACAGCGCCTGCGGCGGCGTAAGAAACCCGACATGATTATCCATTTTGCGGCCAATGCCCGCGTCCACGAACTAGTTGTCCGCCCGCCCCTCGCTCGCGACAACTACCTGATGACGTACAACCTGCTGGAATATGCCCGACAGGAAAAAATCACCAGAATTCTGTTTTCCTCTTCTCGTGAAGTATACGGAGAGTCCAGAGTGGGGGAGAGGCGGAAGGAAGATGACACCAGCCTTATCAAGATTAAAGCTCCCTACACCGCCTCCAAATTCGGCTCGGAAGCCCTGCTTCACGCCTACCACGAATGCTACGGCATCAAGCCCGTCATTGTTCGGCTGTCGAACGTGTACGGCAGATATGATATCTCCGAGCGCGTAATCCCGCTGTTCATATACTGCGCCGTGCGAAATCGGGACCTCATCGTTTTCGGCAAAGAAAAGAAGCTGGACTTCACTTACATTGATGATTGCGTGGATGGTTTAATTCAGATTGTCAAACGGTTTGACCGGGTCTCCGGGCTGACCTTTAACCTGTCGCGCGGAGTGGGGGAGAGGATCATCGATCTGGCTAAAATGATAGTGTTACATTTGGATTCCCGCTCAAAAATCAAGATAGGAACCAAAAGGATGGGGGAAATATTGTCATTCGTTGGAGATATTTCATTGGCTCGCACGAAGCTGGGGTATTCACCTAAAGTATCACTGAAAGAAGGACTCCCCAAAAACATCGAGTGGCAGCTTCAGGCAACAAGGTCAGAGGCTATGCGAGTCTACCAGAGGCAGCGTCGCAATATCATCCGCCACGGCTGGGACTGAGCTTAAAGCGTCACTTTAACATCGCACCAAAAGATGGGTGGCACCATCAGACTCATTTGGGGGTGGATTCACGGTGACAAAATATTGTACTTGATAATACACCAAACCGCTCTGAGGCCGTCTCTCCAGCCGATCTTTTTTCCTTCGTCATACGTGCGACCGTAATAGGAGATTCCGATCTCGTAAATCCGCACCCTCTTTTTCGCAATCTTAGCGGTTATCTCCGGTTCAAACCCAAAGCGAGGCTCTTTTATATCAATCGACTGGATAATCTCACGGCGGAAAACCTTGTAGCAGGTCTCCATATCAGTCAGATTGATGTTCGTAAGCATATTGGAAAGTAATGTAAGAAATTTGTTTCCGACGTAATGCCAGAAATAGACCACCCGGTGGGGACCGCCGCCCTGGAACCGGGAGCCATAGACGACGTCGGCCTTGTCAGCCACAATCGGCTCGATCAGGTTGGGGTACTCGTTGGGATCATATTCCAGGTCGGCATCCTGAACCAAAACGATGTCGCCAGTGGCTACTTGAAATCCGGCTTTGAGCGCAAACCCTTTGCCGAAATTGCGAGGCTGGTAGACGACCCGGTCGACCTGGGCTTCGAGTTTGTCCCTGATTAGCTCGCGGGTGCCGTCGGTAGAGTAGTCGTCAACGAGGATTATCTCCTTATCGGGCACGGGAGAAGCCTTGACATGCCTAACGATCTCCTCGATAGTGGAGACCTCATTGTAGATGGGGATAACAATAGAGAGTATCAACTTGTCACCGCCAATAACGTCCCATAAGATATATTATGTTACCCCTTTAATTCGTTTATTCAATATCCATCCATTGAGTAGGCTACTGGCTGTCACCTCTTGTCTTTCATTCCAATTGCCAAGCCTATCGTTGCAATTGTTATCACAACTAGTTGAGTCCAGAGCAGAGGAAACAGGATGTAGCCGTTTGATGAGGTAAATAAGAACTCATATCCCGTAAATTTGGCTCCTATTACCTCTCCATAATATGTAAGGTAGCCGCTCGGAGGAAATACGAACGATATCAGTACAAGCAGCGCTCCACAACACAGGACAATTCTTTGCTTCCTATTCAGCATTAAACACCTCCTACTCCACCGTTATCCCTTTCTCGTTCAGTCAGGTCTTGCTCGGCTTTGGCGAGTGTGACCTGACCGCTCACTTCACCACAATATTCAATATCCGCCCCTTGACGTAAATTTTCTTAACTACCTGTTTGCCCTCGGTATGGGCTTTGATTCGGGTACTTTGGAAGGCTATTTTCTCCACGATCTCTTGCGAGGCATCGGCCGGGACATCGATGGAATCACGCAGTTTGCCGTTGACCTGTACAGCGATTGTTATTGTATCA
>Ga0307437_1000835_pt1 | contig 22206 bp, 17 predicted proteins | sample SalMarWE160390MG_FD_202146 | JGI IMG/M metagenome (GOLD analysis project Ga0307437, IMG submission 202146) | Salt marsh sediment microbial communities from the Plum Island Ecosystem LTER, Massachusetts, United States - WE1603-90 | ecosystem: Environmental > Aquatic > Marine > Intertidal zone >...
GCTTTGAGGACGACCTGAGCCAGTGTATGAAGTGCGGCTTTTGCACCTTCTGGTGCCCGGTCTATCAGGAAGAGCATATTGAAGCCTCGGTGGCGCGGGGCAAGAACATGATGATACGGGGGCTGCTGGCGGGCGAGCTGGACTATACCCAGGAGTATGCCGACCGCCTCAACAAGTGTACCCTTTGCATGGCCTGCACGGCTAACTGCCCGGCTAAAGCCAATATCCCCAACGTTATCGTCGCCGCCAGGGCCGATGCGGTCAAAGCCAGGGGCTTAAAGTTCCCCTATAATATCGTCTACCGTTGGCTCTTACCTAGGCGGAGGCTCTTCGGCTGGGTGGTGCGCTTCGCTTCCTGGTTCCAGGGGATTTTCCTGCCCAAGACCGAGGGCACCATCAGGCACCTTTCCATGTTCCTCTCGGCGCTGGGCAAGGGGCGAAATATACCCCAGATTGCCCCTAAGTTCTTGCGGCAGATGGTGCCGGTGGTGAACGTACCGCCCAACGGCGTCAAGACCAGGATGCGGGTGGGCTATTTTAGCGGCTGTATGACCGATTTCGTCCTGCCCGAGCTGGGTAAACATATAATCGACTTCCTGACCCGTAACGGGGTGGAGGTGGTGGTGCCTCAGGAACAGGGGTGCTGTGGGGCACCGGTGTTTCTGGGGGCAGGGGATTTCGAAACCGGCCGCAAGATGGCTGACTCCAATGTTAAGGCTTTCGAGGGGCTGGACTACGTTATCTCCGACTGCGCCACCTGTACCTCGGCGCTCAAAGACTACGCCAAGTTCCTGGCCGATACACCGCAGCGGAAGAAGGCTTACGAAAAGTTCGGCAAGAAGGTAAAGGATATCTCCGAGTTCCTGATTGACGTGCTGGATTTGCCGTCATCGGCATATAAGCCCTCGGCGGAAGCCAAGGGCAAGAAGGTTACCTGGCACGACCCCTGTCACCTGAGCCGGCACCTGGGGATAACCAGCCAGCCACGGCAGGTCATAAAGTCAATCCCCGGGATTGAATACGTCGAGATGCCCGACGCCGACCGCTGCTGCGGCATGGCGGGGGCGTTCAGCATGTATTACTACGATCTATCGAAAGAGATTGCCGATAAGAAGGCGGCTTCGATTGAAGCCACGGGGGCCGATATCGTGGTCAGCAGCTGCCCGGGGTGTGAGATTCAGCTCATCGACACCGTGGTGCGCAACAAGCTGCCGGTGAAGGTAATGCACATTATGGAGCTTATAGAATAGTCCCTATTTGAGAGCCCGCCGACAGCTCTCATAGCCCAGGTCGAAGGCTTTGATGTTAACCGGCGCCAGTTTAGCCGGGAAGCGTTCCTCAATCATCTCCTTGATGGTGGCTACTTTTATGGGCAGCTTTTCGGTGCCGAATAGCGCTCCCAGCATAACGACGTTGGTGGCGAGCAGGCTGCCCGCTTCTTGGGCCAGTTTGGCAGCATCGAGCTGGATTACCTTTTCCGCAGCCTTTCTAAGCTTTTCCATGATTGTCTCTAAAGTGGGGTAGCTGCTTTGCCCCAGGGGAACGGTAAAGGGCACGGTTGCCGCTGTGTTAACTATGACCAGACTGGACTTGGAGAGGCAGGTGATATTCCGCAACGCCTCCGAGGGCTCCATGCCGACCAGAGCGCTGCACTTGCCGGTGGGGATGAGGGGGCCGTAGACATCTTCGCCGAGCCGGATGGCGCTGGTTACCGAGCCACCTCTCACCGCCATGCCCAGTATCTCCGAGCCTCTGACCTTTAGCTTGTCTTTGACCGCTGCCTCTCCCAGCAACTCCGACATCAGAATTACACCCTGACCGCCGACCCCGGTTATCAAAACGTTGAATTCTTTAATCATTGGCTCACCTCTATTATCGCTTTGTAGGGGCAGACCTGGGCGCAGATGCCGCAGCCGGTGCAGAGCGCCGGGTCGATGATGGTCTTGCCGTCCTCTTTTATTATGGCCGGGCAGCCCAACAGCTCGATGCAGGCGTTGCATTTATCGCTGCACCTCTCCTGGTCCACGGAGAAGGTGACGGTGGCTTCCTTGCGTTTCCGCTTCTCCCTCTGGTCGATTATGGCGCAGAGCCGCCGGGAAACGACGACGGCAGGACCCTCGAACCTTATGGCGGCTTCTATGGTCTTGGCGGCTGCTTTCAGGTCGAAGGGATCGACAACCTCGACGAATTTTACCCCGCAGGCTCGGGCTACATCCTCTGGCTTTATCTGTGTTGTCTCGTCGCCCACCGCCGTGTAGCCGGTGCCGGGGTGGGGCTGGAAGCCGGTCATGGCCGTTGCCGAGTTGTCCATGACGACCATGGTGATGTTCGCCTGGTTATAGACGGCGTTTATCATGGGCGGTATGCCGGCGTGGAAGAAGGTCGAATCACCCAGGTGGGCGACTATGGGCGCCTTTATCACGTGGGCAAGCCCGTTAGCGATGCCGAAGCTGCCGCCCATGCAAATGGTAGTGTCTTCCGCCTCCAGGGGCGGGTTGTAGCCTAGGGAATAGCAGCCGATGTCGCCGGGGAAGACGGCTTCCACCTCCTTGCCCAGTTCACGGGACACTTTTTTCGAGGCGACCTTGATGGCGTAGTGGGTGGCGCGGTGGGGACAGCCGGGACAGAGCGTCGGTGGCCTCCAGGGGAGGAGGGGTGCCGTCTCTTCAGCCATTTTGTCCAGCTTGGCAAAGTCCACTGGCGGCTTGGCTCCGATTAGCTTGACGACAGCCTCGGTGACCTTCCTCGTGGATAGCTCGCCGATGCGGGGCAAGAGGTCCTTGCCGTGAATCTTAACCGGTATATTGTGCTCGTTGGCGATGGCTTTGACATGAAGCTCGACGAAGGGGTCGATTTCCTCGGTGACCAGCACCTCCTTGACCGATTTCAACAGCTCTACCACCAGCTCCTCGGGTAGGGGGTGGGGAGTACCGATTTTCAATACCGAGACCTTGTCCTCAATATCCAGCCACTTCAACGCTTCCAGGGCGTAGCTGTATGTCAGCCCGCAGCCGATAATACCCAGTTTGGCGCCGCCAGTCAGCTTTAGCTGATTGTAGGGTAGGGTGTTGACCGCTTTTTTTATAGCATCGAACCTTTCCAGCATCAGGGGCTTGTTTATCCTGGCTTCTTTGGGGGTATAGACCAGCCAGTCGCGGTTTTTGACAAACTTGCCCTCTCTTTTCTCCCGCGATATTTCGCCCAGCACCAAATCGCTGCGGGCGTGGCCGATGCGGGTTACCGACCTGAGCATGAAAAGCTGCCGGAACTGCTCGGATAGCTTAAAGGCGTCAGCCATCATATCTTTGGCTTCCTGCACGGAGGAAGGCTCCAGGACGGGCATGTAGGCCTGCAGGGCGATATAGCGGTTGTCCTGCTCGTTCTGGGAGCTCCAGGCCCAGGGGTCGTCGGCGGAGAGCAAAACCAGCCCACCTTTAGCCCCGATGTAGTTGGCCGTCATCAGCGGGTCGTGAGCCACGTTTACCCCGACATGCTTCATCGATGCCATGGCTCTCACCCCGCAGATGGAGGCGGCCAGGGCGATCTCGAAAGCCACCTTCTCGTTAACCGACCACTCCACGTAAATACCGAGTTCTTTAGCCACCCCGGAAAGGGTTTCCGTTATCTCGCTGGATGGTGTGCCGGGGTAGGCGGCGGCAACCTGGACGCCCGCCTCTATAGCCCCCCGGGCGATGGCTTCGTTACCCAGGACAAAGAGTCTTTCTCCAGGGGCGTCGGCAGTTATAGTTAATTCTTTCAAGGGCGGTCTCCTTCCCTGGCTTGGGGGACGTCATTAAATCAGTCAGCCATAGGCAGTATATATGATGCTGGGAATGTAATCAAGGAAACTTGTTGTGTTTTAGCCGCAAGTGTTACAATTAAATTTAGCTAGGGAAGAGGTATAAATCTATGCCGTTGCAGGCTATTGTCGTTAAAGGCGCCCGCGAGCATAACCTCAAGAATATCGATGTGGTTATCCCCCGCGATAAGCTGGTGGTTATCACCGGTGTCTCCGGCTCCGGCAAAAGCTCGTTGGCCTTCGACACTATCTATGCCGAGGGGCAGCGGCGCTACGTGGAGTCGCTGTCGGCTTACGCCCGCCAGTTCCTGGGACGGATGGAGAAGCCCGAGGTGGACTATATCGAGGGCTTGAGCCCGGCTATCTCCATCGACCAGAAGGGACCGAGCAAGAACCCGCGCTCGACGGTGGGCACGGTGACCGAGGTCTATGATTACCTGAGGCTGCTCTTTGCCCGCGTGGGACATCCCCACTGCCCCAAGTGCGGGCGAGAGATTACGGCGCAGACGGTGCAGCAGATTGTCGATGCCGTCCAGAATATTCCCGCCAAGAGCCGCATCATGATTTTAGCCCCGCTGATAAGCGACCGTAAGGGCGAATACCAGTCCGTCTTCGACGACCTGCGCAAGGCGGGCTACGCCCGCGTGCGCGTTGACGGCGAGATTCGCGAGCTGTCCGAGGATATTCAGCTGGATAAATACAAGAAGCACTCCATAGCGGTGGTGGTGGACCGACTGGTGATGGGGGAGAGTCCTTCGGCTGAAGGACAGAGCCGCATCGCCGACTCGGTGGAGACGGCGCTTAAATTAGGGGTGGGGGTGGTGCTGGTGTCCACTATCGATGGCGAGGAGCTTCTGTTCTCGGAGCACTTCGCCTGCGTGCACTGCGGCATCAGCCTGGGCGAGATTGCCCCCCGCACCTTCAGTTTCAACAGCCCTCACGGCGCCTGCCGCGAGTGCAGCGGACTGGGAGTAAAACTTGAGATAGACCCCGACCTGGTGCTGAACAAAAACCTGTCCATTTTAGAAGGGGCTATCCGCCCCTGGCAGTTCCACAGCTGGTATCTCTACCAGGTGGAGTCTTTAGCCCGTAATAACGGCTTTTCCCTGCACACCCCGGTCAAGGATTTGACTAAAGAACAGCTTGACCTCATCCTCTATGGGGAGGGTGGGGAAACCAGGGTCTATCGCAACCGTTTCGGGAAGATAAGGCGTCACCACAAAGGCTTCGAGGGTGTGATACCGGCCCTGGAACGGCTCTACCGGGATACCGAGTCGGAATACTCCCGTGCCAAGATTGAACGCTATATGGTGTCGAAGCCCTGCCCCGTCTGCGAGGGTAGGCGGCTTAAACCGGAGTCGCTGGCGGTGACCATCGGCGACAAGAATATCGTCGAGGTCAGCTCGATGTCGGTGGTGCAGGCGCTGGACTGGGTGGGGGTGATGGGCAACGGCAAAAAGGCGGTGCTCAGCAAACGGGAAAAGACCATCGCTCACCAGATTATCAAAGAGATTCAGGCTCGCTTGGGCTTCCTCAAGGACGTTGGCCTTGACTATCTTAACCTCGACCGCGCCTCGGCGACACTGGCCGGAGGCGAAGCGCAGCGCATTCGGCTGGCCACACAGATCGGCAGCGGGTTGATGGGGGTGCTCTATATCTGCGACGAGCCGACCATAGGTTTGCACCCCGCCGACGACTTTCGCCTGATTGAGACATTAAAACGGCTTAGAGACCTGGGCAATACCATCGTCGTTGTTGAGCATGATGAAGCCATGATGAGGGCGGCCGACCATGTTATCGATATGGGGCCCGGCGCCGGGGAGCACGGGGGGTGGATTGTGGCCACCGGCACCCTGGACGATATTATGAAGTGCGCCGAGTCGATAACCGGTCAGTACCTCGTCGGTGCTAAGAATATTCCCTTGCCGCCTGAGCGCCGCCCCGGCAACGGCGAGGAGCTTGTCATCAGGGGGGCGAGGCAGAACAACCTTAAAGATATAGATGTGCATATTCCGCTGGGTAAATTCGTTTGCATCACCGGCGTTTCCGGTAGTGGTAAGAGCACCCTGATTGACGACATCCTTTATAAGAAGCTGGCGCAGCTCTTCTACCGCTCGCGGGAAAGGCCGGGCGAGTGCGATGATATAATCGGCATTGAGCATATCGACAAGGTGGTCAATATCGACCAGTCGCCCATCGGGCGTACCCCCCGCAGCAACCCCGCCACCTATACCGGTACTTTTACCCCTATCCGCGAGCTTTTCGCCACCGTGCCCGAAGCCAGGATGAGGGGCTACAAACCGGGGCGCTTTTCCTTCAACGTTAAGGGCGGGCGCTGCGAAGCCTGCCGCGGGGAGGGCTATATCCAGATTGAGATGCAGTTCCTGCCCGATGTCACCGTCGCCTGCGAGGTTTGTAAGGGCAAGCGCTATAACCGCGAGGCTCTGGAAATCAGGTTCAAGGGCAAGAACATCGCCGAGGTGCTGGATATGACCGTCGAGCAGGCGCTGGCCTTCTTCGAGCATTTCCCCAAGGTAAAAAACAAGCTGCAGACGCTACGGGATGTGGGGTTGGGCTATATCCGTCTCGGCCAGCCCGCGCCTACTCTTTCCGGCGGCGAGGCGCAACGGGTGAAGCTGGCTACCGAGCTGTCCAAGCGCTCTACGGGGCGGACGCTCTATATCCTCGATGAACCGACAACAGGCCTTGCCTTCGAGGACGTCGCCGCGCTGCTGCGGGTGCTCCAGCGCCTGGTTGACGGCGGTAACAGCGTGGTGGTCATCGAACACCACCTGGACGTAATGAAGAACGCCGACCATATCATCGACCTGGGCCCGGGGGCGGGCGACGGTGGGGGCTATATCGTCGCCACCGGCACCCCGGAGGAGATAGCTAAAGAGAAGTCTTCCGCCACCGGCCAGTACCTGGGTCGGGTGTTGCATCGGGGCAAGGATATGGAGTATGCTTTGACCGGTTGACTGATTAGGAGTATTTCCATTTCTGTAGGTGGTATTGGCTAGCGGGCGCAAAGCCCGTCTTTTTCTACGAATGGCATCCTGAGGGTGAGTTTGTTGTGCCTAAGCGGGAAGTTTCGACCTTAACTGCTGCCAAGAAGCCAGGGTTTTTCTATGGCCATGTTATCGTTTTGATTTGCTTCTTTATCATGCTGTTGGCATTCGGCACGTTTTACGGCTTCGGCGTCTTTTTCAAACCACTGTCCACGGAGTTTGGCTGGACACGGACCGCGACCTCAGGAGCCTACTCGCTGGCCGCCTTTCTGAGTGGCCTTCTGGCTATCGTCATGGGCAAGCTTACCGACCGGTTTGGTCCCCGAATAGTGATGACTTTCTGTGGCTTCCTTTTAGGTCTGGGCTACTTGTTAATGTCACAGGTCAGTTCTATCTGGCAGCTATACCTCTTCTATGGAGTGGTAATAGGTGTGGGCATGAGTGGTTTCTTTGTCCCTCCGTTATCTACGGTAGCTAGATGGTTTGTCAAAAGAAGAGGGATAATGACTGGTTTTGTTGTCGCTGGCATAGGTATCGGCACCTTGGTTATCCCTCCGATAGCTAACTGGCTCATCTCCAGGTGGGGCTGGGACACCGCCTACCTTTTAATCGGCGCCGTAGCTTTAGTCTTCATAATATTAGCCGCTCAGTTCTTAAGGCTTGACCCGAGTCAAATGGGGCTATTGCCTGACGGAGAGAAGAAGGAGGCAGCGAGTTTGAAGCTGTCTGCCCCCGGGTTTTCTTTTCGAAAGGCGGTGGCCAGCTGGCAGTTGTGGGTGCTTTTCGCTATACTATTCTGTTTTGGTTACTGTTTACATACTATTGTTGCCCACATTGCCAACTATGCTACCGATATAGAAATTTCAGCCGCAGTTGCGGCCAGTATTTTAGCGGTTGTTGGAGGGTTAAGCATTCTGGGCAGGGTTGCCACCGGTAGTATTACCGATAGGGTGGGGAGCAAACCGCCGCTTGTCGTTAACCTTATCCTGATGTCAGGCGCTCTATTTTGGCTGGTAGCGACTGGGGAGTTGTGGACGCTTTACCTGTTTGCCGTTATTTTCGGGTTCGCTTATGGTGGTTTGGCGGCAATGGAATCGCCAATAGTTGCTGAGTTATTTGGCTTGAGTTCACACGGCGTTATCATGGGGGTTTCTTCGTTTGGCTTCACTGTCGGCGGGGCGGTTGGTCCGGTGGTGGCTGGTCGTATATTTGATGTATTTGGTAGTTATCAGATAGCTTTCCTGATTTGCGCTGTGGTTAGTATTTCGGGTATTATATTAGCGTGGCTGTTAAGGCTACCGGTAGTTAGTAAAGGAGACAGATGACTCGAGACGAAGCCCTTGACTCTATCGAAGCCAACGTAGAGAACCAGAACACCATCAAGCACATGCTGGCTACCGAGGCTATCATGCGCGCTCTGGCCAAACGCCTGGGTGAGGATGAGGAGGAGTGGGGGCTTACCGGGCTGCTGCACGACATCGACATGGAGCTTTGCGAGGGCGATATGAGCACCCACAGCAAGCTGGGCGCCGACCTGGTCAGGGAGATGGGAGCCAGCGAGGCTATGGCCCACGCCGTACTCTGCCACAACGAAGCCCACGGTATTCCCCGCGAGAGCCAGCTCGACAAAGCCCTCTTTTGCGCCGACCCGCTGACCGGCTTGATAATCGCTGCTGCTCTGGTGCGCCCCGATAAGAAATTGGCCAGCGTTGAGGCCAAGTCGGTAAGAAAGAAGTTTAAAGAGAAGAGCTTTGCTGCCGGAGCTAATAGAGAGCAAATCGCTCGGTGCGCCGAGTTGGGGATTGAGCTCGACGATTTTATCGAGCTGGGCTTAAAGGCAATGAAGGGTATTGCCGAAGACCTTGGCTTGTAGAGTCAGCTTAGTTCTACCGTTGACCCCCGGGCTGTTTTCACCACATTGATTCGGCTGGGGAAGGCGTCTCTAAGTTCCTCCATGTGGGTGATAACCAGTATCTTATCGAAGTCGTCCTGTATAGAGTTTATCGCCTCTTTCAGTTTTTCAATGCCGGAGATATCTTGAGTGCCGAAGCCTTCGTCGATAATCAGGGTGGGGAGGGGTGCCCCGGCCCTTCGCGCCAAAAGCTTGGACAGGGCGATGCGGACGGCAAAATCAATGCGAAAGGCTTCACCGCCGCTGAACATTTCGTAGTTTCGCGTCCCCAGCTCATCGGCGATATTGATATCCAGTGTTTCCACTGTCTCACCCTTCTTGGTCTGCCTTTGGGTTTCCATCTTAACGTGCATACGGTTATCGGTCATCCGACCCAGCAGGCGGTTGGCTTCCGCCTCGATTTCGGGCAGCGCCATCTCGATAATCAGCGCCTGTATCCCCTTTTTGCCGAAGGCTTGCGCCAGGTCTTTGTAGATTTTCTCTTCCCGCGAAGCCTTGTTCAGCAGTTTCTCCTTTTCTCCCTTTCTTATCTCCAGTTCCGAGCAGCGCTCCAGCTTGGATTTTACGCTCCACATCAACTCCTGGGCTTGCTTTTGTTCTGCCGTCAGCGCCTGGTGTTTGCTTTCCGCCTGAGTTAAATCGGCGGTTATCTGGGGTAGGGTTTCCAGCTCACGGCTTAAGTCCTGCCCTTTTTTAGTGTCGGCTTCCAGCCGCTGCTTAAGCTCCTGGCTTGCATCTTCGGCTTTAGCTGTCGCCTCTTTTTCCTGGGCTAACAGCCGGTCGGCTTCCTCCAGCTGGCGCTTGGGGCTTTCGTATTTTTCCAGCTCGGCGAGGTGCTGGCGGAGCTGTTCGTGCTGCGGTGAGTCGTAGTCGAGCCTGTTTAGTTCTCCTTCAACCTGGACTAACGCCGGCTGTTCCTCGGCGGCGAAGTCTTTCCCGGCCAGGCTCTGTTCGATTTCGCTTAGGTTTTCCTTGGCCTCGTTCAACTGGCTATCTATAGATTGTACCTCGCTGATGCCCTGGTTGAGCAGGCTGACCTGGCTCTGCGCCGAGGCTTTATCCTGACTAAGCTTTGTTTCCAACGGCGATAGTTCGCCCTCCAGCTTCTCAAGCTCCTTTTTCTTGGTTTCCAACTCTGCCTGTTTTGACTCTAACGACTTGGATTTACCGTCCCGTTCGGAGGCGTAGTTGTCCTGAATTCGTTTCAGTTCTTCTTCACCCAGCTCGGTTCCGCACAACGGGCATTTAGCCTCCTCCTGTGTGGAGAGGGTATCGATGTTTTTCGTTATCCCGGCTATCTCTTTTTCCAGATTTTTTAGACCGGACTCAAGGTAGTTTATCTGGGTGCGCAGCTCCTGGACGGCTTGCTTCCTTGCCTTAAGCTCCTCTTCTTCTTCCGCCAGTTGTTGCCGTCTGGCTTGCGCCTGCTGTAGCTCGTTTTTGAGCTGGGGCAGCCTGGCCGACTTGGCTTCCAGCTCGGCAATCTGGCTCTCGGCTAGTTTATGGTCGGTAAGCAGTTTTGCCTGCGCCCGCTCGATAGCCATCTCCAGCTGGCTCTTCTTTTCCTTCAGCTTGACCAGCAGCCCCAGCTTCTGGTTAAGCTCTTCGTTTTGCTTTCGGGCTTCGTCAAGCTTGGCATAGCCTTCTTCTATCTCCTGGCGCCGGGCTATTAGCTCTTCGTGTTCCTTGATGCGGGCTTGATATTGCTCAACTTCCTGCTGGCGGCGCTCCAATTCTCTTTGGGTGGCGGCAGTGTGCTCCTCAAGCTGGGTTAGCTGCTGCTTTTTATTCTCCAGAGCCTCCTTATTCTTCTTGAGCTTGGATAGCTTTGTTTCGTGCTCGGCCAGGCTCTCTTCTACCTGTGCCAGCGCCGTTTGTGCCTGCGCCAGCTCGGCTTCATGGGCTGGCTTCTGGGCTAGTTCCCGGCTGATTTCCTCCAGGGCGCTTTCCAGCTGTCCCCCCTCCGCCTCCTGTTCTTTGGTCAGCTCCTTGGCCCGCTGCTCCAGCTCGTCGTAGAAAGCCAGCCCCAGTATGTTGCCCAGCACCTCCTTGCGCTTGGTCGGCGGCTGGCGGGTGAATTCGTCGGCGTGTCCCTGCCTGAGGAAGGCGCTGTTGATGAAGGTGGCGTAGTCCATGTGCAGGGTCGAGATAATCTTCTGCTGGGTCTGGCTTATGCTGTCGGAGCTGATTGACTTAAAGCCGCCGTTAGCGGCTATCTGAAAGTCGAGCAGGCTCTTGCCCGCTCTGCTCCCCCGCTTGGGCCTAGCGTGCTTGCGGATGATGCGGTAGCCCTGCTCGCCTACGGTGAAGTCGAACTCCACTTCCATCTCGTCCTGCCCTGAGTGAATGAGCGGGTCGTCGCTTTTGGAGGTGTTTCGGGTCCGGCCCCAGAGCGCCCAGGTCATGGCGTCGATGAGTGCCGACTTGCCGTTGCCGTTGTCGCCGGAGATGCAGGCGGTGTGGATGCCGTTGAAGTAGAGCGGGGGCACGTTGTCACGGTAGGGCATGAAGTTGCGCAGCGACAGCTTGACGGGAATCATTTGAGGTTATTGTAGCACAAGTTGGGGGTAACGGTGTAAAGAGCGTTAGGTGGCTGTAGGCGTGGTATAAATGGGGGACTGTTGACATAACTAAAATCATGTGTATAATCGGGGCAAGAGCTTTGATACAATGCAGTTCTAAATAATAAAAGGTACATCGACTATCTCGTTTCGTGTGACGTGGAGGAGGGAGACCATGAAAGCTCAACTCACATTGAAAACCGGATTCCAGCTCATTGGGGCAGGCTTACTGGTTTTTCTTCTGTTGGCGGGGCAGGGATGCGCAGAACCGCGCGTCGATCCCTTCGTGGACCTGGGCGTGCAGGAGAGGCTTGATGCCGCTGTGGCCGAGTACAATGTTCCAGGCGCGGTTTTGGCATTAAGAGACATGAACGGGAACACACGAATCTGGACGAGCGGCTGGGCGGATCTTGAAACAGGAAAGCCGATGTCCGAGGACTTATATTTTGCGATCGGGAGCTGCACAAAATCCTATACTGCCACGATGGTTCTTCAGCTGGTTGACGACGGGCTCATCAAGCTCGACGAACCAATCGGGAAGTACTTGCCCGGCCTCGTCCCTCGGGAAAATGAGATTACCATCCGGCATCTCTTGGAAATGCGAAGCGGCTTGGGGGACTATGCTTCGAATCCCGAGTTTCTAGAATTCATGGAACCCGATCCTCTCAGGGCTTGCACCCCGGAACAGCTTGTTGAGTTCAGCCTGGACAAAACCGAAGAACCTGACAAGGAATTTCACTATACCAACACCAATTACATCCTCCTGGGCATGCTCATCGAGAAGGTGACCAACAATTCCCTGGGCAATGAGTTGGAAAAGAGACTCCTTCAGCCATTGGGAATGTCCCACACCTTTATGCTTACGGAGATGAAGATGCCCACTCCTTATGCACACGGATACAGGTATGAGGAGGGGAAAGTGGTCGATGGGACTTATTCAATACATCCGTCCCTGTTCTGGGCTGCGGGCGGTATTGTTTCCACGGTTGCCGATCAGATTATCTGGGCAAAAGCCCTGGTCGAGGGCTGGCTTCTGTCGCCGCAAGCCCATTCGGAGCAGTTCACCATGAAACCGGCCTCCAGCGCTCTGGGCTTCTACGGCCTTGGGGTGATGAATATGTATGGACTCATCGGGCACGGGGGTAACTACGATAATTTATATACCTCTTTTGTCGGAAGGTATCACGGATATGACTGTGTAATCCTGGTAAATGGCCAAGCCGGAGATGCCGAAGAGAGAACCTTCAGAGCTAAGGCTATACTGCAAAAAGTTATCAAAGAGACGGGATTGTAGCCTTGGGTGGCACTATTGCGGCAAACCAGGGAATAACATGCAGATAGAGCCGAGGTTACTATTATCGGGGTGAGTAAGAAAGAAGCCCTCTCAAATGAGAGGGCTTCTTTCTTACTCACGGCTATATCGCGCCGCGGCTCACTACTCTAAGACGCCATTCTCCACGCCAACGAAGACAAGGGTAAAGGTTATATTGCCTCCGGGCTGCAGTTGCTGGGTCGCCGATACGTCAATGCTGTAGAGGGTCATCCCGTCGGGTCCGCCGGAACGGTAGGTCACCGTATAGCTCCCCGCCGGGCAGCCGTCGAAGGTGTAGGGTACAGAGCCGTGTGAATCCATATATGGTCCGGCCAGGGTAAAGCTGACAGCGCCAGACCAGGGGGCACCATTAGCGGTGGCATTGACGGTGACAGTGCCTTTGGGCTGAGAACTGAAGTAAAGGGTAAACGCTATCACACCACCGGAGGGTAAGTTCTGCGTCGGGTTTGGCGAGATGCCCGTTAAGGTCGCTCCGATGGGGCCACCAGAGTTATAGGTAAGGGTGTAAGTCCCCGGCGGCAGGTTAGTAAAGCTATCGGGCATGGTCGTGCTGGCATCCGATACCGGCCCGCTGATACTATATTGAATTGAGCCGGAGCCGATCGCGGTTTGCCAGGGCTGATTGTCAAGGAGCGCGTTGACCTGTATCGTGCCGGTCGCCGTGGAGTGGAAGACCATGTTAAAGGGTATTACTCCACCACCACTTACCGATTGGGTTGACGATGGTGAAATACCGGCGAAAGTGGCTCCCGAAGGACCGCCTGACCGATATGTCATCGCGTAAGTCCCGTCAGGCAGGTTGCCAAGGTTCTGCGGTACCGAGTTCTCACAATCCGAGAATGGCCCCTGTATGCAATAACTAACATTTCCCGACCACGGTTGGCCATCCAGGGTGGCAGTGATGCTGGCTGTGTTTAAAGCTCCTGTGGCGAAGTTCATGGAGAACGTCGTGATATTATTAGCCGACGTGGTCTGTGTCGGTTGCGGTGTAATACTCATAAGTGTTGCGTTGGGCGGGCCACCATATTTATATACCAGGCTATAGGTTCCAATCGGGAGGTTTGTGAACGTATAGGGCACCGAGGTGTGAGAATCCTGTAATGCCCCGTGTATGGTGTAGGTAACACTACCATTCCACGTGGAGCCATTGAGAGTTGCCTGAACCTTGATTGCACTCGTATTTTCCGAGTGGAAGTTGAGGGTGAAGGTAACAGTTACACCCTGTGCTATAGTCTGCGCCGGTTGTGGTGAAATGCTGGCCAGTGTTGCCCCGGCAGGGCCGCCAGAGTTGTAGCCCACAGTGTAAGTTCCGTCAGGCAGGTTGCTGAATGTTTCCGACACGGAAGTCCCGGAATAGCCCTGTGGCCCGGTTATAGTATAGTTAACGTTGCCCGTCCAGGGGGTTCCGTCAAGGGTAGCCTGGACTTGAATCCCGCTAACGCTCGTTGTCGCAAAGTTCAGGCTGAAGGTTATCTCACCCCCGGCGGATAGTGTCTGGGTTGAGTTCGGTGAAACATTGGATAAGGCGGCTGCGGATGGGCCCCCGGAACTGTAGCCTAATGTATAGCTTCCGACAGGTACGTTGCTGAAGGTCTGGTTTACGGAGGCGCCCGAGTAGGTCCCTGCCCCACTTATATTGTAGCTAACGTTTCCTGTCCAGGGGGAACCGTCGAGGGTAGCCTCGACGACGATAGTCCCCACCTGTGGAGCAGCCCCGGGCGTTTGGAAGGACCAGGCGGACGACCATCCCGATACCTGGTTATCCTTACTGGCATTTACCCTCCAGTAATAGGTCTGTCCCTCGCTTAGCTCGCCGCTGGGTATGGTGTAGCTCGGACTGCTAATGCCCGATTGGTCTACGACCAGGTTTTGGAAGCCGCTGTCAGTGGATAGTTGAAGACGGAACGAGGCATCGGCATACTCATAGTTCCACGACAATATCGGGGTCAGCGATGTAACAGAGCTGCCATTCGCCGGCGTCTCCAGGCTAACTTCCGGCGTTGGAGTCTCTTTGCAGCCCAGCAGGCTTACCGTACATATAAGCAGCAGGATTACAAGGTAAGTCATATATTTCTTCATTGGTGGGGTACCTCCTATGAGTTTACTCTAGGCGTCTTTATATATCTCTACTAAGGTTAAGACTATGTCATTATATCCATGTTGTCAATAGTCCCAATAGTCATGTAAGGCCTCATAAATAGGTGCAATAGTACTATGTCGGGAAGGGCTTCCGGTTTGCATATAGTTTTTCTACTCCTGCCGGTTAAACGACCAGATAGCGGCGATGAGCAATACCACGCCCACGGCTGAGACCAGCAGCGCCGATTCCCAGATGCCCATGGTATGGCCGAATAGGGTTACCCCAGCAGCCTGGGTGCCCAAAAAGACCTGGCGGATGGCGTCGATACCATAGGTAACCGGGTTAATCTTAGAAAGTATCTCGAGCCAGGTGGCTACACCGGTCAGCGGGAAAAAGATACCGGAAAGGAACATCATCGGGAATATCACCAGCTGCATGGTAATCTGGAAGCCCTGTTGGGAACGCATGCGGGCGCCGATGAGAAGGCCCAATGCGGACATGGACATGGAAAGGATTATTATCAGCGGCAGCAATCCGAGCACTATGCCCCAGCTGAGGGAAACGCCAATAATAGGGGCAATCACCAGCATGATGATACCTTGCATGATAGCAATGCCGATGGCACCGGTAGCTTTGCCCAGGAGTATTCCGCTGCGGTTTAAGGGCGAAACCAGCACCTCTTTGAGAAAACCGAACTCCCTGTCCCATACAATCGACACTCCGGACATTATTGAGGTCATCAGCACCGTCATGGCCAGGATACCCGGGTACATAAATTGGAGGTAATCCACCCCCGGCATCATCTGGCCGATAAGCTTGCCGAAGCCGGCGCCGAATATTACCAGGAATAGAATCGGCATACTAAAAGAGGAAATCATGCGCATCCGGTCCTGTATAAAGTGCAGGAACTCTCGATAGGCTATTACCCATATTGAATGAAAAAACTTTGTCATTTCTGCTTAATGACCTCTCATTCTCATTTTTCTCTTCATATGCTGCATCTGGTCTACGTCTTGCTCCCTGATGGCGCGGCCGGTAAGTTTTAGAAAGACGTCTTCCAGCGTCGGCCGATGAAGGCCTATAGAAATAAGACGCAGGGGGAAGCCGGAAACAAAGCCGGGTAGGAATTCCTCGCCATGAGGCACGGTAAATCTTATCGTCCCGTTCTCCTGTTCCGCTTGGAGATTATACTGCTCTTTGAGCAGGCTTTCCGCTTTGTCGTTATCTTCTGTCTTTATGGTTACCACGTCGCCGCCGAAGTCATCCTTAAGATTATCCGGCGTATCCAGCGCCACGATTTTACCGTAGTCGATAATAGCTATGCGGTCGCAGTTCTCGGCCTCATCCATATAATGCGTGGTCATGAATATGGCCAGGTTTTCCTTTTTGCGTAGTTCATGGATATGGTTCCAGATACGGCTTCTGGTCTGGGGGTCGAGCCCCAATGTAGGTTCGTCCAGGAATAACACCTTGGGGTGGTGCAACAGACCGCGGGCAATCTCCAAACGACGTTGCATGCCCCCGGAATAGGTGTCAATTTTCTCCTTCCTTCTATCCCAGAGCTCTACCATGTCGAGTAACGCCTTCATCCGCGGCTCCAGAGTTTTCTTGGGGATACTGTAGGCATAGGCGTGGAAACGCAGGTTTTGTTCCGCCGTCAGGTAGTCGTCCAGCGTCGGCTCCTGAAAGACCAGACCGATTGAGCCCCGCACCTGGTCGCGCTCTTTGATTACATTGAAACCGTTGACTATTGCCTCGCCTGCAGTAGGGGCGAGCAGCGTACATAACATGTTGATGGTGGTCGTTTTGCCCGCGCCGTTGGGACCCAGGAAACCGAATATCTCACCCTCCTGGACTACGAAAGAGACGCCTTTTACCGCCTCTAGTTTACCGAACTTTTTTACCAGGTTTTTCGATTTAATTACTTCCATGCATTTCACCCTCTTCTTTCAGTGACTTTCTCAGCTTCTCCAGGTTTTCAATCATGACGTTGGCCATCTCGATAAACTCGGAGACGGTTTCGGCCTTGGTCAGCATGAGCCCGCCGTGCTGGCGGTGGCCGAAGACGAGTAGCTTAGTCGACGGCGTTATCTTGAAATCGCGGCGCGCTTCGGCGGGGATGACCAACTGGCCGCGCTCGCCGACGGTGGTCGAGCCGTAGAATTTAGGGGCGTCGTGCTTTAAGACATTAGCTTTCATTTATCAGCCTCCCTGCGGGATATGATTAGTGTATCATATCATACATTTCATACTATTTTCAAATGGAAGAGGAAAAAAGGGGGGGTACGCCCAGCCACCTACCTTGTTTAAATGAGAGGGGTTGTTGACAGGGTGGGGTGGGGCGAGTAATCTTGATAACAGGGGAGATTACTCTTTGCCGCCATGAGCTGGGAAGACATAGTTAAGCTGGTAGTGAGCATCATCATCTGTGAGGGCGCCGGCGGTATCGGTGCCATCTTCACCACGCCGGCCATCCCGACCTGGTACAAGGGCTTAAAGAAACCGTCTTTTACTCCTCCTAACGCTGTCTTCGGACCCGTCTGGATAACCCTTTACCTTTTGATGGGCGTGGCCGTTTTCCTGGTCTGGCGGGAGGGGCTGGGTCAGGAAGGGGTGACGGCGGCTTTTATCGTCTTCTGGGGGCAGTTGGCCCTGAACATCCTCTGGTCTGTAATCTTCTTCGGGCTTAAGTCCCTTCTCGGCGGCATGGTGGTCATCGGGCTGCTCTGGATAGCCATAGTGGCCAGCATTATCCTGTTCTTCGGCGTGTCGCCCGTCGCCGGCGGGTTGCTCATCCCCTATATCGTCTGGGTCAGCATCGCTGCCAACCTGAATCTCCAGGTCTGGCGGCTGAACCGTCAGTCAGTCCCCTAAGTCGGGGGGCGTGACCACACTCAGGAGCAAACTGCAAAAATATGTCGAACAGAGCTGACGTAACCATAATCGGGGCGGGGGTAGTCGGTTTAGCTATTGCCGCGCAGGTGGCGAAGGCAAACCGCCATGTCTATGTGCTGGAGAAGAACCAGAGTTTTGGGCTGGAAACGAGCAGCCGTCAAAGTGGTGTGATTCACGCTGGTATCTATTACCCAAAAGGCTCGCTGAAGGCGAAGCTTTGCGTCGCGGGCAACCGCAGCCTCTACCAACTCTGCCCGCGCTATGACATCGGCCACAAAAGATTGGGAAAGCTAATCGTGGCCGTCGAAGATGAGGAGAGAGATGAGTTGGAGACGTTGCTGGAGAGGGGTAGAGGGAATGGCGCCGAAGGCTTAAAGCTGTTATCGCGGCGGGGGCTGAAGGAATTAGAGTCTAACGTAGAGGGGGTAGGCGCTATTCTATCGCCTTCGAGCGGCATTATCGATTCCTATGCGCTGATGCAATACTTTGTCGCCAAAGCGGTGGAGGGAGAAGCCCAGATTGCCTACCAGACAAAGGTTGTCGGGATAGAGAAGACAGCCGAGGGCTACGAGGTCGAGGTCGAAGATAGCGAGGGTAGGTCTTCATTCATCACCAGCGTGCTGGTCAACTCTGCTGGTCTTTACAGCGATAAGGTAGCCGAGATGGCGGGCATAGATATAGACAGGGCGGGCTATCGGCTGCACTATGGTAAAGGGGACTATTTCAGCCTGAAGAAACGCCAGAGCACGCGGGTCAGTCGGCTAATCTATCCGGTGCCGCCGTCGGATATCGCCGGCGTGGGCATACATATCACCTTCGACCTGGAGGGCCGCGTACGTCTGGGCCCGGATATCGAGTATGTAGATAGCCTGGATTATGCTATTGACCGTCGTGAACAGAAGCTCTTTTACGATTCGGGCAAGAGGCTCCTGCCCGCTATAGAGTATGACGACCTGGAGCCGGAGATGGCTGGCATCAGGCCCAAGCTGCAGGAGCCCGGTGGGGAAATCAGGGACTTCGTTATCAGGGACGAAAGTGATAAGGGGCTGCCCGCTTTCATCAACCTCATCGGCATCGAGTCCCCGGGGCTTACCGCCGCGCCGGCCATCGCCGAATATGTAGCTGGCTTAATCGAAGAGCGTCTTTAAACCATTCCGCTCAATATCTTCTCCCCAATCATCCCCAGAAGAAAGCCGAGGGCGGCGCCCGTCGCCGGAGTCCAGTGGTTCCGCAGTTTAGCCATCGGCGCTATATCCTGAAAGACGATATAAAGTATGGCGCCCGCCGAAAACACCATCAGGCAGGCCACCAGCTCCTGGTGTCCGGACAGAAACGAGTAGCCGGCGACGGCGGCAGCCACTCCCACCAGGCTGAAGGGGATGAGAATCGCCAGCGCCTTGTTGGGCGAGAAGCCGCTACGCCGCAGGTCGCCGAAGGAGTTGTAGGCTTCGGGCAGGTTTTGCATCCCGATAAACAGAGCCAAAAGCAGCCCGGTCTTGCGGTCGGTAGAGAAGATTGCCCCCAGCGCGATGGCTTCGGGGATGTAGTCCATCATCATGGCCATTAGCTGGCCGGCTCTATCGCCGCGGCGGGCGATAAGCCTGTCCAAGAATAGGAAACTTATTACGCCGAGTAGAAAGACGGAGATGAGAACCGGCAGGGAGAGTAGTTCTATGCCGCGCGGGGCCAGGACAAAGGCGACTGCTGCTACCAGCACCCCGCCGCCGAAGGCGATAACACCGTGGGAGATTTCCCGGCCCAAGGGGCTATCGGGCGCCAATTTCAGCCTGGCCAGAAAGCCGCCGAGGAGCACGGCTACCCCGGAGGCGAGCGAATACAAAATAACCTGTGCGATGTCGGACATGGGTATTAGTATAGCATAGTGATTGTGCCTTCGCCTTGACGCCTTAGCTTGTCTCCCCTTAGAATGAGGGCATGTTTGAAGTATTGAGCGACAAGCTGAGCGCTGTCTTTCGCAAGCTGAGCAGTCGGGGCAAACTCAACGAAAAGGATATCGACGAAGCCCTGCGCCAGGTGCGATTGGCTCTCCTGGAAGCAGATGTCAATTTCAAGGTAGTCAAGGACTTCATCGAGCGGGTGCGAGAGCGTTCACTGGGCGCTGATGTACTGGAGAGCCTGACCCCCGCCCAGCAGGTAATCAAAATCGTCAACGAGGAGCTTACCAAGACGCTGGGGGAGGGGGAAAGCAAGCTGGAGGCTTCGTCCCGACCGCCTTCCGTAGTGATGCTGGCGGGGTTGCAGGGCTCAGGCAAGACCACCACCGCTGCCAAGCTGGCTCTGCACCTGAAGCAGGGGGGGCAGAATCCTTTATTAGTTGCCGCCGATACCAAGAGGCCGGCGGGCATTGAGCAGCTGGCTGCGCTGGGTGAGCAGTTCGATATTCCTGTCTACCGGGAGAAGCCGAGCTCGAAGAGTAAGGATATCTGTGCCCACGGTCTGAAGAAGGCGAAGGAGCTGGGCGCGAGCTGGGTTATCGTCGACACCGCCGGGCGGATGCATATCGACGAACCGCTGATGGAGGAGCTGGTGCAGGTCAAGAAGGAGCTGAAGCCCGACGAATCGCTGCTGGTGGTGGACGCTATGACCGGCCAGGACGCGGTGCAGATTGCCGAGCAGTTTCACTCCCGATTGGGTCTGACCGGTCTTATCCTGACTAAGATGGACGGGGACGCGCGGGGTGGGGCGGCGCTTTCTATCCGCTGGGTGAGCGGGGTGCCCATTAAGTTTATCGGGGTTGGGGAGAAGCCCGACGCCTTCGAGCCTTTTTACCCCGACCGTCTGGCTTCGCGCATACTGGGCATGGGCGACATGCTGACCTTCATCGAGAAGGCGGAGAAGACCTTTGACCAAAAGCGTGCCAAGGAGCTGGAGAAGAAGGTGCGCACCGCCAGCTTTAACCTGGAGGACTTCCTTTCCCAGCTCGCCGAAATACGTAAGATGGGTCCGGTGTCCAACCTGCTGGAGATGCTGCCCGGAGCCTCAAAGCTGGCCCGACAGCTACCCGCAGGCACGGAGGAGCAGCAGCTTAAGAAAATCGAGGCGATGATATTTTCCATGACGCTTGAGGAAAGACACAACCCCAATTTGATTGACGGCAGCCGGCGGCGGCGCATCGCAAAGGGGAGCGGTTGTAAGACGCAGGATGTAAATCAGCTGCTCAACCAGTTCCGACAGATGCAGAAGCTGATGAAGATGGGGATGGGGGGCAAGTTGAAGATGTCCAAGAATATGATGAAGATGTTTGGCCAGGGGGCTTGACCGTAGTTAGTCCCTTTATTGAGGGTTTTCCCTCCCGTCCTCCCCACTCTGTCGGCGTACGTCTTTTTTGACCCACCCAGCCCGCCCTAATGAGTAAACTCCTTAACTTGCAGGTACGCCCATCCACTCTACCTTGTTGTGCGCAGGTGCTATTTGGGGGCTTTGGCCTTTTGGGTGTATTGGCCACCAGTTACCACGGTGAAGTGGAAGATGGGGCGGTCAACGCGCCTTATGACGAGGGGGCAGTGTTTCATCCCCGCCGGTATGAAGAGGAGGCAGCTTCGGTTGAGGATATGCTTCTCGTCTTCCAGCCAAATTTCTATCTCGCCGCCCAAATCATAGGGGTCATCGGCGTTATTACCGAAAAAGCCGATAATCTCGTCGGAATCGTGGCTATGCGGCTCGTTTTCGGTAGTGGTCGAGGCTTTGCGAAACCAGGAAGTGTTCATATGGAAAGCCCCTTCGACGACATTATCGTCCATCCATAGGATTCGGCGGGCATAGGTGGAGTAGAATTCCGCAATTTTTTGTTTGGATTCAGGAATCTTAAGCTCGGACACGATGTATTTGCCGTATTTTGATTCTGTCATTACGTATAAACTCCTTTAAGGCTGGTTTTTTAAGGATGCCTGATATTATAACACCTTTACTGGCTTCTTTATAAACGCAACAAAGTGGAGCTAATGCTCATTATAGAGTTTATACGTATGCTATAATAGCCGTGCACTAATAGCCGGAAAGGATGACCGAACAATGATAGGCGTAAGAGTCAGATTCGAAGTGAAGGACGAAGTAAAGAAGCAGTTGGCTGATGTCGAAGCCGTGAGGAAGCATCTAGGCAATGTGGTTGAAGTCTCTAGGAAGATTCCCGGACTTAAGGAGAAATTCTTCACTATGGATCCCGAAACACTGGCCCAAGCGGCTTTTTTGATATGGGAAACACGGGAGCATTTCGACGCGTATTTGAAATCGGAGGAGTATAAAACTATCGTTCTTGATATTTGCCAAGGGGAACCTGATATAGAGACCTATATACTTACTGCCAGCTTAACAGATGGGGTGCTACTCTAAATAGTCTTTTAACCTTCGGCTGCGGCTGGGGTGGCGCAGTTTGCGCAGGGCTTTGGCTTCGATCTGGCGTATTCTTTCCCGGGTGACGTTAAACTCCTTCCCCACCTCTTCCAGCGTGCGGCTGCGCCCGTCTTCCAGACCAAAGCGCAGCTGGAGCACCCTTTGCTCGCGGGGACTGAGGCTGGAGAGCACGGAGTCTATCTGTTCCTTGAGCAGCTGCTTGGAGGCGGCGTCGGCGGGGGGCAGGGCGTTGCGGTCCTCAATAAAG
>Ga0307437_1000838_pt1 | contig 22191 bp, 43 predicted proteins | sample SalMarWE160390MG_FD_202146 | JGI IMG/M metagenome (GOLD analysis project Ga0307437, IMG submission 202146) | Salt marsh sediment microbial communities from the Plum Island Ecosystem LTER, Massachusetts, United States - WE1603-90 | ecosystem: Environmental > Aquatic > Marine > Intertidal zone >...
TCTTCAAAATCACCTGTTCTTCTGTCTCAATAAAGGCTATTTAAATTTTATTCTGGTTTTGCTTTATCTAAAGCTTTTTGAATTCGTTCTTCTGCTTCCCAGAAAATATTTGCTTCGTTTCCATCATATTGACCTTTATAACCTTCATTATGCAATATTCTCATTGCATTCTCTATAATTTCTTTTTCTTTTTCAGTCATTTTTTAGTATCACCTGCTCTTCAACTTCAATTATTGGCTCCAACCTTTTATGCAATTTGCTTATGCCGCCTTTAAAAAATTGAATCGTCACCTTACCCGTAAACTTCTCCTGTTCAAGCTGTCGAAGATATTGATAATACTTTTCATTTCGTTTGTCAAGCATTTTGTTTTGCTTAAGTTATGGATTTTGATTTTTCCGAATGCGGATAATAAGCATTTGGCCAATTCATGGTTTCACCTGCAAGACTTTGATTCAATATTGCGGGTGCTACAAAATAAGATGAATCCCTACATGCTTTAATGGCTTTTTCTTCGGTATCAAAAACACCATTAAAATCCCATACCACATTCAATTTTTCTCCACTTCTATACTTTCCAACAATCCATAATTCCATTTGTTTATTCCTCCTCAAACACCGGCATTATCGTGCATCGGCAGTTAATCACTTCCTCCGGTTCATCGCAAATATCGCCCGGAAACATCAGGAGGGCATCGCCCACGTTGAAATATTCATCCAAGTCACGAGTCTGATTATGAACAATATCATGAGTATCCCTTTGCTTTCCATCCAGAGTCGTAATCCACTTTTTCTTCTTCACCGCTCCGCTTTGCTTGAAAGCCTCCCATTGCGCCTTATTGCCTACTCCCAAAAGCTCTGTCCTTGCTATTCTATCTGATCGATAGTCTTTCGTCTGGTCCAAATGATCGGCTATATTGCCCGATATTTCGTAAGTGCCCAATCCCTGATCCAAGCCTTCTACGATTATGTCCGTAACCTCCTGCCGAATGTTTCCGTTTACGGATTGAACATATTTTTGAATTTTCGTCCTTAACCAAGCCTCGATTTGCGGAGTCAGGGGAGAAAATTCAAAGTCGACCCCCATCTCAAGCGCCGTCCGTCCTCCGATTTCAGCTATGATGCTCAAAAACTCTTCCTTGCTCAAGTCGCTCAAAATGCCATTCTCTTTTATAAAATCGAAAATCATATCAAGCTCGGCATCGCTAAATTTTACTTCATTCGTCAAGCTTCTCATCGAAAGGGACAAATATTGAACTGCTAAAAATTCATTCACATTGTCCAATATCCTTTGCTTTTGCTCATCTAAAAATTGAATTATCTTTTGCTTGAATCGGTCCGCATTTTCGGTCAATCCCGCATCGAACTTTTTCCAATATTCGTATTCTTCCGATGTATAACTGATGCTTTTGATAACCCTGGCGGCTATTGGTCGTATGCTCTTTTCTGGTTCCGTTAAGGAAAAATTGAATGGCGTCTGCCGGACTGGTTCATCTCCCCACTCCACTGGCTCCTTGCCATACATATCTTCTCGGACTTCATTGATCGTCATAACGTTGCTTTTCACCAATCCCGTAGCCACCATCATTTTCTCGCGCTGATCTTCCTTTAAGGCTTCTACATTGGATAGATCGAATCTGCAGAAAAGATTTGGATCAAAACCTCTGATAAATTTTTCATTAAGCGTATTGGTGATCGCCTTCAACTCTGGAACAATAGTGTCCTGCCAAAAGATTTTTCGCTGCTCTTTTAAATTGGCATAATTCGCATATTCAAGAATGCCGACCTCTCCAGGTGGAACTCCGAAGATTGCACAAACCTCCTCCCTATTCATCTTTCGAAGATTTAAAAATTCTACATCTTTCGGAGATAGACCAAGGGCATTATATTTAACCCCACCTTCCAATATTGCTATCCTATGAGCTTTCTCTGTGCCTTTATGTGCCTCAGTCCAAGATTTAGTTAAACGTTTATATTCAATATCGCCAAGATTATGATCACTCTCCAACACTCCATCCGGTCGGGCGGAATTCTTGAAGAAATTCTTATTCCATGTAAGGGCGTGAAAATCCAAAGTCAGAAGCATACGTGCCACAGCCAAAGGTGAAAGCCCATAATATTCATCTTCGGCATTGAAAAATTTGAAATGAATGATCTCATCAGCATCAAAGCGGATAGTCTTGCCATTGATAGTATAGTCATAAGCCTTGACAAACTCTTTCGCATCCGGGATTATTTTTATACGATCAGGACGCATCGGATATAATTCTTTTTTCCCATTGCCTTCAATCGCCCAATATGCATTGCCATTGAGAAGCCGATGCGATACGACCGATTCGATAAGCTCCGTTTTCGATATGAAGGGATTGACGGTTTCAAAAAGCTCAACGATTTTTCCCTGTTCGACTTCTTCAGTCTCTTTTCCTGATCTCTTATAAAACTTTAATTCCTCAGCCATCATCGCACAGGTTTGGGCAATCTTTCGTACGCAGATATAAACCCAGCTTGCCGCTGAATAGGTCTTGGCATAAGCCTCAGCATCGGAATCTCCAGCCACACCAATGGTAGCTTCATGTGTTTGATATAAATGCGGGAAAAGCCTGAATGCCTTTCCGATTATGGCTTTTAGTATTTTGTCTTTTATGCCCATTCCAAAACCCTGATCTGTGGCACTATCGAATTTAATCCCCATGCGGTCAATGCTAAGGTTATCACGCAATCGTCATGCTTGCCCTGCGGTGCCGAATACTGAATGTTACCCGCCTTCGTCTCCGTCTTTTCAAACTCTTTCATTTCATCGATCAGCTCAGGGATGCGGGGGTATTTGATTCCCCTGTTGGTCATCGTCACTATAAGATTTTCGATGAGCTGTTCTTTCGATCTTGATGTGAACACGTAACCTGGACGGTCGCCGTCCTTGTAAACCCTGCATCCCGCCCGTTCTAAGTCTTCTGTAATGGGATCACCTACCCCTGTGCTATCCGGGATCACTTCGGCATTGTTATATCTTTTGGCGGTTGCCGCAATCTTGCCCCGGACCAACGCCCAAGACTCCTTTTGAAATCTGTCAAAATAAACTATCTGCCCTGTCTGCTTGTCCGCCACGATTATAACCGTCCAATCCCGATGCTTCGCCAAATCAGAACCCAAGATATATTGTCTTCTCGGAATTGGATCGGCAAACTCCCCGCCAATGCAGGCTTCGATAAGCTCAGGAGAAATAGCCAAACCTTCGGCCTCCACATCCCAATCATTCATCACAAAGCGGGCATATTTCTTTGGATCAATCTCTCTAAGAATCAACAGACTCTCAAGAAAGTCTTTTGGAAGGACATCTGCGTTATCCCAAGTAATAGCCTCAGTCAATCCAAAATCTTTTTGGATTTCGTTGAGAGAAAAAGACGGCAAATGGTCAAAGGTTTTTTCATCTCCTTGCATCCCATTAGAAAAAATATTTCTCAAATCTTGCATAGTTTTTGTAGGATTCGGATCAGGAGTTTGCTCTTTTTTTATGGGATTTTTCCAAAAAGAATAAATCCAATTATGTCCTTTGACATTGGCAGTAATAAGACCGGAATGTAAAGGAAGACCCAAATCTAAAAATTCTTGAGAGGGATTCACTTGTCTTCTTAATCTTCCCCAAAGTGTAATAAATTCACTGTTGCTTTTAAGCTCTTCCGCCTGCTCTATAAAAAACCAGCCGAGATTGAGGTTCTGCAGATTGTTCATCTCTTCCAGATGCCTAAACATAATCCTTGAGCCATTTTTCAGATCAACATTCCTTTGGCTATTAACTTTTTTATTTGTATATTTTTCAAAGTCAATCAAGGTGCTATCCCGCAAATCGACAAACTCTTTCCTGAAGATCACACCGAGATTGTTGGGGATCATCTCTGAATAGATCATAGCCCTAAGAATCCCGCACATCGTCTTGCCCGTCGCCCACGCCGAGACCATCGCCGGATAGCGGGCGTGGCTCAAAACGAAATCGTTTTGATAGGTTTTGAGGTTTATCTTCGGTCTTTGACTTGTCTCCGTTTGACTGGATGATGAAGATTGGACCGCTTGCAAATCCTTCTCCTTCGATTTTATCTGAAAGCTCTAAGAAGTGCTTAAGAAAAAACTGAGTCATTGAAACATCGTGTTTTTTAAGATTTTCTGTGAGGCTTTCTAATGCAAGAGGATAACACAAAAGACAGGCATTTTTTAAATCTTCAAGATTTATCTTTTCGGCAAGTGCCTTTTCAACTTTCTTTGCCCGATGATAAATAGCTTGGCGTGTCTTGAGACCAAATTTATCGGCTATTTGTTTGACAGGTGCCCCAGTCCGCCACATAGCCCAAGCCACAACTTCATCAACGGTTAATTCCGCTCTACGGATTCTTGGCATTTGTCTACTCAGTTAAAATCAAAGAAGCCCCAGCGTCCTTCACCATCGCTGGGGCTTCTTAAAACAGAAAGGACGCCACCTATCTGTATTATTTTTTTACAGAAAAGGATTGGCGTCCCGATCCTAAATACGTAACTATTTTTTATTTGTCAAGAAAAATCTTTCGGCGAAAATGTTTTTTAAAAATCTTCTTTAGCAACTTCAACGTATCCTTCTTTTAGATTTTTTGCTTTGATGAATACGGATCCAGCATGAGAATCTCTTAAAATTTTATCTTTTACCTCTTCATATTTGCCTTGATATTCTGACATTTGTTGCCCTTCTTCATCAAAGACCATAACTAACCCGTTAGCAAAATGAACCACTTCCACTATACTCATTTCTGGTTTTTACCTCCTTTCACAGCGACAATATCTCCTGTCTCAGCCTTTCATTGGCAATCTTGACATAATCGGAGTCGTCATCAAAACCAATATATCGGCGGTTAAGAATCTGGCAAGCCAAAGCAGTCGTTCCCGATCCGACATAGGGGTCAAGAACAACATCTCCCTCCCTTGATCCAAGCATGACCAGATAGCACATGAGCTTGAGGGGCTTGACGGTGGGATGATAATTATGTTGAATAGATTTACCTTTTGTGCTGTATTTCCAATCTCCAGTAATTTGATTTCGCTTTAAAGTCAAATTTTCACATCCCCTATTCTTTTCCACCTTGCTCGCCTTCGGCACGATCAGAAAAGGAAAGGTCTTTTGAACCGATTTGGGAAGTCGTTTGATCTTTTCGGCGAACCAACGGTCAAGGTCGAAATAGCGGGAGAAGGAACCAAAATCGCCAGCATATTTATTTGAATACATATTCTTTTTATTTTTCCAAAATTCTGATCCCTTTATTGTGTTCGGTTTTTTATTGCCTGCCGGATGTCTATTCCTCCCATCATTCAGCACATCATCCTGCACAAGCAGATTGGCGGAGAAACGACCGTGTGAATAGTCATATTGAATTGTTTGCTTCATAGAATTCTGATTCCAACCTTTTTTCGGTGGCAAAGGACTACCATTTGTTATTGGTCTAAACATAGAATCTTTATCACTTTTATTCTCATACGGTATCCTCCCCTCATCCAGCCATGTCACACCTTTTCCGTTCTTCAAAGCCTGATCCACAAAGGTCTTTTCGGACAGGGGCTTCATAACTACGATCACGACTTCGACCGCTGGCTTGGGCTGGAAGCCTCCATAAGAGCCGTCAAGAGCTTTGGCTTGAGGAGTGGTGGGGATGGTGATTGATATATTAGACAAATCTGTATTTTTGTTTTCACTTTGGAAAAATCCATCACTACTTATATTTCTGGGAACTCCCCAACAATTACTATCAGGATAATAGTGTGTTTTTGTTCCAATCACTTTCCTAAATTTTTTCCATTCTTCTTCAAACTCTTTCCTTGTCGGTTTTCTTCCCAATTTTTCTTCTAACTGTTTTTTACATTCTTTCTTATCTATTGCTTTTGATATGTTCTGTGCCTTCGGGAATCCCGAGGCATACGTCCAATAGATCGAGGAGAAGTTCACCCAGAAACCAGCATCCTCCAGGTTGACGATCATCCGGCTCAGGCAGTCCTGCCTCGGAGCACACAGGATAAAGCCAAAAGCTCCGGGCTTCATCACCCGCAAGCATTCCCTCCAGACCTCAACATTCGGCACCGCTTTGTCCCAATCCCTGCCCATGAAAGAATAGCCATAGGGGGGATCGGTGGCAAGCTCGTCCATGCTTTCATCTGGTATCGGCTTTAAGGCTTCTGGATTTCTGCCGCAGATAATCTTATTTTCCCACTCCTCAAGCACGCTCATCCCGCCTCGCTCCCTTCGATCTTGTAATGCAGAGGCGGAAGGAATTGAACCTTCATTGCGGGATTCAAAGCCCCGTGACTTATCTTTAGTCGACACCCCTGTCTCTCCAAAAATCTTTATATTTTATTTTCGTAATGATTCGATTGCCTTTTCTATTCCATAAATCAATTTTGGGTCTGGCAACAACACCTTCAGCCATAAATTCTTGTTGATTTTTTGCCGTGTCCCATTTAGATATAAAGCCCAACTTTCCATAATCAACAAGATCAATCAACGTGCCCTCCCCTATGATCGGGACTACTTCTATGCCGAGCTTTTGTCCTATATCTTCAATGTTTTCCCTTTCTAACCACCATTCACCAATCTTTATATCAAACAAAATAAAATCAACACCATCGGGGATATATTTTTCTCCACCTTTTTGGATTCTTGCACCATAACCTTCACCATAAAGACAGACCGTTATCTCACCACCTTCTACTGTGTTTTCTTTAGGAGCAAAAACATTCTTGAATAAATCTATTTGGGACATAAATTTTTCTTCAAGTTTTTTAATAAGAAATGGCGGTATTTGAGCATTATTTGTTTTGCCTCCAAAAGTGATTTTTTTCCCATCCCACATTACCCGGATATTTGTTCCATCTACTTTTTCCGTAAAAACCCATAAATTATTTTTTAGATATTCAAACTCTGGGAGTGAATATTCACCCTCAATTACTTTATGGGTCTTTTCATCCCTCTTAAAAACTGTTTGGATTTTAGGATATTCTTTCATATCTCGCTTCCTCCGATCTTCTCAATTTTTGGGATTTTGATTATCCGTCCACCCTCTTTAAGTTTCAATTTCCCCGCAAGAAACAATCTATAATCAGCCATAGGTAATGGATGCAACTTGACATCCCATTTCCTATCTCCGGCTCTCATTTCCCGAAGCTCATTAGCATCAATCACAAACAATTGCCTTGGTCTTATATATTGTTTTTTCAATTCCCGCTCTCTTTTTCAAGCCCCCGCTTCTTAGGTCGGGGGCTTTTTGTTTTGTCATTTTCGTAGAATCTGTTAATAGGACAAAGGCTTCAATTCACACAGCCATAGAGATCACCCCGACCCTTCTATTTTTCCTCATCTTTTCTCCAATCAATAATCGTATCTCGCTTCCCGCTATAAATTCGCACGGAGTCAATATATTCATATACAACCACCGTATCCCCACGACACCCATATTTCGTCCCATAAGTCCACCCCTGATAAGGATAAACCAAATCAAGCGGGTATTGTTTCCGATAGTATTGCATATTATCAGCTAAAGTCAGAGAAAGTTTCACAACGTTATCAACTCTTTTGTTGACTTGCACGTTAGCCACAAAAAACAAAATCCCCATAATAGCAAGACTAATCCAAATCGGCATTTTTTCTTTCTTCATTTCTCCTCCCATTTCTTTGTGTCTGGATTCCATTTCCACTTAGGATAGATAGCGATTTCCAAAGAATCAATCCTACTTTTGATTCTCTTCTGTTCGCTTTCAATCCTCAAAAATCTATCTTCTTCTTTTTGAGCCTTGTTTATTTGATCTGTGGCAAACCACCCTATCACAATGAAAAATGCTATTGTAAGCATCAGTATTAAAATTCGGAATTTGGTGTTATCCTTCATTCCTTCTCCTCCTCGATTTTCAAGCTATACCCAATCCATCAAATTCTATATTACCCAAGTAATCTTGAAAATCTTCAAGCCATAAAAAAGCTATGGCATGTTTTGTATGCTTACCCTTTTCTTTGATAATGACTAAGGGTGGTTTATCAACATGATGTTTCTTGGCGTATTTCTCCGCCTGCCTTAAAGCACCTACAACCCAGAGAGGCAATGTTCTCCGGTGCTTGACTTCTATGACAAAACAGGGATGTATTCCGTCCATTTTGTCTTTTCCGACTTCTTCAGCCCCAACGAATTCAAGGGCTTCTTTTTGGGTCCGTCTCCAATTTTTCACTTTACCACCTTCGCTTTCTGTTTTTCAAAATCATAATGATCGATCTTGTTTTCATCTTTACCTCTCGATCATATTTTCTTCTTCTAATCCCTCCGATATCTCTTACAGTGCTTTGCCATCAATTCCATAATTCCGCAAGCAAGGGAGCCGGTATCAAAAAAAATATTCCCTTGTTGTTCTCTAAGAGAGCCGGGTTTGTTAAAAAGATCACCCCATTTTTCCCTCCACTCAAAGAAGCCGTTATTTCTGCTGCACACACTAAAACAGTAACAGTTACAACAGCTCTTGGGTTTTTCTTCCGGCTTATTCATCCAGTCCCGCCTTCCTCATCAGGCCGGGCCGGTTTGATGGTGATTTTGAATTCCCCCCAACGATCAAGCTCTGTTTTTTGAGTTGGCGTAATGCCATAAATTATTAGCTTGTAATTTTCGTATCCGGTGTATTTTACTGTTTCCCAGATAGGATCGTTTAGCTCAACCTCTTCCGCCATCTTCGACCTCAAGTTTTTTGGGGAATTTAGCTTGGCAATCTGTGCAATGCCAATAATCACCACAGTCCGCCATTTGTTTATGACAACTGAAACATATACCAGATTCACAATATTTAGGTTTTTTCGTCAGATTCATCTTCATAGTCAACTGGTCGAATTGTTTTCTTAACTTTCCCATACTTAGAATATTTGTTTTCCAAAAGTCGTCCTTTTGAGACCACTCAATCACTTTGTCAATCTCCTCAAGTGTTCGTTTGTCTTGCTCCACCATTAGTCGAACACCATTAGCCCAATCATCTAAAGATTTTGGGATTTTCGCTTTTGGATTGTTTTGAAGCATTAAAGATTTAAGTTTCTTTGCTCGTTCGGAAAATTCCGGTTTTGGATTTTCCGAACAAGAAGATTTATCTTTACTTAAATTAACTTTACTTAAATTTAACTTAACTTTAGCGGGAGTTGATCTCGACTTACTCTTGAGTAACTCTGGAGGAGGATCGGGTATTTCTGAGGGAGCTTCACGTTCTTTATTGATTTTTTGATTGGAATTGAACCCTAAGAACTGCATATATTTATGTTCGCTTCCATAAAGTAATACTAAAGGTGATTTAGCCAGTTCTTGGATGCACTTTTCTATCTTCTTTTTGGTGAAATTTTTTAGATATGGGACTACTACTCCTTTCAAAATGTCCACGTTTGCTGAAATTTTTCCATCAACATCGAGATGTGGGATACAAAAAGTGAATAAAATTATTGCTTTTTCGGATAATTTTGCCACTTCTTCGTCAACAGAAATTGACTTATTTAACATTCTACCTCTGGGCATCCTCCCTCGCTTTCAGGTTTATTTCTTTCTAATTTTTGCCTTCCACCCCCAGTTATTTTTTTGCCATTTTTCTCGACGATAAAAACCAAGCTTGTGCATCATTTCGTCTATGATTTTAAGGCGTTTCGTGGTTTCTAAGTCTGGCAACCAAAAATGTGAGGATAATTCTATGGTTAAATCCACCATAAATATCCTCGCATAATCTTTATCACTATAACTTTGAACAAACATATCCCCTCGCTTTCAGGTTATCCTCAAAACGTTAAGGGCGAATCCAATTGATCTGACAATTCACGCTTTGCATCTCTTTGTCGGTTCAACAATATCCGTATGACCTGGCAGAGCCTCAATATCATAAGAGCATCTGGATCACCAGTGTAGCACTTTCTCAAATAGCTATGAGCATGATATTCATCGCAGGCAAGCCCGATCTTTTTCCCATACTCTCCTTCTATTTCGTAAATCCTTTTTTCTATGTCCATTTACTCCTCTCTCCAGATTTTGATTTCCTTAATGTCACCCTCTTCAATTGGCTCAGAAAAAATATAACCTTCTAATTCTCTTGCATCGTCAAAAGATCGGGTGAGCGTTTCTGATTCGCCTTCACATACCTTAATAGCATCAACTAATTTTGTTTGCCAACGCCATTTTCTCTTCATTTTGGGAACTCCTGCGCCAAAGCTTCTTCGCTTGTTACTTCATCCGTTCTGCATATGATATAATGGCATCTTTCTTTTCTCCTCTCTTTTCTTCAGGCGGTCCGGGGGATTCGCACCCCAACCAATTAGGGACGGACCCAGCCGGATGGAACCGAGACCCACTCTTGTCCATGTCCAATGTCTCTGTCCTGCTTTCGCTCTTCGGTGCTTTTCGCATCATCGAAATCTACCCCTGACTAATAGACTTCTCTGTTCAGACCGCCATTTCTTTTTTCAGGACACCGCCCGCCGGCAATGATTTGGATCACAGGAATCACTCTAATTCCAGGCGGTGCACCTGAAGTGCTTTCTCCTTTTCTCCAAGCCCACCGGCAGTTGGCGAAACTGTAAACTCTCCGCCGCTGTCCACAGATTTCATTTTGCAGAGAGAACGGCGGGCTTGAGGGTTAATCATTAAGGTCTAATATCTGTTCTGCTAATTCCATAAATTTACGACCAAGTTCTTTAACCATTTTTCGTTTTAATTCCTCTTCAGATAAGACATCCCAAAAAGCACAAGAAAGTGCCATATATCGACATTGTAAGGTTAAAAACTTCTCTTTTCTTTTTTGTAACAACTCTTCATTTCCCATTTTCATCCTTTCCGCCCCCGTGATTTTTCAGCAGGGGTTCGCCGGCAAAGTTTCCCTTGACTTGCTCCTACCATAGACGACAGCTCCTCGTCTATATACCATTAGGTTGATCGCCACAGCGAACCCCAGGATTAGTGTTCTATTTGACCACAATCCTTCTCTTTGTTTCTTTCACCGAAAATTCTAAAAATCTACCTTTGAATCCCACCAGTTGCTCTTCAGGAATGTCCTTATCCAAAGATTTCGCATACTCAAGACGAAGATCAATCTCTGTATTAAAAGAACCTATCAGAGACAGATCCCCGTTTTCTTCGATTTTTTTGTATAAGAAGTATGTGGGATTCTTTTCTTTCGTTGCTTTCTTCGCCTGTTTTTCATCTTCAATCTTCAAAAATCTATCTTCCATTCTTAATCACCACCTTTCTTTTGGTTTTGTTGTTCCTCTTTTTCCTTTCGCCTTATCTCCATCAGCTTTGCTATGGATTGATCTGAATATTTGATCGTCACATGCTCAGACCTTGGCTCTATGCCTTCGATTTTGGGCACCTTAAGACAGACATAAATAAAACCATCTGTGCCGATGGTGATACTGTGGATTGGAAGATTCATTTTTCCTCCGTAGATTGTCTTTTCAAAAATCTTTTACTTTCTTTATAAAGTCGGATAGATGTTTTAGTCCATATACCCGGGCAATTAGCTGAACATTCATAGGCGGGCTCCACAACTGTTTTGCGACGAAAAGAAGATGAATAGAATTCCGCCTTTGGAGTGAAATCTAATTCTTTGTCTGATTTTAACTCAAATTTCCTGCCATATTCAAGGGTAAACGGCTGGGTTTGTTCATCATCCAAGAAAAGACCCTTAAGATCGGCACCGCATTTAGGACATTTCATTCTTAGCTCTCCGATTCGATCCATTGTCGGATTTCCTTCAATTTGTCTTTCTTGATCTGTTTCAAAGAGGTATACCCGTACTGCTTTTTGCAGTGATTTAGCACATGATTAGCATTCTTCTTGTGGTCTTTTATTAAGGTAAACATATTCGCATATTCATTTTCAGATATGTAATCGTTACCGTTATTTTCCCTTGATTCGTCCGGGTCACCGATTACAACCTTTTTCTTTCGGAGAGCTATCTTAATAACTTCATCTTTGATCCGTGCTGGGATAAGATGGCTTTTGGCGTTCCTTTCCGCTTTGGTCACAGCATTAACTTCAGCATGAATGATTTTTTTACCTTTTTGCGAAGTCTTGCTTTGTCGGGCAAATCCTATGCTTGTATCGAGCAAAAGCTCCGTTGGTTTTCCTGATGCAAAACCAACTACATAGGAACCTGCTTTGACTGAGGCTTTGAAGCAATCCGGCTCCTCAATTACAGAGTCAAGGCTGATTGCCCTGATTACTAACTGTCCGCCAGTCCTATGAGACAAAAATCGACAGGTTTCATGTGCCCCGATGGCGGAAAGTCCATGTACCTGCTTTCCATTCATCAATACAGGCTTACCATCTTCATCCACAAAAATATAAGCCCAGGCACCGGTCACTTCCTTCTCTAAATGTTTCGCCAATTCGCCCGTGTCTATCATTTCGAATATGTCAATAGCCGACGATATGGTTTTTTGGAGCTGTTCCTGAGAATCAATTTCTTTTTCAGTTTTTATTTCAGTCACCTTTTTTCACCTCCTCTTGTTCTGTTAATTCAAAATCGGGATCATATTCAGGGTTGCCCTCTAAATACATTGACAAATCTGTCCCAATGGTGCACTTTGCTTCTTCTAAGATTTCTACTGGTGCACCTGCTTTTTTAAAATCGTCCACCTTTTTTTCAAAAGTCTTTTTGTCCAGAATTAAAAGATATGGAGCAAGTGTTCTGCACCAGGTTTCGATCTTTAATGGATCATATTCTAACCGCTTGTAGATTTTGACCTCCACCTTCTCGACAGGTTTTTTCTCTCCGGTGTATTCGTAGAAAGCAAGGGCAACGGATTTCAATTCTTTTTCGGCATCTTCCAAATCGCAAACGGTATCCCCAAAATCCCCTATGGTTTTTTGGAGGGTTTCATATTCAAAGGTTTTCTTCAATTCCTCAGAAGCCAAGATTTTTTTACCTTCTTTTTGTTTTAAAATTTCTCGTAACCCTGCCACTCTTTCAACCAACGGGATTAAATCTTCTTTAACCATTTTCCCACTCCTTTCGTATTTAAGGTTGTTGGTTTATCTCGGGCGGGTTTCCTTGAATAGGGAAGACCTGCCTTGTTTATTTTACAGGACACACAAACACAATTTGAACGGCTTGGCATCCTTTCTCACCTCCTTTCCTTAATTAACTTTCCATTACTTGTAATCCCCACTTCCTCTCCGACGGTGAACGAAGTACCTATATCTTCTTCCGTCCCCTCCATCATCAAGTCTGTGATTTTGTCAAGAACTCCGTTAATCTCACCGCTAATATGGGTTTCTCCGCCCTCCTCCCAATAGATTGTAACGCTAAGCCTTTTGACTTCCATCACTCCTCCTTTCCGCTTTCCGGGTCATTTCCCCCGCCTCCATCAGACATACAACTAATGCACATATTTCCCTCTTTTTCCACTGGAGTCTTTCCGCATTTGCGACAACGAGGATGATCTTTGCGGTATTTATCACTAATGGCTTTGGCGATTTTTTCAAAAACCCCATTTTCTTCATATTCATCAAACATTTTTTTGATTTCTAAATACGACATCGCTATCCTCCTTTCAGTATAAACCAAAACACTGCCAATAGACCAAACATGACAAAGCAAGCACTGAAAAAGTCAAGACCCAAGTCTATCATATCCCATTTAAAATCAAAGTCCCAATCAGTCCAGATCATTGTTTTCCTTTTTAGTTCCCAGAGGCTTGAGCGGACAAAGGATCGCACAGAACCTAAATCACCGATATGTTCGAGAACAAGCTCAAGCCTCCGGGTATTTTCAAAGTCGAGCCGCTCGCCGAATCTCACGGCTATGGTAAAAACTATAAATTGGCCTTCCATGCTTTTCCTTTCGGATTCTATCATTGCGAAGGATCAGCCAGCCTCCGCGGGTCTGTTATCCGCCAGACCCGGGCGGTTCGACCAAAACTTAATTCTCCTCAAAAAAAGGGAAGGAGAGAGGCTTCGACATTGACCGTAAGGGAATATATAGGTAGAAGAAAGGTTTATGACGGTATTAGATAGATTTGGATCATGTCTCAGCCTCTCCGGGAAGATCATTTTTTCGTCTTCGTCAAAAAAAACTTTGCTTGATAGAATTTATCCCATGCTTTATAAACTTCGTTGAAAGTTTTCTTTACAGTTTTCATGGGCATTTGCGATGAAGTGTAGCCTATCAATTTGTGAAAGCATTCCCCTAAGTCTTTAGGGGATGTTATATCCGTCTTATGGTCGCTCTCAATTTCAAAGGTTATCGTTATAATTCCACCCTTAAAAGTTTTTTTTGCTTTCACCATTGCTTCAATATCCTTGCAATCTGTTCGATCTTTTTGGCTATGCAATTCAAAAGCCAGTCCCACATCTACTTGTCCTTCCGCTCTTTTTTGGGAAGCTCCGCCTCGGCTTCTATTTGCAGTTGTTTTATTCGAGATAAATCAATCAACCTCTGTGCGTCCCGGTCTTTGAGTTCTATCGTTTTCATTTTTCTTGGATTGGGTAATCAGAACATTGTGCTCATTCGCTAAATGTTCCATAAATTCTTCTTCTATTCTCTTGATGCGAGTTTCAATTGTTTGAAGGCGATCTTCAATTTCACAGGCAAATCTAAAAAGGAAATTTTGAAGATACGGATATTTAGTTGAACCATTTTTCCTGTAATCACTTGCAAAACCCCTTAAATTTTCTTTATCAGCCATGATTAGCTCTCCTTTGGTTCTGGGAGTTCGGGGCGGAATTCAAAGGTGATTCGATTTAAAAGTATAAAGTCTGGATGGCAATTAGAACCTGCAAGCCCTACCTTATGTTGCCATGATCCATGGGCACACATTTTCCCCTCTGTTTTTTCGCAATGGCTGAAAACCCCGATATGTTTTTCTTTGAAATCTTTATCCTTCCAGCTTATCACGTCTCCCCGCTTCAATCCTCCCTCTGGCTTGCCATTCTTGTCATAGGGGACTTCATCGTCATAGGGGGCTTCATCTTTAACCGTAGGCTCGGTCACGGTGAAAAGAGCGGGCTTGACCAGTTGCTCCAGTGCCTCGATGCGGGCCTTGAGTCCATTTCGTCCCGCAACCTCTTTTTGCAAATCCCGAATGTCCTTACTATGCCCCATTAGCCAATCATAGCGATATTTTTCATCTTTATTTAGCTCCTGGCGCTCGGATTCAATTGCCTCAAGGCGGGCAATAATCTCTTTAACAAATTCCATAAAGAACGTCTCAGCCGTATTGTCCTGAATTTTGAAACATACATCATAAAACTTTTTCGCCTTTTCTTCTAAAGTATTTTCCATCTAAACCTCGCTTTCTAATTTACCCCGGCGGAGCGGGAAATTGCTTATAGCATTTGATAAATTCAAGTTCTATATACTTATTACTTCCGCTCCGCCAAGGGCTTCTGGATCAGAAGGAGTCATCATGATGGTCAAAGAGTGAAAGTCCTCCTTTCCAGATTTTTTGTCGAATGCACTCTTTCATAAAAGCAAACACAAGAGACAAAACCCAGAAACTTACTATCATTTCCAATATCTTCAACATTGCCAAACCTCCTTTCCGATCCAGTCCGGCACCACCTACGAAATGATAAAAATGACAATCCACTTAATCAGATTAGCCAGCCAAGCGGTAGGCACCGGAATACCGATGGGAGCGAACAATCCCAAAATCGGAGTTCCCATCATAGCCAAGAATCCTAACAACTTTCATCACCCCCTTTCTTTTTATTTTGCCCCCGCAGGCTGATCTTTTCTATCCTCACCTAATCCCAATTCTTCAGCCTTCTTCACCATTGCCGCATAGATTGTCTCCCACTCTATTTTCTTCTTCTCACAAACTTTCCTTTGCCTCTCAAAGTCAGCAGCTAATTGCTTGAGCTTGTCATAGGCATTCTTGAACGCTACTTTAGCTATGCCATGATCAGTTATTAAACTCCTGAGCTTATGTAAATCTTCTGATCTTCTATCCCGTGCCATATTAGCCTTTTCTCCGTTTTATTGCCCCCGGCAGACTCGACAAGGGAGGGACAGGCCGGTCTGCCAGGAGCACCCTTTCCTTGTTTTAGAGGGAGGAAAAGGGTAAACCAATTATGGAATACTTTTCAAGATTTGTTTTAACGCCCAATACTCTGGATTAAAAAACGCCCATATAGTTTCAGGGAAATGAAAGAAAATAATTGTCCAATAGATAGCTATAAATATTCCGATGAAAGCTAATAGTAGATAAGCTATCTCATCCCAGTCAGACTCTTGGATTTTATGATGAACTTTAATACAAAATTTTACAAAAATCCATGTCACAATTCCTAAAACCATATATTGGATTATATCAGTTATACCACTTAGGGGAGCCTGTTTTAATAAAACACTCCAAAGATATTCACAGGTTACCCCTAACTTTTCAGCCATCTTTTCTAAAACCGGGGCAATTTGTTCCATTTTCAATCTCCCTTCTGTTTAATTTCTTTTAAGTATTCATCAAATCCAGCTTTTGCCAATTTTTCACAAATAGACAAAACTTCTTTTTTATACTTCCTTTCCAAAATATTCCAACATAACCGATGAACAAAAATCTGACCTAAAACCGCCCATTCTTTAGTTGTAAAAGTTTCTATGGATTGTCGGTGAATGATCTCTTGAGCGAAATCATATAGATTAACGTAATCTTTCACTCCGGACAGATTAGCTCCGGACAGATAAGCTCCGGATAGATAAGCTCTGAATAGATTAGCTTCGGATAGATAAGCTCTGAATAGATTAGCTTCGGATAGATAAGCTTCGGATAGATCAGCTCCGAACAGATCAGCTTCGGACAGATTAGCGGTTCTATTTTTCTCTAAACAATCTTTGATATTTTCATATTTCCCCCTGATGATAATTTCTCTACTCCAGCGATTTTTGATTTCAATATTAGTCATTTCAATTCCTCCCTTAAACTCAAAGCCCGAACCACAGCCCAAGTCAAAAACCAAACCGGCTTCTCTTCATAAGTCCGATACCCAGAAGAGTCCACTGCGACCTTATAGCCCAACAATTCTTTTTCTCCATTGGGGAGCATCTCTTGGCATTTGAGGATCTGGACGGTCTGAAAGCTGGAGTCTCCAAAAGTGCTCACCGCCCAGAAAGAATAGCCGTTTATGAGAGTTTCGATTTCTTCGCCTCCCCCACCTTCCCTACCTCCACCCACCCCATCGCCTTTACAGATCGAAAACACCATACCTCCACCCACCCCATCGCCTTTACAGATCGAAAACACCATGAATATCCCAAGAAGAATCATAATGCCGATGGTGGCGTAAATGATGAACTTTGATTTTGTGCTATCTTTCATATTTAAATACCTTGCCTGTCCCCAAATAGGCTTTGTTTCTTTTTTTTCTCAAAAACCCCACTTTTTAGGGGGGTTGTAGACAAAATTTTGGATTTTAGAGACTGTGCCCTGATCTTTCTTGCCTTCGGTGATCTAAATTCCCAAAGTGGACAACCCCGAATATCACATTTTTCGATCTCAGCCATAGAATATCCACAAGAATCAAAGCACTTCAACCGAATAGCTCTTTTCTGTGTAAGCTTTCCTGCCCGACGAAGCTCCTCTATGTATTCAGCAAAAGCCTCAAAACTTTTAATCTTTTTCATGGTTTTCAGCAAGGAGGGAGGCTGATTCCCGGGTTAGCCTCTGAGAGCCTCTCCGAGAAAGGCATCCCCCCTCCAAAAAATGCTCAAAAATTAAGGTCTTGTTCCATCTGGTTCTCTTTTATTTTGACTCAATTCAGTTTTTTCGTTTTTGATCTTCCAAATATGCCCACAGTTTTGGCAAACTCTCTCTTTGGTAGTAATACGAATATAGGTATGAGCACTATCACATTTCGGACATTTAAGCAAATCTTTATTCTTTGTCTTCTCCATAAATCAATCCTCCTGTTTTCTCTATCGACAATATATATATAAACCTTAACTTGTCAAGTAAAAAATGCAAGATATGAAAAAATATCATGTTTCACGTGAAACATACATGTTTGGTTCATATATGAAAAAAGCCAAAAAATTCGCTTGACAGATTTGGGGGAAAGGGTTAGATTGAAATAAAAATATAAAAAGAGCAAAAATGAAAAGATTGCTAAAACATCGAATAGAAAAACGAACTTTGGACTTTAAGACTTGGAGCCTTATTGAATATCGGCTGACCTTATTTGAGTGGATAGAACTTTTACAGGGAATGATTAGAGCTTTCATAAAAGCCACGATTTCGGGTTCGGCAAATCCCATGCAATATGTAAGCCCTGAATTGGAACAACTTTTATGTGGCTATGTTCCGACAAGACATAAAGTCTTAAAATTAAACATTGGTGAAGTGAAAAAAGATTGAGAGGAAACGTATGAAGATATTTAAAAATAACTATTTCAGGTATTTTTTTTGGTCAGCATTAATGATGGTTTGTTTTATTTTAGAGTTAGAATATTTCGCTGGATGGTGCACAATTTTTGCCATAGCAGGACTCCATAAAGGAAGAATATTGAGATCGGAACCCTATAACTCAAAAAAACAAGGAGGATGAGATGAAAAAAAGCTTAATCGTTTTATTGATTTGTTGTTTTATTTTAGGGTGTGCACATACTCAACCTTATGAACAAGAATATGACATAAATAAGAAGCAAATCATTGATATCCCACAAATTTCAAAGTTTAATCCGGATGGAGAAATCAAAAGCCTTATTCATACTTTCGGCTTTTCTGTGGGAAATGGTAACATAGAAGATAGATATATTCTTATTCATAAATCTGAGGAGTTTGATTTGAGCTCATTTTCGCTGTTTTATCAATTAACATTTCCGGTTTCTAAAAAAGCAACTTTCTTTTTTAATATTCAGCACGAAAGCCAAGATATAGAATTATCGAAAATTTACAATGAATCAATCTCTCATACACGCTTCGGTTTATATCTGAAAATTTTCTCAAAGTAAATGATTCACCAAGTCAACTCCCAAGTCTCCTGATCGGGAACCGTCACATCCTGCTTGACTATCTCCCCAGAAGGAAGATATATATAAAACCGGTATTTTGTCGTTGACGGGTTAAGGCTGTCGCTTGGGATCACCTCGAACGACCAGATCCCTTCGCTGTTAGTTACGGTGGATCGATAATAGGGATTCATAAGAACAGTGCCATAACGCACAGGATAGGTCGGGATGCTTACCTCTGCCGTAACACCCTCTGCTGGAGTTCCATCACTATTCCATACGCGTGCCCAAACGAAACAAGTAGCTGGGGATCCCGGGTAGTAAACGCTGGCGTAATAGACAGTATCCTCGTTACCGTCAACTTTCAAAGTCTCAGGCACGGTGAACTGCCAGCCCGGTTTTGACAACCTTACACAGTGCGTACCATCATACAAGGCAAAGAACCCGCGCCCCTGGGAATCTGAAGTGCGGATTCCACAGGTGGCCTCTTCAAGCGAATCCAAAACCTGAATGGTCACCCCGGCAACGGGGGTCGAATCCGCAGATTGTTTGCACCTTATCACAATGCCATTCGGCCCAATTCCAGCATAGTCCGTGAGACTTCTGGTTGCATAAGCCCAAATATCTGCTGCGGACAAACCCGATGCCCCCCCAAAAAAGGCGGCGGTGTCCAGGACGCTAACATATTGTTCCTCAATGGTTGTATCGCCCCCTGTATAGACCGCATTGTATTCAGCCACAATGTTGCCAGTAAAGGAAGGGACATAATACCCATTCCAGCGCCCCTTCCCGTTACTGGAGAGAAAAATCCTTTCAATTTGAAAGCTTCCATACATGATGTCCACAAAAACCGTATCCCAGCTTTCCACATCATAATTTATATGGGTTGCCTTCCTTAGCCAAAGCGTATCACGCAAGGTAATAGTTTGTGCTGCGGCAATGGCGGATATAGATAAAAGTATGGCTAATGTTATGACGATCTTTTTCACATTGTCCTCTTATCCTCTTTTTATCGTCCGGTATACCAGGGTTTCGGTTCGCTATGCTCGGCTAAAACTATATTGGCGGTCTGTGATGGAAATGTCATAATGAACCAAACTTCTAACTCATTTCCGGCATTGGCGGCGACTTCGAGTGCACCGGTCGTCTTATGCTCCCATGCACCAGTGGTTGTGGCTGTGGCGGCAACGGAATCACAAAAGACTAAGGCACCCAACTCAGTGGTGCGTTTCCAAACCTTAACCTGAACGTAGACCGAATCAGCCACATGCGAAGTCCTTATATTGTAAGTGACGGAATCAACACCATTCGCATCCATACCCATTGGAAGCTTATTGGAAGTTACAATCGTGTCAATCTTGCCCGCCGTTGTTCCCGTATGTATATGTCTCGCAAAATGACCAACACTGTCGTTAGCCAGATTATCATAGACGGTTATCTCAGTCACGGCATCCGAGCCCGTTCTTAGGAAAAAATTATCAAAGCCATCGCAAAACTGATCGAAGTCCAAGGCAGTCGTAGTATCGATCTTCTGGTAAATCTGATAGCCATAGGTGATGCTATCGTTTATTGCCGAACCCGGGTCTCCGCCTGGTGGCGTTCCAAAACTCGGAGCAGATGTTGCACCGTTCGACTTCAAATAAGTTCCATTAGCACCCAAAGCCAACTCTGTCACATCGCCATCGGTATTGCTGTAAAACACTCGCCATGCTGTCTGATCGTCAAAGTCATCCAAATTGACCTGTCCAGCACCGGAACCCCAATCAATATGCCAGTCCTTGATCCCACCATGCGTAAATGCTAGAGCGGAATCAGCCTTACCTGCCACCGCCGCTCTCTCTGCACCGACTGCCGAATCAATCACCGCATCTGTGCTGTCCACCATCTGAAAAACCATCTTCCATAAGCTGTCCGTCCATACCTGCGTGATATTTACTTCGGTGCTGTCGTTGTCTAATAGGATTCCCCAGCCGGGAATTGTGGTGGGTCCTACCGCCCGATTGATGATGGCATAAACGGTCGTAGGAGCAAACAAGGCTGCCGTGCCGATCAAAACCGAAAGCAAAGCCCCGATGAACAAAAAGACTCTTATGGCTTTGCCTAACTTCATAAAAACGCCCTTAATCTTTTTCATTCAAACATACCTCCTAAAAGTAAGTTCTTATCTCTGCTTCCATTGATATTGCTCTATTCTATACTGTCTTCCTAATACATGAGCCACCTCCCCGTTTTCTAAACGTTTTAAGATTTCCCCATTCACAAGCATCGGTGTGATCCCCCATTCTTCTACATCTTGAAACCTCCAATCTCTCATAAAGTGAGTTGTGAACCGCCAGTCGTCCTTAACCCGCATTGCACCTTCTTCTTCCTCCTCCACGGTATAGGTGAAAGTCCAGAAAGGACACTTGGTAGGATCGTCGGTATATTCAGTTGAATAAAAACGATTATCTCCGGTAACGATGCTTCCAACTAATATTATACCCCTTTCACCTATTGTCCCATCATACCACCCCGTAGCCAACTCTGTAGATATGTTCCAACTATACCATGTGTTTATTGTGGTTACGTCTGCATAGGATTCCGCTGTCGCCTTTCTATCATAATCGGTCCCATCACCACTATTGTCCGATCCGGCATCGGAGGCATTTGCACAGCCAGCCGTTCCCCACTCTAAATCAAGACAATTCCAATCGTCCCAAGTCACACCACCATTTGTTCCAGTGCAATGTGTCCAAACACCCGTTCCCTCAATCCAAGGCTTAAAAACTCGGTAAGCGTAAATCTTATCATCGACATAATTAGCAAAGCAATATAAACTACACACAGCAGTTATATCCGTAGCGCCAGCACCTAATTCTGAGGCTATATTTTTTACACGAATAAATGTTTTGTGGTAACTACCAGCTGAAGTAAAAGTTTCAAGATACACCCTACTGCCTTCATTAACATCAGATGCCTCCTGATAAATCAGAGCATCCTCCACATTGGTCGTTCCACTTATCTTTTTAGTCTCCGCCCATGCCTGTGCCGACAAGCAGATCAAAAACAGAACCAAAATCAAAATCCTTTTCATCTTACCATTTCTCCCAACGCACACTGTCTATGATAGCATCTGTATGAAAATAATAAAGTGTGCCAAGAAGATTATCACCAGAATCGTATATTTCCACACTATCTTTGTTCGCCGATCCCAAAGGGTAAAGCTTTTGATAATAGCCATCATTTGCACCAAGAAACTT
>Ga0307437_1000839_pt1 | contig 22176 bp, 14 predicted proteins | sample SalMarWE160390MG_FD_202146 | JGI IMG/M metagenome (GOLD analysis project Ga0307437, IMG submission 202146) | Salt marsh sediment microbial communities from the Plum Island Ecosystem LTER, Massachusetts, United States - WE1603-90 | ecosystem: Environmental > Aquatic > Marine > Intertidal zone >...
ACCTGTCACCTGGCGGTGGGGGCTTCCATTGCCGAGGCGGGAGGCAAGAACAAAAGCTCGCTCCACTGGGACATGGTCTGTGACCTCAAAAAAGACAGCGAGATTGTCGCCGACAGCAAAGTGATTTATCGCAACGGGAAATTCACCATCTAAAACCGGTAGACAACATAAGCAAAAAAGGCCGACGTCTCTAAGGGCGTCGGCCTTTTCTGTCTGGCGTCTTGGCCTACGGGGTGGGCGGCGGCGGACCGCCAAAAAAAACGTAGGCCACCAGGTAGGTGATGTCACCCACGTTAATTGCAAAATCAAACTGTGCATCGCCGGATTGAATCGTCACCGGAGCAGGCCCGCTGCCAAACAGGTAATCCACCATGTAGACTATATCGGCTACGTTGATGGACTGTCTATAGTCGGCGTCGCCTCTGATAATCGCCTTGGTCCCAATTGTCCCGGAATAGAATACTGGTTCGTAACTGAGGGTATCGGAGATTAGTTCGAGCGAGTAAGCTTCTTTCATTGTATCGACTTCGTTGGTCAAGTCGCCGAAGGCAAGGGGGTTAATATTGATATATATCTTCAAAACTTCACCGGAGCCGGTCGCAAGAGGCGGTGAGCCGCCGCCATTGTCGGCAACCAACTCCACAGTGTACTTGTTATGGGAAGGATCATAGGTGAGGTACTGAAACCTCTCAAAATAGCCGGTGCGACTTCCCAGCGTGACTGAATCGAGTGACATCTCCATCAAAGGGGCCGTCTCATGCTTGAAGGGGATGACGATTCGGTTCAGCTGTTGTGAATTCACCACGTCAACCGACATGACGACCTGCTCTCCGGCAAAGGCTGAATCAGACCTGAACCTGACCGTGTCGGCCAACAAAATGATGTAGGCGTTTTTTTCATTGGTAATATCGCCGAACTCGGTTTCAATAGTCAGTGAGACGTCAAACGCACCGGGATTAGTATAATAGTGGGAGGGGTTCTGTACAAAAGCAGAGTCACCATCGCCAAACGACCAGGCCCAGCTCGTAGGAGTCACCGAAGAACTGTCATAAAATTGGATTGTCAAAGGGGCGTAGCCGAAGGTCACGTCGGCATAAAAGTTAGCGCCCCAGCCCAATGCTGCATTAAGGTCAATAATGCCCCAGCCATAGGCGTTGTTCGGTGCGGCCGCGTTATCAGCAGTCTCCATCAAAGCCAAACGAATCATCTGTGGGCCAAAGTCCGGTCGAGCCTGAATCAGCAAACAGGCGGCGCCGGCAATGAGAGGCGTCGACAGGGAAGTTCCGCTGGCGGAGCCGTAGCTGTAGTCTGACGAGGCTGTGGCGCAGGCCGTGGAAACTCCTCTGGCACAAACTTCCGGTTTAGTCCGCCCATCGTATGTCGGACCCTGTGACGAGAACGACGCGATCGATCCTGAAGAGTTAACCGCACCCACCGCCAATATGTCAAAAGCGTCGGACGGCGCCAGGAGGGTACCGGCACCGGGGCCGCTATTGCCCATAGCATTACAGACTACAATCCCTAAATCGGCGGCGGTATTGGCGGCCAAAGTGATGGTGGCGGTGTTGCCATCCAAGTCTTCGTATGTGTACCAATCAGAGTAGCACAGAGAGGAGGTTACCACGTCAGCTCCCAATGGATCCGCCCACTCAAGCGCGGCCACCCAGTTGTCTTCTTCAACCGGCGTTTCCGAGCGGACATCCTCTGTTTTGGCCAGCAGGAAATTGGCCTTAAAGGCCGGGCCGTATTGGACTCCATCCTTATGTCCACCGGAAGTGGACCAGATATACGTGCCGTGGTTCCACTGATTGGACCAGTCATCCGGCTCATTGGCGGTGTTGTTGTCATCGAAAACAAAATCCCACTCGGCCAGTACCCGACCCTCATCATAGTGCGGCGCAAAGACCTCATGAGATTTGCGGTAGCCGGTATCGAAGATTGCCAGGGTGACTCCTTCGCCGTGGTAACCTTTGTCGTGAACAGCCGGTACGTTGATCTGCTGAAGCTGCGCATAGGAGTTGCCGTAGTCAAGGGCGTCAGGCGCCAGTGACTGCCAATCGGGCAAATCAAGACGAATAGGCTCGGCCGTTTCCGGCTCGCTCCTGAAGCTGGCCACAGGCCTAATCTGTAAGACGAACGGCAGGGCGCCGATCTCGTCAAGTTTGTCAGGAGAAATCTCAAAGCTGGCGGCATTGAGCCATCGGGAAGTCCGTCGGTGTTTCCCTCCCAGGCTGATAACCTCATCAATGTAGTCTTGCATCACCGGCAGGTCGGCAAATACCACGTGGTCCATACCAACTTTGGCCCGTCTTTTCATAACCTTCTCGCTGAACCTGACGGAGAGAGCTTTGGCGTTAAACTCTTCCTTGGTGAAAACACCCTTATCGGTGAAAAAGACCCAGACCTTGGCGGTCTTGCTGTCCTTTTGATTAAGGAAACTTCTTACGTTAGCTGAAAGGGTCTCTGGCCCTTTTTTCAGGATAACCGGCTCGTCAGTCAAAAATGGAGGGGCATTTTTGGCCGAGGTAAGGGCGGTTATCATCAGTAGCAGGATTGAAGCTAAGAAAAGCGGGTACAGGAAACGTTTGCTATGACTTTTCATTAAATAATCCCTTTCGCTGAGGATTGTTAACTAACTCTTATTATCGTAAGGCATGTACCTCATTATAAAGTAGGCAGATTTCCATATTTGTCAACATCAAATTGCCTGCCTCCCACTTGTGTGGGGGCCTTCCCATACTTTTGAAATTGGACAGGCCGCCAAATTGTTCCCAATCTTCACTCTGCCCGCCAGCCTTTTCCCGCTAAAGTTATATCGGACAAGGTGATTTCCCCAGCAGGGGCGCCGCCCGGCGCATTTCTCAGGGAAAGGCATAGCTTATGCTGAATCAGCCAGTGACACTGGAGGCCTAAGCGTCTGGAAAGCATATTAGAACAGCAGAGGTTACTGTTGACCTCCTCCTGAACTGATGAATTAAGGTGGTGAAGAAGATGAAAACCAGGTTTCGTTCAACTGGCGGCATCACTCTAATCGAACTGCTGACCACGGTAGTGATCATTGGAATTGTCTCGACCATGGCCGTGCCTCGATTCCAGGCCGCCTGGGAAAAAATCAAGATCAGAGGCGCCGATCGGGATATTGTTTCCACCATTCGTCTGGCCCGGTCGATGGCTATCACTGACAAGAACCTATACGGTGTCTACTTTGACGGCAATGGGCAGACTGTGACCCTGTTTAAAGACATTGTAAATCCCAGCTCCAGTACGTTTGAGACGGGTGATTCCGTAATCCGAGTGGATAGCCTCCCATATGAATTCACCTATCTGGGGACCGACATGTCGGATGATGTTCTTGTCTTCCGACCCAACGGTTCGGCCAGCTTTACCGGCGGCGGTAACATTCATGCCATGGCCAGCACCCAGAGTATTACAGCAATCCTGACTCACAACGTACTGGCGTCCACCGGCCGAATTCTGTCCTGTTCAAGCTACTATTAAGGACATTCCTCATTTCCTAATCCTCCGGCAGGCCTCTCCTTTTCGGGAGAGGCTCTTTTTTTCTTTCTCGGCAGTTTACGGCCGTCCGTGCAATTTTCTTAAAGGGTTGTCCCCCAAAGACCGATAACTATTCTGACACGTTTGGGTTGGAGCGTAATTGCTCGTTCCTGTCCAGAAAGAGACTTTTTTTCAGCATAGTCCTTAAATGGCAGTCAATAATGCCGATAGATGAAGCATAGCAAAAAGGCGTGAATTCTAAGCAAAAAGAGAAGTTTATGTTATTCTCACGCAAAAGTAAAAGCACTGTCGGACTGGATGTCGGCGCTTCCTCGATCAAGCTTGTAAAACTGGATCATACCAAGTCGGGTTACTCTGTCGCCGCCATAGGCATCCGTGAGCTGCCCCCGGAAGCGATTGTTGCCGACGAAATCCGTGACCGGGAAGCAGTCATATTCAATATTCAGTCGCTGATTGACCAGGCCGACCCCAAGATCAAGGACGTGGTGGTGTCGGTTTCCGGGCATGGTGTCATAACGGATCGCTTCACCATCGACAAAAAAACCGGGGCCGAAGCCGAGCAGGCTATCCTGTTCGAGACCGAGCAGCGGGCGCCTTTCGATGTGGAGGATGTCAGCCTTGACTACCACATTATTAAGGTCGACGAGGAGATCAACAAGATGGATGTTCTACTGGTGGCCGCCCGCAAAGAGTACCTGAAAACGTTTCTGGAGTTGATTACGGATTGCGGCTTACGACCGGTAATCGTCGATGACGACGCCTTCGCCATCTATAATGCCTATGAAAATAACTATGACGTTGATCCCTCGCGGGTGACGGCGCTGGTCAATGTCGGCCATGACGTGACTAATGTTACTTATATCGCGGACGGGTTCTATCAAGCCACCCGTGATGTTTCGGCGGGCACGCGGGAAATCTACAACGCCATTCAAAAGGAATTCCGATTAAACCCGGAGTTGACCGGCAAAGCAATCAAAGGGGAAATGTCCGACTCAATTGACCAGGATATGCTTAAGGCTACCATTATTTCAGCTACCGATGAGCTTACCTCCGGTATTGAACTGGCCTTTTCTTACTTCAAGTCCCAGGCAAAAGTGGATGCCATTGATTGGCTGGTTCTCTCCGGCGGCGGCGCCCTGGTGCCGTATCTTCCGGAGTTCTTGCAGTCGAAGCTCAACGTACCCTTGGAAATAGCCAATCCCCTTCGCAAGGTCGACTATGATCCGGAGCTGTTTCAGTATCACCAGCCGGAGAAGATTGCTCCCCTGTTGACCGTTCCAATCGGTCTGGCAATGCGGAAGGTGAGGTAAAGGTCCTATGATAGAAATAAACTTACTTCCCAGAGAGTATCTCAAGAAGCCCTTCAGTTTTGCTTTCGGCAAAACGGGACTATACGCCGTTGCCGCTGTGGCTGGTGTTACCCTCATGCTTATCGGCATCACGTTTTACCAGATACACCAGTTGAATACGCTCGAGGACAACATTGCCAAAGCCCGGCAGAGGGCGGCGATGCTTGAAAAGGACATCCAACTGGTTGACGCCCTGACTGATGTAAAAGGCAAGATTACCAGCCGGATGGTGGCGGTGGAGCGCCTTGACAGTTACCGGTCAGCTTGGGTGAGAATCCTTGAAGATGTGGCCAGGAATGTACCGGAGTTTGTCTGGCTGGGGCGATTCACGGAGGAAGCACTCAAAGATAGCATCGCTCAACCCAGTCAAGAGGGGGACAAACAAAAGAAGGAACAACAGCCGGCCGTCGCAGCCGCGCCTACCGTGCATAGCGCCGAGGTCGAGGGCTATGCCTTTACTCTGAATGCGCTGGCGTCGTTTATGATTAAAATGATGCGTTCCGATTACTTTGATGAGGTGGAACTGGTCTCGAGCGATGAAGTCAAGTTCCAGGATCACAAGGCCTACAATTTTGTTCTCACGTGCAATCTGCACTACCTATCGGATGAACATTTGCGAGATCTGATTGCGCAGGCCCGCTCCACTGGCGGTTCCCAAGGGGGGCCGACCAGCCACAGAAGTTTGAACTGAGGAAGAGACACCATGGACTTCAAGGATGCAAAAATACAGAAGATTGCGCTGGCGGCACTGGCCTTTTTTATCGTCGTCTACTTCTGGCATTCCCGGTTGTACACTAATTACGACAGCCAGATATCATTAAAGAGCCAGGAGTTTGAGACGATCACCACCAATTTAAGAAACGTTGAGATGAAGGCCAAGTCGCTTGACGCGTTACAGGTGGAATATGTCGATCTTGTCGAGCGCTATCACGAGATCGAAGCCTTGCTTCCGGAAGTAAAGCAAATTCCCTCACTCCTGGTCCAGCTTCACACCGCCTCGTCACTGACCGGAACCAAAATTACCCGGATACAACCTCTTCCCCTCAAGTCGGAAGAGTTTTACAATGTCGCTTCGTTTGAAATCGAAATAACCGGGACCTACCATGATTTCGGACGGTTCATCGGCTACGTGGCTAATTATCCCTTTATCGCCAATATCTCGGATATGGAGTTAACCTCCCTCAACGTTGCTATCGGGAAACCCGCCGTTGAGAACGTCGGCCTGAAAGAAGTGAAAAGAAAAGAAAACATGTCAGCCGTCTTTACTCTTTCCACTTATTTCGTGAAAGAAGACGAACGGCTTCAGGAGCTTGCCCTGTAGGAGGTAGACAGATCAATGAGAATTACAGCTAGTCTCATATGCGCGGTGATGTTGCTTGCATCGGGGCAAGTGTTGGCGTCACAGGTAACCGACGTGGCGCTGCATTACCAGGACGGTTCTACTGTGGCCCGTATCGACATCAAGGGCTCGGTTCGCTTCACCCATCAGACCGAGGAGGCCAATGATGGCAAACCGTTCCGGGTTATCGTTGATGTCCTGTCCGCCACGCATCACCTGCCGGCGAAGGACTTTCTTTCGCTGCCGGAATGTCCCGTTGTGAAAATTCGCACCAGTCAGTACTCAGTCAAACCGGAAAAGGTTGTTCGTTTAGTTTTTGACATGGAAGAGGCAACTTTCTACCAGGTGGACTCTGATAATAATTCGATAATCCTATTCTTCCCCGATAAACAGCGCCGGAAGTTTGCCGGTTGGTCTTCAGCTACATATACGGCCACTTCCGGGGTCGCACAGAAAACGGCAACAGAGACACCGGGCCGGTCAAAAGCTGTTGCCTTGACCGCTCAGGCTGCCAAATCAAAGAAAACAGTGGTCGAACTCAATCAAGCTATTGATGAAGACAGGTTGTCGAGCCTTGCCGGGGAACCTGCTTCAGTATCAACCACTACCGAACCGGCCAAAAAAGAACCGGCGCCAACTGTCGATGAGCAAAAATCAACCGTGTGGATTAAGTCCCAGACTGAAAGAGCTCCTGCGGTTCCTGAAGCCCGACAAGTGCCGGTGGTGGTCGTCGATGTTCCCTATGGTCCGGAGTTTGACGAGAACCTGCTGAAACCGCCGGTTTCGGAGCCTGTTGGGGACGTTTCAGGGGTGGCGAAAGATCAGGCAGATAAACCGCCAACAGTCCGTAAGGGCGAGCCTGCCGCAGAGAAACTGGTGGTTGCACCTGCGGAGCAAGAACCCCCTGCCGAAAAGAAACCGGCCATCGATAAACCGGTCATGGCTGTCGATCAACCGGGTCCAGCGCTCGCAGTTGCAGACAATCAAAACAAGCAAAAGTTGGTTAAAAAGAGCGCGCAAAAGGAGGCAACCACAACCCCGGATAAGGCTATTGATCAAAAGAAGGCCGGGGGAACCCAGGATTCTACTACTACAATAAAAGACAAGAAGGATACCGATAAGAAACCCTCGACCTCACGCTTCCGTCGCAGCCCGACGCGCCCGACCAAGATTAAGGGGACGCTGGTGGCGGAATTTCCCAAACGGCTGGTCATAAAGTACAAAGCCCGAAGTTCCCGAGACCCGTTCGAAACCCTAATTAACGAAGCCAGGACATATAACAACCCAATAGAGAAGAGAATACCCAATGTCGAGGGGTTGGAGTTGGTGGGCATTTTAGAATCGGAGGTCGGCGCCAACAGCGCCCTGTTTGAAGATAAGAATGGATACGGCTATATCCTCAAGGAAGGTGACAAGGTTCGAAAAGGATATGTTCTGCGTGTTGAACACGACCGCGTTTACTTCCAGATATTCGAATATGGGTGGAGCCGTACAGTGGCTTTGAATATTGACGAAGATTGACAAAAGGAAGGTTTAGATGATGGCGAGGAAAAGATACAACAAGCTGCTGCTGTTATTGGGATTGCTCGGAGTTGTCACGGCCTTTCTGGTGCCGGCAATCGCCGAGGAAAAGCCGGATCCGACCACCCCGATAAAAAATCTGCAGTTCCAGTCGGCTGACATCCAGTCGGTTCTGACGTTTCTGGCTGACTACGGCGGCGTTAACGTGGTGGTTGCTCCGGAGGTCAGCGGCACGGTGACGATCAAGCTCAGTGATGTCATGTGGCGCACGGCCATGGATATCATCGGCCGTACCTATGATCTTGCCATCGTCGATGAGGAGGACGGCTACATCCGTGTTCTTCCGGCTGAGGCGTACCGGAAAGAAGTAATGGAGCAGGAGAAACATAAGCAGACGAAACGTCAGTTGGCGGAGTTGGAAACCAAGATTGTCCGAATCTCCAACTCAACCTCGGACGATATAGTGAAGGCTGTTCAATCTCTTTTGACGGATCGCGGTCAGGCGACCAGCGACCCGAGGTCCAACTCCATCATTTTACAGGAAGTCCCCAGCAACATGCCCAACGTGCTGGAGTATATCTCTGAACTGGACAAGCCGGCTCATCAGATCAAGATTTCCGCACAGCTTCTTGAAATCTGGTCAACTGACTTAGAAGAGCTGGGCGTTAACTGGACGGCTCAGGGAACATATGCGACTGAATCGGGCCGCGAGTTTCCCCAGAAGGGGGAGGTAATTCCAGAGATGCCTCCGGACCCGGCCGGCCGGTACCAGGTAATTGCCTTACAGCATGGCTGGTCGGTCGACGCCATTATTGAAGCGATTGTAACCAACCGCAAGGGCAAGATCATCGCCCACCCTGAGATTACGACCGTCGACAACAAAGAAGCCAGGATTCAAATGGGACAGAAGATCCCGGTTAAGCAGTTTGACGAATCCGGGAATGTCGTGATCAGGTTTGAAGAGGTCGGCACCATCCTGCACGTCACCCCACACATCACCGCTGAACAACAGATTCTGATGCACCTTCGCCCTGAGCGGTCAACGTACGAGTTTGACCCCAACGGTATCATCATAAACACGAGCAATGCCGAAACCAATGTGATTGTTTCCAGCGGTCAGACGGCTGTAATCGGCGGGCTCACCACTGAAGATGAAGTGGAAAGCGAAGTGGGGGTGCCGTTGTTGAAGGACATCCCGCTTCTGGGACGGCTTTTCAAATCCACTAACAAACGCTTGGAAAGCCGTGACCTGGTGATCTTTGTCACGCCGACCATTGTTGATCAAGAGCTGGCCCAGGGCCGCTGAGGCGACATAACAGCACGGCGGATAACATGTTGGCTCGATAGCGAAAAGATAAGGTAGGAGCAGGAGAAATTATGAAGAAACACAACGCGATACATTATGCAGCCATAGCTGTTGCGGTAATCGGCTTCGCAGTCTTGGTCATGGTCGGCTGCTCATCAAAGAGTGTCCTGGAGGAGACGCCGGAAAGCGCCACGGTGACGGTGACCGCCAACCCCAGTTCGATTGATACCAGTTCTACTTCGATTATTGAAGCGAGAGTCGTAGACGGAGGAGTCGGGCTGCCCAGTCGAGAGGTGACCTTCAGTGTTGATCCTTCAAACGCAGGAGAGTTCGGCGACACCGTTGTTACGACGGACGCAGATGGTTTCGCGGCAACGGTTTTTATAGCCGGAACCGCAGGAACCGCCGATATTTCCGCCTCAGTTAATGGGACTTCGATAACGGAATCGGTGGGAATAACAGTTACGGAGAACCAGCAAACCAGCTCAGGGAACATCGAAATCACAGTCTCCCCCAGCCTTATTCTGGCTAACGGGTCAGATACGTCGGTGGTTACCATTTTGGTTCAGGATGATATCGATCAACCAGCGCCGGATTCGACGTTGGTGAAGGTTACGGCCGGAGAGAAATTCGTCGATGTCGACGAGAACGGCTACTGGTCGGAGGGTATCGATTCATTGGTTTATGATGCCAACGACAACGGCCAGTGGGATGCCGTCGGGTTGATTCCGTCAACCGCTTTCACCGCCGGTGGAGCGGGACAGGCCGTGGTCAACTATATTGCGGGCAGTGATGCGCTGACAGTCTATATCAAGGCCACTGTCGATGACAACGGCATCAAAGGTAGCGACGAAGCCTCCCTACAACTGTCACCTGATGCAACTATCAATTACATTTACCTGTCCTTAAATTCCATCAACCTGGTCGTAAAAGGAACCGGAGGTATTGAGTCGACCCTGTTGCATGCCACCGGCTATGACGCCAACGCTAATCTCGTCCCTGAGGGGCTGGAGATCATCTTTTCCATTATCGACGGCCCAGGTGGCGGCGAGTATCTGGGGACCGCCGGGCTCCTGGTTGACACGGTTGTTACCAACAGTCAGGGAGTGGCTACAACGACCATTCATTCCGGAACCGTCTCTGGGACGATGCGAATCCGCGCCCAGGCCGGTACCGTTTTAACAAATGGTACGCAAGTAATGGTATCAGCCGGACCACCGGTCTACATTGTGGTCGGTTCCGAATACTGTAACGTTGACTATTGGGATGATGTGTGTGAGGAGGTCGGAATCTGCGCCGTTGTTTCAGACTTATATATGAATCCGGTGAACGACTCCACGGTTGTCTACTTTACCACCGACGAAGGCACCATGAAATCCCACGAAGAACGAACCCAAGACATGGAAGGGATGGCGTGCACCAAATGGATTTCCGGCACCAATGTGCCCACGGCTGATGGCCGCGTGCTCGTCATCGCGGAAACCGCCGGTGGAACCGTCGCCGACACCAGTATGTTCTACAACTCGCACATCACCGACACGTTGATAGTCACCGGCGTCCCGGCATCCATGCCGGCCAACGGGATAGCCACAGCGACGGTGGAAGTCACAGGATTGGATTTCAATGGCAATCCGGTCATTGGTGGGACAACTTTTGAAGTAGACGCCATCTACCTGAACGTGGCGGGCGGAGCTTTAGAAGACGGCTGCTATTCTTCATCGGATTACGCCAAGATTAGTTCCGTCACCCTGCAGGAGGATTATTCACTGACTGGCGGCAATGACGACGGTATTGGAGCCTACGACACTGTCTACTACCGGTCGGGAGCCTCGGCTGTTTCTTCCTTCACCGTGATACTGACCACCGGTTTTGCCTACCGAGGCAATTCGACCATTAACGGAGGAACCTCGGCCGACCCGGGCGAAGCGGTCTACTACAGCGTCACCATAAGAGACAGATTCGGCAACCCCCTTGGGGATCACACGCTTAACATGATCGCTTCCGGCGGAACGGTTTTCGGGGCGAGTCAGGAGACAGACGGCTACGGCGAGGCCAACGGCTTTATCTGGACAGCTCCGGCAGGCGCCGGCGACTATACTATAACCGTTACCGATACCGATCCCAGAGGCGGTGGGATTGTCCTCACCAATACAGTCACTGTTGAGTAAGGTACGTGGCGTTACAATTGCATTGAGCACGAGTGTAACCGCCGGGGACGCCCCCGGCGGTTTTTTTTGTTCATCACGTGTGTAGTCCGCCAGAGGCGGACGAGAAACCCGACAAGCTATTTTTTTCTTCTTTTCATGGGGGCGTCTTGCGTGTACATTGTAGTGATGGCGGCAGTTTTACGAACACAAACGCGCCCGGATGCTACTGTCTACTCAACTTTTGAGAAGGTGGCTCGTCACCATCCCGAACGGATAGCTCTCAAGGCAAATGGCGGCCGCGGACGCAGCTACACTTATGGCGAGGTGCATACAATCGTTGAGCAACTGTCCGCTGGCCTCTCACGTGCCGAATGTGCAAACAAAGTAGAGATAGGTCTCCTTTCGGAAAATCGCCCGGAATGGGGAATCGCATATCTGGCTATACTGGCCGCCGGCAAAACGGTGGTGCCGATTGATGCCAGCCTGAAGGAGGACGAGGTCTCTTTTGTCATTGATAATGCCGGGTTGGATGTTGTCTTTGCGTCGGGCCGCTTTGAGGATTTGTTAAAGAGGCTGCACGCGGATATCGAGGTCTTCTCTTTTGAGGAGGACTCGCCCGACAGTTGGACAAGGCTCACAAACTCGGAAGGTCAGCCTCAGAGAAATCGGATAAACAAAACAGCGGTTCTGATATATACTTCCGGAACAACTGGTGTCCCTAAAGCTGTGGAACTTACACACGAGAATGTCTTGGCCAATCTCCGGGGAATTGCATCGGCCCTCCAGTTTGACCAGAATGATACCTTTCTATCCGTCCTGCCCCTGCACCACACCTTTGAAACTACTTGCGGCTTTCTGACACCCCTCATATCGGGATCTACCATCGTGTATGCCCGGTCTTTGAAGTCAAAAGAGATTCTTGAAGATATTGACTTCAACGCAGTGACCCTGATGTGCGGGGTGCCATTGCTCTTTGAGAAAATGTACCATTCTATACAGCGCGGGATCGCTTCGGCGCCGGTAGGAAAACGGTTACTGTTTCGTCTGCTTTACTTCCTCTCGTCTGTGGCGTGGTATCTTGGGATCAAGTGGGGCAAGCCCCTTTTTCGGGGTCTGAGAAACAAAGCCGGTTTGGGCACTATCCGTATGTTTGTCTCCGGCGGTGCGGCGCTGCCGCCGAAGATTGCCCGCTTTTTTAACCTCATCGGGTTCGATTTTCTGCAGGGATATGGGATGACCGAATGCTCACCCGTTATCTCTGTCAACCGGCCTGACGATGTCAAATTCGGCTCGGTCGGGCCGCCGCTTGAGAATATGGAAGTCAGGATTGATAACCTCGACCAAAGTGGTATTGGTGAGATACTTGTCAAAGGTGACAATGTCACCCCCGGCTACCGGAACAACCCGGAAAAGACAGCGGAATTGGTAATTGATGGCTGGCTGCATACCGGCGACCTCGGGCGGCTGAAGGACGGCCACCTCTGGATCACCGGCCGCAAGAAGAACGTTATCGTCTCCGCCGCAGGAAAAAACATCTACCCGGAAGAGCTTGAGGAAAGATTGCTGGAGTCAAGCTGCATCCTTGAAGCGGTGGTATTCGGACGCAGGAAGCAGAAGAAGCAAGGGGAGGAGGTACGCGCGTTAGTGGTTCCTGATCTCAAGCAGATGGAGGTTGACTTTGGCATCCCCGAAGAGAATCCCGACTTGGAAAGGATTAAGGAGATTGTTGCAACGGTGGTAAAGGAGGTCAACACCCGCGTGGCAGGCTACAAGCGCATAGCCTCTTTCGACTTTCAGCTTGAGGAGCTGGAAAAGACGTCCACGAAAAAAGTGAAAAGATTCTTGTATAAGTGACCTAAATAGGCAGAACCCGCCTTTGGTGGGGTTCTGCACTACTTGAACTGTAAACGGAGAAGAGTCCTATTATGGTCAAGACAGAGGAAATACAACTCGAAACCAGCGGGCCGGGGGATATCATCGACATAACGTCCAAACTGGGCGATGCCATTCGTAGATCAGGCCTGAAATCCGGAACAATTACCGCTTTCGTCCCCGGATCCACCGGCGGTATCACGACTATTGAGTATGAGCCGGGACTACTGAAAGACCTCCCTGAGCTGATGGAAAAGCTCGTTCCTTCTGACCGTCCCTACCAGCACGATGAAACCTGGCATGACGGCAATGGCTTCTCGCATCTTCGCTCCGCCCTGGTGGGGCCGGATATTACCGTCCCCTTTGCCGACGGCAAGCTTATGCTGGGCACTTGGCAGCAAGTGGTCTTTTTAGAGTTCGACAACCGCCCCCGGACACGACGTGTCATTTTTCAGATCATCGGAGAGTAGGTGCTGACATGAGATTTAAGACCCTCGAACGTGTGGGCGGCAAGCTGCGTTTGCTTGATCAAACGAAACTGCCTCTCCGGGTGAAATATCTTGACCTCGACGATTACCGAGAGATCATTGACGCTATAAATCAGCTTAAGGTGCGCGGCGCCCCGGCTATCGGTATCGCCGCCGCCTATGGAATGGCGATTGCCGTCGAACAATCAAGGGACCACAGCCGAGAATATATTGAAAAGGTGGCGAGCCACTTCAAAGCGGCTCGTCCCACGGCGGTAAATCTTGCTTGGGCTGTTGACAGGGTGCTTGCCAGATTGTCCGTGAACGTTCCGGAGTCTTTAGAGAGGACGTTGTCCCTTTTGTGGGAGGAGGCGGAGGCTATTCACGAGGAAGACCGCCTTCTCTGCGAGAGGATAGGCAAACATGGTGCTGAGTTAATCAAAGATGGCGATACCATCCTCACTCACTGCAACGCCGGAGCGCTAGCCACCGGCGGCATCGGCACCGCTTTAGGGGTCATCTACACCTGCCGTGATCAGGGTAAGAACATAAAGGTCTTTGCCGATGAAACCCGTCCCCTTCTACAAGGTGCCCGACTGACCGCCTGGGAACTTCAGCAGGAGGGAATTGACGTCACCCTCATCTGCGATAACGTGGCCGGGATGCTTATGCACCAGGGAAAAATCGACCATGTTATTGTCGGGGCCGACAGAATTGCTAAAAACGGCGACGTGGCCAACAAGATCGGGACCTACTCGGTGGCGGTTCTGGCCGATCGGCACGGCGTTCCCTTTTATGTGGCGGCTCCCTATTCCACATTTGACAATGAACTTGAATCGGGCGACCGGATTCCTATTGAGGAACGTTCCCCGGTGGAGGTGACCGAAGGTTTCGGAAAGCGCACCGCACCGGAGGGAGTCAAGGTCTATTCGCCAGCCTTCGACGTGACCCCGCACGAGCTGGTGACCTACTACATCACTGCTGAGGGGTTGAGGCTGGGGGGGAGGAAAAGCTAAACGGATGCCGGTGTTGTGTCCCAGAAATATATGCGCCTAGTCCTGTGCCCGGCGGGTCTTCAGACCCGACGGGAAAGCCATTGTCACGCGGGGCGATCTGAAGATCACCCCGCCACAGAATACGCAAGTTATTTTGCAAGTTTTTTTTGAAACGATATACTAAAGAACTGCTGTCTCCTTCGTTGCGAGCGAAGCGAATCAATCTTGCTTCTATGTAGGTCAAAGAGTAATATTATTTTCTAATTGTGACGCAACAAATCGTAGGGCAGGAGTCTCTGACTCCTGCCTATTTTCCGGCAGGTCTCGGGGAGACCTGCCCTACAAGTGTCGTGTTAAAGTTAGAAACTTATATAAGAGGATGCGTTAATGGGGTGCGCAAGGTCGCTACGTACGCGCGCGAGACAATTCGTAACAAAAAAAAGAAACGCCCGACAGTGCAATTCGTGACGGACGTTTCCGAGGAAAGACAAGAGAGGTAGTTATTTCAAAAGAATCATCTTCTTGCTGTCGCTGAAGTTGGCTGCCTCCAGACGGTAAAGGTATACGCCGGAAGCCACCGGCAGTCCATGGGTACTCCTGCCGTCCCATTCCACCGTGACAGCGCCGGTTTCGCTCGAACCTTGGTATTCGCGTACCAGACTGCCGGTGATATTGAAAATCTCCAGTCTCCACTCGGTCGACTGCGGTAGCCTGAAGCTGATGGTCGTAGTCGGGTTGAAGGGATTCGGGTAGTTCCGGTTCAGGGCAAAGCCGGTCGGCAGCTCGGATTCCTTGCTGGCAACTTGGTAGGGACGGCCCTGATAGTCAACAACTTCGGCTTGGATCAGCTTCAGTTGACCGTCGCCCCGACAGGGAATCTCAACCAGATCATTGACACCGGTGGGGATCAAGTTGGTCCCGATATTATAAATGAGCATCCTCACTTCACCGTTTTCAACGTTCCACATCAAGTCCATCCCCTCGGCGTCCGGAGACAGATGGGGTTCGTCAAGAACCAGGTCGCCGCTAATATCATAGACAAACAGAGCCGCTCCGATCGTGCTTACCGCCTCGGTGGTAATTGAAATAGCTTCGGCGTCGTAGTCGGTCGACACGATGAGCTCTTCAGCATACGGAGCGACTTTTGGTAGCGGGTCAGCATCGCCGATAATGATCCTGATTAAGTACACCAGGTCGCCCACGGTGAGCGTCATACCGTCGGCGTTTACATCGCTGGCAGCGGTTTGCCCCTCTAGATTTATTTTGAAAACGCCCAGGCCATAGATGAAGTAATTGGAAAACAGAACGGCATCGGCAATTTCGTTAGGAATACCATTCAGATTGATATCCCCGCGCTTATCGAAGGAGTCGGGATGGATAACACAAATGCCGCCGTTGATGAATTCGACACACCGTATCGGCGCCGGCTTGCCGTCGCCACCACCTTCAACACAGGTATCAGGCGCTCCCAGGCCGTACGGGCGATCTGACTCAGGGTAAGTAACGTCATCCAGCTCATCCCAGATCAGCAGCGTTTCCGGGCTAAAGATTCTCAGGTCCACGTACAGATCGTTGCCGGTCGGGTCTGAGAAAACATTATCGCCACAGTCAAACCACACAAAACTAATGGGAAGGAAAAAACCGCCGAGGTTCTGATCATTGGTCACCAGAAATTGCATAACGATAAACAAACCATTCGGCGTCAGGGTTGAATCGGGTGGATGGTGGGGGCCATTGTTCATCTCTGCTATTCCCACCAATCGGACAAGCCCAACGTCAGCCGAAAAGTCGTAGGTGAAATATTCCCAGCCTTCTATTTGCGTGCCGGTGATGTGAGTCGACTGGAATGTCATCACGGAAACATCATAGTTCAAAAGAATATCAAAGCCGCCGATGGGGGTATTGGTTTCAATATGCAGATCCACTTCTTTCATCACACCGACCGGCGTGCACTCCCCGCCGTCGATGGAAAGCCTTACGCACACGTCGCAGTCATCCCTTTCCAGAATCTCAACAAGGAAGGAACCAACCGTGGTGTTGCAACTGTCGAAAGCTTCAAAGCAGAATTCGTAGACCCCAAAGCTGTCAGGAAGGAAACAGACAACGCCGCTGCTGTCGGTGATGTAGGTAAAGGTATCTGCGCCGCAGGTCATGGTGAGCGATACCGGCGATTCGACATCAGTAGCGTAGATAGTGTCTCGAATGCATATCAGGTCGGTGTCATCAAGGCAACGCTCGAACGTCTGGTAGTCCGGCAGGAACAACCGGGGGGGCTGATCTTGTTTTACGTTGATCGTTGTGTAGCAAGTGTCCGCCCCGCAGGGACCTTCGGCCGCGACCATGATCTGGTAGGTGCCGGCCGTATCCACGGGAATGCATACCTGGCTGTCAGAATAGGACCCGATGGGGTTCACTCTTATCTGCGAAACGCTGCCAGTCACGGCAACCGGATAACAGAGCGTGACCGGTTCCACCAGGCAAAGCAGCGTGTCGATCTGCTCCGCACCGGAAATGATCGGTGGCTCTGCAAGCACCACCTCCAATGTAAACTCACAGGTGTCAGTCCCGCAGACGCCCTCGGCAATGACGGTGATTTCGTAGGTTCCGCCAGACTCTATGCCGATATGTACAGTGTCTGTATTCGGATCGTAGTAGCCGATGGGTGGAGAGATTGTGATCTCGGCGTCATCGGGTGTAATCGGCACGAAAATGGGTACAGTGTCCAGCCCGCAAATGGTATCGTACTGAATCATCTGCGGACAGAAGATAGTCACTGTGCCGCCCGGATTTACGGTCACTATAACCGTGTCGACATCGGTGGCGCCGCACTCATCGAGGGCAGTTATGATAATCTCATAAGTCTCGAAATCCTCAGGCGTGAAACAGACCTGGTTGCTGTCAACAACTCCAAGAGAACATGTAATGCTAACAATGTTGGTATCGGGATCGGAGGTAGTAAACGGTAGGCATATCTTGCTCAGTTCACACAGGGTGAAGGTGGTGTCATCGCCGGCATCCACGACGGGCGGGCTGTTGAACTGAGCGGTCACGGTGAACATACAGGTGTCAACTCCACACTCCCCATATGCCGTCATCGTTATCAGGTAGTCGTTCGTCTGCAGGAGAGGCACACAAACTTCCTGTCCGCTGAGATATGCCGGAGCGGTGACAGTAACTGAGTCAACATCTGATGAGACCGTATATTGTCTGCAAAGTGTGTCAGGTTTGCACAATACAACATCAGTATCAGACGGGCAATCAATCTGCACGAAGTTCCCAATTTCCACTATGACGCATATCTCGGCAGTGTCCGACAGGCCACAGAGATCAGTGGCGATGATCTGAAGGCAGTAGCGTCCGGTGTTGTCGGGAGTGAAACAGACTTCGCCGATCTGGGCGTTATAATAGCCGAAGGAAGTGGTCACAGTGTCAAGGTTGTCGTCTACATCGCCGATGTCGACCGGAATGCATATTTCCTCCGGAGCACACTGCGAGAAAATGGAATCTATCAGCTCGTACGAAATATATGGCGCGCTGTTGAGCATAACCTCTACGGCTATTTCATCCCAGTCGGTTGCCTCACAGGAATCAACGGCGGTCACGCGAATAATGTACGTTCCCGCCGCGTCGGCCGTGAAGCAGACCTGGCTCGCCATCGGATCGTAGAACCCACCCTCAACAATAACATCTGCCAGATTGTTGTCGACATCGCTGATGCCTACCGGCAGGCAGATATCGGTTATTTCACACAGAGAGATGGTGGTATCCGGAGGCAGGATGACCAGCGGGGGGTTGTTACATTCGACCGTCACGGTGAACTCACAGCTATAGGTGTTGCAGGGGGTGGTGACGTGAACCGTGATATGATTGGCGTTTGAGCACTCCGACCAGAAACAAATTGTCTGTGTCTGCGCATCATACCAGGTGCTTATTCCCCATACCTCCACCTCGGCGTTTTCTGGGATGCCGGAAATGGGCAAACAAAATGTGTCGACCAGTTGATAGGTGCAAATAGTCGTATCGTTCGGACACTCGATAGAAATCCCCTGATCCGTCTCGATGACTACCAGCGCCGTATCGGCCCCCACGTTGCCGCAACTGTCAACGGCAGTGACGATAATTTCATAATGGCCGCTGTCGTAGGGGATAAAGCAGACATGGCCGTTCTCGTAATTGCCGCGATTTACCCAGATGGAGTCAATATCGTCGTCCGGGTCAAAGACATTCACGGTCAGACAGATTTTCTGCGGGTAACACAGGTACAACGTGCTGTCGGTCATCCCGCTTACCACCGGCGGGCTGTTGAGCACGACATAGATCATCGTCTCACAGGTGTCAGCCGCGCCCCCCTGATCGGTGGCAATCAGGGTTATGGTGTTGGCTCCCGCCATGGGAGTGAAGCAGACAGTATCGCCATGGAGCGTTCCGGGCGACACGACGCACGAGGCCAGGTTGCCATCGGGGTCACTACAGACAAATCCGTCAACACAAATATCGGAAAGGTCACATACAAACAGTGTGTCATCACCCGGGCAGGTCGCTATTGGCGGCCATGACGCCGGATCAGAAGGGACCGCCGGTGTACCTGCTATAGACGCTGCCTGGTTCCCTGAGCCACCAAGCGCTTGAGATACAGCAAAAAACAGAATGAGTATTGCTATGATGCTAATGAACCCTAAGCGTGTCATCTTTCCTCCGAATGCGGATCTTGTACTCTAAGGACATAAGCCGGCCATAACGGTCCACATATTGTGATTGCGTACGTTTATATAGGCCGAGGCCATAGTGGTCCCTTTTGACGCAGAACTTGTCTTCGTCAAGCCACCCACAAGATTAGTATATATCGTGCAGTAAGCTGCTACAGTACCTTGGGTCCCTACTATATGCATTTAAATATACCTTTCTCGCCTTAAAAAGTCAAGGCGAGAAATGTCTGATATGACCTTGATGCAAGAATTGGGCCAACAAGCCAAGATGTTGAATCCATTGAAGTTACAGCCTTTACTGCACAGGGTCTGCACGCGCTTGTCCATTTTGTGAAGGCGGGTGTTCAAAGTATGTGCTATATTACTTATGCCAGCCTCAGACGAATGTATAATCAGCCGCAGATTCTGCGGTCAGTCAGGCTGACTTGATTGCCGAGGGACGAAAATCGATATTAGATGTATGACAGGAAACCGCTCACTATGTTGTATCGAATAGGCGTTGAAGATATAGAACCCAACCATTGGGTAGCCTGGGTATTTGAGCTTCCCGGTTGCTACTCGAAAGCCCGCAATCGGGAGGACGCTATTGCCAAGGCTCCTTCGAGGATTACTCAATACTTTGAGTGGCTCTCCAGCCACAACTATAAAGCACCCCCCGTTGCTGAGCCAATTGAGGTAGAAGTAAGTGAATCATTCAACTCGTTCATCAGCGAAAGCGATTATATCGTCAACGCCTTCTTCAAGGATGATCGCCGACTTCTGAGCCATGACGAGATCGAACACGCCCTGTGGCTTCTTGAGTACACCCGAAGTGACTTGTTGCAAGTCATTCAACGAATGTCCTCTGACCAACTTGATAAGCCCATACGCGGGGAAGTACAGGGTACTATCCGGGGCATTTTGAACCACGTTGCCTGGGCAGAGTGGTGGTATTTTGACAGGCTGAATTTAGCTTTCAAAGAGGAACAAATGCCGGAAGATGTTATGAGTATGCTCGAAAAAGTACGGACCCACACACGTCGTCAGTTATCACAATTAGCTGGCAACACCGCGATTACCGAACGTATTGGTGAGCAATGGTCCGCTCGTAAAATCGTACGGCGTACATTATGGCATGAACGCGCCCACACCCAGCAGATTATAAGGTATTTAAGTCAGTGAAAGTATGAATTAGCCTGCACTATTCATAAACACAGGTATGCCTGGTAACAGTCTGTCAACCCGTCATCATGAGCGACCAAAGGGAGCGTGGTGATCTCAGTTGTGCAACTGTTTCCAAAGCATGAGATTGCCACGTCGTCCGGCGGCTGCCGGACTCCTCGCAAAGACGTGGCCGAAAAACTTTTGAATAATCCGGGTTAAGTGTCAGTAATCGTAGGGTAGAATCCAATGCGGTTCTGCCAATCCAGTTTCCCAAAACACACGCTGCTCCTTGAAATCATAGGCGCGACATAGTGCATATTTGCGCTGGGCGGAGACAAGCCCCGCCCCTACGCGACTCTGTCGACTTATGAGACAGCCTCAGGACGTCCACCAACCACAATGTAACTCAGTACAAAAGTCACCAGTAAACCTACCGCAAGCGGTGGGCCACCCAACCACCACCAGCGGTGGACCACCGCGATTGCAACTTTGTATAAAAGCCACCCTGTGGCCACTTCGTGGCCTACTTATCGCCTCCAAGAATAACCGGCAGACTACCGGCGTCATTGCCGACAATGATCACTTTGGTATTAGGGGATTCAGCGATTTTCAACGTTGCTTCAATCCCCTTCCACTTAAGCAGGGAAGGTGTGATACCTGCACTGACAATCTTTTGAAAGTCGGAAATCCCTTGAGCTTCGATTCGCTTTCGTTCGGCTTCCCGCTTCTCCTTCTCGATGGTGAACTGCATGCGCTGGGCTTCCTGGTCCATGGTCAGCTTGAGATTGATGGCTTTCGATATTTCAGGCGGAATCAGTACGTCACGAATGAGGACATTTTCAATCTTGATGAATTTGTCAGCCATGGCAGCGCTAAGAGCCTCGACTACTTCGCTCGCTATCTGTTCGCGTTTGGTGGAATAGATTTCTTCCGGTTTGTAGCGGCCTGCAATCGTGCGAGCGATTTCGCGAATAGTGGGGGCAATAGCGACGCCATAGTAGTTGGGTCCGATAGTAACCTGCAGGGAATCAAGCTTTGGGGACAGCGGTCGGTAGAGGATGGAAACTTCCAACTTGATCGTCGCACCGTCAGAGGAGAGGACCGTCAGGGCTTCTTTTTGTTCCTGAAGCTGGACTTTGTAGACGAACATGCTGTTCCAGGGAAGGTGCCAGGAGAATCCTTCCTGGTAAATCTTGCCGAATTCGGTCCCGTCTCCGAACTTGTAGTAAAAGACCCCCCGATGCCCCGATGGTATCTGCGTCCCGCAGCCGACCATCCCGAGCGCCAGTACCGCGATGATAATCAGCGGCAACATCCCAAAACGTGACTTGACCATAAGACCTCCTTGTTTGATAGTGAGTTTTGTCACTTTATTAATATACCGATCAATGGGAAAATATTCAACAAAAACAGGTTTCAGGAAAAAGACGGATGATCGAAACGGAAGCCACCCATTAAGGAGTGCGATATGGAATGCACCAGCCCCTCCTGTATTGAAACGAGGGCGGTGTCAAGAAGGATTGCACAAAAACGATATTGTACAACCTAGGATTCGGTGACGGCGTTACAATAGTGTCTACCCAGTGTTGGTCGTCAATCCTATCCATCGCCTGCGTTACAAAGCCGCTCTTGGCTGCGCCCGTAGTGAGGTGGTAATAGTTTATAGTAGGGCCCGTTCGTGGGGAGACATTGAAGATCAACGTGTCACCGTTGTTAAGGTTGTTAATATCGTTAATGTGAATAAACGGCAGCGAAGACCCCGGCGCGTCGTAAGTGTATTGAGCCAGTGTTGCGGCCAGAGTCTGGACGCCGTCA
>Ga0307437_1000841_pt1 | contig 22148 bp, 6 predicted proteins | sample SalMarWE160390MG_FD_202146 | JGI IMG/M metagenome (GOLD analysis project Ga0307437, IMG submission 202146) | Salt marsh sediment microbial communities from the Plum Island Ecosystem LTER, Massachusetts, United States - WE1603-90 | ecosystem: Environmental > Aquatic > Marine > Intertidal zone >...
GGAAGATGGGACTTATGGTGTTTATGAAGATGATAAAGCGGTCATTGTTGGCGCTGATGAAGACTTTACTCATGGAATTGCCGAAGGAGTTGGTGACTTAAGAGTCGCTTCTGATATGGAGGTCTTGGGTAATGCCTATTTTGGTGGTGCTTCCAACTACCTCACTATCTCTAGTGGTGGTGATCTTTCTCTCTATGGTACCGCGGACACGATTGATGTTTCCAACGTCACTGGAGATAAATTAATTATTTCTGGTGGGAATGTGGGAATTGGGACAACCGGACCTACTTCCCTCCTCTCAGTAGGAACCTCGTCCCAATTTCAGGTAAACACATCAGGAGATATTATTAAATTAAAAAATCTCACCTACTCTTGGCCATCTTCCCAGGTTTCAGGGGGATTTTTGAGAGATACTAATGGAAGCGGCACTTTGGAATGGACAACTACCGTCCCGGCAACATCAGTTTCTTTTACTAACATCACCTCAGGCACTAATACTCAAGCGGCGATGGTCGTTGGCGCTGGAGCTTCCTTGAATTACACCAGTACCGGAACCATCAATGCTTCTTCCCTTCAAACCGCCACCTGGGGAGCACCTTTAGGTATAGGCTCAACTAGCCCTAATACCGGCGCTTTTACGACCTTAACCTCATCCGGTAACTCCACCTTAGGGACCGGGGCTGATACCACCAACACCCTAGGAGCCGGGGCCTCATCAATAAACACCATTGGTTCCACCACTACTCCGGGAACATTAACCTTGCATGGAGCGACTACTCTTGATAATACCTTGACTGTTTCCGGAAGCAACCTAACCTCCCTAGGTGGAAATCTAACCGTTACCGGAACTGCCTGGACAGCTATACCAACTATTTCAGGTTTAGTAACCATGACCTCAGGTTTTGATTCAAATGCTGCCTCAACCGTGACCAACCTCACCATTGACGGAACATCAGGGACAGCCTTGAATATCTCCAATACCGGAATAACCACCGATATTAATCTTCAGTACGGAGAAACGATTGATAATGATGTTGATGGGACTATCCTCCTTACGGCGACGACGACAAAAACATCAGGCAACCTTTATGTCGGGACATCAGGAACAGGAACCATCACTTCCGGGTTAATTACTGCCTCTGGTTTAGCTACTACAGGTTATACCGCTACTGCCGGAGAAATAAGGGCTGATGTTTTCAGAGACGGCAACTCAAACTACTACATTCAACCGGCTGATACTACCATCGCTGGTGTCTTTGCTGGTAATGTCGGCATTGGAACAACTGCCCCGGGAAGCACCTTATCATTAGGGGATACTTCAGGCTCTCAAAAACTAAGAATTTGGGAGTCCGGAGCAGACTATATAGGAATTGGGGTCCATTCCTATTTAATGGCCTTTAACCTCGCTTCTACAGATAATCGATTTGGATTTTTTAGTGATGAAAGCCTCGGAACTGAGTTAATGACCATCAAAGGAACCGGCAACGTGGGCATCGGAACAACCAACCCCTCTTCTCTTTTAGAATTAGCCTCAACGGCACCTACTTTCCGAATGACGGACACTACGGGCAGCGCTAAATCTCTTTTAATAACGGTTGATGGTAACTTGGCTCAATTTGAAGAAGCAGGCGGGGCTGCCAATGACCTTTTTGTTCTTGACCTGGCTAATGGCAGGGTGGGTATTGGCACCACCGCCCCAGGCGCTAAATTAGATATTGCCGGCAGTGATTCCCTTATCTCCAACTCGGCTGGTGATATCACCATTGATGCTGCTTCAAACTATATTTCTTTTGCCGGCGACAATCTGACTAATATTCTTAATCTCTACGTTTCCGGTAATGTAGGCATTGGGACAACCGCCCCTTCCGCCGCTCTTCAAGTAGCGGGCAATATTTTCCCCAACGCTGATGACCAATATGACCTTGGTTCAAATACCCTTCGTTGGCGAGACCTTTATCTAGGCCCACAAACTTTACATATTGGCTCCTCTACTTCCGATGAAGGTACCATCAGCTACAATACCTCAGTTAATGACTTTCTGTTTGACAGTGATGGTGACATTGGCTTCCAAGTTACGGGTGGCAACGTCGGTATCGGCACGACTGCCCCATCTGTCCAACTTCATCTCACCGGAGATTTGAGAGTGGGCGGCAATGACATTCTGGATGCCGGTGGTTCAACAGCCATTACCTTTGATGGCTCTCAAAACACGGCTTTGGCTGGAAACTTAACTATGCAGGATGATAAATGGATAGGGATTGGGAGTTCAAGTGAAAGAATAGTTTTTGATACTGACGGAGATATTGGTTTTATGGGGGCAAATGTGGGGATTGGGACAGTGAGTCCGAATGCCTTACTGGAAGTCTCAGACGCTGCTGGAGCAACAGATAAAGAAATCGCCAGATTTATAAATACGGCTGATAGTAGCGGTGCTTACATCAGCATTGTTGGTGATAGTGCTGGCGCTGATAAAGCAGTCCAACTTGCTGCTGACGGCAACGGCGCCCTCAAAATCGCCACCGGAGAAACAACTCTAGGTACTTATGGAACAACAGATTTCATTATTATGGCAGACGGCAAAGTCGGCATCGGGACGACGGCGCCAAATAGTGTTCTTCAAGTAACTGGCGACGAAGTCAGGATAGGTGATTCGGGAGCAATTGACTTTGCCATCTATGGTGACGGCAATTTATATGTTGAAGATAGAATAGAAGTAGATGGAGGGGTTTGGTTTATCGACGCCTATAATAACACCCTCTCGGGGGAAGTTCTTTATGTTAATTCCAATGGAAGATTGGGCCGTACTAGCTCTAGTTTAAGATATAAGACGAACATACGGCCTCTTGAAGACGATTTTTCCAAAATTCTCCAAGTAGAGCCTAAGGTTTTTAACTTTATTAACGACGAAAATAATCAAGACGTTCTTGGTTACATTGCCGAAGAATTCGATGAAATTGGTCTTAATAATTTAGTTGTCTATGACCAGTTAGGCAGACCAGATGCCATTCGTTATGACAGAATAAGTCTTTACTTAACTGAGGTTGTTAAAGACCATGAACAAAAAATTCACGACTTAGAGCAATTAACGACTGCCAATGAATTAGAAATCGCCCAGCTCAATGGAGACTTTTCTCTCGACGATATTGGTGATCTTAAAATTCAACAAACAGAATCAAGCCCGAATTTAACCGAGTACACCTTAAGAACTTCCTCCGGTGAAACCATTAACCGCCTCGGCGCTTTTGCCCAAATCGCCGTCGCCCAGATAAAAGCTGGTTTAATTCAAACTCAAGAACTTATCGCTAATTACGCGAATGTGAACGAATTGAGAGCTAATATAAGCGAATTAGCGAATGTGAGGGTAATAGAGAAACTGGTTAGCCCAGTAGTGGAAACCGACCAGCTGACAGCAAATAAAGTGATCAGTGATCAGCTATCAGCGACCAGTCTAGAAGCCACCGAAAGCAAATTCGGAAAGCTTCTGGTCGAGAATGAGCAAGGAGAAACAGTGGCGAGTATTGATTCGGCAGGGAATGCTAACTTCGGCGGCTTGCTCGAGGCTACCACAGTGACCAGTGATCAGTTATCAGTGACAGGAGATGCGACGGTAGCGGGAACGCTTTATGCAGACCACACTTCGACTCGTCTCCTTGAAGTCGACGAGCTTCGCGTGGCAGGTGAAATTATTGGTCGAAAAGCTACCTTTGGTGATTTGCTCGCCGCCACTATTTCCGCTGGCACCATTGATCAGGCTGAACTAGATGAAATTCAAGCTAGATTATCCGAACTAGAAGGAAAAGTCCCAGCCTCGCCTACTCCAGAACCCACGGCGACGCCCACTTTAGAGCCAACACCCTCCCCCGCCCCAACACCAACGCCTGAACCAACCCCTGAGCCGGAAATTGAAGAAGAACCACCAGCCACTGAAAGTAGTCAAATCGACCCGATGGAGGACATTGAACTTGACCCTGAAATTGAGGCTTTAGTCAATGAAATCCTTGGCACTTCCCTTGAATCAACGCCCCAAGCCCAATTAACCGATGTCTATGGTGAAAATCTTGACATTGTTAATAATCTGACTGTTCTTGGCATTACTTCTCTAGCGGACACCTCGATTGCCGGCTCGCTTAATGTTGGCGGCACCATGACCTTAGCTGATGACTCGATTAACGCTCTGGGCGGCACTCTTTACCTTCAGAGCTTGGGCTTGGGCGGGATTGATATGCTCTCCGGCAAAGTAAGAATCGATGAACAAGGCAACGCTGTTTTTGAAGGCGATGTCACCATTAAAGGCAGGTTGGCACTGAGCGAGATTGAACCGCTGCCAGATCAAGATATTGTTATTGACTTAACGCCTGAAGACGAGGGTGAAGCATCAGGTGAATCAAGATTCGGCAAGCTCTTAATCAAAGGCATTGATGATGAAATTGTTGCCTCAATTGACGCCTCAGGTTCAGCTTTCTTTGCCAGTTTAGGTATTGAAGCGGATTACTCAGCCACTCAATCCGGAGCGATTATTGCCGCGGCTGATAATTGGCTAGAAAACGGCTACTATAATGCCGCCATCGAAACCAATGCCACCGCCGGAATTGGCATTCTCCCCGCCGGTGAAACAGAAATTCAAATCTATAACCCCAACATTACTGAACAAAGTTTGGTCTATCTTGTTCCCACCTCAAGTACTAAGAATAAAGTCCTTTATGTCAAAGCCAAGCAAGCCCATCAAGAAGCAGTTATTAATGACTATGGCTATGAAATTACTCCCGAAGAAAAAGGCTGGTTTAAGGTGACAATTGATACTGCCTTGTCTCAAAAGATTGAATTTAATTGGTGGATAGTCGGCGGTCAATCTCAGTCTATCCCTGAAACCACTGGAGGCAGTCAATAATGAAAAAACGCAGTTTGTTAATCATTAGCATCAGTTTAGGACTCTTTTTCGTTGTTCTTATCGTTGCTTCCTTAATTGGCTTTAAAACCCAAGCCAAGCCAAAATTAGTTTCCCCGGTAGCCAAAACCGCCCAGGAAAATAATAACAAACCAGAAAGAAGTATCTCATACTATATTACTACCTCTCAAGAATTCTTAAACCAGGCTCGCTCACTGGCGAATAATAATCCTAACCAAACAGAAGAACAAAAACAAGAGATTATCAAGAAAGTAGAAAAGGCTTTAGAAATCATTAACCAGGGTATTCAAGTCTATCCCCAGGACGATCGGGTTTATACCCAACGAGCCAATATTTATCAATCACTAACTCCTTTTGTGCCTGAAGCAAACAAATATGCCATTGCTGACTTAATCCAAGCCACCCAAATAAACAGTAAGAATCCTGATTACTATCTAAAATTGGCTAATCTTTATCAACAAATCGGTGATTTTGAAAACGCTGCTTCTGCTTTTTTCAATGCTCACCGACTTTCCCCGGCTGATAGCCAAGTCCTTTATGATTTGGCCAATGCCTTAGTCAAATCAGGGCAGGTTGACAAAGCCATCCGCTATTATGACAAACTGATTGTTCTTCTTCCCCTAGATGACCAAAATCTGGAAAATCTTAAAAAACAAAAAGCCACTCTCGAAAAACTCCTGGTTAATTCCAATCTGGAAAATCTTAGTGAACCGGGAATGGAAATGATTCCCGAAAAACCAGTTAATCCGCCTCAACCAATTATAGGCACCGAGGCATTACCTTTAGAGCAAGCGGCCCTTGCTAGTCAATTAATTATTGCTTCACCAGAAGAAGAATCAGCAATGTCAACCAACACCGGCGAAGTTTCCACTAATGCCAAAACCGGCAGCGGGATTTTACCCGCAGGCGAAACAGAAGTAACCATTAAAAATATTCATGTCACTAATGATAAGCAAATTGTGATTGTGCCCAGTAGCGACACCCAAAACAAAGTTGTCTACCTAATCGCCAAGAAAGCAGGAGAGTGGTTCAAGGTAGGCATTGATACAGCGATTGATACCGAGATTGAATTTGATTGGTGGATTGTGGGAGGCAATTAATGAAAATAATTTACCAACTAACCCAAAGAGTAAAAAGAATAACCTATCGCCATCGATTTGAGAAAAAGTATTACCTTAAAGCCACTCCCTGGCTCAAAAGCGAGACAGCTACCCCCGCTTGGCAAAAGGCAATTTCTAAAATCAAACCAGCCCAGAAAATCGGCTTCAATAAAATTACCAATCTCAATTTGCCCTTTGTTTCCCTAAAAACAAAACCAGCCCTAATACCGGTTATTATTGGCGTGGCTATTATTATCAGTGTTGGCTTTTTGCTAACCAAATTTAATTCCATTACCACTCCAAAAGTAAAAGCCTTTGATTTAACCCTTTCCCCTGCTCCCGCCAAGACTAATTACCTCTATCAAAATATAACAAACGGTTTCAAAGTATATCTGGGAGATAGACTTCAAGAGAACAAACCCAAGATAAAATTTGAGCAAGAAAATTCTTCAGCAGAATTTTCTTTAGCCCAATTTCCCCATCAGGAAACAAAATTAGAAAATCAGGACAACAAAGCCATCGTTTACAAAAATGTCTTACCCGGAATTGATATTAAATATTACCTTCTTCAGAAGGGCGTTAAAGAAGAAATTGTCATCAGAGAAAAACAAGACGCAAGCGGAAATAAGGAGTTTAGATTTAATTTGAATCTTAAAAATGCCGTTCCTAAAAGGTCTTTAGAAGGTAAAACGGATGGCTATTTCATTGAACCTCTCAGGGGTGAATATCTTTTCCATATTCCCAAACCTTTCATGATTGATGCGGCGGGTAATCAAAGCGAGGCAGTAGAATTAAAAATCGAACAGCAACCAATTATAAGCAATGAGGGTAGCCAAATTCTTTACACCATTACCTTAATCCCCAACCAGGCATGGCTTCAATCAGCCGTTTATCCAGTAATGATTGACCCTTCAGTGGTTCATGACGAATCTTCAGAATTTTCCGGCACCACCAACCGAATCGAAGATGAAGGTTCGGGCACCTCACCTAAATTAAGAATCCCCTACCACGAATTGCCGGCGGATGAACACACGGTGGGATTATGGCATATGAACAACAGCTGGAATGATGATTCGGGTAATGGAAACAATGGTACGGCTAATGGCGGTGTCGGCTTCACTACTAGTGCTAAACTTGGCTCTCATGCTGGAGATTTTGATGGTGGCGATGATTATGTCTCTGTTTCTAATAACGCCACTCTCCAACCTTCCTCAATAACGATAGAAGCATGGATTTTCATCGACTCAGGCCTTACACCAGAGACCTATTTTGTCATTGCAGACAAACCTGAATCGACTCACGCTGATCCATACTACGATTATCATTTCCGAATCGAGGAGAGTAGCGGCAAAATAGATCTCCTTTCCTGTTTTGTTATAGGAGCATGGGGTGGTGACTGCGTGCGGATAAATAATCCTTTTGTAAAGGATAGGTGGTACCACGTTGCCACAACTTTTGACAGTCAGTTAATAAATGCCTATATTGACGGAGAGCTAAGAGGCTCACTGGCAAATCCCGGTAGCATTTCTTACGCCAACCAAAACCTTTACATTGGCTCATTCAAAAATTTAACAAATGGCAATTTCCCTGGAAGAATCGACGAAGTTCGCATCTCCAACATCGCCCGTACGGCTGAGGAAATCAAGCAAGATGCCCAAAGATTTCCTTACGGTGTTTATACCTCCAATGCGGTTGACCTGACCGGCGGCACCTCTGTTCTTGAAAGCCTGGATTCAATCGAGTGGACTGACAATGTTTCTTCTCCTGGAGCTAGCCTTGATGGTTGGCCTAATTTCAAACCAGTCATCATTGACAACACCCAAAACTCCAACACTCTGACTGATCATCAAACCAAAGTCCATGTCGACTATGACTCTAATATGCAAGCAGATTTTGATGATTTGAGATTTACCAGTAATACAGCGACGGTGAACGCTTATGGAAGTGAAGCCAACTTTAACGCCGTAGCAGTCAATAGCAACTCTATTGCCACCCTGGATTCGACTCATTTTATTATTGGCTATAAAGACGATGGGGGTGATGATTACGGCTGCGCTAAAGTAGGAACAGTAACAGGCACATCTATTTCTTATGGAAGCGAGTATTGTTTTAATGAAACCAACACTCAATTTATTTCTATTGCCACCCTGGATTCGACACATTTTATTATTGGCTATAAAGACACAGGTAGAAACCTTTATGGCTGCGCTCAAGTGGGTACAGTCTCAGGATCAACGATTTCCTACGGAAGCGAGTATTGTTTTAATGAGGCAGAGAGTGGTGATGTTTCGGTTACCTCGTTAGACTCAACCCATTTCACCGTCAGTTACACAGATTTTGGAGACAGTGACTATGGCTGTGCTAAGGTAGGAACAGTTGCCGGAACAACCATCTCTTATGGAGACGAAATCTGTTTTAATGAGGCAACAACCTGGAACATTTCATCCGCCGCCATCACTTCATCAACTTTTGTGGTTGGCTATCAAGATGAGGGTGATAGTAGTTACGGCTGTGCTAAGGTAGGAACAGTTTCTGGCTCAAGCATCTCCTTTGGAAGTGAAAGCTGCTTTAAAGAAGACACAATAAACAACGGGGTTTCGATCGATAAGTTAAATTCGACCCATTTTGTCGTTACCTATTACCATACAACAGGGTTCATGCCCCCAACGGGTAATGGGCTTGCCAGGGTAGGCACGGTATCTGGATCGACTATTACCTATGGAACTGAGGCAGTCTTCCACTCTGAATCTACTGATAGTTTATCGGTTTCGGCTTTAAATTCGACTCGATTCGTAGTTAGCTATAGCACAAGTGGCGTTGATGGCTGTTCTGACATAGGAACTGTTTCGGGAACATCAATTTCTTTTGGCAACGAAGCATGTTACAGTGATTCAAACGTTGCATTACCTGTCGTCACTTCCCTAAGCCCTTCTAGTTTTGTGGTAGGCTATTTAAAGTCAGCCACTGGCAAAGCGAGAGTGGGCACCGTCGCCAACACCAATCTCGATTACTGGATAGAAGCAAAATCAGATGGGGTGGAGGCGGATGTTTGGGTGGAAGTCGACACCATTCCTGCCAGCTCTTTAACCACGATTTGGATGTGGTATGGGAATGGCGGCGCCTCGGCCGGATCAACTGAAAATGCTGCTCCTCCGGTTCTTTTCGAAGACAATCTCACTGTCGGCTCTCAGTCAACTTGGAACACAAGTTCGACCGCTTACGTCGATGTGCCCAATTCCTCGAAAACAGTCAACTTGCCTGCCGGTAAAGCAATTATCAATTGGAGCCTAAGTGGCTATAGTGGCACGACTAATCGAATTGATACCAGGGTTGTTATCGGCTCGACTACTGGTGGTGACATTAGATACGATAGTTGGGTAGCAAACGTTCATCAAGCCTTTAACGGTACTTGGTCAACTTCTGTCAGTGCGGGAACGTATACCGTTAAGCTTCAGATTAAAGAGGTCGTAGCCACTACTTATTATATGAATGGTGATGACCATGTTTCCTGGAATTTGGTTGTCGTTAACGACGGTATCACCACCACGAAAGTTGATAGTCTAGTTACTCAATATCATGGCTCGTCTCAAGGAATCAGCTCATCTACATTTACTGATATTCAAAATTCCTCAAAAAGCGTTACTTTAACCGAAGGAACAGCGATTATCAGATGGAGTCTTGGCTATTTTCCCTCAGCAGGTTCAGGAGTATCCTTCCGGGTTGTCGTTGGCAGCAACAACGGCCCTGAAACTTATGCCTATAATAATGTCGCCTGGGCTGATAGGCAACCTGGGGGCACCTGGGTGACAAACGTTAGTTCCGGAGCCCAAACAATAAAACTCCAAGCAAGAGTTAGAAGTGGTGGAGCAACAATCTATTTTGACAATTACAATGGTCTCAGCTGGAGTGTCATGACCCTACCGAGTAGTGATATTTCTGTTGATGGCAAAGAAACTGGTTCTCAAGGCTCATGGAATACGAGCTCGACTTCTTACGTCGACTTACCTGGTTCATCAGAAACCGTCTCCCTTTCCCAGGGGATAGCCGCCGTTACTCTTAACTTCAGCTATTGGAAAGCAACCACGGCTGGTAGAGACGCTTACCGAATAGTCATCGGTGACGACTATAGCCCTGAGTTTGTCGTCTACATGAACACAACATCAAACCACATGCACCAGGCTGGTGAATGGTCAACCTGGGTTGACGGTGGCACAGTCACTGTCAAAATCCAGGTAAGAGTAGTAACTGGAGGCAATTTCACCATTGATGGTAACGACCATGTTTCCTGGTCAATCGTCAACCAAAGTTCGGTCGACTCGGGCGTTGGGGCTGATGTCGAATTCCAAACCCGGACTTCCTCTGACGGCTCTTCCTGGGAAGCCTGGAAACCAACGACGAATGAAACACAAATTTTATCAATGGATTCCGACGCTACAAATTGGTCAACCTCAAGTACGGCAATGCTCACCAAAACCGATGAATCAAATATAAAAATGGAAGGAGATGGCTCTTTAAAATCTACTGTTGGCGCCCAATCAGTTGATGGTAATACTCAAGCTCTTTGGCATTTTGAGGAAACCGGCGGTACAGGAGCTTATATTCTAGACGAAACTGCCAATAACAATGATGGCACCCCAACGGGAACAACAGCCGTTGATGGATTTTATGGAAAAGGAAGAAATTTTAATGGAACAGATGACTATTTAGAGCAATCTGTCTCGAATTTTCAAAGCTCTGATTCCGCGGGTACTGTCGAAGCATGGATATACCCCAAAAGTTACAGTAGTTACAGGTACGTCTTTGCTTCAGCTGATGAAGCGACCAGCTCTCTCTATGTACTTGGCTTTGCTCTTCACCAAACTACTGGTAAGCCCTATATATACCAAAGAAACAACGATACCGCCGATACCATCACTTCAAACACACCTGTTAATTTGAACCAATGGAATCATATTGCATGGGTAAGTACCGGAACAGAGTATAAAATTTATATCAATGGACAATTGCAATCCCTCACCGTTGATTCGGGTTCAAATAGTGGAGATTGGTTTGCTGATGTTCCTAACTATCGAGACAATATCACTATCGGAAACCTTAAGACAGGTGGCTACACATATCATCATTTCTCTGGCATCATTGACGAAGTTCGCATCTCCAATACCGCCCGCACTTCAGGGGAAATCGCCGAAGTTTACCGCGCCGGCAGAGACCATAGGCTATCAAGAACAATTTCCCCTACTGATTTAAGCGGTGAAACTAAAGTCCCCTTCTATTTTGCTGCTGACAAGCAAGGCACGATTGCCGAAACCTATGTGGGCGAAACCGACCACTCGGTTTATGGAAGCGACTCCAATACTAAAGGTCTTTGGCACTTAGAAGAAAAATCAGGTTCTGGAGCCTATATCAAAGATTCTTCTGGAAATGATAATCATGGTACACCTACAGGTTCTACTCTCACCCAAGGCAAAATCGGCGATGCGAGATATTTTAATGGGAGTAGTAATTATATCTCTATGGGAGACATTTTGGATTTTGAAAACACAGACAATTTCTCAATTGAGGCATGGGTCAAAACTACTGCTGGTACCAATCAGATTATTGTTGCCAAATTTGATCAAACTTCACCCTACCCTGGCTATGAATTTTATCAAACCACGAGTGGTTACTTATCATTTATCCTGGCCAACAGCCTCACTGCCCCTAATTTTCTCTACATTACGGCCAGCGAAGACCCAATTACGGACGGAAAATGGCATCACGTGGCGGCTACTTATGATGGCTCAAAGAGCGCCAGCGGAGCAAAGCTTTATCGTGATGGTAAACAATTAAGTACCACCACCAATAGCGATACCTTGACTAATTCCATTCTCACTGATATTGATTTTGAAATTGGGGCACGTGATGGAGCCAACCTTCCATTTAGTGGTCTTATTGACGAGGTTCGAGTCTCCGACTCTGTCCGCACTCCCGATGAAATCCGGCTTGCCTATCAGTATTGCTTAAGAACCCATCAAATTAACATTGACTTCAAAGCCAGTCTTGACTCTGGCAATCTCATTGCTGATTCTGACGATACTTCCTTTACTGTTGATGCCACCGCTTATGGCTTGGAAGACAAAGGCAATGCTCTTTATGTTGGCGATAAAGTGATTGTTAAAGAAAATTATAACGGCACTAATTATATTGCCCAGGGAGACGTTGCTTCAGTTAATCTTTCTTCAGGCGCAACCACAGTTGCCTCCTGGGATTCTGGTTCTACTTTCCCAAGCGGGGGTTACACCGTCAATGCCACGGTCTTCAAATGGCAAAGAGAATTCTGGGATTTAAATGATATTTCTCCAGCTGACCGCAATGATACCACTAAATTGGGCTTAAGAATCCTAGATGCTTCCGAGGGTTTTACTATGTATCTTGATGATTTTAGAAGTAACACTAATTATTTAACTGATTCTGGAGGGGCACCGATTACTTCGACCGCTAATCGCTACTTACAATACCGGGCTTTCTTAACCACTAATAATACTGCCGTCACGCCTGAACTGGCGGAAGTAAAAATCAACTACACCACTAACAAGGCTCCTAACACGCCTTCGCTTGATTCGCCCTTAGACGAAGCCACTAAAGTCGAGTTGACTCCGGATTTGAAAACGACCGCCACTGATGATGATAGTGACTATCTAAGATATAAGATTGAGTTAGATACGGTCAATACTTTTGACAGTGAGAATTTACAGGTTTTTAACCAGTCTTCCGAGCCAACCGTCAAGTACTACAATAATCTTGACGCCACCGTTAATGCCTGGACTAATAAAAGCATTTCTTCTATTGTCCCTTCAGGTGTCAGCAATGGCAATGTCACCGCCACCACTGATAACGGCACCAGTAATGGCTCGCCTTTTGAGGTTGGCAATCAACGATACCCGGACTTAAGTGGCGAAAAGAGCTCTTGCGGCTCAACCTTTAGTGGCACCATTTCTTCAAACACCACCTGGTCAGACTGTAAAAAAGTTACCGGTGACGTCACCATCAATAGCGGCGTTACCTTGACAATTGACCCGGGCACGACTATCATCTTTGCCGCCAATAGTGATGACCAAAGCAGTGGCAATTGGACAAATAAAAGCGAGTTTCTTGCCAATGGCCAGGTCATTGCCGAAGGCACCCAATCTCTGCCAATCTACTTTACCTCTGACGCCTCTTCACCCGCTAAAAGTAACTGGGGAGCTATCGATTTAGAAAAAACTAGCACCAGCTCTTCTTTTAAATATGCTTATTTTCATTATGCCGAATATGCGCTTCGTTTGATATATGGAGAACCTGACGGTACCGTTTCCATGGCCAATCATGTTGAAAACTGCGTTTTTGACTCCAACACCCGAGGGGTAATACTTAATGCTAGCAGCGGTTATCCTACCTTAAATACCGTTACCCACAACCTAACAATTATCAACAGCGCTTTCAAAAATAATTCTTACGGGATAAGCATGGGTCACAGCGAAAGTTACGGAACTGATACCAACACCACAACCATTAAAAATAATATTTTTGAGAACAATGCTCACGGTGTTGACGCCGGAGCTGAAACTTGGTGGGTAGGTCATAGCGATATGTACCCAGTCATTAAAAATAATACTTTCAAAAGCAACGCTTATGGCATCCATACATTTTCCAACGGCAGTAATGACGGTTCAGGCGCTGATAGCGATGTCCAGCCGGAAATTAAATACAATCTTTTCGATGATAATACTATCGTAGCCGTCAACATGAACATCAATCCCAAAGGAGGAGATGGGACGATTATTCTTAATCCCAATATTCAATACAACACTATCAAAGGGGCGACTTATGGCACGACTTATGGTATCAGGCTCACTGAAAACGAGTCTTCCGATACGATGAACCCCACCATTGCTTACAATATTTTCTATGGTCAAACTTCCTATAAGATTAACAACACGACGGCGAGATCAATCACGGCTGAGAATAACTATTGGGGTGAAAACGAAGCTAATTGGGATGCGGGCCCTCAAGTTGGTGATACCAATGGAACGGTGGACACCAGTCCTTATCTTACTTCCAGTTCAACACCAATGGTCTCCCGGCTCGAGCCAGCCACAGAAGCCACTGGCAGTGTGGTAATTTTACATGGAGCTAATTTAGACTCAAGCGCTTCTCAAACCGGCTGGTCGGGGCAAGATGCGGAAAGCAACACCGCCTATGCTTCAGGCACCCAGGCTGTCTATACTGTTCAGTCTGAACTTGATGAAGGGACAACTTATTATTGGCGTTCTTATGCGGTTGATCCTGGTGGTTCTAACACCTGGAGTGCCACTCAAGTTCCCTGCTCTTTTACCACTGACTGGAAGCCAACCGCTCCCACGGCTCTCTTAACTGAAGGGTTAAATAATCCCAGTGGCGTAACGGATACGACCCCGGAATTCTCGGCTGTCTATAATGATCCTGATTCCGGGGATATTGCCAATAAATACTGGATTCAGGTCGATGACAATTCTGATTTCGGCTCGACGATTTGGGATTCAGGAGCAGCGGGGTCTTCGATGAGTAACTGTACCGCAGGCACCCGCTGTTCAGACATTAGCTATGGCGGCGCCAGTACTGATCTCCAATGGGGCACCAAATATTACTGGCGAATCAAATTCTGGGATGAAACCGGAGAAGAAGGTGCTTGGAGCACAGAAGAAGCCTATTTTGTCATGGATGTTTTTAAAGCACCAACCGGCTGTCATATGGACGACGGCAGTCAACCCGGTCAAATTACCATTAAATGGCAAGACAATGATAATAAAGAAACCGGCTTTCGGATTGAAAGAGATGTTGATGGGGGCGGTTTTGCTCTTTTGACCACCGAGGCAGTTGACAGCACTTCCTATCTTGATAACACCACTTCGGTTGACCACACTTACCAATATCGAATCCGGGGAAACAGTGATAACGGCAATACTACCTGGTGTGGGACGACTAAAGCAGATTTTTCTGAAGGCAACTTTAAGTTTGAAGGGATCAAAATGGAGGGATTAACGATAGATTAATGTCTCCTGTTTTTTAAGAAGCTTTTTACTTCGGCTAAGCCGGAGATATTGTTGTAATAAAAAAATATAAGTCATTTTTGGGACTTGACAGACATCAATAAAAATGCTTAAAATTAATGAGTAAATGAAACTAATCAATCAGGCAATTAATTTGCTTACTATCGGATTAATATTTCTCTTACCTCTTTTCTTTCTTCCAATTACCACGGAATTTTATACTTTTAACAAACAAACTTTATTGATTACTGCCTCCGGCGTTCTCTTGCTTCTTTGGCTAGTCAAGATGGCTGTTAGCCGAACTTTGTTTTTCCGTAAAAGCGTTTTAGATTTACCGATGATTCTTTTGGCTGGCGCTTTTATTATCACCAGTTTGGTGGCCGCTCCCAATAAAATTCTTGCCTTCATCGCCCCAACCGGGGCAGGCACTATCTTGGCTTTAACGATTCTCTATTTTGTTATTACCAATAACCTTAAACAAAGTGCTATCCGCTACGCGCTTTACGCTCTGATTACCAGTGCGACTTTGCTCGGGCTGGTGGCAACTTATCAATTTTTAGGTTTAGGTGAGACGGTTACAACTATTTCCTGGTTGCAAAACAGGCTCTTTACTCCTGTTGGTGGACCGTTAATTCTCATTTCGGTGCTCATTACCGGTCTGGCTATGGCGATTTCTCTTTTCCTTAAACTGTTTGATAAAAAGGGCCTCCCGCTTACTCTCTTCACTGGTGGAGCCAGTATTATTATTGCCGTCGGTTTGATTTTAACTGTTTATCAACTTTTACCCGGTAAAGAAACCAGTCTTACCATCCTTTCCTATCCTGACAGCTGGGTAATTGGGATTGAATCTTTTAAGCGTAATCCCTTGTTCGGAGTCGGACCAGGTAATTATCTTTCTGCTTTTAATCGCTTCCGTCGGGTTGCCTTTAATAATTACGATTTCTGGGATGTTCGCTTTGGCAATGCCTCAATTTATCCTCTTGAACTCTTAACCATTGGTGGCTTGCTGGTTTTGGCGGCTTATTTATTCCTTCTTGCCAAGGCTATTTGGCTTTGGCTTAAAACTTATCGCCAGCGGGAAGAAACCTTATTTCCATTGTTGATTGGCTTGGCAAGCGTGATGATTATCCCCTGGTTCATCTCTAATAATCTTGTTCTTCTTAGTCTTAGCTATTTCCTTTTAGCCATGTTAGCCACGGCAGTGGGACAGAAAGAAAGAATCAGTTTTAAAACAAAAACTCTTTCTTTAATAATTCTGGGAATTGGCTTACTCCTAATCATCCCTTCTTTCTTTTTCTGGGGGCGGATTTATGCCGCGGATATCGCTTTTCGCCAATCTCTTGATGCTTTGGTTGATAACCGAGGCACGGTTGTTTACAACCAGCAAATTAGAGCCATTACCTTAAATCCATACTCCCCTGTTTATCGCCGGGCTTACTCTCAAACTAATTTTGCTTTGGCTAATGCCATCGCTGGTCAGCAGGAACTAACTGATCAAGACCGAGCCAATATTACTCAGTTAATTCAACAGTCTATTCGCGAAGCTAAAGCAGCCACAGTCCTTAATGCTAATGATGCTGTTAATTGGGAAAATCTGGCTCAGATTTACCGTAGCTTGATTAACTTTGCTCAAGGGGCGGACCAATGGACAATTGCTGCTTACCGCCAGGCAATTATTACTGACCCAATTAATCCCCGAATTCGCCTTAATTTGGGCGGTCTTTTTTATGGTTTGCAAGATTTCGAAGGAGCTATTCGCCAATTCCAAAATGCAGTTGACCTTAAACCTGATTATGCCAATGGCTATTATAATTTGGCGGCTGCTTATCGGGAAAGAGAAATGTATCAGGAGGCTTACTTAGCGATGCAGACGGTTCTTAGTTTGCTTCCGGTTGATTCAGTTGACTACCAAAAAGCCAAAGAAGAACTGGACGAATTGGCAACGAAGTTGCCCACTCCAGAAGAAGTTACCCCAACAGAAGGAGAAGAGCCAGTTTTGACTGAACCTTCACCTTTACCCTCGCCGGTGATTAAACCCCCAATTGAATTGCCTGAAGAGTCGGCTCCTGAAATACCGGAACCAGAAGAGGAAGCTTCCCCCACTCCAGAACCCACGCCTGCTGAGTAGTGCTGAGTAGTGTGGACCCACCGAGAATCGAACTCGGAATTCAGTCATGCGAAGACTGCGGTATACCGTTTACCTATGAGCCCCAGGAAATGTGGACCCGGCGGGAATCGAACCCGCGACCTCTTGTATGCCATACAAGCACTCTAAACCAACTGAGCTACGGGCCCCAGACAAGGAAATTTTACTATTAAGAGGTAAATTTGTAAAGGAAAAAGATAATTTTTCAATTACTTCAAATAACTCAGGGGGTTAACGGCGGTGCCGTTCTTTCTGATTTCAAAGTGGAGATGAACACCGGTACTCCGTCCGGTGGAACCCATTTTACCAACTGCTTGTCCCCGACTAATACTTTGTCCCGGCGAAACATAAATTGCCGAAAGATGAGCATAAAGGGTAGCAAAGCCATTACCATGGTCAATTAGAACCCGATTACCATAAGCCCAGGGGGCAGGCCAACCGGCGGTGACCACTGTTCCTGAATCAGCCGCCAGAATCCCCGGAGCGCTGTTATTAGCAATATCAATTCCCGGATGATACCAAACAAAATATTGAGTAATCCGACCACTAACAGGCCAAACAAATTGACCGGTGCCAGTCACTGTTCCGGCGGCAGGCACTTCCGCATAATAACGCCGTGGAGCGGTTGGTACTGCTTTGGGCATTATCCCTTCAGGAATAATCAGTTCTTGACCCACAGCTAAAGCAAAAGTTTCATCATTAGCAAAGGAGTTATAGGGCCAGTTAACCACCACCTGGGCATCAACCTGATATTTCTTGGCAATAGAATAAATCGTTTCCCCATGTTGAACTTTATGAGCAATCCCGGTTACAGGCAAGACTTTTAGTTTATCCCCGGCTTTAATGGATTTAATCGTTTCGAGATTGTTCTCCCAACGAATAGTGTCAATGGAGACCCCAAATTTCTCAGCGATGGTGGAAACAGTATCGCCTGAATTGACCGTGTACTCAATAATTTCTGAGCGGGGTTTAATTGACTCCAAGGTGGAAGTTTCAACTTCCCCTTTTGTTGCCGAAAGAATAATGGTTGCTTCGGCTTGCTGCCAAGAAGAATCTGATAGACTAGGAAAATTTTCTTTAATTAAAACCGGACCCAAGGTGACACCAATAACAATGAGCAGCATCATTCCCGAATGGATAAAAGGTCGGCTGTAGCGTCCCCGCTGGCGATAAAGAATAACCGCCATTTTTGACTTCCCGCTCTCGAACAGACGAAAACTTCTGGTGGTTTTTTTTCGGAAGTAGCGACCCAAACAACAGAGGAATTGCCAAAAATCTTCCTTTAAGGAGGGTTTATCCATAAGTTAAGCCAGAGTAGCATAAGCAGGCATTGAAGTCAATTCAAAAAAGTTAACCCTTGTTGAGGGTTTTTAGAAATTCTGCGTTGGATTTGGTCTTGTTCAACCGCTCCAAAAACAGTTCCGTTCGCTCATTAGCCCCCAACATATCCACCATCCTGCGCATAGTAACAATTTTGGGAGAAACTGTTTTACCATAAAGCATTTCTTCTTGTCTGGTACCGGAGCGTTGAATATCAATGGCCGGAAAAACCCGCCGTTCGGCCAAATTTCGAACTAAATGAAGTTCCATGTTGCCGGTACCCTTAAATTCTTCATAAATTAGGTCATCCATTTTGGAACCAGTCTCAATCAAACAAGTGCCAATAATTGTCAATGAACCACCTTTTTCAATATTCCGAGCCGCCCCTAAAAACTTCTTCGGTGGCCAAAGGGCAGCCGGATCAAAACCACCTGTCAAAGTCCGCCCGGAAGTAGGAATACAAAGATTATAAGCACGGGCAAGACGGGTGATGGAATCCAAGAGGATAAAGACGTCTTTACCTTGTTCAACCAATCTTTTCGCTCGTTCTAAAGCCACCTCGGCCGCATTAGCTTGCTGTTCCGGGGGCTCATCAAAGTTAGAGGCAATCACCTCGCCCTTAACCGAACGACTAATGTCAGTCACTTCTTCTGGTCTTTCTCCCACCAAAACGGCCATCAAATGAATATCTTTGTAATTTTCTGATATTCCATTGGCAATATCCTTTAAAAGCCAAGTCTTCCCGGCCTTAGGTGGAGAAACAATCAGGCCTCGCTGTCCCCTGCCAATCGGAGAAATTAAATCAATCACCCGAGTGGAAACCGGAATTTTGCCAGTTTCTAACTTAATCTGCTCATCAGGATAGATAGGCGTTAATTGCCCAAAAATTGGTCGTTGGCCAACCTTAGCTAAGGGTTGACCATTAACTTTCTCGACTTTCAGTAAACCATAGTAGCGCTCATTTTCCTTGGGATCCCGAGCTTGGCCGCCGACCATATCCCCGGGACGAAGATTAAAACGCCTAATTTGAGAAGAAGAAATATAGGTATCTTGATCAGAGGGAATAAATTTAGGACGGAGATAACCATGACCCTCGTTAGTAACCTCTAAAACTCCTTCCATATAATGGGTGGGCATACCGGCATCAGGGATTCGGTGATTGTCCACCACGCCATTGAAATCTCGCCTCTGATAGGATTTTGTCGGTGTTTCCGCTCTGACAAAAGAATCTCCTTTATCACTTTTACCCACAACCTCATCAACCGTCAATGGCTTTTCTTTAGCCTTGGAAACGGCTTCTTTTTCCTCTGAAGCAATCAATTTAGTTTTTGGCATTAGGAAATCTAATCACTAATTTCATGGGGAAACTTAATTTACTATTCAATTTAAACAAATAATTGGCTCGTCTGTCAAGGGGTAAATTGCTTATAGGGAAAACAATTGCCTATTCTTTTCGAACGCGTCTCTCGCTCATTGTGGAAAAAGACGCACCTGAACCATAAAAGTTATTTTTTTAACTCCAAAGCTGGGAAGTAGTATGCCTGCCCTACATACTACCCCCCAGTCTGAAGTCAAAATAAAATCAATATTTCACGCCTTCCCCATGAGAAGCGCGAGAAACAAAACTCTTTCAACTACTCTGACCTCCAAAAAGTGCTGTGTCACCCGGTTCTCATAAAAATTAGATTTGACAACTTCTTGACCGCTGTGTTATCGTCAACTTGGTGTTGATGTCACCTGTCCTGAATCAACGCCAACACGCGAAGGGCATTGCTATTCGTGGTGACTTTGTCAATCCAGCGATAGTAATGCTTTTTGCTTTTAGCTCCTTTTTTCAATCTGCGCGCCAAATTTATCATATCTTGTCAACTCTGTCAAGCCTATAAGAAACTCCTCTGGAAAAATCCCCATACCTATAGTTTATACTATTATTAATACAGCCTTATTTTAGACCATCTTTAATCAGTTTTCAAGTTTTGTGGATAAATAAGGGAAAAGTGGAAAATTTGGCAAATTTCTTTAAAATCAGGTCGTGATTGATAACAATTAACGGAAATTATTTTTAAGGAAATCAAATATACAGGATTACTTCTTGAAAAAGACTTTTCTCGCTACTTGATTAACTGAAGTAAAATTCTCAGGAGAAATCACTTGAGTAAAGCCCAATTTCTTCGCTTCTTTCTTTCTCTTAGCGGTCTGACTGACTTCTCTTATCTCCCCCAATAAACCGATTTCGCCAAAACAAACTGTCTTTGGATCAAGAGGGATGCCTCTGAAGGAAGAAATAATCGCCAGGGCAACGCCTAAATCGCTGGCGGGCTCATCAATTCTAATCCCCCCGGCGACATTAACATAAATATCAAAAGTAGCCAAAGGAAGTTTTAATTGTTTGGTAAGGACGGCGCTGATAACTTGCAAGCGGCGATAATCAATTCCCTGACTGATTCTTCGAGGAATGGCTAAAGTAGTCGGCACCACCAAGGCTTGAATTTCCACTAAAACTGGCCTTGTTCCTTCTAAGGTAGCCACTACTACCGAACCCGGCACTTTCTTCACTCGTTCCCTAAGAAAAAGCCTTGAAGGATTGGTCACTTCCATCATCCCTTTATCGGTCATTTCAAAAACCCCCACTTCATCAGTGGCCCCAAAGCGATTTTTAGTCGCTCTTAATAACCTTGCGGCACCAAATCTCTCTCCTTCCAGATAAACAACCGTATCCACCATGTGCTCAAGAATTTTGGGACCGGCAATCGCGCCGGCTTTAGTGACATGACCAACCAAAAAAAGAGGCATCCCTTCTTGCTTGGCCACTTTAAGCAGCTTAGCCGTCGATTCTCTGACCTGTCCCACTGACCCGGCCGTACCTGATAGCTGGCTTGTCCAACAAGTTTGGATAGAGTCAATCACTGCTAATTTCGGTTTTAATTCACTCATTTGGGTACAAATTGAGTCCACATTAGTTTCCGTTAAAAAAAGAGTTTCTTGATTTTTGAGTCCCAATCTTTGGGCCCTGATTTTTATTTGTTGGATTGATTCTTCACCAGAAACATAAAGACAAGAACTGCTCTTGCCCGCTTGGGCAACAAATTGAAGCATCAAAGTACTTTTGCCAATTCCGGGTTCTCCGGCAACTAAGGTGACCGAACCGGGAACCACTCCTCCTCCCAAAACTAAATCAAATTCCTTAATCCCGGTCCTCATCCTTGCCCGCTTAATTGATTTGACTTGAGAAAGTTTTTGGGGTTTCGTTTGAGAAATTGCTCTTCCGCTTTTATCCGGAGCGGCTAGTCTGGTTTCCACCAAACTATTCCACTCACCACACTGAGGACAACGCCCCATCCATTTGGGTGACTCCGCCCCGCATTGTTGGCAGACGAATTTGGTGATAGCTTTGGCCATAAGGTTTATTTCGAGCGCTAGCGAGAAACAAGGTTCTGCACGAAACGCAGGTTCTTATTTCGAGCGCTAGCGAGAAACAAGGTTCTGCACGAAACGCAGGTTCTTATTTCGAGCGCTAGCGAGAAACAAGGTTCTGCACGAAACGCAGGTTCTTATTTCGAGCGCTAGCGAGAAACAAGGTTCTGCACGAAACGCAGGTTCTTATTTCGAGCGCTAGCGAGAAACAAGGT
>Ga0307437_1000842_pt1 | contig 22131 bp, 20 predicted proteins | sample SalMarWE160390MG_FD_202146 | JGI IMG/M metagenome (GOLD analysis project Ga0307437, IMG submission 202146) | Salt marsh sediment microbial communities from the Plum Island Ecosystem LTER, Massachusetts, United States - WE1603-90 | ecosystem: Environmental > Aquatic > Marine > Intertidal zone >...
TGGAAGAACGGGGACAGCTTACCCTTATAACCCAACTCGTATACAAGGATTGAAGACTCCGCGAACACAACTCTTCAATTCCGTGAGTTCTTATCCATATACGTATCGAGATAGCATTGAGATGACGCAGGGGGAATGTTTCACGAGAACCCTCGGTCCCTGGAGTCCTACCAACAAAAAATTTTTACGGAGGTGAGCATGGATATGATGGAGGCCATCACAGGAAGGCGATCGGTGAGATCGTATACTCCTGATCAGGTCCCCGAAGAGAAACTGCAGAAGGTAGTGGAGGCCGTTCGGTGGGCGCCCTCCTGGGCCAATACCCAATGCTGGGAGGTCATCGTGGTGAGGGAAGAAGGGACCAAAAAACAGTTGGTCGAGACACTTGCGTCCGGCAACCCCGCCCGCGAGGCGATTCTCCAGGCCCCCCTCACGCTGGTCATGATCGCTATCGAGGGAAGGGCTGGTTTCAAAAAAGGAGAGGTCTGCACTGATAAAGGTGACTGGTACATGTTCGATTGCGGTTTGGCAACACAGAACCTCTGCTTGGCCGCCCATGCCGAAGGGCTCGGGACGGTGATCGTCGGTTTGTTCGATGCCGCCAAGGCAAGGGAGGTCCTGCAGGTCCCCCAGGGAAAGCGCGTGGTGGTCATAACACCCCTCGGCTTCCCTGAAAAGGTCCCGTCACCCCCGAAGAGGAAAGAGATCGCGGAATTCGTCCATCATGAAGTATATGGGAAGCATTGAGAGGTGAAGCAACAGAAGCGTTTCTGTCCCCTGTGCGGCGAGCAATTAGAGAGGATCCCCCACGACGGGAGGATGCGGCTCAAGTGCGCACGATGCAATAGGATCCAGTACGAAAACCCCGTGCCGGCCACCGCGGCCGTGGTCCTCACCGATGAGGATCACCTCCTCCTGGTCAAGAGGGCCATGGAACCGCGCGCAGGTGAATGGTGCCTCCCCGGAGGATTTTTGGAAGTGGATGAGACCCCCGGTCAAGGGGTCTTACGGGAGCTCCAAGAGGAAACCGGCTTGACAGGAACGGTGGATCAATTAATCGACGTAGTCTACGAGGACAGCCCCTTTTACGGCCCCTTAATCATCATCGGCTATCAAATATCACCCCAGGGTGGAGCGCTGAGCGCAGGCGACGACGCCGCTGAGGCGAGGTACTTCCCCGTGGCCGACCTCCCACAGGTAGCCTTCGATTCGCACCAGGCCATTATCGATAAAACAGCAAGGAGAAGCAGGTGAAACATATCTACGGCCCTGTCCCTTCCAGACGGCTCGGGATATCCCTGGGGGTGGATCTGGTCCCGAAGAAGATCTGCACCTATGACTGCATCTACTGCCAGATCGGGGGGACCACGCTCCAGACCGTGGAGCGCAAAGCATATATCCCCGCCCGTTCCATCCTCCGGGATGTCAAGGAAGCCCTCCAAGAATGGGGTGAAAAGGTGGACTACATTGCCATCTCCGGCTCAGGGGAACCGACCCTCAACAGCGCCATCGGGGAGGTCATCCACGGGATAAAGAAAATGACCTCCCTTCCCGTGGCCGTTATTACCAACAGCTCCCTTATACACCTTGAAGAAGTCCGTCAGTCCCTCCTCCAGGCCGATGTGATCATGCCGTCCCTGGACGCCGCTACCACGTCCGTGTTTCAGACCATCAACAGACCCCATTCCTCCATTGAAATCGAGCAGATCATCCAAGGGCTCGCGGCTTTACGCAAGGAATATAAAGGCCAAATCTGGTTGGAGATCCTCTTGTGCCGGGGGGTCAACGACGGAGGGGAGGAGATCGAGGGGTTCAGACAGGCCATCCGCACCATCAGACCGGACAAGGTCCATCTCAACACCGTCGTGAGACCGGCGGTGGAGGATTACGCCTCCGCCCTCCCCCGGGACCGGATGGAACAGGTCAGGGCATTCCTCGGGGAGGATGCCGAGATCATCGCGGAGTTCAAGGGGCACACTCAGGTGATCCCCTCTGATGATTTCGAGCAAAAGATCATCCGCACCATCCAGCGCAGGCCCGAAACCCCTGAGGACCTCGCCAAGGCCCTCGGCCTCCACGATCTCGAGATCGTAAAGATACTGGATAAACTTGCCAAGGAGGGAAGGGTTAAATACAGGGTCTTCAACCAGAGGCTCTATTATGAGGTGATCCAGGGGGATTCGTAACCAAGGATTTTACATGTTACAATTCTGCCTTACAACACCATGTCCCCCGTTTCAAGCAGAGTTAATTCTCTCTCTCCCCCCCCTATTCATAAAAATATAACTTAGTTATATTGAAAACAAGACTTGCGTAATTTTATAGTGATCTACTTTTACGCCCTTAGGTCAGCAGATATCCTTGAGCCAGTTTGCGATAAGAGCTGACCTGGTTATCCATCCAGGTCTTATCCTTCTTTAGTTCCCGGCCCATGAGTTCGGCAACCGTGGGAGCCATTTCCATGCTGGCTCTCGCATCCAATATCAGGGCGCGCGTGCGCCGGGAGAGAAAATCCTCGACCGTTCGCGCCATCTCGTGACGAACGGCCCATATAACCTCACCGGCAAGCGTTGGCATCCCGGGATGTAACGGTTCAGTATATGCCTTGTCTTCGCGGATGAGGTCTTGCAGGGCGGGGGCGTCAGATCCGTAGATTGCGAACATCCCAAATTCCCCCGGATTTTTGTGGAATCCGTGAATGTGCAGGTTTTTGGTAACTGCCGGCCTTTTATCCAATTGCGCAAGGGTCGCCGCATGGTCTACGGTATCCACAGCCATCTTTCGATAGGTGGTCCATTTGCCCCCCGTAATCGTTACCAGGCCGCTGCGTGAAATCTGCACGGTATGCTCACGGGATATTGCCGCAGTATTTTCATCGCCTCCGAAACTGACAAGGGGCCGGAGTCCGGCAAAAACACTGAGGACATCATCCGGGGTTGGATCTTTGGTCAGATAACGGGCAGCATGGGCGAGTAAAAAGTCGATTTCTTCAGGAAGCGGGGTAGGTTCCAGTGCTGTATCATCCACCGGTGTGTCGGTGGTTCCCACGATCACACGATTATGCCAGGGTATTGCAAAGAGGACACGGCCATCGGCCGTGTGGGGCACCATGATGGCGCTGTCCCCGGGTAAAAACGATTTATCCAGAACGATATGTGAACCTTGGCTGGGTTTGATCATGGCCTGGGATTTGGGGGTATCCATCGTCCGTATAGAATCGGCGAACACTCCGGTTGCATTAATGACGACTTTGCCCCTCAGTTCATATTCGTCCCCGGTCTCCAGGTCTTGCGCCACAACGCCCCTAATATGGTCTCGATCCTTGATAAGGGAATTAACACGCATATAGTTGATGACTGTCGCCCCCTGCTCCACGGCAGTTTCCGCCATATTGATAACGAGGCGTGCATCGTCAAACTGTCCGTCGTGGTATATTACCCCCCCTCGAAGCCCTTTCGTCTCAACCGTTGGGATGTGCTGGAGCGCATCTTCTTTGGACAACATCTTTGAAGAACCAAATCCGTGTTTCCCGGCAAGGACATCATACAGCTTGAGGCCGATTCCATAGAACGGTCCTTCCCACCATCCGTAGGTGGGCACGATGAAAGGAAGATTGCTGACAAGGTGAGGGGCATTCCTGAGCAGCAGGCCCCGCTCTTTAAGGGCCTCAAGGACGAGTGAGAAATTTCCCTGCTGGAGATAACGCACCCCCCCGTGGATCAGCTTTGTGCTCCGGCTTGATGTCCCCTGTGCAAAATCCCCCTGTTCTACCAGAAGCGTGTGATAACCCCTGGAGGCTGCATCGATGGCACAACCCACTCCGGTTGCACCTCCTCCTATGATGATACAATCCCATACCTGAGAGGGATCTTTAAGTCTTGTAAGCATGTGATCACGGTTCATTGCAGATAGGATGCCTTTCTGTCTTCCTTGTTTGCAAGGCTTTAGGTGCTCTTCTTTTTTCCAGCACCTGATTGATTATTGCCACAAGCAAATCCGGCAAAGCAAAAAAGAAAAGCCCTCATAGACTACACTCCTCTCCTTGGAAGTCTTGTCTATCAGGGCTTTCTCTTTATTATCTCAAGCCCTCGATCGAAAAGCACATACTACTCATTCTATTGTAATCTGAACGGCCCCTTTGTCAAGTGATAATTCGTTTGCCGGTATTTTTGGCTGGGCAAAGACCCGTTGCAAACTGATTGCCCGAGAACCCCATAGAGAGACGTTTCTTTACCCCTCCGCCGAAAACGCAAAGAGGCGGGATGACGTGGTGGATATCCCGATAGCGCCGGCGGCAAGAATCTCACGGATCTCTTCTTCCCGTGTGATCAGTCCTCCGGCTATGACAGGGATAGAGGTCTTTGCCCTGATTCTTTTTATTATCGTAGGGAGTATCAGACCGGGGAGGACCTCCACGGCATCAGGCTTCGACTTCTCAATGACGCTGAGCCCCCCTGCAAGAGACCCCGAATCCAAAACGAATATCCTCTGGATTGAGACCAGCCCTTCTTTCTGTGCGCTCTGTATGAGTTTGCTGCGCGTCGTAATAATCCCGTCTACTTGGCTCTCTTTGGCTAAAAAACGGATCCCGGGGGCATCCTTTCCGACTCCTTTTATGAGATCGATGTCGACAAAGACCAGCTTCCGGTATCTTCTCGTCTGTTCAACGATGTGGGGAAGATCGAAAATGGTCCCCCCTAAGATAAAAAGGACATCCGTATGATTGAGGTCTTGAATATGAAGGCTTTCTATATCCCTGAAAGCCGCTATGATCGGTCTGTTTCGCAGAACCGCCAGGAAATCCAATGTAGCCTCCTCTCAGCACGCCTCAGGCAGATCCCCAGACCGCTCCGGATGACCTTTCCTGCTCCCTGAATAATCATCGGCCCGGTCCGTGGGTGCACGAGGGTCAGCTTCTCCCCCTCCAAGACGAACCGAAGCGCTTAAGGAGAATGCTTCACTGATATGTAAATCCGAACGGCCCTTTTGTCAAGAGATAATTACGCGTGGTAACATGGTAAGGTTTTGCAAATCCCTTCGGACCAGGAATTTCTTGATTGACAAACATATAAACAGTATGTATGAATCAACAAAACAATGGGGCATTATGATATGTTTCGCAAAACCAGCCACTGTGCCGGAAAGGAGAAAGAACAATGGCCAACTATGTGGGAGCCTTGGATCAGGGCACGACCAGCACCCGGTTCATCATCTTCGACCAGAGCGGCCGCATCATCAGTGTGGATCAGAAAGAGCATGAACAGATATTTCCGCAACCGGGGTGGGTAGAACATAATCCGCTTGAAATCTGGCAGAACACCCAGGATGTGATCCGCGGCGCGCTGGCAAAAGGGGGAGTTTCCGGTTCGGAACTGGCCGCCATCGGCATTACCAATCAGCGGGAAACCACTGTGATTTGGGACCGAAATACGGGTAGGCCTTTCACCAACGCCATTGTGTGGCAATGCACCCGCACGCACGAGATTTGCCGGGAGCTTTCCAAGGAAGGGGGTCAAGACAGGTTCCGGGCCAAGACCGGCCTGCCCATCGCCACCTATTTCTCGGGACCAAAGATCAAATGGATTTTGGATCATGTCCCACAAGCGCGTGAGGCGGCCCTCAAAGGGGATGCCCTCTTCGGAACCATGGAGACCTGGGTCATCTGGTGGCTCACCGGAGGGCCGGATGGCGGGGCCCATGTCACCGATGTGACCAATGCCAGCCGCACCATGCTCATGGACCTGAATGCCCTCCAATGGGACAACGCAATCCTGGAGACCATGGCAATCCCTCGAGAAATCCTCCCCCCTATCGTCCCCTCAAGTGATCAAAATCCCTGGGGCGTGACGCCTCAAGACGGCCCTCTGGGTGCTCACATCCCGGTCTGTGGAGCGCTGGGAGACCAGCAGGCCGCCCTTGTCGGTCAAACCTGCTTTGAAACGGGAGAAGCGAAAAACACGTACGGTACCGGATGCTTTCTCCTGCTCAACACCGGCACCAAACCAATTGCATCGACACATGGCCTGATCACCACCTTGGCCTACCAGATAAGCGGTCAACCGGCAGTGTACTGCCTCGAGGGGTCCATCGCCATTGCCGGTGCCCTGGTACAGTGGATGCGGGACAACCTGGGACTGATATCAGAGGCGCGGGAGATTGAGGACTTGGCCTGTGGGGTGAAGGATAACGGTGGTGTGTATTTTGTTCCCGCCTTTTCCGGATTGTTCGCCCCCTACTGGCGTGCCGATGCACGAGGGGCGATCGTCGGCCTAACCCGCTACGTCAATAAGGGCCACCTCGCCCGGGCGGTGTTGGAGGCCAACGCCTATCAGACCCGGGACATCGTCGAGGCCATGGACAAAGACTCCGGCATGAAGCTCAGCAAACTGAAGGTAGACGGGGGTATGGTGTATAACAACTTGCTCATGCAGTTCCAGGCGGACACGCTGAACGTACCGGTCATCCGGCCAAAGGTTACGGAAACTACCGCCCTGGGAGCGGCCTACGCAGCCGGGCTGGGGGTTGGCTTCTGGTCCGATCTCGACGAACTGCGCAAAAACTGGGCCGAGGATCACACCTGGCGCCCAACCATGACACCGGAGATCAGAGAAAATGGTTACCGAGACTGGAAAAAGGCCGTGGAGAGGACCTTTAACTGGGTGGATGAGCCGGAATCTTAATAATACCCTTGAGCACTACTCAAAATTCCGTGTTGTGTCAAAATTAATCGCGTTGAAATTAATCCTTGACTTAGAAACCTAACTTCTATATAACTATATAACAACAAGACAAATCCGTATCCTTTGCAGAGTCTTAGGGCGAGAGAATAACGAGAAAGCCCTGATAGGCGATGACACATGAACGCAGTGTTCGTATCTATCAGGGCCTTTTTATATTGGTGTAGGGTTTTGAGGGTGCTCGATGGGAAAGGGGTTTGAAAACTCAGGTGCTGATTGGGGCGAGGTATAGAGCACAGGGCATTATGCTAGGTGAGGAGAAATAAGGATGGGCATCGTTCTTGACTCCGTTACCAAAAAGGTGGGTGGCGAAACCCACATCGACAACATCAGCCTAGAGCTTGAAAGTGGCACCACCAATGTGGTGCTTGGTCATACATTGGCGGGCAAGACCTCGCTTCTTCGTTTAATGGCGGGCCTCGACCGGCCGACATCGGGTCGTATCCTGGTGAATGGAAGAGACGTGACCGGCCTGTCTGTCCGCAAACGAAGCGTTGCAATGGTATATCAGCAGTTCGTGAACTATCCTTCCCTGACCGTATACAAAAACATCGCCTCACCCCTTCAGATGCGCGGCATGAGCAAGGGTGAGGTGGATCAAAAGGTCCGCAAAACGGCGGCCATGCTGCATATCGAAGATTTGCTCGACCGCCTTCCATCGGAGCTAAGCGGTGGCCAGCAACAGCGCACAGCCATCGCCCGATCCTTGGTCAAAGACGCTGACCTGTTATTGCTGGACGAGCCGCTGGTTAACCTGGACTACAAACTGCGCGAAGAACTTCAAGTTGAACTTCAGGATATTTTCAAACAGCGCGAGGCAATCGTCGTCTATACCACCACGGAACCGACAGAGGCCTTGATGCTGGGGGGTAATATCGTGGTTATGGATGAGGGGCGCATCCTGCAAACCGGCCCCACCCCGGAAGTATACCGCAATCCAGCGACCCTCAAAGTGGCTAAGGTGTTCAGCGATCCCCCCATCAATTTCCTTAAGGGCACAATCCAGGGGGGCACTCTTCGCATGGGGCAGGATATTGAAATGCCATCGGAAGACTACATGAAAGGCCTGTCTGACGGAAACTATACGTTCGGTGTGCGCTCCAATCATCTTTTTCTATCCAGAAACGGCAAAGAAGATGCTGAAATCCCCGCCAAAGTCGCATTGGCAGAGATAACGGGATCGGAAACCTACATTCACGTCAACCATGGCGACTCTCGGCTGGTGGTTCAGGAAGACGGGGTTCACACTCGACGGATCGGTTCAGAAATAACGATTTATGTCAATCCGTCTTGTTTTTTTGTGTACGATACGGCAGGAATGCTGGTTGCAGCACCATCCCATATCAGCACTAAAAAACGGGGCAGATAGGGGACCAGAATGGCGCGCATCGAACTCAATGAAATCGCCCACAGCTACCTCCGCAACCCTGGGGGAGAGTCGGATTACGCCCTGAAGCGAATCCACAATGTCTGGGATGATGGGGGGGGCTACGCCCTGCTGGGCCCCTCGGGCTGTGGCAAAACTACCTTGCTGAACATCATCTCCGGCTTGCTTACTCCCACCAGGGGGCGGGTCCTGTACAATGGTACGGATGTAACCATGCTGCCGCCGGAAAAGCGCAACATCGCCCAAGTTTTCCAATTCCCCGTCCTGTACGATACCATGACCGTGTTTAACAACCTGGCTTTCCCTTTGCGAAATCGCGGCATCCCGGAAGACGAAGTTAAGAAAAGGGCCTTGGAAGTTGCCGAAATCCTGGATTTAACACCTTTTCTCAATCAAAGAGCAGCCGGGTTGGCGGCCGATGCCAAGCAGAAAATCTCATTGGGTCGGGGGTTGGTGCGAAGTGATGTGGCGGCCATTTTGTTCGATGAACCGCTGACGGTTATAGATCCGCACCTAAAATGGCAGCTCAGGCGTAAACTCAAAGAGATACACGAACAGCTGAGGCTGACGCTGATCTATGTGACCCATGATCAGGTGGAAGCCCTAACCTTTGCCGATCAAGTGGCGGTCATGCTCGAAGGAGAAATCGTACAAATCGGCACCCCCCAGGATCTTTACGAAAACCCGGAACATACGTTTGTGGGATATTTCATCGGCAGTCCGGGGATGAACTTCTTAACATGTACCCTGGACGGAAATGTGGCGTTAGTCGACGGTGCCAGGATACCATTGGACAAAAAAACGGCAGCCCTGGGACGCAAGGCACGGGGAAAACTGGAAGTGGGGATTCGGCCGATGTATCTAGAATTGAGCTCGAAACCGATAAAAAACGGCGTGCCGGCTCACGTTAAGGCGGTTGAAGATCAGGGCAGCTACAAGATCGTGGCACTAACGCTGAGCGATAAAACCGTACGAGTTAAGCTGCTTGAAGGCAAACCGGTTCCCGAGGGCAAGGCCTGGCTTGGCTTCCCGCCACAATCGACCAGGCTCTTTGCCGACGGGCGACTGGTGAAGTAGCAGGAGTGGTGTGATGGATAAGTGGGGAAATAATAAGGCCTGGTTTCTGGTACTGCCGGTTATTGTCATCGTCGCCTTCAGCGCCATCATCCCACTGATGACCGTGATCAATTATTCGGTTCAGGACATCTGGGGGCCGGGCCAGAGCATCTTCGTCGGCACCGAATGGTTCAAGGAGGTGTTGAACAGCTATCGCCTCCATGACGCCCTATGGCGTCAATTCCTCTTTTCCGGGCTCGTGTTGTTGATCGAGATGCCGCTCGGCATACTCATCGCGCTGGCAATGCCCAAACGCGGTTGGGGAGTCTCCGCCTGTCTGGTGACACTGGCACTGCCTCTGCTCATTCCCTGGAATACGATCGGGACCATTTGGATCATCTTTACCCGGCCGGATATCGGCCTACTCGGTGTAGGGATCAACAGCCTGGATTTACTGGAAGTGCCCTTCGATCATACGGCAAAACCACTCTACGCCTGGATCACCGTGATGTTGATGGAGGTCTGGCACTGGACCCCGCTGGTTGCCCTGCTGGCCTATGCGGGGCTGCGGGCGATCCCCGATGCCTACTACCAGGCAGCCAAAATCGACGGTGCGTCGGCCTGGTCGACCTTTTCTTACATCCAGCTGCCGAAGATGCGCGGCGTACTCACCATCGCCGTGTTGCTGCGCTTCATGGACAGTTTCTTGATCTACGCTGAGCCCTTTGTGCTGACAGGAGGGGGTCCCGGCAATTCGACCACGTTCCTCTCGATTTATCTGGTCAAGATTGCCCTCCTACAATTCGACCTGGGACCGGGCGGAGCCTTCTCGCTTATCTACTTTGTAATCGTACTGTTCTTCAGTTATATATTTTACCAGGCGCTGCAGAGAGTCGGAAAAGGAGCGAAGGGATGAAAGTAAAGAAAAAAACGATCGGCCTGCTCATATACTTTGGAATCCTGGTGATTCCGATCTACTGGATGCTCAACATGTCCTTGAGGTCCAACGCCGACATCCTCGCGTCCTTCGCCCTGTACCCGAAAGATATAACATTTGTCAACTACCTAAAGATATTTACGGATTCATCATGGTACATGGGTTATGTCAATTCCATGATCTACGTCAGCATGAACACCGTTATCTCGTTGTCCGTGGCACTGCCTGCTGCCTACGCCTTTTCACGCTACCAGTTCGTCGGTGACAAGCAAGTGTTTTTTTGGTTGCTCACCAACCGTATGGCGCCGCCGGCTGTTTTCGCGCTGCCCTTTTTCCAGCTCTATTCCACAATCGGTCTGATGGATACGCATATTGCGGTGGCGCTTGCGCATTGTCTGTTCAACGTGCCGTTGGCGGTATGGATATTGGAAGGCTTCATGTCCGGGATACCCCGTGAAATTGACGAAACCGCGTTTATCGACGGATACAGTTTTCCGCGCTTCTTTGCAACCATCTTTATCCCGCTGATCAGGGCCGGGGTGGGGGTAACGGCGTTTTTCTGTTTTATGTTCAGTTGGGTCGAGCTGCTGTTGGCCCGTACGCTGACGGTAACGGAGGCAAAACCCATCTCGGCAATCATGACGCGAACAATTAGCGCGACCGGTCTTGACTATGGCCTGCTGGCCGCGGCCGGTATACTCACGATCATACCGGGTGTGATGGTGATCTGGTTTGTACGCAACCATATGGCCAAGGGCTTCGCCCTGGGCCGCGTGTAACGAGGCACAACAATGACTTTGGGATGGATGGAATGGACACTTCCGACGGCAATTTTCTGCGTTGCCATTTTCCTGATACTGATTGCCATGACTATATGGCAAACAGTATCACCTTCCATCGAACGCCGTGGATTCCTGCCGATCCCTACCACACCAGGTGATCGGCTCTTTATAGGGATAATAGGCAGTGCCTTTATCTTTCTCGCATGGATCGGATTAACCGATTTTAGTCTGTGGATCTTGCTTGCCATTGTGGTGGGCTGGACCTTTGTGGTGATGCGTTGGGGGTAAACAGAAGTAAGACGAGGTTTATGTTGTTCGGCGTTCATGGCCTTCACGCCGGCGACGGAGACCAGGAGAAGAGAAAACCAACCATTGAAGGCCTCAAGGAGGGGATGAGAGAAAAAAATGAATAAGTAAGAGGGGGTTTATGTTGTTCGGCGCTCATGGCCTTCACGCCGGCGACGGAGACCAAGAGAACAGAAAACCAACCATTGAAGGCCTAAAGGAGAATATCAGATGAGAGCAATGATTCGCAAAAAGAGTACCAGGATGATGCTCTTAGGGGGAGTGGTGGCTGTAGTGTTCGCCTTCTTCGCAGTTCCTGCGAGCGCGGACATGGCAGCGGCGAAGAAGTGGGTCGAAAAGGAATTCCAGCCGTCGACCTTGACTCAGGCTCAGCAGATGAAGGAGATGGAATGGTTCATCAATGCGGCCAAACCCTTCAAGGGAATGAACGTCAAGATCGTCTCCGAGACCATCACGACCCACGAATATGAGGCCAAGGTGCTGGCCAAGGCCTTCGAAGAAATCACCGGCATCAAGGTCTCCTTTGACCTGATTCAGGAAGGGGACGTCATCGAAAAACTCCAGACGCAGTGGGCGTCCGGAAAGAACATCTATGACGGGTGGGTTAACGACTCCGATCTCATCGGCACCCACTGGCGGTACGGGTTCGTGGTGCCCTTGAGCGACTTTATGAAGGGTGAAGGCAAGGACGTCACGCTGCCCACGCTCGACGTGGATGACTTCATGGGCAAATCCTTCACTACTGCCCCGGACGGCAAGATGTATCAGCTTCCGGACCAGCAGTTCGCCAACCTCTACTGGTTCCGCTACGATTGGTTCAAACGTCCGGATTTCAAAAAGCAGTTCAAGAAGATCTACGGCTACGAGCTGGGCGTACCGGTCAACTGGTCGGCCTACGAGGATATCGCCGAGTTTTTCACCGAGCATGTCAAGGAGATCGACGGCAAGGCCGTGTACGGTCATAACGACTACGGCAAGAAGGCCCCGGACCTGGGGTGGCGGTTTACCGACGCGTGGCTCTCCATGGCCGGCGCCGGCGACAAGGGGATTCCCAACGGCGTCCCGGTGGACGAATGGGGCATCCGCGTTGACAAAGATTCACGTCCGGTCGGCGCGAGCGTCTGCCGCGGCGGTGCCGCCAACGGCCCGGCCGCCAAGTACGCATTGCGCAAGTACATGGAATGGCTCCGGAAATACGCCCCTCCCGGCGCCCTGGGAATGGATTTCTACACCTACCTGCCGTTCCTGGCCGGAGGCAACGTGGCCCAGCAGATCTTCTGGTACACGGCATTCGTCCCGACCATGGTAGCCCCGGGTCCGACGGTCAACAAAGACGGGACCCCGAAATGGCGTATGGCGCCCTCGCCCCACGGCCCCTACTGGGAAGAGGGGATGAAGCTGGGCTATCAGGACTGCGGGTCCTGGACCTTTATGAAGAGCACACCGCTGGAACGCCGCAAGGCCGCCTGGCTCTTCGCGCAGTTCTGCGTGTGCAAGACCACGTCGCTGAAAAAGGCCCACGAGGGGTTGACGCCGATTCGCGACAGCGACATCCGTCACCAGTCCTTCACCGACCGTGCGCCGAAACTGGGCGGGCTGGTGGAGTTCTACCGCAGCCCGGCCCGTGTCGCCTGGACACCCACCGGCACCAACGTGCCCGATTATCCGAAACTGGCGCAGTTGTGGTGGCAGAATATCGGCGAGGCGGTTTCCGGTGAAGTGACCGTGGATAGGGCCATGGACAACCTCGCTGAGGAGATGGACCGTGTCATGGAGCGTATAGAGCGCGCAAACGTGCAGAAAACAGCCGGTCCGAAGCTGAACAAGTGCACCAACGAAGCGGCCTGGCTGAAGAAGCCCGGTTCTCCGAAAGCAAAGGTCAATGAGAAGCCAAAGGGTGAGACGGTCGACTATGACCAGCTCATCAAGGCATGGCGGGAGGGTCGGGTCAAATAGGCCTTTCTGTGATGACTTTTATAAAAAACCTCTAATCTTGAAAGGGCGGCCATTTTGGCCGCCCTTTTTTGTTACATGAAGTAGAATATTGTAGGATTATGGTAAATTCCACGACTTGGAAAAATTTTCTTGCAGTATCCAAAAAACGAAACCATTGTGTGCATGCGGTACACCCTAAGAATTTCAATTGTATTTAGTCTATGGGGAAGCTTATTAAGGATAGTTTTTTTGTATCAGATTACACATTTTCTACCAGTGTAACGTTGTATAAATAGGGGAATATATTCTGATTCTAAAAATCTGTGCTGTGAGGTGCGGGCAATGAATCCCGATGTTCTCTATGAGAGGTTAATCAAGCCGATAGAGAAACAGATGGTCAGGACCGTGGCGCGTATTGTTCGCGACCCTGAGGATGCAGCAGATGTTTTTCAAGAGGCGTTGGCAGTGATTTGGCATAATCTTGATCGAATTGACCGACATCCCAATCCCCATGCCTATATCCTTCGTATCTGCGTGACGCGCTCCTATGATGCCTTACGAAAAAAAGCCAGGCAACGACGTCGTGAGATCCGCCTAGACAGCATTAAGACAATGCTTTTACCTTTTCATTCACGAGATCTTCCAGAAGAACGGGACAGAGCAGCAGCTGTTCGCGGGGCGATTTCTTTGCTTCCAACAAATCAAGGGAGGGTCGTACTATTACGGGCCTTAGAGGATTCCCCTTACTACATGATCGCAAACATCTTGGGATGCTCTGAAGCTACAGCGCGATCACATTTTTCCAAGGGTAAGGCCCGACTGGCCAAAATCCTCCTTGAACTAGGTATTTCATAATAAAAACAGGAGATACCTAATGGATGATAAAAAAAGAAAAAATACAGATCGTGATGATACCATGGAGGCATTGCAAGAAACCTTTAGCGCTGGTATTCCAGAGAAGCTTGAGAAGAAATTGAGAGAAATGCTTCGTGGCTTTCGGCAAGATCTGAAAGTGCACCCCTACTTTCTCAACCCAAAAAAATATAGATATTATAAATGGCGGGGGAAATTCCCTTTCTCTCGCCCGTTGGCTCGATTTTTAGTGCTGACAGGCACGGCGGCGGCCTGCCTTGTCATTGCTATAACGTTGTTTTTCGATAATAAATCAGCCACATGGGCGGACGTGGAGGAACAGTTCCGCGCCATACCATCCTGTACCGTATCGGTTTATTTGAAGCAAGGATTTATGTCTGAACCAATACATGCCCAATACTGGATTGGGAAGGGCGGAAGAATTCGAATACATAAAGAAAGTAAGGTAACTTTTGTCAAAAAAAATGAGCTTATAAGGACGTTTAATATTAAAACACGCAGGGAGGAGGGGAAGCCTTCCTGGTTTGCTTATGGCATTTTAAGGGCTTTGGATAGAGCAGAAGATCTGGAGAAAACCACACTCAAATCTATTATTGAGGCCATGACAGTCGAAAATGTCATTGACGCAACTTCCATAGTCATTTCGGATGAAGAGGTCTCAAGGGACCTTCTGGTCTTTGATGCGGAATCATACGACACCCTATGGTTCATACGTGTCTGGGCGCTCCGTGAAAGCAAGTTGCCCATAAGAATACTCAAGTGGCATCGACAGTATGATAGATATGAAGAAATACTATTTAACTATTCAAAAGAACAGCCCGAGGAATTTTTTAATCCGGACGCCTTTGCTGAGAAACTAAAAGACCAGACTTTAACCGAACACGAGTTAAAATATCTGTTTCTTCAGGACCCTGGGGGAAGGTCTTTTGCTACTCCAGGCAGCTAAAACAAATTACTTTTTAAGGAGGAACTTGGCCAATGAGTATGGAAACTGAATCAGGAAAAGGAAGAATTTGGGTGATTGATGTTGCGCGCTTTTACGCTATAGCATTGGTCTTTTACGGCCATTTCATCGAGCGTTTCATGCTGTTGAAAAACCCGGCCGCCTTTTTTCAATACAAATTCATATATTCATTCCACATGATGTTGTTTTTTGTGTTGGCAGGCTATGTCGTGAGAGAAAGTGACATTGAATTCGGTTTCGGAAAATATTTAAAGCACCGTTTTATTTCCCGCCTTCTCCCCTTTATATTCTTCACAGCGATCTTCATGGTGCTCCCCCTTTTTTTCGCCGAGCAGGCCTTCCCACAACTGCAGCTGCCCAGCGTCAAGGGGTATACGATCGGTCTGTTGAACACGGCCTTCGGTATCCCCATGTTCTGTGTCCCATCCTGGTTTATACTTATGTTGTTTTCTGTTGAATTAGTACATTATGGCGCATTTAGATTTTTAAAATCCGATGATATAAAGATCGCGATCGGCGCTATTGTTTTTTACGTGCTTGGATACTGGCTTAATTTAAAATTGGATATAGTTAACCCGATGAAAGGAAGGGTAATCGGATGGAATTATCTCTTCATCCAAGAAGCGATCACCATGTATGCCTTCTATTTGCTGGGGGTTTATTTAAGGCGTAAAAAATTCCTGATGGACAAGATGTCACTAACGATAGTCGTACCCGGTGTGATTATAACTTTCTTCGTTGTCCTGTTTACCTATAACTTGAACAACGGGCCTTTCAATTTCAGCGCTTATAATGCCGTGGTGATAATATTCGCTTCGCATGGTAACTTCTTTTGGTTTCCTCTTACGGCAGTTGTGGGCTCTTGCTTTATTCTTTTCCTGGCTAAGATCACACCTTCGCAAAAGACAATCGTCTGGATGGGACAGAACACTTTAATTCTTATGTGCCTGAACGGAATTTTCTACCACTACATTAATCCCGGGACAGCCAACTGGGTTGTGGCCAATCTTTCCGGTTCACCGCTGACTATCTTTGGAGTAGGATGTTTGATGACCGTGGCGAGCTTGGCGTTCTGTATTCCTCTCATATTCCTTTTCAATAAATTCATCCCCCAGCTTGTTGGGAAACCGAAAATTAGAGGGCCGTTTTTAAAAAATTTCATCTAAATCCTCAACTAGGTGAATGAGCCGGAGTCTTAAGCAATGGCCGTTGAGCAATACCCAGAACTCCGTGTTGTGTCAAAATTAGTCGTGTTGCAATTAACCCTTGACTTAGCAACCTAATTTCTGTATAGCTATTTGACAACAAAACAGGTCTTTAGCCTTGGCAGTGTCTTTGGGCGAGAGAATAATGAGAAAGCCCTGTTAGACAATGAACACACGAGTGCAGTGGTCGTTTCTATCAGGGCTTTTTATTATACCAGGGACTTCATGAGTGCACGAGGGTAAAAGCGTTTAAAAACTAAGATGCTGAAAAAACAAAGCTTCTCAAAAAAATAGCAGCACCTATTCGTGGCGGTTGAAGGCGGCGGTGAACAGTACGGAGCGGACGTTGACGACAGTGCCACAAGGGGGAGAAGACAGTGAGCTATCTTCCGAAGACGATACGGGCTTCGATGAAGCGAAAGTTTCCAGAGGGCTGGGGGAGGAGCCCCCCTACAAAAAAGGAACGAAGGAGAACCGACTAAAGATTCAGAAGGAACTACAACTTAAAAGGAGGTATGTATGGAACAAAGCGCTAAAAAGAAGTCCTTATCCCGTGTATTGATTGTAGCCTTAATACTGATCCTGGGAGGGGGGTTGCTGGCCCATCTCATCCAAACGAGCGGCGGTGTTGAGGTTCGAGACGTGCGGTTTATGGGTAATGACGGTAAACTGGTCAGCGCCCTGCTCTATGTTCCGGAAGGAGCGAGCAAGAAGGATCCTGCTCCAGGAATTGTCGCTACGCATGGTTACATCAACTCGCGCGAAACGCAGGACGGCTTTGCCATCGAATTTGCCAGGCGCGGCTATGTAGTTCTGGCACCCGATCAGTCCGGTCACGGCTTTTCCGATCCGCCGGCCTTTTTTAATGGTTTTGGCGGACTGGACACGTTACAATATCTGCAAACACTGGATATTGTTGATAAAGACAATATCGCACTGGAAGGACATTCCATGGGTGGATGGGCATCCGTCATTGCAGCTAATGCAAATCAGGACGGCTATCGATCGATGGTCCTGGCGAGTTCTTCCGCCGGAACGTACTGTCCGCCAGGGACCGCCACGTTCCCGCGCAACATGGCGGTCATATTCAGTAAGTACGATGAGTTTTCCCAACTCATGTGGGGAGCCCCGATCCCGAAGAACGTGGTAAATTCGGACAAGCTGAAGAAGGCCTTCGGAACCACTGAAACCGTAGAGGTGGGCAAGCTGTATGGCTCCATAGAGAAGGGCACCGCCAGAAAACTGTACCAGCCGAGCATGATCCACGCCCGCGTGCACTTCTCCACCGAAACCATCGGCTATGCCATTGAATGGATGCAGGCCACCCTGCAAGGGGGCAATGCAATACCGCCGTCCGATCAGATTTGGTATTGGAAAGAGATCGGCACGCTGATCGCCATGATCGGTATGATCCTCTTGCTCTTTCCGGTAGGCGGGTATTTGCTGCGAACCAACTACTTCAAGGAACTGAACGAGACACCTGCCCCGCGAAAATCACTCTCCGGCGGGGGCTGGTGGATCGGGGCGGTGATCACCATCTTGCTTCCGATACCAGTTTATTTGTGGGCCTGGAAGTCTTTTGACGGCAAGGGCATTGGGAAGGCCAGCTTCCTCTTGCCGCAACAGATCACCACGACCATTATGTTCTGGGCAGTGAGTGTCGGAGCGGTTTCTCTCGTCTTGCTTCTCCTGTGGCATCTCCTCATCAACAAGAAAACAGGTGCCTCCTTTGCCAATTATGGTCTCACGTGGAAAAACAAGGGGCTGCAATTAGGTAAGGTAGGGAAATCATTTCTGCTGGCGCTCATTGTCGTGGTTGCGGCCTATCTCACGTTGGCCTTTTCAGACTGGGCGTTTAAGACCGATTACCGTCTGTGGGTATTTGCCATCAAGCCGATGTCGGTCTTTCATTTCGGCATGTGCTTGAGATACCTTATCCCCTTTGCCTTCTATTTTCTGATCGCCGGCCTGGTACTTCACGGTGAGCTGCGCCGCGATGCTACCGGCTGGAAGGAGATGGTGGTGAACATCCTGCTGATGATCGGCGCCTATGTTGTGTTCCTCCTGTACCAATACATTCCTCTTTTTGCCGGTGGGACGTTGTCGCGTCCCGATGATCACCTGGCGTCCATCGTGTTGTTCCAATTCCTGCCGATCTTTACTATCGTGGCACTGGTTTCGACGTATTTCTACCGCAAAACGGGTCATGTGTTTGTGGGCTCATTCATCAATGCAATGCTGGTAACCTGGATCGTGGTGGCAGGTCAGGCGACCCATTTTCGTTTCTAGAACCACGGGCAAACGACCATACGTGTGTGGGATGTTAAAGGTTCGGGTGCGGGTTCCAATCGCTGGAACCCGCACTCGAACCTCTTTTTTGGTAAATGGTAGGGGGTCTCCTCGTTGACAAGAACAGCAGGAACGCTATTGTTGTGCTTAGGATAATAAGAAGCTTTCTAACAAATCCTTTTAAGAAGCCAAAGGACGAAAAAAGTAAGACCCATATCTCTTGTCTAGTCCGTTTTCTGTTTTGCCTTTTTTGCCTTTTCCATCAAACCCACCAAGCTCTCAATCTTTGGCTTGGGGGGGGCAAATATTCTGTTCAGCTCTTCCTCAGAGTAATGTTCATCTAAAAACGCTTCGATATCCATCTGCCCCTGCCAACAACCGACGATAAATCTACAGGGCAACATGTTATTCTCGAAACGGCAGAACCTGAAAGTGACCTCACCACCCACCCTGGGGCATCTAATCGTTTTTTCGTCGTGCTGCTCGATCAATGTGTTGACCCTCCACGGTACTATGGTGCGCTCACAGGACTTATTCCTTCAGCCCTGTGAGCGCACAACCACATATGTATTACAGCTTCCCTGCTTTGGGAAGCTATACTACGAGATTAGCCCTCAGGGATCTCGGGCAATTCAGCCTGGGCCTTTTTTATTTCCTCCTCAGGATATGCATAATCTTCGAGTTTGCCCGACAAGTAGGCATCATAGGCAGCAAGATCGAAGTGCCCATGCCCGCTGTGTGCTATCAGGATCGTTTTTGCTTCACCAGACTCCTTACACTTAAGGGCCTCATCAATGGCAACCTTCAGATTGTGGCATGGCTCAGGGCCGGTGATGATGCCCTCGGTGCGAGCGAACTTTACCCCGGCCTCAAAGACGGCAGTTTGATGCGCAGCTACGGCCTCAACCAGGCCTAAATTGTAGAGATGGCATATGATTGGTGCCATACCATGATAGCGCAACCCCCCGGCATGAATTGGGGGCGGGATAAAGGTATGGCCTAGGGTATGCATCTTGAGCAGGGGCGCCATCCCGGCTGAATCGCCAAAGTCATAGGCATATAGTCCCTTGGTCAAGGTCGGACAGCTCTCGGGCTCAACACAGACAATCCGCAAATCCGGTTTCTCTCCGCTTATTTTATCCCTAATCCACGGTAGGAATTGGCCGGCAAAATTTGAGCCACCGCCAATGCAACCTACAATGATATCGGGGTAGGCATCTGCCATCTCCATCTGTTTCCTGCACTCTTCCCCAACAATGGTCTGATGAAGCAGGACATGGTTAAGTACACTGCCCAGCGAATAGTGGGTATCGTCACGGGTTACTGCATCCTCCACTGCCTCACTGATAGCCAGTCCCAGGCTGCCGGGACAATCAGGCCATTTTTCCAGCATGTCTTTGCCTGCTTTAGTATCCTGACTGGGGCTGGGGATACATTTGGCTCCCCACGTCTCCATGAGGATGCGCCTATAGGGTTTCTGGTCATAGCTGATCCTGACCATATATACCTTTAATTCGAGGTCGAAGAAGGCACAGCCCATAGCCAGAGCGCTCCCCCATTGGCCAGCGCCGGTCTCGGTGGTCATCCGCTTGATGCCTTCTTGCTTGTTATAATATGCTTGTGCTATTGCTGTATTGGGTTTATGGCTCCCAGCTTGGCTTGTCCCCTCATATTTGTAGAAGATCTTGGCCGGTGTATCGAGGGCCTTCTCCAGTCGGCGGGCCCGGTGCAACACTGTCGGTCTCCAGGTGCGGTAAACATCCTGCACCTCCTCGGGGATTTCAATCCAGCGCTCGGTGCTCACCTCCTGCATAATCAGCTCCATGGGAAATAGGGGAGCCAGATCATCGGGGGTTAACGGTTCTTTCGTTCCCGGGTGCAAAGGTGGTGGCAGCGGCTCTGGCAAATCGGCCTGGATGTTATACCACTGGGTTGGCATCTCCTTTTGGTCAAGAAAATACATTGATCTCTTCATTCTGCCCTCCTTTTTTGTAAGTTAGTTTTTGGTTTCTCGTGGTCCCGACAGGGCCACTACCATAATCTAGTAAACAAAACTCACCTCCTCACATGAAAATCTCCTTACATATTTTTGACTCTTCTTCCATTGAGTAGTTATGTGGGAAAAGCTCCTCCAGCATCTCCCAAAAAAGCCACGAACACCTTTCATGTCATGCCCATGGCTTTCTCACCAACAAAAAAACCGTGGACAACCTTAGAACTGCCCACGGCCTCAGTCCTTATTTAGGAGCTGGTCAGTGGACAGACTCCCTTTTCCACCACCAGCACCACCAGGCAATTGATCCACCTAATTGACTCATCATCCTTGTATCCTCCGCTGACCCTATAACAAAAGTCCTCAAGGATGTCAAGAAAAACCTTTCAAAAAACCCCCTGAAGACCCTCCTTCCACTCATCGACCCTCGCCTTTCCGTAGACCCGCTCCCAGGCCTGCAAGATCAGATCGAGGGGGACATCACTGAAAGTCCCGTGATGTCGCACATACTCTACGAATGTTCGGCCTTCGGCGTCGTGGGAGGGGAAGATGGCGTTCTCTCGGCCATCGAACTCAACCACGGGATAGCCATGCTCCCGACATAATGCTTTGTCAAAGGAGGGGGTCACCCGCACCCAGCGATCCCCGAGGAACCATTCCACATAGCCGTGGAAGACAAAGAGGTTGGTCCCCATCTGCTCCGCCACCCGTTCCGATGTCAGGTAGTTGCGGATATCGGCGAAGACCAATCGCGCAGGGATCCCTGCCGCCCGAGCCAGGGCGACCAGCATGACCGCCTTCTGGACGCAATATCCGCTGCCCCGATGCAGCGTCGTACTGGCCTTGTAGTGCTCCAGGAGGAAGACGGGGACATAGAGGTTATACGGTATGGTATCCCGGACACAATAGAAGAGCCGTTGTGCCCGCTCGTGCACATCCTGCGCGCCGCGGATGGTCTGGGAGGTCAGATCCTTAATCTGAGGGTGATCGCAATCTATGGCCTCGGTGGCCTGAAGAAAGAGGTCCATTGATTCATCTCCCCATCTTCTGCTTCAGCAGGGCCACGGCCTGGGGAAGGACCTCTCCCGTGCTCTCATCAAAACGCAGGTGGGCGTACTGGTCAAGGGGGGTCTCGCCGTGATTGATGATCACCACCTTGGCCCCGGCCTCCAGGGCCTCTACGGGCATCTGGGCCGCGGGGGTGACCACCAGGCTGGAACCCGCCGCCACAAAGAGGTCGCACCGCTGCGAGTGATAAAAGGATTCCCTCAGATCCTTCTCCGGCAGGGATTGCCCGAAGTCCACCACGCTGGAGACCAAACTCCCCCCGCAGCTGCACTGTGCAGCCCCGGTTGCTTTATCCACTGTGCTGCCACAGCGCTGGCACCTGAGCTTGGTGATGTTTCCATGGAGCTCTGCCAGCAGCTCGGGGCGAATCCCCGATTTCAGGTGGAGGTTGTCCACGTTCTGGGAGATCAAGAATTGCATCTTTCCAAAATCCTGGAGCGCCCTGATGGCATAGTGACCGGCATTCGGGTCCGCCTCAGACCAGGGACGTTGCGCAGGGGGCGGCGGGAGGCCCTTTTCCTGCCGCGTCCAGACCCCGTCAGGCCCCCGGAAGTCCGGCAGCCCTGACTCCGTACTCACCCCGGCACCGGTGAAGACCA